>Ga0105106_10003171_pt1 | contig 11806 bp, 10 predicted proteins | sample PPLLaktember2015_5_FD_79109 | JGI IMG/M metagenome (GOLD analysis project Ga0105106, IMG submission 79109) | Freshwater sediment microbial communities from Prairie Pothole Lake near Jamestown, North Dakota, USA - PPLs Lake P8 Core (1) Depth... | ecosystem: Environmental > Aquatic > Freshwater >...
ACCGACTACATCCGTCACCAGAGCGGAGGCGAGCGCGAGAGCTTTTTCACGAAGAGGATCAGGCGATTTTCGGTTCCCTTGAGCCGCGTGTTGGCCCGACGAGGCGCGACACCAACCCAGGTTACGCTGGCGGGACTCGCGCTCGCCGTGGCATCGGCGATGGCGGTGACCTTCGGCACCTACGTCGCCTCACTCGTCGGCGCACTGCTCTACTACGCCAGTATGGTCTGCGACTGCAGCGATGGCGAAGTCGCCCGCCTGAGCTTCCGCGACTCGGCTTTCGGCGCATGGCTCGAGACCTTCGTGGACTACGTGTCGTACTTTCTGCTGCTCGGAGGGCTCGTTCTGGGCAGCCGTCAACGTGAGAGCGCCGAACTCTATCAGAATGCCGCCATCGTCGCGCTCGCCGGCAGCATCCTCATCGTGGCCGTCGCTGGATACCTGCGCCAGCGTGTCGCCGGCGCCGCGCCGGGAGAGTTCGATGATGCCTCCTCGGCGGCGCTCGCGAAGGCGTCGCCGTTCCATCGCTTCGCAGCCTGGGGGCGGCAGTGGATCAAGCGCAGCACAATTGCCCACCTCGTGGTGGCGCTCGCGATCGTGAACCAGTTGCCGATTCTGATCTATCTCTGGGCGTTCGGAGCGGTTGTCGCCGCGGTAACCATCATCGGCGTCGAGCCCTTCATCGTCCGTCGTGTGAAGGTCGCGGCGTTCGCGCGCGGGCCGGACCTGCGGTTGACAAAGCGACCCCAAGGAGGGAAGTAGACATGGTCCCAGCGCGCGCAATCATCCTGGCTGCGGGCAGCGGAAGCCGTTTGAGGCCCCACACGGCCGACCGCCCGAAGTGCCTGCTCGAGATCGACGGCCGAACATTGATCGAGTGGCAGATCGAGTCGCTGGCCCAATGCGGAGTATCGGACGTGGTCGCGGTCGTCGGCTATCAGGCCGATCTCGTTCGCCGCGTCATCGGCAACCGCGTGCGCTACATCGAGAGCGCCCGGTATCGCGAGACCAACAGCCTGTACTCGCTGTGGGAGGCACGTGACGAACTCGAGCGCGGCGCCATTGTGATCAATTCGGACGTGCTCGCCGCGCCGCTCCTGTTCGAGCGCCTCTGCGCCGCCGCCGCCCCGGACGCCGTGCTCGTCGATCGCGATCAGGTGTGTGAGGTCGAAGAAATGAGGGTGACCATCAAGGGCGATCTCGTGGTCGACTTCGGCAAGGACCTGCCGCCGGAGGCCTCGCACGGCGAGAACGTTGGCATGATCAAGTTTGGCGCCGAGGCCGCTCCCCGGTTGCGCGTCTGCCTCGAGCGCCTCATCGCGGATGGGCACGAGGGGGCCTGGTCGCCTCTCGCGTTCCGAGAACTGGCGCGCGAGTGGCCGCTCCACGTCGTCGCGACAGAGGGCCTTCCGTGGATTGAGATCGACTACCCGGAAGATCTGGAGCGCGCACGCCACGACATCGCTCCCGCGATTCTTGCGCGCGAGGTGGCCGCGCGCTTCTGATGATGCGCTGGCCGATCTCACCCACAGCGCGCCAGCGTCTCGGCCGATGGTTCATGCCGATGGCGGCGCTGACTGGCGTCGCCCTGCTTGTGTACGCGATTGCCGAGATCGGCGTTGAGCGCATTCTCGGAACGCTGGCCACACTCGGTCCGATTCTGCCAATCGTGCTTGCTATCACTGCGTTCAAGTATCCGCTACAGGCTGCTGCGTGGCGGCTCGCGCTGAAACCGGAAATGCGCCCAGGCTGGCGCGTCTCGGTGGCGGCCACCCTCAGCGGCGACGCGCTGGGATATCTCACCTGGGCGGGACCATTCACGGGCGAGCCCGTCAAGGCGTATCTCACCCGCGATCACGTGCCTGTGGCGCTCGGCGTAACGGCCGGAGCCGTCGAACGGGCCCTCTACAACGTGACGGCGGCGATCATCGTGATGGTCGCGACTGCGCTCGTGCTACCCACGAGCGAGAGCCGGCTGTGGCTCGCAGCTGCCCTGGTCGTGGGCGCCGTGGGCGGCCTGGCCTGGTGGCGTGCCAGGTCAATGCGCAATCGCCCGGCGCAGGTCGTGGAAGCTTCCGGAAAAGCACGCGGAGTGGTCGCCGGGCTGCTGCGCGACCTCTGGTGGCAACGCCCTGCCGCGCTCGTGAGCATCCTCGTACTCGAAGCTGCTCAGCACACGCTGCTGATGCTCGAAGCATACGTAATGCTCGCGAGGCTGGGTGCTCGACCCGATCTGCGAACGGTCGTCATCTTCGAGGGGCTCACGAAAGTCGTCAACACTGTGGGAACCATTGTGCCGGGACGCCTCGGCATCGCCGAAGGTGGAAGCGCATTTCTGGCCGGGGCACTCGGTCTCGGCGCGAGCTATGGAATGGGGCTCGCGATTATGCGGCGTGTCAGGGCGATCGCCTGGGGGGGCGTAGGCCTGCTGCTCGTGCCGCAGCGCGAACGCATGGCGCGAAAGGCGATGAAGCGGTCGACCGGACCGGTCGCGCCGCGCTGATTGTCAGACGTGTTCAGGTCTACGGAACCAGAGCGGCGCGCAGCGATGGAATCGTAAGCGTCGCCCAGAGGGGAAAGTGATCTGACGCCTTCCCATGGTCGGACACATGCCCGGCACCGGCCTCGAGGCGCTTGACGAAGATCCAGTCGAGCGGGTGCGGGTGTCGCACCGAGGTCTTGCGCAACTCACTGCCGCCCCCAAGAGCATCCGTGAGCCCGGCGCTGACGATGGACTGCACGACCGGAGAGCGCTGGGGCGGACCCGTATTGAGGTCGCCCGCGAGGATGAGCGGCGCGGACGAGTCGGGCTTGCGAACAGAATCGGCCAGAATCTCGCCGACCTGACGGGCGCGGAATCGGTCGTCGCGGGCGCTTTCGATGTGTGCGTTGTAGACGACCACCCCGCCCAACCGCGCTCGAAGAGCGATGCGCCCACCACGCCTCGGCTGAAATGGATCGAGGTTCCAGCGTAATGCGGCCTGGCGCTCGAACCGAAGGACCGAGATCTCGTCGATCGGGTAGCGGCTCAAGATGGCCTGCCCGGTGAGCGCCGGCCGCCCCGGCCGTCCTTCGCCGATCTCCTGGAACTCTCCGGCGAACACCCAATTCAGGTTCAGGGCATCGGCCAGATCGCTCGCAATGCTCCGGTCGCCGCTACGGCGGCAGGCCCAGTCCACCTCTTGCAAGACGTAGACGTCGGCATCGAGCCCTGCGAGAACGTCACGCACTTTGTCGAACTGCGTACCTCGGGCGATGTTCCACGACACGACCCGCAGTTGGTCGGGACGGGACAACCCTACACCGACTCGCGCAGGTTCACCGACGGCCTGGTGAATGTCGCGGCCGGCGAGCAGAGGCTCGGACCCGTAGCCGACGAGCCGCAACAAACCAAAGAGGAACAGCGCCAAATGCACAGGTCTTTCAAGTTTACTACACTCGGGCTGCGTATCAGAGCAGCAGAACCTCCACGCGGTGCGCGTGGACGCTCTCCTCGCACGGAGACCATGCAAACACCGTAAAGCGCCGGTCCTGCGATGCGACCAGCGCGATCGCATTGTGCTGATCGTGGACGAACTGCGCAGCCGATAGATGGCGCGTACCGCCCAGCGCCGCGGCAGTCATCATCACCGGCACACCACCTTCGATTGGCTCTGTCACAGTGATAGTGTCCACAGGAGAGGCGCCGCGTCGGCGCTGGATCTTCGCACCGAAGGCGAGAAGCTCGTAGTCTTCGGTCATAACCGCAGCACCGTCGATGGCGGTGAGTGCGGCAATCGCCTGCACGCTCTCACGGAGCGATTCCTTCCAGACCTGGGCCCTCCGCCCCTCTCCCGTTTGTCGCATCAACACGGCAAGCTCTCGGAAGGGCGGCGACACCGCGAACCGAATCGGGTGCACGATCGACTGCCGCCACTCGTCGCCCTGCGGCGGAACGACCAGGAGCAACCCCCCGCGGCCGTGACCTCGCATCGCCACGGCGAGCTGCACGAGCACGTTCACCGAATCGACCCATGACGCCGGCGAGTCGAAGCCCAGGAGCGAAGTGATGAGGGCCGGACAGTCCGGCAGGCTCGATGCCGTCTCGTCGACCACCTTGATTTGCTCGCCCTCGAGCACGGCGACGTTCACGTACTTGCCCGATCGCTCGCCACGGTGGTGCTTGAGAACGATGAGGCCTGGCTCCACCACCTCGAGCACGAAGCAGAACGTCGGAATGTTGTGCGTGGTTCCCCAGATGCACAGCTCGCCGTCATACAGCCAGACCCCCAGATGAATTCCCGGCGGTTCGACGATGGCGGCGATCTTGGTGAGAGCGGCGGGCGTCACCGGCACCGGCCGCTCGATAATCATCGGGCACTCGTCATGCTCGGGCGGCAGGAACGCCATTGAGATTTTCGGAACGTAGCCCTCTTCGCGGCGCAGGCTCGCCCAGAACGTGGCGTTGATCATCCGTTCGATCACGTCTGGGCTGGGCAGCGCCGCCAGCGGATGGCTTCCGCGTATACGGGCCGCGTCGAGGTGCTTTGCGAAGTGATCGTGCGCTTTTGGCGCGACGATCCGGGCGGGAGGATAGGTCTGCTGGCTCAATGAGCTGACGATCGTACTACGGTCCCGGTGTTACTGTGGCGAATCGCGCAGCGACGCCTTGAAGACGGCGAGCAAATCCCGGTGCGCGAACACCGCGTCCGGATGCTCCTGCAGGGCCATGTCATAGCGGCGCTCGTAGGTATTGCCCGTTTCATTCGGCGAGGTCAGCATCTTCACCTGCGCCACGACGGCATCGACATCGTTTCGCATCGGCGGCGTGCTCTCGTCCAACAGCTCGTCGATGCGGACAATCAGCTGAGACATCGGGCGAAGCCATGCAAACTGCGGATCGTTGAGCAACGCTTTCAGCAAGTCGTGGCTTGTCTGCCGCCCGTGAATGCGCTCGTAGCCGGCGCGTTCCCAGTCGAGCAGTGTCTTGTGCAGACGCAGGAGCGCCTGACGCAGATCGCGGAGCAGGTTCTCACCGTGCCGGGCTTCCTCGGTGTCAAGGTCGGTCATACGCGTCACGTCGATCCGGGCTGGATGCGTCACATACACGCCCGTCTTCCGGTACAGCCACTATACCGAAATTGACAGCCAGTTCGTGCGGTCCCGCTCGCAGGCCGGCCCCTGAAAACGGATTCGCTGCAACCGACGTACCCGCCGGGTGATAATGACGGCCGGCAGATGACACCAAACGGGCTTCAGGACGTCGTTTCCCGCTATTGGGGCTATTCGACCTTTCGTCCGCTCCAGAAAGACGCCATGGATGCGGTGCTCTCCGGACGCGATTCCATTGTCGTGCTGCCGACCGGAGGCGGAAAGTCACTTTGCTTTCAGGCGCCCGCTGTCGTCCGCTCGGGTGTAGCGGTCGTTGTCTCGCCGCTCATCTCGTTGATGAAGGACCAGGTCGACACCCTCGTCGGAAACGGCGTGCCCGCCGCCCTCTTCAACAGCACCCTCAGCTCCAGCGAAAAAGCCGACGTCGCCGGGCGGCTTCGCCAGGGGCATTACAAACTGCTCTACGTGTCGCCGGAGCGCCTGGTCGGTGACGGATCTGACAGCTTTCTGGCGCTCCTGTCGTCGGTCGATCTCAGTTTTGTCGCGATCGACGAGGCTCACTGCATCAGCCAGTGGGGGCACGACTTCAGGCCCGAGTACCGGCAACTGGGACGGCTGAAGCAATTGCTGCCGGGTATCAACGTCCATGCCTACACGGCGACCGCCACCCGGCAGGTGCGCCGCGACATCGCCACGCAGCTTGGCCTCGACCATCCGCTCGAGTTCGTCGGCTCGTTCGATCGGCCGAACTTGATCTATCGGACGCTGCCGCGCGCTGCGTTGAAAAAACAGCTCGTTGACGTGCTGTCGAGGCATCACGGCGAGGCGGGCATCATCTACTGCACGTCGCGCCGCGAGGTCGATGCGCTGGCGACGTGGCTCACCGGAATCGGCCACACTGCCCTGCCCTACCACGCCGGGCTGTCGGACGCAGACCGCAGCCGCCACCAGGACGCGTTCCTCAGCGAGCGGGCGGACATCATCGTCGCGACCGTAGCGTTCGGCATGGGCATCGATCGCTCGGACGTGCGATTCGTCGTTCATGCCGGCGCACCTCGATCGCTCGAGCACTACCAGCAGGAGTCGGGGCGCGCCGGCCGAGACGGCCTGGAAGCCGAGTGCCTGCTCATTTATTCGCCCGCTGACTTCATGAAATGGCGCGCGATGCTCGAGCAGAATGGCGAGCTCAACGATGCGAGCCGGGCGCTGCTGCGCCAGATGGAGCGCTATGCGTCGAGCGTGGGCTGCCGCCACCGTCATCTGGCCGAGTATTTCGGCGATCGATACGAACGGGAGGGATGCGGCGCCTGCGACGTGTGTCTGAACGAGCTCGAGCCCGCGGCCGAGCCGATTGTGCTCGCCCGAAAGATTCTGTCGTGCGTCGCGCGGGTCGGACAGCGGTTCGGCGCAACTCATGTCGCCAGCGTCTTGCGGGGCCAGTCGAGCGAGCCGGTGGTGGCGCGCGGACACGATCGGCTCAGCACGTACGGATTGCTGCCCGACGCGTCTACCGCCGAGGTGCGCGGCTACATCGAGCAGCTCACGGGTGCCGGCCTCCTGCAGCAGACCGACGGCGTCTACCCGATCGTGACGCTCACCCAGAAGGGGCTCGCACTCCTGAAGGATCCTGCGAGCGCGCCAGGGCTGGCCCTCGCGCGTCAGCGGCCGCCCAGCAAGGGCGCGCCGCGCTCGCAGTCTCGTGTCGAGGCCGAGTCGTGGCAGGACGTCGATCGCAATCTATTCGATCGGCTGCGCGCCGTTCGGTTGGAGATCGCGCGCTCTCGAGGCGTCCCGCCCTATGTCATTTTTCATGACGCGACGCTGAGAGAGATGGCCCGCGTCCGGCCGACTTCTATCGATGCGTTGTTGACAGTGAAGGGCGTGGGCGCCAGAAAAGCGGATGATCTGGGCGGGGTATTCCTCGAGGCCATCCGCACCCATTCCTGATCCCGAGGCATGCCGCTCGTTTCACTCGACCATATCTCGATGGCCTACGGCCATCTGCCGCTCCTCGACGATGCCAGCCTGCAGATTGAGGCGGGCGAACGGGTAAGCGTAATTGGCCGGAACGGCACCGGCAAATCCACGCTGCTTCAAATCATCAGCGGCGAGGTGACGCCCGACAAAGGCAGCGTGTGGCGCCGTCCCGGCCTGCGCATCGCGAGGCTGGTGCAGGACGTTCTCCTCTCTGCGAACAAACCCGTCCGGGATGTTGTCGCTGAAGGATTCAGCCACGTTCCAGACCACGAGCCGTGGCGCGTTGACGTCGGCGTCGACATGGTCATCTCCAGGCTCGGCCTCCCGGCCGACGCCATCGTCGATACCTTGTCCGGAGGCTGGCGGCGCCGGGTTCTGCTGGCGCGCGCGCTCGTGGCACAGCCCGATGTGCTGCTGCTCGACGAGCCCACCAACCATCTCGACATCGCGTCGATGGAATGGCTGGAATCGTTTCTCGACACCTATCCAGGAGCCGTCGTCTTCGTCACGCACGATCGCGTGTTCCTGCAGCGCGTGGCCACCCGCATCGTCGAGCTCGATCGCGGCAGGCTGACATCGTGGCCCGGAGACTACGAGACGTTCCTCAGGAGGAAGGACGAATGGCTCGCCAACGAAGCCGTTCAGAACGAGAAGTTCGACAAGAAACTTGCGCAGGAAGAAGCCTGGCTTCGCCAAGGCGTCAAAGCGCGACGTACCCGCAACGAGGGTCGTGTGCGCGCGTTGATGGCCATGCGAAAGGAGCGTGCCGCCCGCCGTACTCTGACGGGCCGGGTGCGACTCCAGGCCGACGCCGCGGACCGATCGGGTCAGATGGTGTTCGAGGCCGACGAAGTGAGCAAGTCGTTCGACGGCCGGCCGATCGTGCAGAGTGCGACGTTCCGCATCATGAGGGGCGATCGCGTCGGGTTAATCGGGCCGAACGGATCCGGTAAAACCACGCTGCTTCGCATGCTGATGGGTGAGTTAGAGCCCGACGCCGGCGAGATTCGCCGCGGCGCGAACGTGCAGGTCGCGTATTACGACCAGCAGCGCGAACAGCTCGATCCCGAGCGAACCGTGTTCGAAACGATCGGCGATGGAAACGACACCGTCACCGTCAACGGCCGGACCCAGCACGTGCATGGGTACCTTCGCGATTTCCTCTTCCCCGCCGAGCGCGCGAACTCGCCGGTGAAGTCGCTCTCTGGCGGAGAGCGGAATCGACTGCTGCTCGCACGGCTGTTTACGAAGCCCGCAAACGTGCTCATCCTCGACGAGCCAACCAACGACCTCGACATCGAAACCCTCGAACTGCTCGAGTCGTTCCTGGTGGATTGGCCGGGGACGCTCCTGCTGGTCAGTCACGACCGGGCGTTCATCGATCATGTCGTAACGAGCACGCTGGTGTTCGAAGGTGACGGGCGCGTGGAGGAGTACGTCGGCGGATATGAGGACTGGGTTCGCCAGAAGCCGGCCGAGGAACCGGCCGTCGTCGATCGAGGATCGCGACCGCCGCCATCGGCCGCTGCTCCTGCCGACGCCGCCGGGAAGAAGAAGCTTTCCTATCGCGAGCAGCAGGAATTCGACGACCTGCCTGCGCTCATCGAACGGCTCGAGTACGAACAGGAGGCGCTGAACGCCGCGGTCGCGTCTCCCGATTTCTATAGGGAATCCCCCGACACGATTGCGAGGACGCTGGCGCGCATCGACGAGCTGAAGGACTCTCTGATGCGCGCCTATGCGCGTTGGGACGAGCTCGACTCGCGCGCGAAGAAGTAGCTCTACGCAGGGACCGGCACTTTTCGGCGCCTTGGCGCTCGAGCGCCTGTAGATTTGCGTGCCGCCGGCCTGCCGGCGGCCGGGGCCTTTCGGGCACGGCGAGACCTCGCCGGAGCGGGCTGAGGTTCTTCCATGTCGATCGTTTCGACCGGCACCGTATCGGCCGCAAGCGCATCCTCGACCGGTTCTGCCTGGACCAGTTCCTCAGCCACTTCTACGGGCTCCACTTCCACGACGTCGGGGATCTCGGCGTCCTGCTCGTCACCGAATGCCGGCGCTTCGACTGGCATCTGCTGCAACGCCGAACCAGGGAATACCCGGATCTGGCCCCGCCGATCGCGTTCGAGCCGCAGCAGCCCTTCGCGCTGCACGAGGCGGAGGAATTCCATAATCGACGTGAAGCCCCACTTGCGTTCGTCGAACTGTGGATCCACTCCGCGCATGTACTGCTTCAGCTGGCGGACATACATCGGCCATCTTGGAGACTGCGCTGCCCGCGTGAAGGTGTCGCGCGTGTAGTCGACGACCTGCTGAATCTCCTGAGGATCTCGCGGGGCGGCTGGTGATGCCGCCGCAGCCTGCGGGGCCTGGTGCGTGTCGACGCGATCCACGGGTGCGGCAGCCGGCGCGACGACTGACGCGTCGGCCGCCGGCGCTTCGCTTCCGTCGCCGGTCTCGACGGCCTCAACCATCATGCTGCGGCCCGAGTGGCGCAGCGTGACCACGCCGGTCTTGGCCACCTTCTCGATAAAATCGCGAAAAGTGCTCACGCCGTAGTCGCGCTCGGAGAAGGTCGAATCGAGCTGCAGGAGTGTGCTCTTGAGCAGCCCAAGCTGCGGCGACACTTCACGGTCTGACAGCACTTTCAGTGCGCGCTTGACGAGCGGAATCGCCTTGCCGACATCTGCAGGTGCGGCAGCGCCGTTATCGCGGCGAGGCCCTGGTCCGGGAACGACGTCGCGGCGTCTCACGAGATTCTCGTAGGCGATGAATTCGTGACAGTTCTTCTGCATCACCTGGCTCGTGAACTGCCGCCCGCCTACGACGAACACCTTCTTGTCGTACTGCTTCAGCTTCTCGACGAGAGTGATGAAATCGCTGTCGCCGCCGACGATCACGAACGCGTTGATGTGATCGTGTGTGAACGCCATCTCGAGCGCGTCGAGGGCCAGGTTGATGTCTGCCCCGTTCTTGTCTCCCCCGGGCGTCAAGTTCCGCTGCACCATCCGTATGGCGTGCTGCGAAAGAAGCCGGCCGTAGTCTCCGGCGCGCTTCCAGTCGCCGTAGGCGACCTTCGTGACGACTTCGCCACGCTCCTTGATGCCGTCCAGAATCGCCGCAATGTCGAACTGCGTGTGTAGCGTCGTCTTGACACCGATTTCGATGTTGTCGAAATCGATGAAGACCGCAATCTTCAGTCGTTGATCGATCAAAATAGTCTCCCTACCCTAATACCCGAACACTCAAGTGTACTCCGTTCGGCAACCCCGATGGGAATTGAACGCCGTTCGGGGCCCGCTGCGGTCAATCTGGTACGTCGGTTGCGTAAGCATCGACTGGAGGTGTTCGATGCTTTTCACGATTGCTGCAGTGCTGCTCATCCTGTGGGTGCTCGGGCTCGTTTCGGGCTACACGCTTGGCAACTTTATCTACATTCTTCTCGTCGCCGCTGTTGTACTCTTCCTCGTGGGGCTGATTGGCGGCCGACGGCCGGTTGTCTAGGCGAAGAGCCACAACGCAACGGATGCTAGCAATGGCTCGAACGATTGCTCAGTTCGATACGCCTGTCATTTACACGGACGGCGCGCAATACACAGCGAAGGCCTGTGGCCGCGAACGCGACGACGGGTTGTGGGAAGGCTGGATTGAATTCGAGAACACACGAACCGGCCACGCGCTGCGCACGGTGCGCGAAACCACCCAGCCGAACCTCGCGGACCTGACGTATTGGGCCACAGGCCTCTCGCCGGTGTATCTGGAAGGGGCACTGGCGCGCACGTTGAAGGCACCGCCGACGAGGGAGCCTGCACAGGTTACGCCTCCTCGCTTCGACGGCCCGGCAAGGCCGCGCGCCGGATCGGACTCGCCGCGCGACTCGGTCTTGAACCCGTTCTCGGTGTATGAAAAAAATCCAGATCTGCTCGCGCAGGAACTGACAGCGCTGCGCGGATGGCACTTGAAGCAGATAATCCGGGACTATCACCTGACAGACGACGACGTCGGTCTCGAGGACATGTCGGAGCCCGAGCTCGGCTCGCTCATCATGCGGCGCGTTCGAGCGTTACATCGTTGATCGCCGGCCGACGCGACGATCGTGCGCGAGATGATTGACCATGCGCACGATCTCGCTCGGCTCGACCGGTTTGGCCATGTGAATGTGAAATCCGGCCGCAAGCGCCCGATTGCGCTCGTCATCCCGCGCGTGAGCAGTGACTGCCGCGGCCGGTAACGACGCCAGCCGGCTTCCGGCCGACCGGATCCTTCGAATCAGCGAATAGCCGTCCTCGTCGGGCATCGCGATGTCGGCGAGCAGCACATCGATCTCATCACGCTCGAGAATCTCGATCGCATCCTGCGAGTTGTCGGCGACGCTGATCGACGCGCCACGATCCTCGAGCGCGCGGCCAATCAGATCGCGCGTGTCCTTCTCGTCGTCCACCACGAGCACGCGCACGCCGTCGAGGCGGACGTCAGCCGGCGGCTCGGCCGTGGCTGCCGCGACGCGTTCGGCCTCTTCGGCGGATATCGGAAGCGTGACGACAAATGCGGTTCCCTTCCCCTTGCCCGCGCTTTCTGCGCGGATGGTGCCCTTGTGGGCCTCGACGAGCTGCTTGGCAATCGACAGCCCGAGGCCGAGCCCCGAGTGATTGCGGGTTGTTGTACCGTCGCCCTGGCGGAACCGGTCGAACACGTAAGGAAGGAATTCTGGCTCGATGCCGATGCCCGTATCGGCGACGCG
>Ga0105106_10003173_pt1 | contig 11800 bp, 10 predicted proteins | sample PPLLaktember2015_5_FD_79109 | JGI IMG/M metagenome (GOLD analysis project Ga0105106, IMG submission 79109) | Freshwater sediment microbial communities from Prairie Pothole Lake near Jamestown, North Dakota, USA - PPLs Lake P8 Core (1) Depth... | ecosystem: Environmental > Aquatic > Freshwater >...
CCGGGAGCTTTGATTATAACTTTCTGATTTTCCACTACAACCGGTCCGGCAGGAATGTCCTTTGCGTTCTGGTCAGGACTGTCGAGTGTAACTGTGAGGCTGTCTTTCTGAACTAGCTTAAGATTAAAGACTACCCTTAATTCCATACCGTCAACTGATAGTTTACCCATCCATGAACCTGGAAGAATGGTGTTCTTAACTTTGTCCTGGGCATTCAGTGCATTGGTAACCATTACCAGAGCGATGATTAAAAAATACTTTGATCTTTTCATTTTATGAGATATTAGTAATCATCAGTAAAGTTATGAGATTCATTTGAGAACGACTACCTGTAAAGCTAAAATCCATTCACAAATCATATCCATTTTGCGATATGCTTTGTGAATAACGGCGGGAAACAACTTACCTTTATTGTCCGTGCTATATGCCGTTCTTTCTACGGAGTTGTCTCGAGAGCAAGGAATTATCTTCAGGTAATGGTATTTTGGTAATTTTCTTAAGCTCCCCAATTAAGACGGAAATTTTCACCTAAGTCGAAAACAAAATCCTTGACCTGGATTACTTTGCCTCCTTTAAGACTAATGACACTTACACCACTGTTTTGTCCCTCTCGTCCAGTCTTGTTAGTAAGGTAGATATTCCAGTGGACCATAAATACATTAGTCCCGGTAATGGCAAAGATTTGTTTTGCTGCTATTTGCTGTACATCGAAAAAGATCTTTGGGTATTGTTCAAAGAACTTCCGACACCATTCAGAAACAGCGTGTTTGCCGTTAAAAGTACCACTCGCCCACATTTCTCCAGGATATGTCAATACACCCTCATTACTCCATGCAGACATGAACCCTTCCAGGTCGTGGTTACTTAAAGCCTGAAATGCTCTGCGTACGGCTTTTCTTGCGATAATTGTTCCAATCATGTTAGTTTGTATTAATTGTATTGGGCTGTCATCTGTCTGTTTTTATAATCGGAAGGACACTATAAAATTACATCTTGGGATAAATCCAGCACCCTGTTTCCTGCTGTTTAATTGTCTGTGTGTCACAATACTTAATGTCGTTAATCAAACAAAGATACTCTATTGAAAACCCAAAGTCAATTTTTTTAAGGTTTCAGTCCATAAATCTTATTCCAGGCAAATCAATAGGTGGGATTGGAATTTTTGACCTTGGGATGTCTATCACCATGCTGCTGATTATTATTTGCCAAGGCTAGGTTTATTATTGTGCAATGTGTTTAATGGCATAAAACGGCCCGGCGGTATAATTATGTAAGCGTTACTCGACGAAGCATCGGGGAAGAGTCCTGGTACTTTAGCCAGCCCGCCCGACTGAACGACGTTAGTCGTTTGTCTTGAGTGCAGGAGCAAAAGTTGAGGAGCCCCGCTTTGCGGGGTGAACTCCGCGACGAAACCCCGCCTCGGCGGGCGCAAAAAGTGTGACGACCTGTCCCGCTTTTTCAATAAAAAAGCGGGAAACAACTTACCCATATTGTCCGTGTTATAAGCAGGCCTTATTAAGTGGTTAACTAGATTAATAATATCGGTATCTATAAGGAAATTGTACTATTTGTATGGCAGATTCATTTTCCTGGCAATCTCCTGAAAGTGGGGATCATCACGCAAACTGTCAAAAATAGGTAAAAGCAGATAAGTTAAACCTGGATCATGAAACTCATAAGCTGTCTCAAGCCATTCAATTGCCAGCTTCTTGTTTCCACTTAAAGCATAAGTGGCAGCAATATCTGAAGGCATTACAAAGTTAGTTTTTGATTGTACTGCAAGAGTATCTGCTTCAAAGCTAAAAGCACCAACATAGCCAGCCTTTCTATACCCCTGATCAAATGAATGGACAATTCCTTTATAGGTGTTGCTACAGTACGACTTCCACGATTCAAGCGCTTCCTCTAATCTTCCGGTCGAGTAGTAAGCTGTTGCGAGTGTTGTTAAGGCTACCGGATTAGTGAGATCCATTTTAAGTGCTTCAAGACTGACTGAAATAGCTTCGTCAAATCGGTGAACAAATGTAAGGTCCACCCCATACATACTCTTTAAAAGTGGATTGTGCGGATCTAACTTCAAAGCTAATTCAATCTGTTCCATTGCTTCTTTTGGTCGTCCCACCATGTTAAGTAAGTGGGAGTAATATGCATGTGCTTCTGCATAGTTAGGATTTATAGCGAAAGTTTTAAGAAATTCAGATTCCCCACCTTCCCAATCCCATTCTGAAGCATACCTCACTAAAGCAAGAGAGTAATGGACCTGAGCAAGTGTGCTGTCTAATTCCAGTGCTTTCATGATAGACGCCATTGCTTTGGGACCTGCCTCATCAGGCGGGGCATATCCCATCTGTTGGAGTCCTATCCAGACGTCACTAATGCCAGCGTATGCAAGGGCAAATTCCGGATCTTTTTCTTTTGCCAGCTCAAAGTATTTAAGAGCGGTCTCAAGATCGTTTTGAGTGAGTTTTTTCCAGTAAAACTGGCCTTTCAGGTAAGCTTCATATGCTTCCTGATTTTGAGTAGGTATTTTTTCAATCAGGTGCTTTTCCTGAGGCGTTATAACAGCATGCAATTTTCCTGCAATAGCTTGTGCTACTTCGCTTTGGATTGAGAAAATATGAGAAGGGTCTGACAGGTCTCCGTCGTATATCTCAGACCAAAGGTGTGTGTCACTGTCGACATCTATCAGCTGAACTGTAATCCTTACATTGCTACCCAGCTTTCTGACACTGCCTTCAAGAACTGCAGATACGCCGAGTTCTTTGGCTATCTCTTTGATCGACAGATCTGAGTTTTTGAACTTCATCGATGATGTGCGGGAAATCACTTTCAGATCACCTATCTTGAATAAGCGGTCCAATATCTCATCCAGCATACCCTCCGTGAAATACTCCTGTTCGGGATCATTGCTGAGATTTTTAAATGGTAAAACAGCTATTGATTTTTCAAGGTTAGTAACAGTGCGACTATGCTTTCTTGCAAAATAAATAACTGTTACACCAGCTAATGCAAAAACAATCAGAAGCAGAACAATAAGTAGAATAGACTTGGTTCTCTTTGGTCTCCCGATTTCTTTTTTTGTGCCGGATTCTTCAATCAACTCAGTATTTCCCCTGTCATCTTTTTGTATTTCATCAACTCTAGATTCCCTATATTTTAGGTACCATTTAATAACAATTGACAGGTTATTAAGAACTGGCCTAACCTGTTCAGGGTCAAAATCTTTTGGATGGGTACCATAGGTTGACAAACTATTCAGACTATGCATTGAAGTGATGATGTGTGAAGGAACTTTTTCTTCACTATTAAGCTTATCAATGATACCTTTGAGTGGTTCGGTCCTTCGAGGTCTTTTCAATTCGTACTTACATAGATCAGTAATAATTACCTCAAGGCATCTTCTCGAATAGAGCATTACGACATTTGCATCCTGAGTCTTGATCAATTGATCGAGCTCTTTCCCAAGATCGGGGAGATTCCCTTTAAATGATTCATAAAGTATCTCCAATTCTTTTATTTCACCAGACCAGATTGTCATTTTCTATTTTTTTGATATTAGTTTAAGATTTAAACTGATTATGATAGGTTCCTACGTAAAATTAAGCAATTCAAGATCATGAGTCAAATTTTTATCAATCATTGGGATTGTTCCACGGCTTGCTTATAACGGCCCGGCGGTTGAGGGAGTAAACGTTGGTGGAGCCGTCCGCCGATACGAGTCCCGGTACTTTAGCCGAAAAGTTGTCCCGGCGGGCAAGCCACCATGGCGCAATTTTTGCAAATCCCGGCGAAAGATAAAGTCGTCTCGGTTGCAGAATTTGTCCAGAGCCGAAGTCACGGATTTGGCGGATGAGAGAAAAGTTTTGTGTCACGATAAAACTGTCAAGGTGGCGGGCAAAAATTGTGACAAGTTTATTACCCCAACCGTCCGTGTTAGCATTTGTGCTTAAATTAAAACTGTCCCGATGCGAAGAATTTGTCACTATATCTGAAATTTGTCAAGGTTTTCAGTCCCGGCTGGGAGCAGGATTTGTCCTGGTAGTGTTATTTTGTTAACAGTGGCTGATCGAGCAAGTATTGTTCATGTTACCGGTTTGTCCAAAAGAAACTAATTGAAAAAGTTGGATCCATACAAAGGGCGTTTGTCAGAACAGTTAGGCAAAAGATTAATAATCACAAATTTAGAACTTTGAGATTTGTTTGTCTAGAGTATCCCAAATCATGGTATGAAGTGAATAATCAAACCATTGGGTAAATATTTTAAAAGTCCTTTTTTGTATCCAGAGTGATTCGTCAGTATACCAATGATTCATTTGGTCGCAAAAAATAATATCAAAGTTTTTCTTAATCCACTTCTGCATTTGATCCATATCATCGAAGTCAGGTATTAAATAGATATCGGTATCAGAGTAAATATCAGGCTCATCTGGCAAATCCTCAATGCTACTAAGCCAATCGAAAAATGGTTCTTTGGGTTTAATGACGAGGGCACTCCTATTTACATTTTCAAAAAATACAGGTATTGGTTCCATGTCAGGTTCAATTTGAATTGTTTAAAAATAATTGATTTACTTCTGAGAATTAGATTCTTACATCATAATGTTGAGATGTTTGATCAAATCTGGACAATATTTTTTGAGCTTTGTCAGGAACAACAGCTTTTTCATAATCCTTACCTGCAAAATCAATTACTGAATCAATGGAGTCAAACCACATTATGGTTATAAATTCTATCTCAGAATCTACAATTCTTCTTAGTAATTGAATCCCGTGAAAACCTTTAATTGATTTATTTTTAATCCCTACAAAAATCTCTTCTTTGAGTAGGTTCTCGTATTTGTCGGCGTTATCAAGGGTTGTATAACCGTGCCAAATTCTGCTAATCATGTTGATATGAAATTAAGGTTAGAAATTTGTTCAAATAGTTTAAGCCTTTAATTATCAAATTTACATAGGATTTTAGATCCTGGGTGCTGTAAAAACCTTGCTTTAAAAGTTAGCATTTGTGCTATCTGTCAAAGGTTACGTAACTGTCACATTTTAAGTAAATTGTCCCGGTAGGAGCGGAACGCGGCATAAATGCTAACGGCCCGGCAATATGGAGGGCAGAGCGTTTAGGAACAGCCCGGTGGACTGTTCCAGCGAAGGAGCCAGCCTGCCGCGCTGGACAGTTACCCGATCCTGCCCCGACCGAAGCGTCGGGGGCAGCATCCGGTCATGATCCTGATACTTTAGCCAGTAAGCTGTCACGTCTTGGACCCTGACCGAGCTGAAAGCGATCGTCATGGGGTGCAAGGAGGGGGAGCCTGCCCCGCAGGAGCTAGGCGCATGCGGGGGCGCAGTGTCGTGCCGAAGGCCCTGACCGACCGAAGGGAGCGTCATGGGGTACAAACAATCTCGGAGCCAGAAATTTATCACGGTGCAGTATTTTAATTGCGGACAGATGCGCGTACCCTGAGCGGAGCGAAGGGCGGGTGCAAGAACCATTACAAATTTGTCTTGGGTGCAGGAGTAAAAGTTGAGGAGCTTGTGACGAAACCCTCGCTTCGGCGGGGCAAAAACCATCCCGCTTTTTCAATAAAAAAGCGGGAAACAACTTACCCATATTGTCCGTGTTATAAGGCGTTTTTTTTTATTAATCAAGTTTTATAATTAATCACAATTAGGAACACCAAGGAAGCATGGCATCTGATCTATAATGACATTAATCCAGGCGATGGAAATAAAAGTCAAGAAGATAATCCTTAGTACTAATATGATAGGGTTAGCAAAAATACTTTCCTTCTTTTTAATATTGTGCAATATTGGCATAAGGATCATAATGAATGCAACAGGCTCAAGCCAAAGTGCAATAAATAATTTGATAGGAAAACCCTCATGATACTGCCACCGGTTTATAATTTCCATGACTATAAATGGCAAAATAACGAGGAAGCCAAGGATTGCAGATATTTTAAGTCTGTTTAGGATGAGAGTCATTAAATATTGTTTGAGTTTAAAGAACAGAAAATTTTAAGATTAAAGCAAGATGGATTTCTTAGAATTTTTATTTGCAAGTAACACAACTGTCTTTATGAATGCTTATTATTGATCCACAGACCGGACAGGTTCTTTTCTTTATTTCATGGGTAAGAAATGTATTCATTCCCTTTTCTTTGATTAGAACAAGGTTTTGAATAAGTCCTGTGTTATATCTGGTACGGTATCTTTTGTCAAGATCTTTTAATCTTTTACATGGTATTGTATCGCATTCGTAGCAGAATCTAGATTTTGTATCGACCAGTTTTGGACAGTTAGCAATTTTGCAACGTACTCGAAAATTTGGTAAAGGAACAGTCAATAATCTGCAGCCGGGGCATTAATTTTTGTCGCGAAGATAGGCATAGCAAGTTCCACAATGAATTCCACATGGGGCGATGAGTCTTGGATCTAGGAATGTTGAGTTTTCCATTTGTGCAGGAGTTAGATCGAGAAATTATTAATCAGAGCAGGGATTCCAATGCCTTATAACGGCCCGGCGGTATAATTTCGTAAGCGTTACTCGACGAAGCATCCGGGCAGTCCCGAGTACTCGGGATGGTACTTTAGCCGATAAACTGTCACGTCTTGGACCCTGACCGAGCTGAAAGTGAGCGTCATGGGGTGCAAGGAGGGGGAGCCTGCCCCGCTGCAGCGAAGCGCAAGCGGGGGCGCGGTTTTTGCCGTCCGGGTACAAATTTTGTGAGTTGTACGAGTGTCGCGGTACAAGGTTGATCGGGAGCAGGTAACAAGTCAAGGTACACAGAGTTTTATTGCGGGTACTGGCGCGATCACGGTATAAGAAATTACAAATCTGTCTTAGGAGTAGGAGCGAAAACAAAAACCAAGACAAGCTTATTAATTATACCGTCCGTGTTAGCAAAAGTGATGTTGTTTTTTGTCATTATGCAGGATCTGTCTGGATGGTAGAATCCCATTTTTCCCCCTGTCTTTGGGCAGTGTACTGGGCTTGAAAACAGTTGATTACAATTCATCTGACCAGCAGGATTTGTCTCTCGAAAAAATACATTATAGATGACGTTCGCAAAAGTGAATGAACTGAAAACTCTAAAAAAAATTGGCCGGCGACTGAAGCTGTCCAGGGTTTATAAAGCAAATTATCAAACAAACCTGTCACCGGAGCCGGTGGCGCGAGAGCGTTTTCCATCTGGATAAAACTGAGTCTATGAATCAATAGCGAAACTGTCAAGTTACAGCGCGAGGCCAATTAAAAACCACATTTTTCATTTTTGCTAACGGCCGCGGGTATGAAATGTAGCGGATTGCGGAGATGCGTCTGTATCCCATGATACAAAACCTGATGCGGGACTAAACGTTCGCAAACCCACTGAAACCGCTATATTTTATACCCATTGTTAGCTGCTGGGTTTTATTTTTTATTTATCTTATTATCAAAGGTTTCATGTTGGCAGAATGTATCCAAGTGGGTGGCAAGAAGGGCAAGCTCTTTTGCAATTTTAGCTTTGCGGGTGGCTTTTGTGAAAATTGCAAATGTGCTTGCCCTTGTGCAGTGGCTTGCTCTAACCTTAATCTTGTTATTTTATTTACCTTATTTCAAATCGAAGCGGTCTGAATTCATTACTTTTACCCATGCTTTAACAAAGTCATTCACAAATTTTTCTTTGTTGTCGTCTTGTGCGTAAACTTCGGCATAAGCACGTAATATTGAATTTGAACCAAATACCAAATCAACCCTTGTTGCTGTCCACTTAACTTTTCCGGTTTTTCTTTCTCTGATATTGTAAAGATTGTCAGAAACGGGTTCCCATACAAAACTCATGTCGGTAATATTTACAAAAAAGTCGTTGGTTAAAACTCCTTCTCTGTCGGTAAAAACACCATGATTTGTTCCTCCATGATTTGTTCCCAAAACTCGCATACCCCCAATCAAAACAGTCATTTCGGGAGCAGTAAGACCCATTAACTGGGTTCTGTCGAGAAGCATTTCTTCGGGTTTTACGGCATAATCTTTTTTCTGCCAATTTCTGTAACCGTCGTGAATTGGTTCAAGCACTTCGAAAGATTCAACATCTGTCATTTCGGCTGTTGCATCACCTCGACCTGCTACAAAAGGAACTTTAATTTTGAAACCTGCTTTTTCAGCGGCTTTTTCAATTGCGGCACTACCACCTAAAACAATCAAATCGGCAATGCTTACTTTTTTGCTCAATCCTCCCTGAATTTCGGTAAGTTTATTCAATACTTTTTCAAGTCGTTTGGATTCATTCCCTTCCCAATCTTTCTGAGGGGCAAGGCGTATTCTTGAGCCATTAGCTCCACCTCTATAATCGGAACATCTGAAAGTTCTTGCACTGTCCCAAGCCGTATTAATAAGGTCAGTTTGAGTTAAACCGCAATTCAAAAGTTTAACTTTTAATTCGTCAATTTCCGTTTCCGAAAGTGTGTAATCAACTGTAGGTATTGGGTCTTGCCAAATTAAATCTTCTTTTGGAACATCAGTCCCTATATAGCGACTTTTCGGACCTAAATCACGATGCGTGAGCTTGAACCATGCTCTTGCAAAAACATCAGCGAAATATTTTGGGTCTTTATAAAAAAGCTCAGATATTTTTCTGTATTCAGGGTCAATTTTCAATGCCATATCGGCATCGGTCATCATCGGGTTTCTACGAACTCCGGGAACATGAGCGTCAAAAGGTTTATCTTCTTCTTTGATGTTGATTGGTTCCCATTGTTGGGCTCCGGCAGGACTTTTTCTAATTTCCCAATCGTAAGTGAAAAGCAAATGAAAATACGTATTATTCCATTTATTAGGGGTAGTTGTCCATGCACCCTCCAAACCACTACTTACAGTATGTTCAGCATTTCCTTTCCCGTTGGGATTTTTCCAACCAAAACCTTGTTCTTCGATTGGTGCGCCTTCGGGATTAGGGCCTAAAACAGAAGCATCGCCATTTCCGTGAGTTTTTCCGACTGTATGCCCACCTGCGGTTAATGCTACTGTTTCTTCATCATTCATTGCCATTCGCCTAAACGTTACACGCATGGCTTGTGCAGTTTTTAAAGGGTCTGGCTTGCCGTCAACGCCTTCGGGATTAACGTAGATTAAGCCCATTTGAACAGCAGCCAAAGGATTCTCAAGTGAGCCTTCATCTGTTTTATCTGAATAGCGGTCTTTAGCCAACCAATCTTTTTCAGCACCCCAGTATGTATCTTTTTCGGGATGCCAAATATCTTCACGACCACCGCCAAATCCAAATGTTTTAAATCCCATTGATTCGTATGCCATATTTCCGGCAAGAATCATTAAATCAGCCCATGAAAGTTTGTTGCCATATTTTTGTTTTATAGGCCACAAAAGTCGACGAGCTTTGTCAAGATTAACATTATCTGGCCAACTGTTCAATGGAGCAAAACGTTGGTTTCCGGTGTTGCTTCCTCCACGACCATCGGCTGTACGGTAAGTTCCGGCACTATGCCAAGCCATACGAATCATCAAACCTCCATAATGTCCCCAATCGGCAGGCCACCAATCTTGGCTATCTGTCATGAGTTTTTTTAGGTCGTTTTTCAAAGCTTCCAAGTCGAGTTTTTTAAACTCTTCACGATAATTAAAATCCTTACCTAAAGGATTTGTTTTCGTGTCGTGCTGATGCAAAATGTCAAAGTTTAGAGCATTCGGCCACCAACTCATAACAGAACTGTTTGAATCTGTATTAGCCCCATGATTAAAATGGCATTTGCCTTTTTTTGAATTTTCTTCCATGATATTATCAAGTTTAAAGTTTGAATAATTCAGACTGATAGAAAACGAGAAATTTTATTAGCTTTTTTTCGTTTCATCTGTAAAAGCTCGATGGCCTAATTTTTTATCTAAATAAAAAATGCCGCCACTTTTCTCACCAGTGATTTTAAGCATGTCAATAATTTCGAGGTCGTTACTTTCTTCTTCAATTTGTTCTTCTATAAACCATTGTAACATAGTAGTAGTAGCATAATCTTTTTCGGCCAAGGCTACTTCGTAGCAGTGGTTGATGGATTCTGTTACCTTTAATTCGTGGGCGTATGTTTCTTCAAACATGTTCAACAGGCTGTCCCACGAGGTTTTAACAGCAGCAATTGGTTCAAGCTTTACTTCGCCTGACCTGCTTAGGATGTAATCGTAAATTTTCATAGCATGAGATGTCTCTTCCTGAAACTGGACACGCATCCAGTTGGCAAACCCCTTAAATCCACGATTTTCAGACCATGCTGCCATTGATAAGTATAAATAAGCCGACCAGAATTCGGCATTTACTTGTTTGTTAAGAGTTTCTTCAACTTTTTTGTTGATTTCCATGATTGAAATTATTTAATAGTTATTATTATTTGAAATATTTACCGTTGGTACGATGAAACCCATTACTAAAGTCCCGATTAGTCCAATTATCGAAACTGAAATTTTTAGAGCAAGTGGTGAAATAAATGACAGACATGATAATGTAATCATAATCCACATTGTAGCAATTGCAAATAGTTTAGTCTTTTGGGTCATTCCTTTTTTAGTTTGGAAATCTAAAATATAAGAGCCTACAAATCTGTTGGTAATTAATTTTTGATATAATCCGTCCGAACTTTTAATATATAATCCTGCGGTAAGCAATATAAAAGGAGTAGTTGGCAATCCGGGAACAACAATACCAATAATGCCTATACAAAGAGACAATGTACCTAATGCAATCAATATGACTTTGAAAAAATTCATTGATTTATTTTTTTGCTTTTGTAAACTTTCCTATTATTTGAAGTTTAATATCTTCAATCTTAAAATCGGGGATGCCTTTTTTTTCAAAGTATTTTTCTAGCATCTTGTTTAGTTCAGCATCGTTGTAATCCTCAATCCTATCCGATTCTGAACAATATAAATGATGGTGGCTTTCCATAATGGCATCGTATCTCATAATGTCTCTCTCTGTTTTGACTTTTTTAATCAATCCCTTTGAAACCAAAGCATCAAGGACTTTGTAAACCGTTGCTGTTGCAATATTTGGATGGGTTTTTCGGATATAATCAATAATGTTTTCAGCAGTTGGATGGTTATTGAGTTTAATAATAGCCTCCAAAATAGCAATCCTTTGAGGGGTTACTTTAAGTCCTTTCTCAATTAGTTTGTTGCTAAATTCTTCTGGTTTCATAACTAATAATTTTTAAACGAGAATAATTCTCTTTTAATAGTTAACAAATTTAAGACAATTATTATGGAAAGTCAATAATCGATGAAACTATTATTTGAAAATTATCAATATGCAGAAACTTACCCACGAAGCTGTTGCGGTGGCAGGATTGCAGCACTTTTGCAAGCCTTTGGTTTTTTAGCGTTGGCTCGTGTGGGCTTGCAAATTTGCTGCAATGTGCGGTGGGTCTATCAAGTAGGGGTTATTTCTTTTCAAATCAGCAGGAATTGTCATCGGAAGCGGCTTTTTTAACCTTGCAGCTAACGGCCCGGCAATATGGAGGGCCGAGCGTTTAGGAACAGCCCGGTGGGCTGTTCCAGCGAAGGAGCCAGCCTGCCGCGCTGGACAGTTACCCGATCCTGCCCCGACCGAAGCGTCGGGGGCAGCATCCGGTCACGATCCTGATACTTTAGCCAGAAAGCTATCACGTCTTGGACCCTGACCGAGCTGAAAGCGAGCGTCATGGGGTGCAAGGAGGGGGAGTCTGCCCCGCTGCAGCGAAGCGCAAGCGGGGGCGCACTTTTTGCCGTCCGGGTACAAGTTTTATTGAACATTACGCGTGTCGCGGTACAAATTTGATCGGAGCC
>Ga0105106_10003175_pt1 | contig 11798 bp, 11 predicted proteins | sample PPLLaktember2015_5_FD_79109 | JGI IMG/M metagenome (GOLD analysis project Ga0105106, IMG submission 79109) | Freshwater sediment microbial communities from Prairie Pothole Lake near Jamestown, North Dakota, USA - PPLs Lake P8 Core (1) Depth... | ecosystem: Environmental > Aquatic > Freshwater >...
ATTCAAGAGAAATGAAACAGGGTATACATCCGACTAATTACAGGCTGGTAGTCTTTCAGGACATGTCAAACGGTTATTCATTCCTGACAAAATCAACTGCCCCTTCAAGAGAGAACATAAAGTGGGAAGACGGAAATGAATATCCGCTGATCAAGCTTGAGATCTCCAATACATCCCATCCCTTTTACACAGGAAAGATGAAGCTTGTCGATACAGCCGGAAGGGTTGACAAATTCATGAACCGGTACAAGGATCACGTGGGTAAGAAGAAATAGTAAGCATGTAAAGGTATATTGAATGGGGCTGATGTGAAGCCCCTTTTTTTGTCCCATACATCCTGATTCTGCATGCAATGAAAAATATTATGTAAATTTGAAAGCATTTGTTGACTATGGAAAAGAAAGCAAGGAAACCAGCTGGTGAACTTATGATCCCCGATATTCTCGACGGCGACGGGGATATTGTTCCCATTATTGCTGACGGGGAGGATGGCGATCTTGAGGATATTGATGTTCCCGATTCCATCCCCATCCTTTCGCTGAGGAACACTGTTCTTTTCCCGGGAGTGGTGCTTCCGATCTCAATCGGGCGTCCTAGGTCGGTACAGCTCATAAAGGAAGCATACCGCACCGACAAGATTGTCGGCACGGTTGCACAGAAGGATCCTGACATCGAAAACCCTTCCTTTGAGGAGCTTCATAATGTCGGAACAATCGGGCAGATAGTAAAACTGCTCGAGATGCCCGACGGCTCGACCACTGCTATTATCCAGGGCCGTAAACGGATGGTCCTGAACGAACTGATTACCGACACACCCTATTTTATCGCAAGGGTCAGGACAATTCCCGAAATCAGGCCCGAAATCCCGAACAAGGATTTTGATGCCATTGTCGGATCCCTGAAAGACCTGTCGCTCAAGATAATAAAGATCAACCCCAATATAAGTCCCGAAGCCTCATTTGCGATAAAGAATATTGAGAACAACACATATCTCATTAATTTCATCTGCTCCAATACCGACATCAAGGTGCAGGACAAGCAGAAACTCCTGGAAGTCAACAGTCTGCGCGACAGGGGTTTCATGCTCCTTGAGTTTCTTGTGCAGGAAATACAGATCCTTGAGCTCAAGAACGAGCTCCAGTCAAAGGTAAAAAGCGACCTTGACCAGCAGCAAAGGGAGTTTCTGCTCCACCAGCAGATGAAGACGATACAGAATGAGCTGGGAGGCAATCCGGTCGAAAAGGAGATTGAAGAGTACAGGAAAAAGGCAGAGACCAAAAAATGGACCACTGAGGTAAGGAGTACCTTTGACAGGGAGCTCGGAAAACTCAGCCGCCTTAATCCGGCAGCTGCAGAGTATTCGGTTCAGGTAAACTACGTTCAGACTCTGCTGGATCTTCCATGGGGTTTCTGCACTGAGGACAATCTCGACCTTAACAATGCAAGAAGGGTGCTTGACGAAGACCATTTCGGCCTCGACGAGGTAAAGGAAAGAATACTTGAGCATCTGGCTGTGCTAAAGCTTAAGGGTGACCTGAAATCTCCAATACTGTGTCTTTACGGGCCTCCCGGAGTCGGCAAAACTTCGCTTGGAAAATCCGTTGCAAAGGCTTTAAGCAGAAAGTATGTCAGAATGTCACTCGGGGGTCTGCATGATGAGGCAGAGATCAGGGGACACCGGAAGACATATATCGGGGCCATGCCGGGACGAATAATACAGAACCTCAAGAGAGCAGGTTCATCGAACCCGGTATTCATACTTGACGAAATAGACAAGGTAGGACAGGATTTCAGGGGTGATCCGTCATCAGCACTTCTTGAAGTCCTCGATCCGGAACAGAACAGCACCTTCTTCGATAATTTCCTAGAAATGGAGTATGACCTTTCAAAGGTGTTGTTTATTGCTACTGCGAATACTCTTTCAACCGTCAGCCCTGCTTTGAGAGACAGGATGGAGCTTATTGAAATTACCGGCTACCTTGTAGAGGAGAAGCTTGAGATTGCCCGTCAGCACCTTCTGCCAAAACAACTTGATAACCACGGCGTAAAACCTGAACAGCTTTCCATAGGTAAAAAAGCTATGGAGACAATAATTGATAAATATACAAGAGAGTCGGGTGTAAGGGAACTTGACAAGAAGCTTGCAAAGATAGTAAGGGTGACAGCCAAAAATATCGCATCGGAAACAGCTTATGATACCGAGCTTTCAGAGAATGTTCTGACCTCGATTCTCGGACCTCCGAAATTCATACGCGACCTGTATGCAGGGAATGACCAGGCGGGAGTTGTAACGGGTCTTGCCTGGACGGCAGCAGGAGGGGAGATACTTTTTGTCGAGACAAGCCTCAGCAGGGGAACAGGCAAGCTTACACTTACAGGAAACCTTGGGGAGGTAATGAAGGAATCGGCAGTGATCGCCCTCGAATACCTCAAATCAAACGCCGAGCTCCTTGATCTTCCGGATAATTTTGCGGAAAAGTGGAACATTCATATTCACGTTCCGGAGGGAGCCATACCAAAGGATGGCCCCTCGGCCGGAATAACCATGGCTGCTTCGATTGCTTCGGCTTTCACCCAGAGGAAGGTAAAAAAATACCTTGCTATGACAGGAGAGATCACCCTGAGGGGAAAGGTGCTCCCGGTGGGCGGAATCAAGGAGAAGATCCTTGCAGCAAAACGCTCAAAAATAAAGGAGATAATCGTCTCGGAAGAGAACAGGAAGGATGTGGGAGAAATCAAGGATATATATATTGAAGGACTCAGGTTTCATTATGTCGAAACAATTATGGAGGTGCTTGAGCTCTCACTTCTTAAGCAAAAGGTAAAGAATCCCAAAAATATTTCGTTTGAATGAAAAAAATCGCTGTCTTCCCCGGTTCTTTTGATCCGTTCACAATAGGCCACGAAGGAATTGTGATCAGGGGCCTGAGCCTGTTTGATGAGATCATAATTGCCGTGGGTGCAAACGCACTGAAGAAAAGCTATTATCCCCTGAGTGTAAGGAAGGAGATGATAAGCAAAGTTTTTCAGAATGAGCCCAGGATAAGGGTCGACCACTATGAAGGACTTACAGTTGACTATTGCAGGAAAAATGGTGCCGGATACCTTCTGAGGGGATTAAGAACTGCTGCTGACTTTGAATTTGAAAGGGCCATTGCCCAGGTCAACAGGGCGCTGATTCCGGAGGTCGAATCAATTTTCCTTCTCACAATACCTGAACATTCACCCATAAACTCGACTATCGTCCGCGATATTATAAGAAGCGGGGGTGATGCTTCGAGGTTTGTTCCCTCAGCTATAAACCTGAAGGATTATAAGGGGGAAGATATTTAAAACATTGTTGCTGGTTGCTCGGTGCTTGTTGCTTGTTGCTCGGTACTCGGTGCTCCATGGTTGTTTAGGTATTATCGGCAATAAGTACCCAGGAACGAGTACCCAGTAACGAGTACCTTTAAATTCACGTTTTCAGCACCGAGGTATTAATCACATCCATAAGCGACAGCCAGGCGTCTCTCTTTATCTTGCTCAGTTCTTCCGGAGAAAGCCATTCCACTTTTGTGATTCCCTCTTCAACCTGCGGCTCGATAACCATTGTCCCGTAGTATTTCATGAGGAACCAGCTGGTCTTTTTCAGGTATGAAATGCCCTCCCAGCTGTATGTGTGATAGCTCGGCTGAAGGGATTTTACTATTGAATGGCCGGTAATTCCGCACTCTTCCTGAACCTCCCGCAATGCACACGCTTCAGGCTCCTCTCCGGGTTCTATATGACCTTTGGGAAGATCGAGCTTCCCCTTTTTCTCGATAAAGAGGTATTTTCCTGAAGTGTGCCTGACAAGACCGCCGGCGGCACCGACTTCCGTGAAATAGATCCTGAACATCTTCCAGATGTGCCTTATGTTTGTCCCGTAAATATTGACCGACTGGATGGATGTATCGGCCTGAAATTCAGCTATCAGCTTATAAAGTTCATTTGTCGCGTAAAACTTATGGAATAACGAGTATTTTTGTATCCGGTCAGGTTCCGGACTGATCAATATGAACCTGTTTTCAAAATGAACTTTATACATTTTTGAATGGAAAATATTGCCAAAAAGACAGCTGAATATCTGTTACAAATTAAAGCAATTAAATTGCAACCGTCAAATCCTTTTACCTGGGCCTCGGGATGGAAATCGCCGATTTATTGTGATAACCGTAAAACACTTTCTTTTCCTAAGGTCAGGTCGTATATCAGAGACTCATTTGCAGCAATTGTGAATGAGTATTATCCGGAAGCTGAGCTGATTGCAGGCGTTGCCACCGGAGCTATAGCACACGGGGCCCTGGTTGCGGAAAAACTGGAACTTCCTTTCGTATATGTACGATCGGAGGCAAAGGAGCATGGACTTGGGAACCAGATAGAAGGCTTCTTTGAACCGGGTCAAAAGGTTGTTGTAATTGAAGATCTCATTTCCACTGGTGGCAGCAGTCTTAATGCGGTGAAGGCTCTGAGGGATGCAGGATGCGACGTCGTGGGAATGGCGGCCGTTTTTACCTATGAGTTCAGCAAGGCAGCCGATGGATTTGCCGCAGCACACTGCCGGCTTCATACTCTGAGCAATTACAGCACTCTTATCCTGACTGCCGTAGAGACAGGTTATATTAATGATAAGGATGTCGAAACACTGAAGCAGTGGAGAAAGGATCCTGGTAATTGGGGAATAAAGTGATATCAGTCAGATCAATCTGATGTGTAAACCCCCTTCCCGGCCTTCCCCCAAAGGGGAAGGAGCAGAATCATATTTAATTTGTAAAATAGCCAAGAAATGGGCGATATATCGACATATGAAAGCAGAACAGGATACCTGACCTGTACACCATCTGAAGTATTTGATTTCGTTACGGATATCAGGAATTTCAGGCAGTTTGTCCCGGCCGGAACCATCGAGGACCTTAAGGTTGAAGCCGAATCGTGCAGTTTCAGGGTTTCCCCGGTGGGTGATGTAAGATTTAATCTTGCTCAGAGAGAGCCTCATAAAAAAGTTGTTTATGAAGGCAATGTATTACATTCCAACGACTTTTCACTGGTGCTCGACATAAGGGAAAACATATCCGGCAAGGCTGTCGTGAATCTCAGGCTGGCGGCTCACCTGAATCCACTCCTGAAAATGATGGCTGCAAAACCGATTGCAGCTTTTCTTGAAAAAATGATCGATGAGATGGAGAAATTCAGGGGGTGGCATTCCGAGTGTTAGCGAGGAATCTTCATCAGAAGTCACAGTCTATTCAACAAATTCAATTTCCTTAAATGCGAATTCCATCATATTCCCTTGTTTTTTTTCAATCTGAAGACACCCCAGTTCAGTTACTGACACTATCCTGCCGTCGAAGATTCCGTCGGCGGATTTAAAACTGCTCCATTGATTAAGGCGGTAAAGAGATGAAATATACTCGTTCCTGAGCTCATTCCATTCTCCGGAGATTACCTGCTTGTAGCGCTTGTCGAGGCAGGCTGCCAGTTTTTGGAGGCATAATCCAGTGTCATGTTCAACCCCGGTCAGCATTTTAAGGGATACCGGATTCGGGATCTCTTCAGGGAATTCTTCCTGGTTGATATTCAGCCCGATTCCGGCAATCGAATTTACGATCGAGTTGCCGGATATTGAATTCTCAATAAGAATGCCTGCTATTTTGTCATCACCATGGTAAATATCATTTGGCCATTTGATTTGGCAGCCTGGCACCAGTGTTTTCAGAAAATCGCATATTCCGAGTGAAATGAAAATTGAAATAATGAACTGATCAGCCGGACTGACCATTGAAGGATACAAAATAACACTGAATAACAAATTCTTTCCATCTTCACTCTCCCATCTGTTGCCCTTCTGTCCTCTGCCTGCCGATTGGAAATTTGTATAGACTACAGTGCCTTCGGAAACTTGCCCCGCCTTTATCAAACCTGAAGCATATGAATTTGTCGACCCGGCGTTTTTGCAGTAAACCATGTCAGACCCTATTATCATAAGCATGTAAAAATTAAATGCCGCCTGTCAAATATGACATGAATAATGAGCAAATTGCCGGTGGCACTGTTATTGTAAATAAGAGATGAAAGGGACAAACATACTGATAAAAGTTTGTACTTTTGCAACTTAATGTTTAACGGAAGATTCGTTGATGAAGAAAAAGCAGGATGGCACTGAATTACTCCTGGGAAATATAATTAATGGTATTTTCGAGAAAAAGGGGCAGGATGTTTTAAAAATTGATCTGAGAAAACTTGAAAGCAGGATAGCTGATTTTTTTATAATATGTCACGGATCTTCCGTCAACCAGGTTGATGCCCTCTGCGATTCCGTGGAGGATTTGGTTATTAAGGAGACCGGAGAGAAACCGGTGCATGTCGAAGGACTTGAAAACTGTTTCTGGGTGCTTCTGGATTATGGGAATGTGGTTGTACATATTTTTCTTGAGGAGTACAGGCAATTCTACAGCCTTGAATCGCTGTGGGCTGATGCACCGGTTGAAGTTATGAACGATAATAAAAGATAAGTCAATTATTTATGGCTGAAAACGATAATATAAACAAGGGGCCGTTAAAACCCCCTGATAAAAACCTGAAACCGAAATTCAATTCGAACTGGATTTTTGCAATTCTCATTGTATCCTTTCTGGCAATAAACCTGTTCTATGGGGGAAAGAGCTCTCCGAAGATCCAGACACGCGAGCTTAAGGAGATGATCACAAAACGTGACATTGAAAGGCTGGTTATTGTCAACAAGGAAGTTGCTGAGATTTATCTTAAGAAGGAAGCAATTGAATCAGGAAGATATCCTGACATTCCGAAAAACAATGGCGGGAAAATAGGATTCGGTGTTCCAAAGCCGCATTACACACTTAATATAGGCGACCTTGCGACATTTGAGGAGTTCCTTCTCCAGGAGCAAAAGGCAGCCGGATACAGTGACAATGAAATTATTTTTCCTGAAACAGAAAAACGCACCAATTATCTGGGAGAGATCCTTGGATGGACATTGCCTTTCATAATCCTGATATTTCTCTGGATGTTCATGATGAGGCGCATGGCGGGCGGTGGCGGCGGTGGAGCAGGCGGTATATTCAGCGTTGGAAAGTCAAAAGCCCAGATCTTCGATAAGGAATCGAATGTCAAAATCAACTTCAGCGATGTTGCGGGCCTTGAGGAGGCCAAAACTGAAGTGATGGAGATTGTTGATTTCCTTAAGAATCCCAAGAAGTACACCCAGCTTGGCGGAAAAATACCAAAGGGAGCCCTTCTGATTGGACCTCCGGGCACCGGAAAAACACTGCTTGCCAAAGCTGTTGCCGGTGAAGCCAATGTTCCTTTCTTTTCAATATCAGGTTCCGATTTTGTTGAAATGTTCGTTGGAGTGGGCGCCTCGAGGGTAAGGGATCTTTTTAAACAGGCAAAGGAAAAGGCCCCATGTATTGTCTTCATCGATGAAATTGATGCCGTCGGACGCGCCAGGGGGAAGAATGTAAATTTCGGATCAAATGATGAAAGGGAGAACACGCTTAATCAGCTTCTGACCGAAATGGATGGTTTCGGAACAAATATGGGAGTGATCATTCTTGCCGCAACAAACAGGGCCGACATTCTCGACAGGGCGCTTTTGAGGGCAGGGAGGTTTGACAGGCAGATCCATGTCGAACTGCCTGACCTGAACGAAAGGGAGGCGATTTTCAAGGTGCATCTCCGGCCGATAAAACTCGAAAAGGGATTCGATACAGCCTTTCTTGCAAAGCAGACACCCGGTTTCTCAGGTGCTGATATTGCAAATGTGTGCAATGAATCGGCGCTGATAGCGGCCAGGAAGAACAAAACCGTCGTGGAGCGCCAGGATTTCCTTGATGCAATCGACAGGATAGTAGGCGGACTCGAGAGAAAAAACAAAATAATCTCAATGGTCGAGAAGAAGACAATTGCCTATCACGAAGCAGGACATGCAACCGTGAGCTGGCTTCTCGAACATGCAAGCCCACTGCTTAAGGTTACAATAATACCGAGGGGCAGAGCCCTCGGAGCAGCATGGTACCTTCCTGAGGAAAGACAGATTACCACAACCGAACAACTTCTTGACGAGATGGCTTATGCACTTGGAGGAAGAGCCTCCGAACATCTCGTATTCGGCAAGATATCAACCGGAGCCCTGAGCGATCTCGAGAAGATTACCAAACAGGCTTATGCCATGGTCGCGTTTTTCGGAATGAGTGATAAGGTTGGAAACATAAGCTTCTACGACTCATCAGGCCAGTCCGACTTCGGATTTACAAAACCCTACAGCGAAAAAACCGCGGAACTGATTGACCTTGAGGTTAAACAAATCATTGAAGAATCATACCTTCGCGCACTCGAAGTCCTGAAACACAATATGAAAGGACTGACGGAGCTTGCCGAGCTGCTTCTCGAAAAGGAAGTGATTTTCAGCGAGGACCTCGAAAGGATATTCGGTAAGAGGAAAGCTGATATTCTTAAGGAGGAAAGGGAAAACGCAGTGAAAAATGAAATGGCCCTGAAATCCGGAAAAGAAACAGTTCCTGAAGCAGGATCAGAGGTTGTCAAGCCTCAGGAAGAAGAGAAATCTTCGATAAAGGAAGAAGAGAAAGAAGACTCCGGGGAAACTTCAGAAAAGAAAAATACCGGAAAGACAAAGAGCATAAATTAGCTGTTTTGGGTAATTTTTACACGAGGACACTTACTGCAGTCTGGATAGTGATTTTCATCCTGGGTGGTTTCTGGCTCCACCCGGTATCATTCTTCATTACTGGACTGATTCTTCTGGCAGGGGCACAGTATGAGTACTACATGATGGTGAAAAGCGCTGGTGCCAGGCCCCAGATGATAACAGGGATAATATCAGGCTGTTCACTTTACATCGTTTCAACACTTGTTGCCGCCGGAAAGGCCGGGGAGGAATACTTCCTGGTAATGATACCCCTGGCACTGACAATAATGATTGCTGAACTCTACAGGAAGCAGGAAAAACCCTTCGATTCACTGGCACACACATTTTTTGCAATCATCTATATTGCCGTACCCTTCTCTATGTTCCCTTTCTCAGCATTTTCCCGGACAGGCTTCAGCTCATTGATACCTCATCCGGATATTATTTTTTCACCGGGAATTATTGTTGGTTTTCTTCTGCTTCTCTGGGCAAACGATACGGGAGCGTATCTTACCGGAGTCACTGTAGGCAGGCACAGGCTCATGGAGCGGATCTCTCCAAAAAAATCATGGGAAGGTTTTTTTGGCGGGATGATCACAGCCCTCCTGGCAGCATGGCTTCTTTCGGGCTGGCTGGGGATTCTGGACCTGACCGGATGGATTATCGTTTCACTAATAATCTCAATAGTTGGAACATTAGGCGACCTTATTGAATCGATGCTTAAAAGGAGCACCGGACTGAAGGATTCAGGATCGATCATGCCCGGTCACGGAGGGTTCCTCGACCGGTTCGACAGCGCCATAATTTCATTCCCTCCCGTCTATCTTTTTATTTCACTTTTTGGTTGATTGATAAGTCTTGATTAGTTTTGCGCAAATTTTTAATTAATGGCCATTCACAGGGAAGGATATAAGATTCTGGCAATCGGGTTGGTAATATTAATTATCCTTAATATCACTTCAATGATTATCTGGTCAGATAACTCTGTAGCAAAATGGATTTTCCTTCTGTGTTCGGTGCTTTTTTATGTGTTTATTCTCTTCTTCTTCCGTCTTCCGGTCAGGCATCTTGAACCCGATCCGGGACTTATATATGCTCCCGCCGACGGCAAGGTGGTGGTGATCGAAGAAACGGATGAAAATGAATACTTCAGGGACAAGCGGCTGCAAATATCAATATTCATGTCCCCTTTCAACATGCACAGCAACAGGTATCCCGTTTCAGGACAGGTGAAATATGTGAAGTACCACTCAGGAGACTATATGGTTGCCTGGCATCCAAAGTCTTCGGAACTGAATGAAAGGAGCACTATAGTGATCGAAACTGAAAAGGGGGTCGAGATCCTGGTGCGCCAGATTGCCGGAGCCGTTGCCCGCAGGATCGTAACCTATTCAAAAGTGGGCCAGAAGGTAACCCAGGGCGGCGAGCTTGGTTTCATTAAACTTGGCTCTAGAGTTGATATTTTCCTGCCATTGGGCACCGAGATCGAAGTGCCAATCCTTCAGCAGGTGAAGGCCAACAAAAGCATAATTGCCAAAATCTGAATAATGATTCCATGAGCAGAATTGATAACAGGGTAATTGAAATTACAGCTGATGTTAAATGGATCGGTATCCTTGATTATGATATCAGGACTTTTGACATAGTAATGACGACCGAATTCGGGACCACCTATAATTCATATTTAATAAATGCGCAAAAAAAGACTCTTGTGGAAGTTGCCAAGGAAAAATTCTTCGATGTTTACCTGAAGAAACTTGAATCGCTTACCGATCCGCGGGAGATAGAGTATATAATCCTTGATCATACGGAACCTGACCATTCCGGAAGCCTGCGGCGACTGCTTGAGTTGGCCCCTGATGCAACAGTGGTGGGCAGCGGCAATGCTGTCAGGTACCTTGAGGATATTGTAAATGGCCCATTCAGGTCGCTTATGGTGAAGGATGGCGATACCCTCGACCTGGGAAACAAGAAATTAAGGTTTATTTCAGCGCCGAATCTGCACTGGCCCGATTCAATATATACTTACCTTGAGGAAGACAGGATTTTGTTTACATGCGATTCGTTCGGAGCTCATTATTGCAGTGAGAACATTTTCAGTGAGCTTTCTCCCGACTACCTCAGGTCGTTCAGGTATTACTTTGATGTCATACTTAAGCCTTTCAGCAGGTTTATGACCAAAGCAATTGAAAAGATCAGGCCTCTTGACATAGATGTGATCTGTACCGGACATGGTCCGGTCCACCGTGAAAACCTCAGGGAAATAATCAACCTGACAGAGAAATATTCGAATGAATATCTGAGTCTTGTTTCAGGCGGAGCCGTAAAAAGGGTGCTGATAGCATATGTTTCGGCTTACGGTTATACAAAGCAGGCGGCTGAATACATTGCTGAGGGGATCCGCCAGGCGGGAGGTTTTGAGACCGATGTGACTGATATTGAAAATATCGCGGCGGAAGAACTGGATCGCAAACTGGCATCGGCTGATGCCATTCTTGCCGGATCACCAACAATAAACCAGAATACACTGCTTCCGGTCTATACTCTTTTTGCACTCGTTAATCCATTGCGCGACAAGGGAAAAACTGCCGGCGCATTTGGATCGTACGGATGGAGCGGTGAGGCTCCCAAAATTATTCTTGAGAACTTCAGAAACCTTAAACTGAAGGTTTTTGATGAGAGTGCACCATTCAAATTCGCACCAGGCGGTGACAAGAGGGATGCATTGACCGGATTCGGAAAAAGATTTGCACAGCGGATACTGGAAAACTGCTCCCAATAAAAAGAGGCTATCTCAAAAGTTTTTATTCGGTTGTTTTACCTTAGTGCGACTTTTTGATGTCCTTAGTGTCCTTTGTGGTTTAGGATTTTAGAATTTAACCACAAAGGACTCAAAGGTAATCACTAAGGACACAAAGGGCTTTTGACAAAACATCTTATTATTTATGAGATCTTAATCTGACGGGAGATCTTGTTTTTTTCCTCCTCAAACTTCGGAAGGGCGATGCTTAGAATTCCATCCTTGTAGTTGGCTTCGATCTTTTCCCTGTTAACATTCTCAGGTATCTGAAAGCTCCTGCTGAAAGATGAATAGCTGAATTCTTTTCTCTTG
>Ga0105106_10003176_pt1 | contig 11790 bp, 9 predicted proteins | sample PPLLaktember2015_5_FD_79109 | JGI IMG/M metagenome (GOLD analysis project Ga0105106, IMG submission 79109) | Freshwater sediment microbial communities from Prairie Pothole Lake near Jamestown, North Dakota, USA - PPLs Lake P8 Core (1) Depth... | ecosystem: Environmental > Aquatic > Freshwater >...
ACCGGGCGGCACCTGAGCCGCGCGACGCCGAGGGGAGATGCAAATGAACCGTATTTCATCCGTTGCCGCCGTCATCGCGCTCGCATTCACTGCGACTGCCGCCAGCGCCGCGCCGTTCGGTGCACTGGACGAGTGTCTCGAGGTCGGCATTGAGCTGACCAGCCTGCCCGGCAGCGTGCCGGGTCAACTGGCCGTCACGCCTTGCGCCGATTGCGCACCGGTGCTGCTGAGTCTCGACCAAAACACCCGCTTCTACGTAGGCGAGCACGCCGTCTCGATGTCGTTGTTCCGACAGTACGCACAGCGTGACGGCCGCGACATCCGCGCCTGTCACGACAACGACGGCCAGGTGACGCGGGTCATCGTGACCGGCGCGCTCGATGCCGCAGACCGCAATCCGTGATTCCCGCGCATCGATCGATCGCGCAGGCAACCGCACACGAACAGGGTGATCGCATGACGACCAACACCGCTCGAACGCTGCTGACAGCTGCCCTCGCAGCAGCCACGCTGACGCTCGGCATGACCGTCCACGCCGACGACACCGAACTGCTGGCGGGTCCAACCGTCACGCCGCCGACCAACCGCCCGAACATCCTGTTCATCCTGGACACCTCGGGCAGCATGGACTCGCAGGTCACCGGTGTATACGACCCCGCGATCACCTACGCGGGCGCCTGCACCGACGACAGGATCTACTGGCGACGAAACACCGGTGCCGCGCCATCGTGCAGCACGGACCAGTGGGTGACCCGCGACGCGTTCAAGTGCAATGCCGCGATGGCCGATCTGAACTCGCGGGGCGTCACGAGGAACACCTATCGGTCCGCCCAATGGCGCACGGCCGCGAATCCGGACCGCTGGGAGAACATTCGCACGGACCAGCACGCGGCGCCGAACTGGGTCGAGTGCCAAACGGACCGCGGTGTGCACGGCAACGGTATCGACACCAGCAAGCGATACGCCGCGAACAGCACCAACGGGAGCCCGTCGCGCGGGCCATGGAACTCCTCGTCAGGCACTGAGATCGACTGGTCGTCGAACAACACCGACCGCAGCTACCTGTTCTACACGGCCAATTACCTCAATTGGTACAACGGCCCGACCGGCGTCAGCACCCGAATCGCCGTGATGAAGTCCGTACTGAACGACGTGCTTGACGGACTAAGCGGCGTCAACGCCGGCCTGATGCGGTATAGCAACAACGCAGGCGAGAGCGGTAATCCATACGACCAGCGCGCTCGTGGCGGCATGGTCGTCAACGAGATGCAGCCGATCGAGACCAACCGCGCCGCGATGAAGGCGTCGATCAATTCCTGGGTTGCCTGGGGCATGACCCCGCTGTCGGAGACCTTGTACGAGGCCACGCAGTACCTGCGCGGCAGCTCGGTCGTCTTCGGCAACAATTCGCGGATCAGCCCGAACAGCGGCGATGCGTTCCCGAGCGTCGCGGCGTCGCGGCAGGCGGGCAACAGCAACCTCTACGATTCGCCGATGGATCTCAACTGCCAGAAGACCTACATCGTCTTCCTGACCGACGGCCTGCCAACCTCGGATAACGAGGCGGACCTCTATATTGAGGGCTTGACTGGTGGCGCGTGCAGCGGCAGTGGCGACGGGCGCTGCCTGGAGGAACTGTCGGGTTACCTGTTTGCGACGGACCACCGCGCCGACGTCGCCGGCGAGCAGAACGTCACGAGCTACTGGATCGGATTCGGCGACATCTCGTCCGGCGCGACGCTGCTGGAGCGGACGGCAACCGCGGGCGGCGGCCAGTTCTATGGTGCGGCCGACACGCCGCAGTTGATCGACGCGCTGACGGCGATCATCGAGTCGATCAGCAACGATTCGACCTCGTTCACGGCGCCGACCGTGGCCGTGAACGCCTTCAACCGCACGCAGAACCTGAACGATCTGTACATCTCGGTCTTCCGCCCGGGCTCGGCGTACCGCTGGCTGGGTAACTTCAAGAAGTACCGCATCCGCCCCGACGGCGTCATCGTCGATTCCAACAATGTGCCGGCCGTCGAGACGGCGACGGGCTTCTTCTCGCAGAACGCGCAGAGCTTCTGGTCGACCGTGATCGACGGCCGCGAAGCGGAGAAAGGTGGTGCGGCCAGCAAGCTCACGAACGCGTCCGGCCGCACGATCTACTCGAACCTGACGACCGAGTCGGGTGTTCTCGCGGAGGAGCTTTCGGAGCTCAAGGACAGTGCCAACCTGCTGCTGGCGAACACGCTGCTGCTCGAAGTCGCCTCGGCCACCCCGGTGGCCGGCCGGCCGGCCCCGACCGAGCTGGTCGACTGGGCCTACGGTATCGACGTCTACGACGCGGACGGCGACGGCGACGACTCCGACGCGCGCGCCGACATGGGCGATCCCCTTCACTCGCGACCGGGCGCGGTAATTTATGGCGGTCCGGCCAACAACCCTGATCTCACGCTGTATGCGACGACGAACGATGGCGTCCTGCACGCGATCGACGCCACGGCCGACTTGAACAACACGACTGTGGGAGGCACGGAGCGATGGGCCTTCATGCCGCGCCAGTTGCTGAGCCGCATCGAGCAGCTCGCCGACGAGACCGCCGTAGCCAATCGCGGCTACGGCCTCGACAGCAGTGTCGAAGTGCTGCGGCTCGATCGTAACGGGAACGGCACGATCGAACCGAACGGCACCGACATCGACGGCAGCGGAGGACCACCCGAGGACGACGAGAAGGATCGCGTCTACCTCTTCTTCGGCATGCGTCGCGGCGGCAACCACTACTACGCCCTCGACGTCACGGACCGCAATGCACCGAAGCTCCTGTGGCGCATCGGCGAGAACGACGCATCGATCTCGATCACGGATCCGGAGTTCCTGCCCGGCGTCGGCCAGACCTGGTCCGCACCAACGATCGCACGCGTCAACGTCTCCGGCCACAGCTTCACCGGCAACCCGGACAAGTTCGTGCTGATCTTCGGTGGCGGCTATGACACGACGCAGGACCAGATCCCGTACCAGGTGGACGGCGTCGGCAACCGCGTCTACATGGTCGACGCGATCAGCGGCGAGTTGCTATGGCGGGCCGGCCCGACGACCGACACGGGCGCCGAACTCAAGCTTGCGAAGATGACCAACTCGATTCCGGGCGAAGTCCGCGCTGTGGACCTCACGGGCGACGGATTTGCAGACCGCATGTATGCTGCCGACCTCGGGGGTCGGGTCTGGCGATTCGACATCTTCAATGGACAGGCTCCAGCGTCGCTGGTCACGGGTGGCGTGTTCGCTTCGCTCGGCGTGGGTGACAGCGCCACCAAGCCGGACGCCAGCAACCGGCGCTTCTTCTATGCACCGGACGTGGCATTGCTGAAGAACGGCTCGCAGAACTGGGTCAACGTCGCGATCGGCTCGGGCCACCGTGAGTTGCCAGTGACCGATACAACGGTCGTGAACCGCTTCTACAGCCTGCGCGACTACAACGTGTTCACGCCATTGACCTCCGCCCAGTACAAGACGAGCTGCGTGAGCGAGACGCCACCATGCCACCAGATCATCACCGACGCGGATCCGGTGGACGTGACCACCGACGTCAACGCGACGATTCCCGCCTCCGGTCCGGGCTGGAAGCTGACGCTGGTACGCAATGGCGAGAAGGCGCTGGCGGAGTCGCGGACGTTCCAGAACAAGCTCTATTTCACGACGTTCGTTCCCACGCTGGTCAGCAGCGACCCGGCCACCTGTTCGAGCCGATTCGGCATCAATCGGCTGTACGTCGTCGACGCGGCGACTGCGGATCCGGTCGAGAACTTCGACACGAGCGTGGCCGGCGCCACGGACGCCAGCGACCGTTCCAAGGAGCTGGCCCAGCGCGGCACGATTGCGCCGGAGGCGATCTTCGTCTTCCCGACGCCGGATCCCATCCCGGGCAACCCGAACCCGCCGGCCGTGCCGCCGATCTGCCTGGTCGGACTCGAGAGCTGCGGCACCGGTCTGCTGAATCCGCCGGTCCGCACCTACTGGCAGCAGCGGGGCACCAACTGACGCGACGCCGGCGGGCCGCCTTCACGGCGGCCCGCCGGACCCGCACTTACGGAGCGAACGGATGAAGCCGAAATCTGCAGGCATGACCTTGATCGAGCTGATGATCGTCGTGGCCATCGTGGCACTGCTCGCCGCGATCGCCGTGCCGAGCTACCGCCAGTACGTGCTGCGCGCGAACCGGACGGAAGCGACGACGGCGCTGCTGCAGCTCGCGGCCGCGCAGGAGAAGTTCTACCTGCAGAACAACACCTATGCGGGCAACGCGCTGATCGACGACGCCCCGCCGGCCGGTCTCGGACTCAGTGCGACGACCGCCGGCGGGCGTTACACCGTGGCAATCACCGCCGCGACCGCGGCCGCGTTCAGTGCAACCGCGACCGCCGCCGGGGCGCAGGCCGCCGACACCACTTGCGCCACATTCACGATCAATCAGGCGGGCGCGCGGACCGCAACTTCAGCGAATTGCTGGTAGCGATGCGAGTCTAGGAGACGACGCCAGTTCGCAGCTCGCGCGGCAGCGCGAACACGACGCTCTCCTCGCGTCCGACGATTTCCTCGGCGCCCTGCCCGCCCCACTCCCGGAGTCGTGCCACGACGCGCTGCACGAGCAGCTCGGGAGCCGAGGCACCCGCCGTCACCCCGACCGATCCGGCTCCAGTGAACCACTCTGGCCGAAGGTCCTCCGGACCGTCGACCAGGTAGCCTCGCTTGCCGACCTTCTCGGCGATCTCGCGCAGCCGGTTCGAATTCGAGCTGCTCTGCGACCCCACGACCACGACGACGTCGCAGTCCTCGACCAGTTTCTTGACCGCGTCCTGCCGGTTCTGCGTTGCGTAGCAGATGTCTTCCTTGCGCGGCGTCAGCAGGGTCGGGAAACGCCTCTGCAGCGCTGCCAGCACTTCGGCCGTGTCGTCGACGGACAGCGTCGTCTGCGTGACGACGCCGACGCTCTCGGGATCCCGCACTTCGAGCTGCTCGACGTCCGCGACGTCCTCGACGAGACAGATGCGCCCGCCGAGCGACGCATCGAACTGGCCCATCGTGCCCTCGACCTCCGGGTGGCCCTCATGGCCGATCAGGATCACGTCGCGACCCTCACGGGCGTAGCGCGTGACTTCCATGTGCACCTTGGTCACCAGCGGGCAGGTCGCGTCGAACACGCGCAGGCCGCGGCGCCGCGCCTCCTCCTGCACGGCCTTGGAGACGCCGTGCGCGCTGAAGATCACCGTGGCGCCGGCCGGCACCTCGTCGAGTTCCTCGACGAACACCGCGCCGAGGCTGCGCAACCGGTCGACGACGAACTTGTTGTGCACGACCTCGTGGCGCACATAGATCGGCGCGCCGAACAGCTCGATGGCGCGCTCGACGATGTCGATGGCGCGGTCCACGCCCGCGCAGAAGCCGCGGGGATTGGCGAGCAGGATCTTCATGGCTGGCGTTTTTCGCGAAACGCGTCGACGATCAGCAGCACGGCGCCCACGGTGATCGCGCTGTCCGCGACGTTGAAGGCCGGGAAATACGCCGCGCCCCAATGGGCGTGGATGAAGTCGATCACGTAACCGTGCACGATCCGATCGATGACGTTGCCGAGCGCGCCGCCCAGGATCAGCGCCAGCGCGAGCGGCAGCAGCTTCTCGCCGCGCGGCGTGCGCCAGATCCACACCAGAAGCATGACGCTGACGGCCCCGGCGAGCCCGATGAAGAACCAGCGCTGCCAGCCCGACGCGCCCGCGAGCATGCTGAACGCGGCCCCGGTATTGTGCAGCAGCGTGAAGTCGAGCACCGGCAGCACCTCGACGCGCTCGTAAAGGTCGAGGAAGCGCGTGACGAGGAACTTCGTGGCCTGGTCGAGCGCGATGATCAGCAGCGACAGCCACAGCCAGGCCGCCGAGTGCGTCCGCTGCACCGGGGCTGGCACGGGGACCGTCATCGGGGTCGGTTGCTCTTCGCTGGCCATTTCAGGCAAATCGCCTCGTCTCGCCGGCACCGTCGAGATTGACCACGCAGCGGCCGCAGAGTTCGGGATGCGTTGCGACCGAGCCTACGTCGTCACGCTTGTGCCAGCAACGGACGCACTTGGCCGCGGTGGATGGCCGCACTCGCACCCACAGGCTCGCCTCGCCGTCGCTGGTCGCGGGAACGGCGTCGGCTGGCCGAGCGTCGGCCGCGTGAACGCGCGCTTCGGACGTGATCATCACGAAGCGAAGTTCCTCGCCGAGTGCTTCCAGCGGCGCGCGCAGCTCCGGCGTGGCGTAGAGGTCCAGGACCGCATCGAGCGGGGCGCCGATCTGGCCCGCGACCCGCAGCCGCTCGAGTTCGCGCAGCACGGCACCGCGCGCTTCGAGCAGTGCCGGCCAGTTGACCAGCGTCGCCGTCTCGGCAACGGTCGGCAGCGTGGTCCAGGTCGAGAAGAAGACGGACTCGGGCCGCGCGCCCGGCATGTGCCGCCAGATCTCCTCGGCCGTGAACGACAGGATCGGCGCGAGCCAGCGCACCATCCCCTCGGCGATCGCCTGCATTGCGGTCTGCGCCGAGCGGCGCGGCAGTCCGCGCGCGGGCGTCGTGTACAGCCGGTCCTTGATCACGTCGAGGTAGAAGCCGCCCAGGTCGACGACGCAGAAGTTGTGCACTTTCTGGTAGATCAGGTGGAAGTCGTAACTGCGGTAGGCCGCCACCAGCTCGTCCTGCAGGTCGCGCGTGCGCGCGATCGCCCAGCGGTCGAGTTCGACCATTTCGGCCACCGGCACCCCGTCCTGCGCGGCATCGAAACCGGCGAGGTTGCCGAGCAGGAAGCGCGCGGTATTGCGGATGCGGCGATACGAATCCGACATGCGCTTCAGGATCTCGTCCGAGACGCTCATCTCGTTCGCGTAGTCGGTCGACGCGACCCACAGGCGCAGCACGTCGGCGCCCAGCGTACTCACGACCTTCTGTGGCAGCACGACGTTGCCGAGCGACTTCGACATCTTGCGGCCCTTGTCGTCCACCGTGAAGCCGTGCGTCAGCACGGCCTTGTACGGCGCGTGGCCCTTCTGCGCCACCGACGTGAGCAGCGAGCTGTGGAACCAGCCGCGGTGCTGGTCCGAGCCCTCGAGGTAGAGGTCGGCGGGGTTCAGCACCTCGGGCCGCATCTTCGTGACGCAGTGGTGCGAGACGCCCGAATCCACCCAGACGTCCATGATGTCCGGCACTTTCTCGTAGTGATCCGACTCGGCGCCGAGCAGCTCGCGCGGATCGAGGTCGAACCAGGCGTCGATGCCGCCCTGCTCCACGAGCGCCGCGACCCGCTCGACGAGCTCGGGCGTGCGTGGGTGCAACTCCCCGGTCTCGCGGTGCGTGAACAGTGCCAGCGGCACGCCCCAGCGGCGCTGCCGCGAGATGCACCAGTCGGGCCGGCCGGCAATCATGCCGGTGATGCGCTGCTCGCCCCAGTCGGGCATCCAGTGCACCTTGCGGATTTCCTCGAGCGCGGCGGCGCGCAGCCCCGCCTGCTCCATGCTGATGAACCACTGCGGCGTCGCGCGGAAGATCACCGGCGACTTGTGCCGCCAGCAGTGCGGGTAGCTGTGACGGAACGGCTCGTGGTGCAGCAGCGCGCCGCGCTCGCCGAGCACCTCGACGACGTGCTTGTTCGCGTCGAACACTTTCTCGCCGCCGAAGATCGGCGTCGAGGCCAGGAATCGCCCGTCGCCGCCCACCGGGTTGTCGACGGCGAGGCCGTAGCGCTGGCCGACAAGGAAGTCCTCCTGGCCGTGCCCTGGCGCGGTGTGCACCGCACCCGTGCCGCTCTCGAGCGTCACGTGGTCGCCGAGGATCACCGGCACTTCGCGCTCGTAGAATGGGTGGCGCAGCGCGAGGCCCTCGAGCACGGCGCCCTTGACCCGGGCGACTTCGAGCTGCTGCGTGGCGCCGGCGCGTTTCAGCACCGACTCGGCCAGTTCGCTCGCGAGCACCAGCAGTCCGGCGCCGTCGTCCGCATCGACGGCCAGCAGCGAATAATCGAACTCCGGGTGCAACGCGACCGCCTGGTTCGCCGGCAGCGTCCAGGGCGTCGTGGTCCAGATCGCGATGCTCGCGCGGCCCGGGGGCAACGCTTTCAGCCCACAGCGTCGCGCCAGGTCCGCGCGATCGACGACCTCGAAGCGCACGTCGATCGACGGCGAGGTGCGTTCCTCGTACTCGACCTCAGCCTCGGCCAGCGCCGAGCGGCAGTCGAGGCACCAGTGCACGGGCTTGTAGCCCTTGTACAGGTGTCCGTTGCGGATGATCTGCGCGAACGCGCGCAACTGCTCGGCCTCGTAGCGCGGCTGCAGCGTCAGGTAGGGATTGGCCCAGTCGCCCATGACGCCAAGGCGAATGAAGTCGCGCCGCTGCACGTCGACCTGCTCGATCGCGTACTCGCGGCAGGCTTGCCGGAATGCCTTCGCGTCGAGCTGCCGAGTTTCCTTGCCACCCGCCTTCTCGACCTGGTGCTCGATCGGCAGGCCGTGGCAGTCCCAACCCGGCACGTACGGCGCGTCGTGGCCATCGAGCGTGCGCGACTTGACGATGATGTCCTTGAGCACCTTGTTGACGGCGTGGCCGATGTGGATCGCGCCGTTCGCATACGGCGGGCCGTCGTGCAGGATGAACGGCGGCCGTCCCCGTGCGATCTCGCGCAGCTTCGCGTAGGTGCCGTGCTCGTCCCACCAGGCCAGCATCTCCGGCTCGCGACGGGCGAGGTCCGCCTTCATCGGGAAGGCCGTCTCGGGCAGGTTGACGGTGTGCTTGTAGTCGGCCATCGGAAGTGAATAGTGAACAGCGGATAGCGGATAGTGAACCGGAGATTCTTACCGAGTTTTCCTTTTTTCTCCAGCAGTTACGCGCCGAGGAGCGCGCGGGCGGCCGCGGCGTCGCGATGCATCTGTGCGACCAGCGTTTCCAGCGACGGAAATTTCTGCTCGTCACGAAGTCGGGCGACGAAATCGACGTCGAGGTAACGACCATAGAGGCTGCCGTCGTAGTCGAACAGGTGCACTTCGAGCAGCGGGTCCGTGCCGTTCACGGTCGGTCGGGTGCCGAGGCTTGCGACCGCCGGGTGATCCACCAGCCCGGCGCCCGTGGCCCGGACGGCAAAGATGCCCCACAGCGGCACGACCTTGCGGTGCAGCGCGAGGTTGGCCGTCGGGTAGCCCAGCGTGCGGCCGAGCTTCTTGCCCATCCTGACCCGCCCGGCCATCCGGTACGGGCGCCCGAGCAGGCGCGTCGCGCGATCGAGGTCGCCGCGGTTCAGCGCCTCGCGTACCAGCGAGCTGCTGACTCGCTCGCCGTCGAGCAAGAACTGACCCACCTCCTCGACCGTGAACCCGTGCTGCGTGCCGGCTGCGCGCAGCGTTTCGACCGTGCCTTCGCGGCGCCGCGCGAAATGAAAATCATGCCCGACCACGATGTGACGCGCGCCGAGGCCGTCCACCAGCAGGCGATCGACGAACTCGCCGGCGCCCATGCCGCGCGTCTTTGCGTCGAAGCGCAGCACGACCACGCGATCGACGCCGTAGAGCGCCAGCGCGTCGAGTTTCTCGCGCAGCCGAGTCAGGCGCGACGGTGCGGCAGCGCCCTCGAAGAACTCCCGGGGCGTCGGCTCGAACGTGACGACCACCGCCGGCACGCCCAGCTCGGCCGCCTTCGTGCGCATGGCCGCGATCATGTGCTGGTGTCCACGATGCACGCCGTCGTAGTTGCCGATGGTCACGACGCAGCCACGGTGCGGGTCGCGAAGGTTATGTATGCCGCGGATCAGCTCCATCGTCACGGCGGTCCGGCGGGCCGCACCCGCAACTCGTGCACGCGCATGCCGAGCACGTACATCGTGCCGAAATAGATACCGGCGCCACCGACCACGAGCAACGTCATCCATTGCGCGCGCGACCACGCGCCCATCTCGATCCAGCGTTGCGTGTCGCCCGCCACCCACCACAGGAACGCCACCATGAGCAGGTTGCCCGCCGCGACCTGCCAGAGCATCCGGCGCCAGCCGGACGCATGGTGCAACACGCCCTGGCGACGCAGCCCCCGGTACAGCATCGTCGAGTTGTACCAGGCACCGATGCCGGTGTTGAGCGCCAGCAGCGCGTGCAGGCCCGGGCGGCCCGGGTAGACGAACGCCAGTGGCAGCACGACGAGCAAGTTGAGCCCCATACTTACGGCCAGCGACCGGATGCCGATGCGCACCGGCGTACGGGTGTCCTGCCGCGCGAAGTAGCCCGGCGCCAGCACCTTCACGATGCTGAACGCCAGCAAGGCCGATGCGTATGCCGTCAGCGCCAGCGACGACATCCGCACGTCGTGCTCGTCGAACTTGCCGTAGTGGAAGATCGTCACGGTGAGCGGCCCGGCGAGTACCACCAGCGCGAGCGTCGCCGGCAAAACCACGATCACCACCAGGCGCAGCGCCCAGTCGAGCGTCGCAGCGAAGCGCTCAGGCGCCTGCGCCGCGTGCTGCGCGGCGAGCCCCGGCAGGATCACGGTGGCCAGCGCAATGCTGAAGACCCCGAGCGGGAATTCCATCAAGCGGTCGGCGTAATAGAGCCAGGCGATGCTGCCCGTGGCGAGGAACGACGCGATCAGCGTGTCGAGCAGCACGGCCACCTGCGAAACCGACGAGCCGAAGATCGCCGGCAGCATCAGCCGTCCGATCTTGCGCACGCCCTCGTCGCCCCAGCGCCAGCGCGGCCGCCGCAGCAGGCCCATCTTCACGACGAATGGCAGCTGGAACGCGAGCTGGACGATGCCCGCCACGAAGACGCCGATCGCGAGCACGATTCCGGGCCGGTCGAACGACGGGGCGATCCACGCCGCGAACACGATCATGACGAGGTTCATCAGCGTCGAGGTCAGCGCCGGCACGGCGAAACGCCCGTAGCTGTTCAGCACGCCCGCCGCCAGCGCCGCGAGCGAGATGAACAGGATGTACGGGAACGTCCAGCGCAGCATCTCGACGGTGAGGTCGAACTTGCCCTCGTCCGCGCGGAAGCCCGGCGCGAAGATCAGCACCAGCAGCGGGGCCGCGACCACGCCGATGATCGTCACGACCGTCAGGAACCACGCCAGCGTGCCCGCGGCGCCATCGATCAGCTCGCGCACCTCGTCCTGGGGCCGGCGGACCTTGTACTCGGAGACCACCGGCACGAACGCCTGCGAGAACGCGCCCTCCGCGAACAACCGGCGCATGAAGTTCGGGATCTTGAAGGCGACCAGGAACGCGTCCATCAGGACGCCCGCGCCGAACATCCGGGAATAGACCATGTCGCGCAGCAGCCCGGTCACCCTGGACAGCAGGGTGAAGGCGCCGACGATGCTGGTGCTCTTGAGAAAGCCGCCGCTCAAGCGGAGTCCTCGGAGGCTGTCGGGGCTCGGGCGGCCGGGGTGGATTTCATGCCCGCGGCACTATAGCGAGGGTTGACCTCCCGCGCATCCTCGGCCAGAATGCGCGGCTCAATTTGGAGACCGAATTCGTGGCGAACATCAAGTCCGCAGAAAAGCGCGCCAAGCAGTCCGTGAAGCGCCGCGCCCACAACATGGCGGCCCGCTCGCGGCTGCGCACCTCGATCAAGAAGGTGCTCAATGCCATTGGCGCCGGCCAGAAGGACGAGGCCGCCGCGGCGCTCAAGGCGGCCCAGCCGGTCATCGACACGATGGTCACCAAGGGCATCATCCATCGCAACAAGGCCGCGCGTCACAAGCGCGAGCTGAACGCGAAGATCAAGGCGATCGCGGCCAAGTAAC
>Ga0105106_10003177_pt1 | contig 11786 bp, 11 predicted proteins | sample PPLLaktember2015_5_FD_79109 | JGI IMG/M metagenome (GOLD analysis project Ga0105106, IMG submission 79109) | Freshwater sediment microbial communities from Prairie Pothole Lake near Jamestown, North Dakota, USA - PPLs Lake P8 Core (1) Depth... | ecosystem: Environmental > Aquatic > Freshwater >...
AGGTCGGCAGCCGCCTCACCGTGATGTTCCGGGATGGGCAGGTTTCGGGCAGCAGCGGTTGCAATCGCTTTCACGGCTCGTTCACGGCGCAAGGCAACGCGCTCGCCATCCACCCGATGGCGACCACGCGCATGGCCTGTGAAGAGGGTTTGATGGCCCGGAACAGGAGTTCCTGCGTGCGCTTCAAAGTGCCACGACCTGGAAGATCGCACGGGGGATGCTGGACATCCATCGTGCCGACGGCGAACGGGTGCTGACGGCCAGTGAGGCGGGCGAGTGAGAACCGGCAGCGGAGTGGAGATCCTCTGCGGCGACTGAACTGGCGGCGGCAGGACGCGGCTTCTGCCGCTGAGCGCGAGCGAGCCGACCTGCAATGCCGTTGGTCGGCCCGGGTGGCGTGTCAGGATTTCAGGGTCGAGCGCGCAACTTCGCCGCAATGAAGTCGCCATGCGCGACGTACAGCAGGTCGGCGATCTTGCGAACGAGGTGCTCCTCGTAGGGATGCAGGGTCGCGTCGGAGTAGGCGATCGACCACAATCGCTCGATCAGTTCGATCTTCCGCTCCGGCGTGTAGTGGCGGTTGATGAGCGAGGTGAACTGGAAATAGTCTGTCGCCTCGCGACGCTCGTCCTCGGCCAGTTTCAGCAGCGCCTCCGCCTCCTGGCCGCTCAGGTCGAAGTGGTGGAGAATCGCGGTCTCGACCGCTTCCCGTTCCTCGGCGCTAACCTCGCCATCCAGGCGCACGACCTCGAGCAGCAGGGCGCCGACCGCAAGACGCAGCGCGTGCTCCGCATCACCCCCCTCGGTGGCGCCGGGAAGTAGATTACGGTCGAAGAAGCGTTTGATCTGAGCGAGCATGGCATGTCACTTAGGGAGTTCGCGGCAGTTGCGGTCGAGGCCGACCCGCCGCCCCCGTTTCAGTGCGCTTCTCCTTGCTGATGCGCAGTCGCCGATGGGCGGTTGCCTCCATCCAAGTCGGATCAGTCAGTCTGTATCAGGCCGCTGGCCGGCAACGCAAACGACCGCCCGGGCGGCACTTGGCGGTCGGTGGGCGCGGTGCCCGGCAGGATCTCGAAGTCCGGCGTGAACGTGACCATCAGGTCGCGCAGCTTGTGGATGATCGTGCGGTCGCCGTCGAAGCGGGCCTTGCCCTCGTCCGCGAGCTGGTCGAAGCTCGCCACGCCCATCATCACCCGGTCGAGGTCCGCACGGTTCACAGTGACCGTCAGGTCGGGCTTGGACGCCAGGAAGCCCTTGATGGTCGTGAGCGTGGCGTTCTCGAGCTCGACCGCGTACTTCTCGCCGTTGTCGGGTGTGACGAGGTTGATGGTGACGTGCAGGCCCTCGGCCTTCTTCGGATCCATGCTGATGCCGAGGAAGTCGAGCCATTGCTCGGTGCTCATCGCCCGCACGACGTCGGGACCGGTGGAGCGCGGCGGGAGACCGCCAGGGATGCCGTTGCGCAGCTCGAACGCGCCCTGCAGGAAGGTATTGCGCACGCTGGTGCTCTCGGCCTGGTAGCCGAGCTGCTCGTAGGCGTCGGCCAGCAACTGGCGCGCCGGCTGGTTCTTCGGCTCGGCGAACACGAGCTTGTTCAGGATCTCGCTGGCAAGCAGGTACTTGCCCTGCCCGACCAGCTCCTTGCCCTTGGCAATGATCTTGTCCGAACCGCCCATCATCTCGACGTAGAGCGGCGCCGAGTCGGCGGGCGACAGCGGGATCAGGTTGACCGGGTTGCCGTCGAAGTGGCCGATGAAGCGATTCACGACGCCGCGCACGTTGTTCTGCACGTCGCCGTGGTAGCTGCGCGCCGCCCAGCTCTGCTGCAGGCTCTGCGGCACCTCGTAGACGTTGTGGATCTCGTTGATCGTCACGCCCTGGTTCACGTAGTGCAGCGTCTGGTTGTTGAGGTTGGCGTAGGTGTCACGCTGGGTACGCAGCACTTCCTGGATGCGGTCGTTGCCCCAGCGCGGCCAGCTGTGCGAGGCGAACATGACCTCGGCCTCGCCGCCGAACCTGTAGAGCGTCTCGTTGATCTCCTTCGACCAGTTCAGCGCATTGCGCACCGCGGCGCCGCGCAGCGTGTAGATGTTGTGGATCGTGCCGGTGACGAGCTCCGACGACCACAGCGCCTTGAACTGGGGGAAGTAGGTGTTCATCTCGACCGGCGCCTCGGTGTCCGAGACGTCCTGGAACACCATCTTCACGCCGTCGAGGGTGATCTCCTCGATGTCCCTGCCGATCAGGCGGTTCGGGGGAATCAGGCCGGAGTTGCCGGCGGCGACGTTCTTGCCGATCGCCTGGTCGACGTGGCCGTGGGGATTGCGCTCCAACAGCACGGCGTACTGCCACTGCAGGCGGCGGTTCATCGCGGTACCCGCAAAGACGTTTTCGGAGATCGCCGCGTCCATGAAGCCCTCGGGCGCGATCACCATCACCTTGCCGCTCACAACGTCGGCCTCGTCCACGACGCCGCGCACGCCGCCGAAGTGGTCGCCGTGCGAGTGCGAGTAGACGACGCCCACCACCGGCCGCTTGCCGAGCTTCTCGTTGATGAACTCGAGCGCAGCCCGCGCCGTCTCCGCGGCGGTCAGCGGGTCGAAGACGATCCACCCCGTGTCACCCTTTATGAAGCTGATGTTGGCGAGGTCGTAGCCGCGCACCTGGTAGATGCGGCCGGGCACGACCTCGTAAAGTCCGTAGGCCATGTTGAGCACGGCCTGGCGCTGCAGCGAGGGGTGGATGCTCGGAAAATCCTGGCCCGACAGCAGCCACTGGTAGCTGCCCATGTCCCAGGCGACGTTGCCCGCGTCGGCCATGATCTGCTTGTAGGGCGGTGCGGCGATGAAACCCTTGGCCGCCTCGTCGAAGTCGCGCTTGTCGGCGAACGGCAGCTCGGCCTTGACGCCGTTGCGCAGCTCGAGGGTGAACTTTGACGTCGCCTTGCCGAGGGGGTCGAAATGGACGGGCTGCTGGGTAGCCTGGCCTGCGAGCGGAGACGCGAGCATGAGCACGGCGGTGATTTTGGCGACGATCTTCATAGAGAGGCTCCTCAGTGGGCTGCAAGTCAGGATTTCGATAATTATGCGCAAGACCTGGAAAATTTCGTGTGTCAATCATCATTATATTTATCTTACAGGCTAGCCGTTCCCGCGCGAACTCATCCCGAAGTGCAGCCGACAATCGCCGATTCTGGGCCGGCATGCGTCGGGATTTGCAGAAAGGCCCGCCGAATAGCACCCCAAGCACTGCCTGATGACTGGAGATTAGCCGCAATGGACAAGTAGCGGCCCGTCAGCAAAAGGAAGGCTACGAACAACGATCCCAGAGCCGTATTCCGAAGTCATGCAATTCGACTGACCGGAATCGCACTGTGAAGCTGTCTTTGGGCCGAAAAACTTGACCGGCTCTTATGGGTCCTAAACCGCCAGTGCATGGCGTGAATGATTTCATCCAAGCGATTCCCTGCAGATGTTCCCGTCTGTTCCCTGTCATGGTCAGCTTTGAAGCCTGACAATTCAATGGCATTTCACCGCTTGACCCGGGGATGGGCTTTGCTGTCGGGATTTGGGCTGCAGTCAAACGATCGCGTATGTCCCATCATTCCGGTTGCAACGCGAACCCCGCCCGACCGGTCCGGACTGCTAAACTGACGCCGCCATCCCATCACGTCGTTGCCCTATGAGAACCCTGCTGCGCAATTTCATCATCGCCCTTGTCGTGCTGATCCTGTTGATGGGCGGCTGGACCTGGCTGACCCTCCACTGGTCCTACTCCGAGGGTGAACGCGCGGGCTATGTGCAGAAACTCTCCAGGAAGGGCTGGATGTGCAAGACCTGGGAAGGCGAACTGGCATTGGTCACCATGCCCGGCGCGATCCCGGAAAAATTCACCTTCACCGTCCGCGACGACGCCACGGCAAGCCGCATCAACGCGCTTGCCGGCGAGCGCGTGGTGCTGAGCTACCAGCAGCACAAGTTCATCCCGACAAGCTGCTTTGGCGACACGGAATATTTCGTGGTCGATGTGGCCAAGGTGCGGGAAGCCAGTTCGCCTGCCCTCCCCCTGCCCAACAGTCCTCAATTGCCGCGCTGACCATCCGGTCGGGCTATCCCTGCTCCAACCTGGGACCCGCCAGAGAACCTGGCTGGCGGCCCTGCCGTCACAGTGCCGCCCCGCGCTTCGGTTATCATATTCAGGTTCACTAATGAATCTCAGGAGTCCATTGTGCGTTTTGCCACCGCTTTACCCTTCATCGTTCCCGCGCTTGCCCTGATGGGCGGCTGCGCCACCCAGAAGACCCTCGACGAACAGGCCGATTCGGTCAGCCGGCAACTCGACGCCCAGGCCACCACGGTCAGCCAGCAGCTTGCCCAGTTGAGGCAGGCACAATCCAGCATGGCCGAGGCGCAGAAGAATCTGGAAGCGCGCCTGGGCAAGGTGGAATCGCAACAGGCCCTGATGGCGACCCGGCTGGATCAGGAAGGCTCAACCAGTTCGGCCCTGCAGCGCGACGTCGACACCCTGCGCAGCCAGGTCGACAGTCACACCAGCACCCTCACGGAGGCGCAGGCCAGCGCCAACGAGGCCCTCAAGATCGCCCGCGACGGCCAATCCGCCCGCAACGATGCCGTGCGCTTGACCGAAGAGACGGTCAGCAAGCAGAACAGTGCCATTGCCCAGGCGCAGGAGACCGCGAACGATGCGGTCAGGATCGCGCGCGACAGCCGCCTGGTCAGCGGCAAGGTCGTCGACTCCCTGCTGCTGACCGAAAGCATGGTGTCCTACAGCTACGAACAACCCGAGCTGACCCCCCAGGGGCGCGCGGCGCTGGACACGCTGATCGCCTACGTGAAGCCCAAACTGCCGCACGTGTTCGTCGAAATCATCGGCTACACCGACAGCATGAGCCTAGACAGCCAGAACCGGCGCATCGCGCTGGAGCGCGCCGAATCGGTACGTCGCTACCTGCACGAAATCGGCGGCATCCCGCTCGACCGCATGTCGACCATTTCCTACGGCGACCTCAAGCCGGTCGCCAGCAACACCTCGTACGAAGGGCGTGGCCAGAACCGGCGTGTGATGGTGCAGGTGCTGAAGTAAGCCCCTGCACGGGCTGCAAGCGATCGATGGCTGCAGCCGACCCGGCCGATTCCACCTTCATGACAGTCGACCTGTAGCCTCGTCCGGGCCTCAGGTCTTCGGCATTGGGCTCATGAACAAAGCGTCCTGAATCGCTGCACAGCACGTGCGCCCAAACCCTGTCGCCATGACCCCCTGACGATGAAGCACCCTTCAGAGGGGGTTCACCGGTCGCGGGTTGCCTTCACCTTGATCCTGAGCTTGACGTCGGCGCTGACCATGGGGATGAAAGCCGTCATGCCGTGATCCGAACGCTTGAAGCTGGCTTCGGCATCGACATCGCAGACAAATCTGGAACTGGCGGCATCCACCCCGCACTTGTAGTGGGTGACGGTCAGAGAAATGGGCCGGGTAACGCCCAGCATGGTGAGCGTGCCGTCCACGCCAACCAGTTGATCGCTGTTGAATCTGAATTGCGAGGAGCGGAAAGTGAGCGTGGGGTATTGCGCCACATTCAGGAAATCCAGTTTGCGCAGGGCATCATCCAGCGGCCCGATGCCTGTATAGACCGAGTTCGCGTCGATGGTGATATTCACTTTCCCGCTTTTCTTCTGCTCGTCCATCACGACCACCCCGCTGGTCCGGTTGAAGCGGCCGCTTTGCGTGGCGAAACCCATGTGGCTCACCTCGAAACTGGGGAAGGTGTTCGATTGATCGATGCTGAAGGATTCCTCGGCGGCCTGGGCGCTGACGGCCCGGGCGGCGAAGAAGAGCGCGAGGAGGGTTCTGCTTCGGGTTGGGACCATGAGGACACCCCTTGCTGGTGAAGGACAGCCATCGTACCCCCGACGGGGTTCCCCGCGAATGAACGCCGGGCAGTTTTTTGAATTCCAGTATTGGACGCAGTCCCTGGTTGCCGACTCTGCGACCCGGTCTGTGCAAATAAACGAATTCGAACTGGGCTGGGATGGCGCTTCCATGGGCGTTCTCAATACGACTGGGCAGGGTGTGCATTCATCAAGGACAACCCACATCCATGCCAGGGTTTTATAATCACGGCTCGAATGCCCCGCCTAAACGGGTCGACTGTCCAATGGGTGTCAACTGAAACCCGCTTAAAGAGATCACCATGAAATATCCTTTGACCCACCCGTGGGTGTCGTTGTGCATGGCCGGGGCATTTTCCGGCATGAGCCTGTTGAGCGGCGCTGCCGCGGCTGAGGGGGACGTTGCCGCAGGCGCCAGGAAGGCCATCTATTGCGCGTATTGCCACGGTTCGGACGGCAATCCACTGGATAAAGCCGCACCGCGTTTGGCGGGCCAGGACGCCGACGTCCTGGTAAACAAGATGAAGCTCCAGACCGAGGCCCTGGGCGCGCATGAACTCATGGTCCAGGCATTCCTGACCGGCCGCGCCCTCAACGACCAGGACATGAACGACCTGGCCGCCTACTTCTCCGGGCAACCGGTACGGGACCCCATGCAGTCCGCGCCTCCCAAGCCACCGGAAATATAGACATCGCTGATTTGGCATCAGGAGAAAACCGATGAGAGCCGTATTCGGATGGATAGGCATAGGCGCCCTCCTGCTGGCGGGATGCGCAAGTGTGGGGCCGCCGAGCATCGGGCGGGACCGCTTCGACTACGTGAACACGATCTCGGATTCATGGAAGCGGCAGACCCTGCTCAACCTGTTGAAGGTCCGATATGCCGATGCGCCCGTGTTCATGGACGTTTCGTCGGTGATCAGTTCGTACTCGCTGGAGGGCGAGGTCAGCCTCGGCGGCGAATATGCGCCGATCGGGCGCGGCGACACGTTCGGCAGCGTGGGCGCCACCGGCCGCTACGCGGACAAGCCGACCATTAGCTACCAGCCGCTCTCCGGCGACAAGTTCGCCAAGAGCATGATGACCCCGATCCCCGTCACGGGCTTCCTGTTCCTGATCCAGAGCGGTTACCCGGCCGACCTCGTGTTGCGGGTCTGCGTGAACTCGATCAACGGCCTGGAGAATGCCTACGGTGGCGCGGGCAATCCACGCGAAGGCAGCCCGGAATTTCGCGAGCTCATGACCGCCCTGCGGGAATCGCAGGCCGCGGGAGACACCGGATTCCGGGTCAAGCCCAGCAAGGGAGAGCCCGGCGTCGTGATGTTCATGCGCCCATCATCGGACAGGGTACGCGTGCCGAGCAGCAGGATTCGAGAGTTGCTCGGCCTCAATGCCGCATCGCACGAATTCAGCGTCGTGTATGGCTCCCATCCCGAGCAGGATACGGAGATCGCAGTGCTGACGCGTTCGCTCCTGCAGGTCATGATCGACTTCGCTTCCTATATCGATGTGCCGGAAGCCGATATCGCCGAAGGGCGCGTCTACAGCCCGCAGCGCACTGCGGAGCAAGAGCGCGCATTCCCGCCCCTGATTACCGTCCATCATGGCGCCTCGCCCCCCGACGACGCCTATGCGTCGGTTCGATACCGCAACCAGTGGTTCTGGATCGACGACCGCGACCGGGATTCGAAATTCCGTCTCACTTTCCTGATGATCATGTTTTCGCTCACCGAAGGTGCGCCGACGCAGAGCGCGCCCGTGGTGACGGTTCCGGCCAGATAAGGGGGGAGCGGCAAACGGACACCCGAAAGCGAAACTGCAGAAAGCCGGCAGTAATCGAGTCTGCCAGCGCGTAAATCCAGTTCCTGCCGCCTATTTCATCCGCCCAAGCGCGACGCGGAATGCCTCCAGCCTGGCCTCGTAGTCCGCGGCGTCCCCATAGTCGAGAAAACGCGGATAGTGGGAATGGGTGCCGAGGATACGGCGCGCGTGCTTGATCGGGCAAAAGTATTCTTCGGTGCGGGCCACGATCTCGTACACATAGGCGATCAGCCCGCTGCCATAGGCACAGTAGCTGCAATGAAACTTTTCGATGAAGTTGAGGTATTCAAGCTGCTGCCGGTCCAGCACGATGTAGCTCGCCCGTTGAACCTTCGCGATCCCGTAAACGGGGAAACAGACCGCCTGATAGAGCGTCACGAACAGGTCGAGGATGGCCAGCGGGACGATCATGCTGTAGATCACGGGCCCGGTGAGCGGGTTCTGTGGCCGGTTGGTGACGAGCCAGTGAAAGAACCGGGTCTTGAGCCGGCGATGCGCCTGCTTGATGGAGTGCTCGAATTCGACACGTTTCCCCCTGATCTCGAACAGCATGCCGGTTTCCTGCTCATGCAGCGCTTCCCGCAACTCGTCTTCGAGGGCGGTCATCCGTGACAGCAATTGCTGGATTCGATCGTTCATCTGGGCCCCGTGGTTAATTGGCGTGCCGTGTCCAGCCTTCCCGCTGGCCAGGTGTCGCAGCTGGCCCGCAACGACCATACCGGTGCGCGAAGCATAGCCGCAATCGCGTCAGCATCGGCATCTTGCACGTCCGCCCACACACAAGGCCAGGCTCCACCGTGCCACGCATGGGGCACCGCTTTTTTGTGTCCGCACGAATCGGCCATGAAAGGCAATGCTATCGGCATGAAGTGGCATGATTGGCTTATTCCGCGACTCTCTGGATTGGACATTCGATGGAAATTCTTTTTCTGGCCGCCCTGATCGTGCTGAACGGCGCGTTTGCCATGTCCGAGATCGCACTGCTCACCTCGCGCCGCGCCCTCCTGGCGCGACTCGCCGACGATGGCGACCAGGCGGCCGCAGTTGCCATCACGCTGCACGACGATCCGACGCGTTTCCTGTCGACAGTGCAGATCGGCATCACGTCGATCAGCATCCTCAACGGCATCGTCGGCGAGGCCGTGCTGGCCGGGCCGCTGGCGCAGTGGCTGCAGTCGCACGGAATGGAAGCGGAAGCCAGCAGCCTCTTCTCGACCGCACTGGTGGTAGTCGTCGTCACCTATTTCTCGATCGTGATCGGCGAACTGGTGCCCAAGCGACTCGGCCAGTTCAACCCCGAGGGCATCGCCCGGCGCGTGGCGCGCCCGATGAACCTGCTGGCGCTGCTGGCCCGGCCGTTCGAGCGGCTGCTGTCGGTCTCGACCGATGCCATCCTGCGGCTGCTGGGCAAACAGGCATCCAGCCAGGAAGGGGTGATCGAGGAGGAAATCCATGCGCTGCTGGAGGAAGGCTCGATAAGCGGTGCGATCGAGCAACAGGAACGCGACATGGTACGCAACGTGTTCCGGCTGGACGATCGGCCGATCAATTCACTGATGACCCCGCGCGCCGATATCGTCTATCTCGATACCCGCCTGCCGCTCGAAGAAAACCTGAAGCGCGTTGCCGGGTCGGAGCATTCGCATTTTCCGGTCTGCCAGGGCGGCCTCGATGACGTGCTGGGCATCCTCAGCGTCAAGCAACTGCTCAACCAGTCGCTGGGGGGCGAACCCGCCGACTTGACCGCCCAACTCGTGCCCGTGGTCTACATGCCGGAAAGCCTCAGCGGGATGGATCTGCTGGAGCACTTCCGTGTCTCCGATGCCAAGATGGTGCTGATCATCGACGAATACGGCGAGATCGACGGCCTGGTCACGCTGCAGGATGTACTGGAAGCGGTGACCGGCGAATTCAGTCCGCGCAATCAGGAAGACGCCTGGGCGGTTCAGCGCGAGGATGGCTCCTGGTTCCTCGACGGCCTGATCCCCATCCCCGAGCTCAAGGACAGACTGGGGTTGAAGCACGTGCCGGAAGAAGACAAGGGCCGCTATCACACCCTGAGCGGGCTGATGATGTGGCTGTCCGGACAATTGCCGCACACCGGCGATGTGCTGACCTGGGAAGGCTGGCGGCTGGAAGTGGTCGACCTCGACGGCAAGCGCATCGACAAGATTCTCGCCACCCCGATTCCGCCGGCCGAAGCCCCGCATCCGGACGCGGCAGCCACGCTGTAGCGCGTCCGCTGAACTGCGATACACTGCATGCAATCATTGTTCAGGCCAGATTTATTCGTGAATTCGTTCGTGCCGGATCAATGGTATCGGCGCTACTCCGGCGGCATCGGTACCACAACTGACAACATGGGAGATCGATTCTGATGGTTACTCTTGATCCGTGGCATATCGCTCCCCGGTCGACAAGGGCCTGCGTTCGATGACGACGAATTGCACCAGTGTGAAATGGGTCGGGCATGCGAAATGCCGCGCCTGCGAGGTCCGCAATTTCGTCCTGTTCTCCGGGCTGTCGGACCGCGAACTGGACGCCATCCTGCAACCCATCGACAATCTTCGGGTAGCGCAGCACGCGACCCTGTATGACCAGGGCGCAGAGGCTCCCAGTCTCTTTACCGTGCGCAGCGGCCTTCTCAAGCTCAGGGTCGACCTGCCCAACGGCGGCCAGCGCATCGTGCGCCTGCTGCGGCAGGGCGATGTGGCCGGCCTGGAAACCCTGGTGGACGAGCCCTATCACCACACGGCCGTCGCCCTGCTCGATACCGATGTCTGCCGCATCCCGCGCGAAGTGGTGCTGCTGCTGGACAAGACCAGTCCGAGCGTGCACAGGGCCTTGCTGCAGCGCTGGCAGCACCTGGTCGACCAGGCCGATCATTTCATCGTGGCGCTCTCCACCGGCTCGGCGGAAGCACGCATGGCGCGACTGCTGCTCACGCTCGGCTGTCACGGGTCCCATCCGGCAACCCTGTTTCCCAGCCGCGAAGACATGGGGGCACTGCTCGGCATCACCACCGAAACGGCCAGCCGCGTGATTGCCGAGTTCAAGCGGCGCGGCCTGATCCAGATCGAGAAGCGTGAATGCGTCGACTTTGACCAGACAGGGCTGGCCCGACTGGCTGAGAGTTGACCGTATTCATTGTTGTCGGATCAGATGTTCCAGACGAACGGATGGGGCCAACTACGATGGATTCGGCTGACCAAGACATCGCACCACGCAATTCATCCGATTTTTTCACCGCTAGCCAGTAACAAGCCGCCCCACGGCAAACCATCGGGCACAACCTGCTCCAGCCCACGCGCGCAGTACATTCCTGAGGGCAGAAAAATGGCTGAACGCAACTCCAGGTTGCCTACCGGCAAACCGGAGAACAGTGTGCGCACTTCGCGTGCGCTATGCCAGCGGGCACCACGATAGGCGCCGCTGCCGCCGCCCAGACCCTTTTGCCGATACAGCCGGCTGTGCCGGTTGAGCCAGCCGATGGCGAAACGGCGACGCGCCACCCGCACGCATTCGGTCACGGCCTGCCGCTCGTCATCGATAAAGCACAGCGCGGCGATGGACAGCACATGGTCGAATCTGGCGTCGGCGAACGGCAGCGCGCGCGCATCGCCCTTTACCCAGTTCAATGCCGGGCTGCTGTGGGTCCGTGCGAAATCCAGCCAAACGAGGTTGGGGTCGAGTCCGGTGACCCGGAGATTGTTAGCTGCAGCGCGGCGCGAGAACCAGCCGGTGCCGCAGCCGACATCGAGCAGGCTGTCGCCCGCCTGCGGCGCAAGCTGGCGTGCGGCCAGCGCATATTCGGTTTCGCCGATCCAGCGGCCGCGCGGGGTGTCGTACCAGGCATCGTAGTCGGCGGGATTCACTCCCAACCGATCAGTGCCCGGCGGGCTTGCTGGCGCGGGCGTGGGCGTCGAAGCCGCCCTTCTTCTTCCAGCCCTCGATGCCGTCCTGCAGCACTTTCACGTTGTCGTAGCCCAGCAGGCGCAGCGCGAACACCGCCTGCGCCGACAGCGAGCCGGAGTTGCAGTACATCACCACCATGCG
>Ga0105106_10003178_pt1 | contig 11783 bp, 11 predicted proteins | sample PPLLaktember2015_5_FD_79109 | JGI IMG/M metagenome (GOLD analysis project Ga0105106, IMG submission 79109) | Freshwater sediment microbial communities from Prairie Pothole Lake near Jamestown, North Dakota, USA - PPLs Lake P8 Core (1) Depth... | ecosystem: Environmental > Aquatic > Freshwater >...
AGCGCTCTGGGGTAAGCATGAGCATATCTGAATATGGTCTCGATACGGGCCTCCTTGACTTGGGCTGACACAATGTCGAAGGCCACAGGATGCGTCGGCATGCCGATGAATACGACCCGTCCGCCCGGGCACAGAGGCTCAAACGCTTTCGAAAGTGCGCCTTCGCTTCCGCTGGCTTCAAAGACGACATCCGCACCCCATCCGTTGGTAGCGTTGCCCACAGTCTGATTCAAGTCCTCTCGCGTCACATTCACTGCTGTCATACCAAGAGATGCAGCCAAATCCAGCTTCTCCTGAACCACGTCGGCAATAATGACTTTGCTGCACCCTCCCGCCTTTGCTGCCACGGCAGTAACCATGCCGATCGTTCCGGCGCCGATGACCAGAGCCACGTCACCCGGTCTGATCTGCGCCTTTCGGACTGCGTGCACCCCAACCGCCAGAGGCTCTGTCAGCGCTCCCTCGTCGAACCCAACCTTCTCAGGCAGCTTGAATACGAACATCCCTGGATGAACCAGCGTCTCCCGCAGGCAGCCGTGCACCGGTGGGGTCGCCCAGAAGCGCACGGCCGGATCGAGATTGTACATTCCCAACCTGGTTGCTTTGCCGTTTGGGTCAGGGATGCCTGGCTCCATGCAGACCCTGTCACCCGCCTTCAGGTGTTTCACTCCCTTCCCGACCTCGATGACGGTCCCCGATGCCTCGTGGCCCAATACCATGGGGTTCTTCACCACGAAAGGCCCAATGGCACCGTGCTGGTAGTAGTGCACGTCACTGCCACAGATTCCCACGGTATGCACCTTGATCCGAACGTCATCTACCCCAAAGTGTTCCTCTATGTAGATGTCACGAAGCGAGAGCTGCCCGGCCTTCTCCAGTACCAGTGCCTTCATGATTCCCCCCTTGGCCTGTGGTATCGGTGCCTCAGTAGTGTATGACAGTCTGGCCGTGGGATCAACAGTTCCCCGCTCTTCAATTGACCCGATGCCGCGTGAAAAGTCCCACCTCGTTCAGATGGAGTACCCGGCCATATTTGCTATACTCCTGCTGGGAAGTAACGTCGTCAAGAGGAGAGGGCTGAGATCATGAGAGTGACTAGGGCAGGGCTGAAGAAGATGGAGAGTCAGTATGCTGGCTATCTGGAGGGGGAAAGGCTGGACAGGTTCTGTGAAGAGTTTGGAATCAGGATCGCTGCTGGCCACTGGGCAGCCGGCGGCTTCGCCGACCGTTTCGCTCCGGGCGGATACGATCCCCGTCTCGATGGCAGCATAGTCGCCCAGATTGAGCGGGTGGCCAAAGCAGGAATCAAAGGAATCGAATTCCACGAAGCCTGCTTCATTGACGAGAACTGCAGGAAGGACAAACGCAAAGTTGCCGAAGCAAAGAAGGCGCTGACCAGGTGCAAGGTCGAGCCGACAAACATGAACATCAACCTCTTCTCGGATGCGAAATGGAGGCTTGGAGGCATTACCAACGCTAACAAGTCCACCCGGGAGCAGGCGATGGTCGTTGCCCTGCAGGCCGCGGATATTGCGGCAGAAGTCGGCTGCAAGAGCGTTGCGTTGTGGCCCGGCTCCGATGGCTGGGACTACAACTTTGAAGTGAACTATGGCCAACAGTTGGACCGGTTCATTGAAGGCTGCATCGCCATAAACAGGAAGGCGAAATCGCTGGGACTCAGGTTTGGCATAGAGGCGAAGCTCCACGAACCGCGCGAAGGCAACATGGTAGTTCCCACCACGCACATGGCGATATTGCTGGCAAAGACCGTTAATGAAGAATGCGGCGGGAAGAACATGGGTGTTGCCATTGACTATGGCCATGAACAGATGTATGCCGTGGAGCCGGCATCCATGCTCTACGTCGCCAGGAGGTTCGGCGTCCCTGTAGTCAATTTCCACTTGAACAATGCCAAGCTGCATTCAAATGATGAAGACAGGATTGCCGGAACGGGAGATATCTGGCGGCTGGCCGACTTCTGCTACGCTGCGATCGATACCGGTTACGATGGCTGGTTTGGAGAGGATCAGTTCACCTACCGCACCGACCCGGTCAAGTCAATGGCGCTATCCAAGGAACTGTTTGGGAACGTAATGAAGAAAGCCCTGCTGATCTACGCAGCCAGAAAAGAACTCGAGAAAGCGCAATCGACCGGCGATGCGGTGGACACCATCGAACTCACCAAGAGATACATACTCTGAGAGAACAGGGCCGTGAGCTTCACAGCGCAATCGCTTGAAAGGCATACCAGATGAGCCTGACTGTGGACCGGCTGCGGTGTGAATACCGTGAGAATCCCCTGGGCATCGATGCCGTCCGGCCGAGGTTCAACTGGATCCTGCTTTCCGACCGCAGAAACACCATCCAGACCGCCTATCACATCCAGGTGGCCGCGAGCAGAGAGGCGCTGACGGACGCTTCCAAGCTTGTCTGGGATTCCGGAGTGGTGGAGAGCGATTCCTCCATTTGGATAGCTTACGAGGGGATAGAACTGCTCTCCTTCCAGCGGTACTGGTGGCGGGTCAGGGTCCGGGACAGTCATGGGCAAGAGTCAGACTGGAGCCAACTCGCCTGGTGGGAGATGGGCATCCTGAAGCCTGCGGAGTGGACGGCGGAATGGATCTCTCCCGATCTCGAGGATAAGGAGGAGGATAATCCCTGTCCCATGCTGAGGAAGGAGTTTGACCTCAAGGGAAAGGTCAGCTCCGCGAGGGCCTATGTGACATCGCTCGGCTTGTATGAGGTGGAAATCAACGGCAGACGGGTGGGCGATGCTCGGTTCACCCCCGGCTTCACCAGTTTCCACAAGCGTCTTCAGTACCAAACGTGTGATGTCACTGACTATCTAGGTGAAGGCCGGAACGCCGTGGGCGTGTATCTGGCGGACGGCTGGTACAGGGGGCACCTCTGGTTCAAGGCGGTACCGAATGTCTTCGGCAAAGAGCTGGCCCTGTTGGCGCAAATCCGAGTCGAATACCAGGATGGAACAATCGAGACGATCGGAACTGATGACTCCTGGCAGTGCACCACGGGTCCGATTCTCAGCTCTGACCTGTACTACGGCGAGGTGTATGACGCGCGCCGCGAGATCCCCGGCTGGTCAGAGCCTGGCTGCGGATATGACAAGTGGCGGAAGGTGAAGAGACTCGAATACGGCAAGGCGCACCTGGTTTGCTCTCCCGGCCGGGCAGTTGAGGTCATGGAGGAAGTACGGCCCCAGAAGATGCTCAAGACGCCCAAAGGGGAGTTGGTAGTCGATCTCGGGCAGACCATCGCGGGCAACGTCCGGCTCCAGGTTGAGGGAGAAAGTGGGAGGGAGATCAGGCTGAGCTACTGCGAGGAATTGACGCCCGAAGGCAACTTCAATACCGAGCAGCTTGATCTCATGGGCCATCAAAGAAGGGCAGGGCGCTTCTACCAGATCGACCGGTATGTTCTGAAGGGCGGACCGGAGGTCATCGAACCGCGCTTCACCTTCCACGGATTCAGGTATGTGAAGATTGAAGGCTACCCGGGAGAACCGGATCTAGACAAGATCAGGGGCCTGGTCATCTACTCCGACCTGCCGGTGACGGGAGAATTCTCATGCTCCAATCCTCTCATCAATCGACTCCAGCACAACATCCTCTGGTCTCAGAAGGGCAACTTCCTGGATATTCCCAGCGATTGCCCCCAGAGGGAGAAGATGGGCTGGACGGGAGACATCCAGATATACGCTCCGACAGCCTGTTTCCTTATGGACTGCTCTGGATTCCTGGTGAAGTGGCTGCAGGACCTGAAGGAAGATCAAATGGATAACGGCCTGGTGCCGCATATCATACCCTGGCTGCCTGTCTACCCAGTCTACGGACCCCTTGGCGTCGGCGGTTCTTCCGGCTGGGGCGATGCCTGCATCATTGTACCGTGGACTCTGTATCAGTACTACGGCGACAAGAGAATCCTGGACGAGATGTATGGCGTCATGAAGAAATGGATCGGATTCATCGAACGGCTGTCCAAGGGCTACATCTGGAGCAAAGGCATGCACTGGGGAGACTGGCTGGAACCGGGTAGGCCGGTCTACTCTTACTTCCTGCCATGGGCCCCGAAGGGATACGTGGCAACCCCCTTCTTTGCCTATTCATGTCGCCTGCTCTCCAAGATCGCCAGGGTGCTGGGGAAGAAGAACGACGCCGAGTACTACGAGGAACTCTCGGAGAAAGTGAAGCAGGCCTACTTCAAGAAGTACGTAGAACGGAACGGACGCATCAAGCCCTCCAGACAGGGCGCCTACGTTCTGGCGCTGGCTTTCAACATGGTTCCGGACCAAGAGAAGCCGAAACTGGCCGCCCATCTGGCCAAGATGGTTGAAGACAAGGGTAACCACCTTGATACGGGGTTCCTTTCCACTCCGCATCTGTGCCAAGTTCTATGCGACAACGGGTATGAGGAAACGGCATTTGATGTTCTGAACCAGGACACGATCCCTTCGTGGCTCTATGAGGTCAAGAAGGGGGCTACCTCAGTCTGGGAAACCTGGGATTGCATCAAGGCTGATGGCAAGCTTCGCAAGGGGATGTCTTTCAACCACTACGCTTTCGGCGCCGTTGGTCAATGGCTCTATCGCTACATAGCCGGGATTGTTCTGGACGAGGATAATCCTGGTGGCAAGCATTTTGTCCTTTCCCCCCATCCCGGTGGCCTGACCGAGGCCCGGGCTGCCTACCAATCCCCCCGCGGAGAGGTTAAATCGGCTTGGAAGCTTCTGCAAGGTCTGATGACTTACAGTGTGATCGTCCCGGCAAACAGCACGGCGACCGTCCGTCTGCCTAGCGCCATCAAGACCGCGGTCAGCGTCGACGGCGTGCCTCTGGAGGAAGCACTGGAGCCCTCACGGATCAGCCAAGATATGGGCGGAGTCACGCTGCGCGTGGGCAGTGGATCATACGAGTTACGCTACAGATACAGATAGAGGATTGTTCCTCCGCAACCTCGTCGCCAAAACTCCGCGGCTGATCTGCTAGCACTCGCCGCTCTTGGCGAATTCTGCAGGCAGCGATCAACAGCAACGGACTTGAATTAACGACCTTCCGTATTCAGGATAGGTGGTCTGGGGATCAGCTTGGATGGGCTACCGAGAAAAGGGATTTCTGAATGACCAGCAGACTTCTGCGTCACTGTTGCTTGACAGCAGCAAATTTCTGCAAGTAGACATAAGTGGGCCATGGTGTACGAAAGACAGAACTCCAAGTTTCGAACTAGCTTTCAGCGTGTGATGGTGGCAGGGTCCGGGCTTTCGACGCGGTTTTGACCATTCTGTAGAGCAGTGGACTGGTCGCCCGGCCATAGGGAGTTGCCAGGTGCAGCCCGGCAGTTCAAGGAGAAGGGTCTGTCCCTGGCTGGGGGCTGTCAACCCCAACAAGCGCCCCCAATCCGGGGTCGTAGAGATTCTCCCCGGTTACTTCGGTGCGCCTGGCCGTCAGACGCAGCAGGCCTATGAATCTCCCGTGGTCTTCTTCCAGGGCTTCGGCATCCGTCGGAAACAGGTTCTTCCCCGTTGCCTCGAGAGCGCGTTCGAAGTCCCGCCAGTGACGCCAGCCGTCCAGCAGCATCCCGACAGCTGTTTGCGTCACCTTCGGGCAGCTCTGCCACAGGTCTTGCCAGAACTCGGCGGTCTTGAAGCATCGACAGTCGCTCTCCCAGAACACCTTGCCGTTGGACTGAGGTTGCGCCAGGTGCGGTGGTACCGCGCTGCCGAGGGGTTGCATCAAGCCGGGCACGACCACGCCGAGGAGCCCAGCCGGCCGCACGAAACGGGAGAGGTAATCCAGGTAAAGGGCGTCGGTGCCGAAATACTGGTAGGCATCAATGGAGATCGCCGCATCGAAGAAGCCTTGCGCGAAGGGCAGCGCATGGGCCTCGGCCTTCAAGGGGCACACCAGGTCGGCCATGCCTGACGCGACAACACGCTGCCAGTTGTGGTCGGGACTCATCCACAGGTCGGCTGCCCAAACATGCACGCCGAACTCCCGGGCGAGGAAGATGCTGGTCATGGCCTTGCCGCAGCCCAGGTCCAACACCCGCATTCCCGGCTTCAGAGGCAGCACCTCGCACAGCCACTCCGCCAGCCAGACCGCGTTCGGCCCCATCTGGTTGTCCAGCATCCAGTCCTGATCGTACGATGCTGACCTGGGGAACTCGTCCTTCTTCAGCAACGACTTGACCTCATCCGTACTCGGCTTGTTCATGGCTTCCTCCCGATGAAGATCTCGTGGGAGCCGTCCGGAAATGAGCTATGCAGAAACGGCTCGGCGAAGAATTGAAACCCGACCCCTGTTATGACCTTCTCCCATGTCGCTCTGGAGAAGAGACCTAGGACATGCCTGTCGCCGGCTACCCTAACGGCTTCCCCTTCCCGCAGCAGGTAGGCAAAATCCACGTAGTACCAACTGTCCCCTGGGTCCGGGTCCCATGTCCACTCGAGGTAGCGGATGGCCCGGCCATCGCCATCCACTCCACCATGAGAGGTCCCGGGAGTGAACGTCTCTCTGGTGAAATCCGGGCAGAACAGCGCCACGCCACCACGCTTGCAGTGGGCATACGCGGTCTCCATCGCTGCGCGCAGATCCGCCTCATTGTTCATGTAGCCGACGGCATCCTGAATGAGGACTGCGTCGAACTGCCGCCCAAGACGCAACGTACGCATGTCGCCGAGTCTGTGTTCGCATTCGGGATTCAGCCTCCGGCTGGCTTCAAGCATAGATGAACTGATATCGACCAGTGTCAAACGGTAATGCGCTTTCAGATGCAGGGCGTTGTGCCCTCCGCCGGAGCCCAACTCCAGAAGGCTCTCAGGAGGGCTGCCCTGGCTGTGCTTGAGAATGACCTGTCGGTAGGTCTTTGCCTCCTCGGCGTATTCGCCGGGCGGCGTCAGTAGAACAAACCATGAAGCCAGGTCATTGTAGAGCCGCAGACTGGCGGCGGTCTTATCGCCATCGGTTTGAGGCTGCTCCCTGTCAGGGAACGGTTTCACCGGTCATGGCTCCTGTCACCAACTCGCATCGACGAGACCCCACCTGATCACCAGTTTGACCCATTCCCGGAGCGGATACAAGGGGGCTCGAATGGTGTGCTCTCGCAGGATGTACAATACGGTTTGACGGAAATCAGCACTCACACCGGAAGGGGTGCGGGGGTATGCCAATAGTAAGTGAACTCATTGCTCCCTGCGGGATGAACTGCGGCGTGTGCGTAAGCTATCTGGCGATGAAGAACGACCTGAAGAAGAAGGGGTTTGCCAGGACATATTGCGCCGGCTGCCTGCCGCGCGGCAAGAACTGTACCTTCATGAGCAGGCAGTGCAGTCTGCTGGGGAATGGGCTTGTTCGTTTCTGCCATGAGTGCGGGGACTTCCCTTGCAGTCGGCTGAAGGCCCTCGACAAGCGCTACCGGACCAAGTACCACATGAGCATGGTAGAGAACCTCAGATTCATCAAGGAGCATGGGATGCGGAGTTTTCTGGAGAAGGAAGAAGCGAAGTGGCGCTGCCCTGAATGCGGCGGGGTCATTTGCTGCCATAACGGACTGTGCTTCAGTTGCGGTCTCGACAAGCTGCGCCGGAACAGGAAGTACCGTTGGGGTGAAGAGTAGGTACGGCAGACGAGACTCATGTTGTGGGACACTTCCGCGCCAGTGCAGAAGAAACCAGGCCGGATCGGGACGCTGAATGAAAAGCCTCTTCATGAGGCTTTGAAGCAATGGTACGCGCAATACAAAGACAGGATTGAGGCATCTGTTGACGGGTTTGTCGTTGACATCGTGCGCGGCGATCTCCTGGTGGAGATCCAAACGCGCAACTTCGCCACCATAAGACCCAAGTTGGAGAAGCTGCTGGTCAACCACCCTGTACGGTTGGTGTATCCGATAGCATGCGAAAGATGGATCACAAAGCAGCCATATGATGACGGTGGTCGGGTCAGCCGCCGTAAATCACCCAAACACGGCGGCTTTGAGTGCGTCTTCGAGGAGCTGGTGAGTATTCCCAGGCTCCTCATGGATCCCGGTTTCTCGATTGAGCTCTTGCTCATTCAGGAGGAAGAGGTGCGTCGATACGATGGCGCCCGCGGCTGGCGCAGACGGGGGTGGGTCACTCATGAGCGACGGCTGTTGAAGGTAGCGGAGCGACGGGTCTTCAAGACACCGGCGGACATGTATGCGCTAGTTCCCCGTACCTTAGCCGATCCGTTCACAACCTCTGACCTCGCCGTCAGTATCGCAAAACCCCGCAGACTGGCCCAGAAGATGGTCTATTGTCTGCGGTTGATGGGTTGTATTACCCCTGTTGGGAGACAGGCCAAGGCTGTCTTGTACGCCCGATCGACTGCCTGACTGGCTGAATGGATTGCCCAACCACGCCTTGCAGGGGTCACCTGATTTCACTTGGTCAGTTCTCGCTTGGCCCAACCAACGAAATCAGTTCGCCCTTCAAGTTGCAGCAAGTCCATGTTCACCAGTTCCCAACCATCCGCCCCAAATCGATTCAGATAGGCTTCGATCGCTGCCCGATCTCTCCCCTTGAGCACCCCTGCGCGGGGAACATCCTTGGAATCCACGACCTTGTACTCCCACTTCTTCATCTTGTCCTCCCTTTGTTTTCTGCCTGATGCCCAGGCCCAATCAGCTCGGGTTGTCCGCTAATGTCGGAAGCCGGCCGGCTCTTCATGACTCTGATGCATGCCCCAACATCCGCTCTGGGCAGAATATCCCCACCTATGACATCCTCTTGCTTCTACGTGCTCTGACAAGGGGTTCCGCGAAGAACAGGAAGAACGAAAAGAAGGCATAGTACCCTGGTTCCCCCAGGATCAGGCCCAGACTTCCGCAGCAGCCGACAAACCCCCAGAACCAGTGGATTCTGAACCTGCTCTTCTTGCTTTCCACTTTCCGCCCCTCCTTGACTTTGATTCTCGAAGTTCAGACCTCGCGTATGAGGGTGTTTATGACCGTGGCTAGCCGCTCCGGTTTGTCTGAACCAATGAGGAACTTCTTGCCGGCCCGAGTAGTTATCTTCACACCTCGGTCGCCCTTTAGAAAGTACGCCTTCATCTCCTTGTTGAATCGTATGCCATACCCACCGAAGTCCTTTAGTGGGGCGAAACTATGCAACTCTGCTGATGCAATATCCGCTGTCTTCAGTCTGAGTAGTCGTAGGCCCAGCATGCCCATCCTTACCGTGACGGCTTCCCTTGTGACCATGGTTCGGAACCCACCATACACCAGGGCGAGAGCTATTCCGATGAGCGCAATGAGTACGGACAGCCACGGCACTTCAGACCACGCTGTGACGGCAACAACAACCATGAGCAAGGGCACCACAACTGCCAGAACTCTTGAGTAGACCGGGTTCTGGACTTCCCAGTAGGCCAGCGGTTGCCCCGATTCCACCAATCTGGTGAGCTCGGCTTTGACCTGGCTGACGTCTTCAATCGCCAGGCTGGACTGAAAGCGCCGGTGAGGTCTCACCTTCTCCAGGACAATGGCAACACCAGCAGCCACAGCAGCAGCGAGGACAGTCAGAACCCATGGGAAGGGATAGACGTAGTTTGACGATGCCAGCATGTTCACATACGTGATTTGCACGGTAGCCAGTGCTGCTATGGTGACGTCATCGAAAAGGGAGATCCAGTTGAAAGTCTTGCGTTCCTCCTGGCGCGCCCACGCTTCATCCAACACCACTGAAAGGACGAGGTATAGTATCGCTATTGCAGCCATCCATATCGTGCTCATCCATGGTGATCCGTACCTGTCGGGCTGGCCACTCCAGGTGAAATGTATTGGGGCTGGGTCTGGCAATGGCATCGCCTTCAACGTGAAGGCTGCTGCCGCCACTAAGGCAAGGATAGCTGGAATGTGCGTCCATAGGGGGTGAATGAACTTGACCTTCATCTTGCCTGCTCCTTCAACCTATCGAGCTGTGAGTTGACCAAGTTACGGAAGTCATCAGGGGACAGGCCGAGAAGAAACGCTTCGGTTATCAGTTCCTGGAGGCGTTCCCCGAGAGCTGCCGCGACTTCTTCACTGCTCGCCGGCTGGGTACGCAATTTGGCCACTCTGGCTTGCTGCCCGAGCCTGAAGACCAACAGCTTCTGTTCGCGTAGGACAACGTAGGCCCGGCGCACCGTATGCATGTTGATCCCGAGACTCGCCGAGAGTTCTCTGACAGAGGGCAGCTCGTCTCCCGGCTTCAGGCTGCCCCTCTGTATCTGGTCCTTGATCTGACTCACAATCTGTACGTATACCGGCCGGGGATCCTGCTCGTTAATTGACAGAAGCATGGGATGAGTCCTCTCCTCACATACCAGATGGTATTAGTTCTATTACTTATATAACACTTATATCAGCAGTTGTCAAGTGGTAGATGGGAACGACGGTTGGGATGGCAGGGTCTGCTGCAGGTCTCTATGGTGCGGTCAGTGACATGCAGACTTCTGCGTCACTTCTGCTTGACAGATGCAAACTTTTGCAAGTAGACATAAGTGGGCCATGGTGTACGATATCCAGAACTGCGAACTTCAGACTAGTCTTCAGTCTGTAATAGCGGTGCTGCTGGAATCCAGCCCGGAGTCTTCGCTCACTCCAGACAGAAGGGTCCCTCTTTTGTGCCGAACTGGGTAGAGGCGGGGGGGGCCGAAGACCCATCTCGCTACCCAGCAGCCTCATTTCATGCATGATAGCGCCTAGGGGTAGATCCCCTGTCCCAGCCCCGTTCTACACATTATCGCCTACTGATTCAGCCCAACGTAGGGTCGAAGACCACGAAATAGAAACTGCCTTGAACGTTCGCGCCTTCGTAATTGTATACTTCCACAATGAGCTTACCATCGGAGCTAGTGGAGGAACCATAGTAGTTACCTAGACAGGTCACCACGGTCACGTAGTCAGTGTATACGTAGCTTATTCCTGTGATTGTAACCTCATAGTGTGAGTTAGCACCGTTCCAAGTACAGCTGGTCACGTTGTACCCTTGTAGAATAGTTCCTTCTTGATAGACATGTCCCATAGCCACTATCATGTTCGGCCCTGGCGCCCCATCCTGGCCATCAGCACCAGGCGCACCGTCAGCACCATCGGCACCAGCCGCGCCTGTTGCGCCAGTGTTGCCCTTCTCCACCCACAAGTCCCACCAGTTCGTGTCGGTTGGTAGGTGGTTGGTATTGCTATTCTGTTTGGAAATGTAGGATGAACCCTGGTATCCAACGGCATCGTACTTGGCGTACAGTACCGCACTGTCCCACTCGCCTACCCACTCGACTCCGATGCCTGGTGTACCTGGCAGGCCCTGTATGCCCTGCGGCCCCTGTTCGCCCTGTTCCCCACGCGGCCCAGTGAAGTTGTCGGTAATGTAGCTCTCTCCATTAGTCAGATTCACCGTGAACGTGCCTTCTCCATTGTTCACGATGTTCTCGACTCCAACGCCATCTGCACCTGTGTTCCCCTTAGGGCCTTGTGGCCCCTCCTGGCCCTTCGCACCTGTGCAGGCTGAACCGATAACCACGCACGCCAGCAATAGAACCGTGATTGCCAATAGTCTGATGAACCGCATCTCAGCCCTCCTTCGCTAGTAGTGCCTAGGATTCTAGGCGACCGTTGGAGGAGGGTCAAGAGACGGCAAGGGGGAGGAGGGAGGCTTGGTGGAACCTATGCCGACTTCTGCAAGTAGACATAAATGGTGGGCCACAGTGTACGATATCTAGAACTGCGAACTTCGTACTAGTCTTCAGTCTGTAATACCGGTGCGGTTCGAG
>Ga0105106_10003180_pt1 | contig 11774 bp, 11 predicted proteins | sample PPLLaktember2015_5_FD_79109 | JGI IMG/M metagenome (GOLD analysis project Ga0105106, IMG submission 79109) | Freshwater sediment microbial communities from Prairie Pothole Lake near Jamestown, North Dakota, USA - PPLs Lake P8 Core (1) Depth... | ecosystem: Environmental > Aquatic > Freshwater >...
ATGGCAATCACCTTTGCGCAGTGGAGCGAGTCATGAATCCAGGCAAGATCATCGATATCAGGGACACGAAGCTCGGCGGTGAAACGCCGGTCATCTGCTCGCCGCTCGTCGGCAGGACACGCGAGCGGCTGCTGGCCGAGACCGCCAACGTCGTCGCGAAAAAGCCCGACGTCTTCGAATGGCGGGTCGACTATTTCGAGGGCATCGGCGACACGCAGGCGGTGCTCGACACGGGTCGCGCGCTGCGCGCGCTGGCGGGCAACGCGCCGATCATCTTCACCCGCCGTTCGGTCAAGGAAGGCGGGGAGCGGATCCCGATCGGCGACGAGGAGGTCGTTCGTCTCTACGACGCCGTGGCCGCGAGCCGGTTCGTCGATTTCATCGATTTCGAGATGGGCAACGATCCGGAGCACGTGCGCAGCGTCCGCGAGAGCACGCGGACGCACGAGACTCGGCTGATCCTCTCGTACCACAACTTCGGATACACGCCGGGACTCGATTTTCTCGTTCAGCGCTTCCTCGAAGCGGAGCGACTGGGCGCGGACGTCGCCAAGGTCGCCGTGATGCCGCGTGATCGCGCCGACGTGCTGGTGCTGCTCGCGGCAACCGCACAGGCGGACGCGAAAGGGAAGATTCCGCTGATCAGCATGTCGATGGGGCCGCTCGGGGCAGTGACGCGCATGGTCGGTGGTGTCTTCGGGTCGTCGCTGAGCTTCGCCATCGGCGAGGGCAGTTCCGCGCCAGGGCAGATGCCGATCGCCGACCTCAACGCTGTCTACGAGGTCATCAAGCGCGCCCGCGGCGGCAGCTGAACGCGGCACAGCGGGTACGCAAGATCGTTCGCGCCCGACGCCGTTTCGCCAGCCGTGACCTCGACCGCCGGCGGCGGTCGGGTCGATTCGAATCACGGCCGCGCCCGCGCCGAAATCGTGCGTCGGACGTCGAACCGGAGAGCCGGAGATGAAAAGGATCAACTGGGGCGTCATGGGCGCGGCATCGATCGCGACGACGCGCACCATACCGGCATTGGCGCAGGCCCCGAGTGCGGCGTTGACGGCGCTGGCGTCGCGCGACGCGGCCCGGGCGAAAAAGGTCGCCGAGGCGTTCGGGATTCCGCGTGGCTACGGCTCCTACGAGGACCTGATCGCCGATCCGGACATCGACGTCGTCTACATTCCGCTGCCGAACAACCTGCACTTCGAGTGGTGCGTTCGCGCGCTGGAGGCGGGCAAGCACGTGCTGTGCGAAAAGCCGCTGTGCCTGTCCGTGCGCGAAATCGTCGATCTGGCGAAGGTGCGCGACCGCACCGGACGGCACATCGAAGAGGCGTTCGTCTATCGCAACCATCCGCAGTGGGCGCGGATCGGCGAGTTGCTGCGCGACAATGTGATCGGACAGGTGCGTGCCGTTCAGGGAACGATGGCCAAGCAGTTCCTCGATCCGAACGACATTCGCAACAATCCGGCGCTGGGCGGCGGCGCGCTGTACGACCTGGGATCCTACGTCACCAGCGCCTGCCGCACGATCTTCGGCCGCGAGCCTTTGCGCGCGATCGCGGCGTTCGAGCGGGACCCGGTGTTCACGATCGACCGGCTGACGACCGCGATCCTCGATTTCGGCGACGGCCACGCCAGCTTCACGGTGGCTTCGCAGTCGGGGCCGTCGGGCTGGGGTTCGCATCAGCAGCTCTCGGTGCTGGGTTCGCAGGGTTGGCTGCGCTGCGATTTTCCCTACGCCCAGGCACGGCCGACGGCCTGCCATGTCCACGTGGGCGACAGCGGCAGCGTCGGCGCGTTCGAGACGTCGACGCTGACCTTCGAGCCGGTGAACCAGTTCGCGCTGCAGATCGAAAGGTTCTCGCGGCTGGTGCGGGGCGAGGACGTACCGAGCTGGCCGATCGAGGACGCGCAGGCGACGCTGCAGGTCATCGAAGCACTGTTCGAGTCCGGCCGCAGCGGAAGCTGGACGCCGGTCAATGCGTAGACGGCTCGCGAGACCGGAGGGTGGTTGCCGCGGCATCGACGCGGCAACCCGTCGAGGCACCGGCATTCACGTACGGATCGGGAGGCCCCGGCACCTCGCCGTCCGTCATTGCCGGATTCAATGAATGCTATTGTCGTTCTTGCATGGACAGGCGGCCGCAATCCATTCACTCTGGTACGTTGTGCCGAGATGACCGCGGCGACCGTGGGTCACCGGGAACCGCGCTTCAACACGACAGGAGGAAAACCATGAACCGATTCGTCTCTCGCCTGGTGGCGCTCGCCGCGATGGCCGTGCCCGCACTGGCCATGGCGCAAGGTGAGCCGATCAAGCTCGTCAACGTGATCGAGCTCTCGGGCGCGATCGCGACCGCCGGCACCAACTACAAGAACGGCGTCGAGCTCGCCGTCAAGGAGATCAACGCCGCCGGCGGCGTGCTCGGGCGCAAGTTCGAGGTGACCACGCTCGACAACCAGAGCAACGCGGGGATCGCCAAGGCGCTCGCGCAGAAGGCCGTCGACATGGGTGCGTTCGCCGTCATCGGCCCGACGCTCTCCGGTGCGATGGTCGTCAGCATGAGCGAGACGCGCAAGGCCGAGATCCCGAACTTCACCGGCGCCGCGGCGGCGTCGATCACGCAGCAGGGCAATCCCTACGTGATCCGCACCAATACGACGCAAAAGGCGTCGATGCCGAAGCTCGCCCGCTACATCAAGAACGACCTCAAGGCGCAGTCGGTCGACATCGTCTGGATCAACACCGACTTCGGCAAGGGGGGCCGCGACGAATTCCTCGTGGCCGCGCAGCAACTGGGCCTCAAGGTCGGCGCCGACATCTCGACCGACCAGAACCAGATCGACTTCTCGAGCGCCGTCCTCAAGGCCAAGCAGTCCGGCTCCGACGTGCTGTTCGCCTACACCAACGAGGAGGAATCGGCGCGGCTCGCGCGCGAGTTGCGCAAGCAGGGCTACACCAAGCCGATCGTCGGCGAAGCGACGATCGTCAGCCAGAAGGCGATCGAGCTCGCCGGCGACGCGGCCAACGGCATCCGCGGTCACGTGGCGCTGACCGTGGACGCGCCGACGCCGTCGATGAAGGCGTTCGACGAGAAGTTCCAGCGCGAGTACAAGTACAAGTCGGACCACAACGGGATCCAGGGGTACATGGTCCCGTACATCATCAAGACGGTCAGCGAGCGGATCGGCAAGATCGACCCGAAGGCGTTCGCCGCGGCCGTGAAGGACGTCCCGCTGCTCGTCAAGGACCAGCCGGGAATGCTGGTCGACATGAAGTTCGACAAGAACGGCGACCCGGACCGCGTCAGCTACATCGTCGAGATCAAGGCCGGCAAGCAGGTGGTGCTGGAGACGCTGCCGCCGCTCGCGCCGTTCTGATTCGGCGAGCGAACCGTCCCCGGCCGACGCGGCCGGGACGGCCGCGATCACCCCGGGACGCGTGGATGCCCGCCGATAGCGCGGTCGTCGTCCGGCGCCGCGGGGCGCAGGAGCGGCTTGTGGTCGCCTGCGACGTCTGCATCGTGGGCTCCGGCGCCGCGGGCGCGTCGGCAGCCATCGAGGCCGCGCGCCTCGGGCGGCGCGTCGTGCTGCTCGACGCCGCCCCCGCCGTCGGCGGACAGGCGACGGGCGCGATCATCGACACGTTCTGCGGCTTCTACTCGAATGGCCCGCAGCCCGAGCTGCTGACGTTCGGCATCGCCGAGGAAATCGTCCGCGACCTGACGCGGACCGACAGCATGGCCCGGATCGAGGGCCGGCGGAACACGGTCATCCTCTACTATCGGCACACCGCGCTGCAGCGGTGGATCGAGGATGCGCTGACCGCGGCCGGCGTGACGGTCATCACCAGCGCACTGCTCGCCCGGGTCGAGTTCGACGGTGCGCGCATTGACGCCGTGACGGCGATGACGCGGTATGGCGAAGTCGAGGTGCGCGCCCGCGCCTATGTCGACGCATCGGGTGACGCGGCGCTCGCCTGGTGCGCCGGACTTTCGGTGCACGAACCGGCGACGGAGACGATCTACGGCTCGCAGAACGGGATCGTGCGCGGCGTCGACGTCGACGCGCTCATCCGCGCCGGCGGCCCGGATGCCGTCAAGCGTCGTGTCGCCGAACGGGGCGCGCAGTGCGGTTTGGAGCGAAAGGACGCATTTCTCTACGTGCTGCCCGGATCCGACCAGGTTCTCGTCAACATGACGCACATCGCCACGCCGCTCGATCCGATCGGCGCCTCGCAGATGGTCATCGACGGCCATCGTCAGTTCGACCGCGCCTTCGCGTTCCTGCAAGCCGAGTTTCCCGAAGTGTTCGGTGCCGCGACCATCGACCGCTACGGACAGCCCGGCGTGCGCCAGACGCGCTGGATCAAGGGCGTGTATCAGCTCGCCGCAGACGACGTGCGGCAGGGCGTGCGCTTCGACGACCGCGTGGCGCGCTGCGCGTGGGGGATCGAACTGCACAACAGCCCTGGCGAGGTCCACTGGGAAGGTTTCGGCGACGGGCACGTCCACTACGTGCCGTATCGCAGCATGGTGCACGCGGAGGCCGACAATCTCCTGGCTGCGGGCCGCTGCATCGACGCCGACGTGCTCGCACTGTCGTCGGTCCGGGTGATGGGGCCCTGCATCGCGATGGGCGCGGCAGCGGCCCACGCGGTCGATCTCGCCGGGGACGCACCGCTGCGCGACGTGGACGTCGGTGCGCTGCGCCGCCGCCTCGCGCGGAACCTGGGCGAGGCCTGAACGAGGCGCGTCGAGCCGGGACGATCGATGCGTTGTTACTTTGCCTTGCCGATCAGCGCATCGCGCAGAAGCGTCCAGCTCGCCTCGTCCGGCGCGCACAGCAGGCCATCCGCCCGGCTGGTGATGCCGTAGGGCTTGCCGTCGAGGCACGCCGAGTAGCCGCCGGCCTCGCGATGGATCAGGCAGCCGGCCAGGTGGTCCCACGGCGCGAGCTTGCCGAACATCAGGAAGTCGTAGTGGCCGGACGAAACCAGCCGGTATTCGTGAGCGGCGGTTCGATAGTCGACGGCGCCAGCCACGCGCGACAGATGGGCGGTCACCTTCGAGCGCAGGGGTGGGGCCATGAACAGCCATGACACGATGCCGAGCATCTGATCGAGCGGCCGCGGTTCCGCAACGCGCAGGTCGGTTTGTCGGCCATCCGGCCGCTCGATCCACGCGCCCTCGCCGCGAAGCCCGATCGCCCAGTCGTCGACGATCGGGTCGTGGATCACGCCGGCGACGACGGTGCCGCGCTGCATGACCGCCGCCATGACGCCGAACAAGGGCAGCCCGCTCGAGAAGTTCTTGGTGCCGTCGATGGGGTCGACGATGAACGCCAGATTGGCGGACGCCAGCCCGTCGAGGACGCCTGGATCGCGCGACGCTGCCTCCTCCCCGACCACGACGGCGCCGGGGAACGCCTGTGCCAGATCTGCGGCGATGCGCTCCTCCGCCGCCACGTCGGCGTCGGTGACCAGATCGAGGTGCGATGTCTTCTGCCGGACTTGGGTTGCGGCAAGGCTGCGGAAGCGCGGGAGGATCTCGGATCGGGCCGCGTCACGCAGTACCTGCGCGACGATTCGAGTCCGGGCCAGCGAAAAGGTCATCCGCCCATTCTGTCACGCGCGACCGGGTGCGGCGCAGCCCCAGTCCGGATGTCCATTGATATATGCAATGCGAAGAATTGCGATCATTGCATGGACAATAAGGCGCTGCCGTCCTATCGTCGACGGGTCCATAGCGGTGCGGGGACCGGTCCGAACCATGGGGTGCCCATGGCTCCGCGGCGATCGAGCATCGTCCAACCCACGAAGGAGGAGCCATGCAGCCATCGATCCGTCAATTCGCGCTGGCGTTCGCGCTGTTGGGAGCTGTCACCGCCGTCGGCGCACAAACCGTGCCCATCGTCGGTCTGGTCGAACAGTCCGGCGGCGGCGCGACGGTCGGCACCAACTTCAACAACGGCGTCCTGCTCGCGGTGAAGGAAATCAACGCCGCCGGGGGACTTGCCGGCCGCAAGATCGAATACACGTTCTTCGACACGCAGACGAATCCCAGCATCGCCAAGGCACTCGCAGCCAAGGCGGTCGACCAGGGGGCGTACGTCGTGATGGGCCCGGTATTCTCGGGATCGATCGTGGTCAGCATGAACGAAACCCGGCGCGCCGAGATCACCAACGTCGTCGGCGGCGAAGCCGCGTCCATCACGCAGCAGGGCAATCCCTATGTGTTCCGCTGCTCGTTCACGCAGGCGGCGGCCATGCCCAAGGTCGCGAAATACATGAAGGACACCGTCAAGGCGAAGAGCGTCGCGGTCATCTACGTCAACAACGACTTCGGCAAGGGCGGCCGCGACATGATCGTGCCGGAGTTCAAGACGCAGGGGATCGAGGTCGTGGCCGACATCTCCACCGATCAGGGCCAGCTGGACTTCTCCGGCCCGGTCCTCAAGGCAAAGCAGTCGAATGCCGACGCGGTGTTCATCTACCTGCACGAGGAAGAGTCGGCGCGCATCCTGCGCGAGATCAGGAAGCAGGGCTACGACAAGCCGATCATCGGCGAGACGACACTGGCCAACGAAAAGGTGATCGAACTCGCCGGCGATGCGGCGAACGGTGTGATCGCGCACGTCGGCTTGACGGCCGACGCACCCAACGCGACGGTCCAGGCGTTCGTGCAGAAGTTCCAGGCCGAGTACAAGTACCGTCCGGACCACAACGCGATGAAGGGCTACTCGGGGATGCACGCGGTGAAGGCCGTCACCGACAAGATCGGCAAGATCGACACCAAGGCGCTCGCCGCGGCCTTTCACGGCGCGACGATCCTCGCCAAGGACTATCCCGGCGTCCTGTTCGACGTGCGCTACGATAACAAGGGTGATCTCGACCGCGAGAGCTTCTTCGTCAAGGTCGACAAGGGTCGGGCGCAGGTCATCCAGACGTTCAAACCGGTGATCGCGGCGAAGTAGGCTCGGCTCGCGTAGACGGTTTCGTCGGAGGGCCGTTCGTGTCGAAGCATCTCGAGGGCCAGGTGGCCATCGTCACCGGTTCCGCGCGCGGCATCGGTCGCGGCATCGCGAGGCGGCTCTCGCAGGAAGGCGGTCGGGTCGTCGTCTGGGACCGCGATCCGGCCGCGTTCGACGCGGCGGCGGCCGGCTTCGAACCGGCCGCCATCGAGGCCGTCGACGTCGCCGACATGGCGTCGGTCGAGCGCGCCTTCGGTGCGACGATGGCCCGCACGGGACGGGTCGACATCCTGGTCAACAACGCCGGCGTCAACGGACCGGTCGCGCCGGTCTGGGAATATCCGCTCGACGCCTGGGACCGCGTCATTGCCGTCGACCTGACCGGCGTCTTCTACTGCTGCCGCGTGGCCGTGCCGGCGATGCGCGCGGCGGGTTACGGGCGCATCGTCAACGTGTCGTCGATCACCGGCAAGGAAGGCAGCCCCGGCATCGCGGCCTACGCGTCGGCCAAGGCGGGCGTCATCGGTTTCACGAAGTCGCTGGCGAGGGAGCTCGTCGGCTCGGGCGTGCTCGTCAACTGCATCGCGCCGGTGATCACCGAGACCGACCTGTTCCGGGAGATGACCGACGAGCACATCGCGTCGGCGAAAGCGAAGATTCCGATGGGGCGCTTCCTCCACATCGAGGAAATCGCGGCGATGGTGGCATGGGTCGCCGGCCCCGAATGCAGCTTCACGACCGGCTTCACCTTCGACCTGTCGGGCGGGCGGGCCACCTACTGACGACCGGCGCGCACGCGACATGCGCGGCGAACCCGAACCGGTGGACTTTGGTGCCCGAATCACGGTCCACGGTCGACACTATCCAGCGAGGAAACGATGACAAAGATCCTGATGCTCCACGGCGTCAACCACAACATGTTCGGCAAGCGCGACCCCGTCCAGTACGGGACGATCACGCTGGCCGAGATCGATCAGAAGATGCGCGAGCTCGGCAAGGAGCTCGGCGTGGAAGTGATCAGCTTCCAGACCAATCACGAAGGCGCGATGTGCGAGCGCGTCCATCAGGCGTTTACCGAGAAGGCGGATGCCGTGGTCATCAACGCGGGTGCGTGGACGCACTACAGCTACGCGCTGCGCGACGCGCTGGCGATCCTCACGGTGCCGATCGTCGAGATTCACATGTCGAACATCCACGCGCGCGAGGCGTTCCGCCATCACTCGGTGTTTGGCGAAGTCGTAAGAGGCCAGATCTGCGGATTCGGACTGGACAGCTACCTGCTCGGCTTGCGCGCCGCGGTGTCGGCGGCGCAGGGAGCGAAATAGGCGCGGTTCAATGGCGTCGCGGCGCGGCCGCGGCGATCGATCGCCATCACCAGCTTCGGAGAACGCCCGATGTCACAGCAACCCCTCCCGCTCGCGGGAATACGCGTCGTCGATTACACCCATTTCCTTGCCGGGCCGTACCTCTCGCGCTGCCTCGCCGGACTGGGGGCGGATGTCATCAAAGTCGAGCGGCCGACGGCCGGCGACGCGGGCCGGGCCCACGCGTATCTCGTCGACGGCCAGAGCGGCTACTTCCTGCAGCAGAACATGGGCAAGAAGGGCCTGTGCGTGAACCTGAAGGACAGGCGCGGGCTGGACCTCATGCACAAGCTCGTGCGCTCAGCGGACGTCTTCGTCGAAAACTACCGGCCGGGATCGCTCGAGAAGCTGGGGCTCGGCTATGAAGAGCTCGCGAAGATCAACCCGCGGCTCGTCTATTGCTCGGTGTCCGCGTACGGGCACACCGGTCCCGACGCGCCGAAGGCGGGGTTCGGGCTGATCGCCGAAGCGATCTCCGGCGCGATGGACCTGCTCGGCAAGCCCGGCGAGCCGCCGCCGCTGTTCCGGATGCCGCTGGCCGACATGTACGCGGGGATCCACGGCGTGGCCGGTGTTTGCGCCGCGCTGGTGGGCCGCGCCGCGACCGGCACGGGACGGCACGTCGACGTGGCGCTCCTCGACTGCATGGTCGGCATGCACGACTACGCGGTGCAGTGCTACACGATGAGCGGTGGGACGGAGATCCCGCAGCGCAGCGGCAGCGACCTGCCGCAGTCGACCGTGTACGGCGCGTTCCAGGCGCGCGACGGGGATCTGGTCATCGCCGCACAGGTCGACGATGCGTGGAAGCGGCTGGCCAAGCTGGTCGGCGGCGATGCGCTGGCGGCCGACACGCGCTTCCACACGACGAATGGGCGCAACTCGAACCGCCTGGAGGTCCTGGCGAAGATCCGCGAGTGGACGATGGCGCAACCCTCGGTCAAGGCGTGCCTCGCCGCGCTCGATGCCGCCGGGGTGCCGAGCGCGGCGATCCGGCGCATCGACCAGGTGCTGGCCGATCCGCAGGTCCAGGCGCGCGGCATGATCGTGGAACAGGACCACCCGGTGCTGGGCCGCGTGAAGCTGGCCAACGTGCCGTTCAAGTTCTCCGATTGCGACGCGACCCCGCGCACGGCCGCGCCGCTCCTCGGGCAGCACAACCGGGAAATCGCCACCGAGCTCGGCTATTCGGCGAAGGATGTCGATGCCATGGTGACCGACGGCGTGCTCTACGCCGAGAAGGCAGTTGCCCAGCTCGCAGCGGCGTGAACCGGGGCGTCACGCATGACCGACCGTTACGCGTTGATCGGCCACCCGCTCGGCCACACGAAGTCGCCGCGGATCCACGGCGAGTTTGCGCGCGCGACGGGGCAGGACCTGACCTACGAGGCGATCGAGGCGCCGCTGGATGGCTTCAAGGCCACCGTCGACGCCTTCCGCGCGGCCGGCGGACGCGGAATCAACGTGACGCTGCCGTTCAAGCTGGAGGCGTTCGCGTATGCCACCGACCGGATGGAGCGGGCGCGGCTCGCCGGTGCCGCCAACTGCATGAAGTTCGAGGGCGACAAGGCGATCGCCGAGAACTTCGATGGTCTGGGGCTCGTCAACGACATCCAGCGCAACCTCGGCTTCGCGGTCCGCGGTCGTCGCGTGCTGCTGATGGGCGCGGGCGGTGCAGCGCGCGGAGCGTTGATGCCGCTGCTGGAGAACGGTCCGGCGCTGGTCGTCGTCGCGAACCGGACGGTGCCGAAGGCCAAGGCACTCGTCGACCAGTTCGCGGCGTACGGGACGCTCGTCACCGGCGGCTACCCGGATCTCGCCGGCGAGAAGTTCGACATCGTCCTCAACGCGACTTCGGCCAGCCTTCGCGGCGAGCTGCCGCCGGTGCCGTCGTCGGCCTTCGCGCGCGAATGTCTGGCCTACGACCTCGTCTACGGCAAGGGCCTGACGCCATTCCTGCGACTGGCGCGGGACGCCGGCGCGGGGCGTCTGGCCGACGGTGTCGGCATGCTGGTGGAGCAGGCCGCCGAGGCCTTCGTCTGGTGGCGCGGCGTGCGGCCGGAGACGCGGCCGATGATCGAGCAGATCTCCGTGCCGCTCGAATGAGCGCGGCGGCGGATGTTGTTGACCCGTTGCCACACGGCGCTTGGCTCCGATGAAAACGATCCGCTGGGGCATGATCGGCTGCGGGGATGTCACCGAGGTCAAGAGCGGCCCTGGCTTCTACAAGGCCAAGCACTCGCAACTCGTCGCCGTGATGCGACGCGACGGTGCCCTCGCCGCGGATTACGCGCGGCGTCACGGCGTGCCGCGCTGGCACGACGATGCCGAGGCGATCATCTGCGCGTCGGACATCGACGCTGTGTACATCGCTACGATGCCCGACACGCATCGCGAGTACACGCTGCGTTGCGCGGCCGCGGGCAAGGCCGTGCTGGTCGAGAAGCCGATGGCCCTCGATCATGCGCAGTGCAACGACATGATCGCAGCGTGCCGATCGGCGAAGGTCCCGCTGTGGATTGCCTACTATCGTCGCGCGCTGCCGCGGTTCCTCGCGGTGCGCGATCTGGTGCGTGACGGCGCCATCGGCGCGGTAAGGATGGTGATCTCGCGCCAGTTCCAGCGGCTTCCGTCGTCCGCATCGCTTCCCTGGCGGGTCGACGCGGCGCTCGCCGGCGGCGGCTTGTTCGTCGACATGGCCGGGCACACGCTCGATTTCCTGGACTTCGTCTTCGGACCGATCGAAACGGTCCGCGGGTTCGCGGCCAACCAGGCGGGCGCCTACGGACCCGAGGATGTCGTCCTCGCCAGCTACCGTTTCGCGTCCGGCGTCTACGGCAGCGGCACGTGGTGCTACACGGCCGATTTCGAGGACGAGCACAACGAGATCGTCGGCGAGAAGGGGCGTATCCGGTTTTCGACGTCCAGGGCCGTGCCGATCCGCGTGATGCGCGGCGGCGCCATCGAGGAGATTCCCGTCGACGACCCGCCGCACGTGCATCAACCGCTGATCCAGAGCATCGTCGACGAACTGAACGGCACCGGGACGTGTGCGAGCGCGGGTGAGAGCGCAGCGCGCACGGCATGGGTGACCGACGAGATCCTGCGCGAGTACCGGACCGCGACGAAATCGCGGCGGATGCAGGTAACCTGAGCGCACGACACGGGAACGCAGCATGACGACGAACGAATTTGAGCATTGCCGGCTGGACCGCGAGGGCGCGATCCTGACGATCACGATCGACCGTCCGACGGTATTAAATGCGCTCCATCCGGACGCGCATTTCGAGCTCGCCCGTGCGTTCGACGCCTATGCCGCGGATCCGGAGCTGCGAGTGGCAATCGTCACGGGCGCCGGCGACCGCGCGTTCTGCGTCGGGACCGACCTCAAGGCACTGGCGGCAACCGGGCGCGATGAGTATCCGCCGGGAGGGTTTGCCGG
>Ga0105106_10003182_pt1 | contig 11766 bp, 6 predicted proteins | sample PPLLaktember2015_5_FD_79109 | JGI IMG/M metagenome (GOLD analysis project Ga0105106, IMG submission 79109) | Freshwater sediment microbial communities from Prairie Pothole Lake near Jamestown, North Dakota, USA - PPLs Lake P8 Core (1) Depth... | ecosystem: Environmental > Aquatic > Freshwater >...
ATCCGCGCTCAGATCGCGATCGCAGGCCGGGTCCATTCTCGCGAGCGACAACGGGTCCGTCTTGCCGAGCGCTCAAGCCCCGCGGAGGATCTCATCCAGCAGACCATGATCGCGTTCCTGCGGGACGGCGATCCGTGCGTACCGAAGTCGTCCGTGCGGGCGTATCTGCTCGCCGTCGCCCGGAGCCGTCTGTACGACCACCTGCGAGATTCTCGCCGCAACCCCGAAAAGTCCGCGTCGAGCCCCGTCGTCGTCGATCCCAACACGACGCCGACCGAGCGGCTGCGGAAAAGCGAGGTCTCCGCGATCGTGCGCGATTGCATGGGGCGCCTGCCCGAGACGCTGCGCATCCCGCTCGAGCTCCACTACTGGGAAGGGTTCAGCATGGAGGAGATCGCCGATGTCCTCAACGTCCCGGTCGGCACCGCGAAGTCGCGACTACGTCTCGCGCGTGCCCGCTTCTCGCGCCACTTCCGCGCTCGCTGCGGACACGGCCCGGATGGCATCGAACCGTTCCGGCCATGATTCTCGGCGCCCCGCCGGACCAGGGACGCGGCTATGGCTCCTCGGCCAGGTCGAAAAAGCGGCCGTCCTTGAACGCACAGAACCAGAGATCGCCACCGGAGGCCTCGGTGAACGAAACCTCGGCGAACGCGGGGTCCTTCTTTGCGATGAATGCGACGAGCTCGAGCTCGAGCGCCGAGATGGCGTCCGCGGCGTCGGGCCGGCGCGCCGCCTCGCTGGCCTTGAAGCGGCTAAAAGTGTCGACGAATTCCGCGAAGCGATCGACCACGGCGAGCGCCGCGGCCGCGCGCTCGCGGACGCGTGCATCCTGCACGATGTCGACGTAGACGCGCCGCCCTTCCCAGTCGACGACGGCACCGAATCCACTGTATTCGCCGCGGATTTCGAACGGACCGAAGCGTGACTCGTCCATCATTCCGGTCTTCTCTCTCTCGCGCGGCGCTCATTGTACCTCGCGTTGAACAGCTCGACGCCGGCGATGACGAGGAAGAACGCGCCGCCCCCGAAGAGCCACGGCAGCGTCGCACCGAAGAGGACGGCGATCACGGCCGCGCCGAAGCAGATCGCGGCCAAGCCTACCGAGCTGCGTACGCGCACCCGCGACTGGCGCGCGTACGCAAGGCTGGTTCGAGGGCTGGTCATGCCGCTGCGGTCCGACTCAGTCGCAGTCGCACCGGCCTCCCGGACCGCCTGTCGCACCGCCGTAGATGCTCACGATCATGAGCTTCATACCCCATTCGGCGGCGCTCCGCGCGAGTGTGCTGCTGTTCATCCAGCTGTTGAACTTCGCAGTGAGGGGGAGGTAGTTGAACCCAGCGTTACGGATCCCCTGTGGAACCCAGGTCCACCGCTGAGGGATGAGCCAGTGATGGAGGCTCTGTCCCTTGGGCGCCAAGCCACCCGCCGCGCGGCTCCACGTCCGTCGCACGCTTCCCCATGTCCGGGGATCGTAGGCCATCCGGCCGAGCCTCCCACCCTGGGCGAGTAGGTTGCGGCCGATGTGCGCGGCTCCGAAGCCGAGCCCGAACAGGTTGCCCGCGAGCTCGCCACCGCCGTACGCGCCGCTGCACTTGTCGACGACGTCGGAGAGCCCGAGCTTGTCCCGCGCCCAGGACGTCGCCCCGAACGACAGTGTGTCGCCGAAGGCCGAGATGCCGTTGGTCGCGTCGTTCATGAAGTTCCACCACGAGTACAGGCCCGTCGGATCGGTGGCGTTGATGGGGTCACCGCCGACATAGGCGTAGAGATTCGTGGTGCCGCCGTCGAAGCCGATGGGGTCCTTGGTTGTCCATCGGCCCGTGGTGGAGTCGTAGTCGCGCGCGCCGAAGCGGACGAGTCCGGTGTCGGGATCGTAGAGGCCACCGGCGTACCCGAACGGCTGGAAGCCTGGATTGGTGTCGAGCGTCACCTCGCCCCACGGGCCGTAGTCCAGACGCTGCTCGATCGCCCCGGTATCGAGGTTCACGACCAGCCGCACGCTGCCCAAGTGGTCCGTGACGAATCGATAGCGGGTGCCGCCGCGCACCATGTAGTCGGGCACTTGATCGCGCGCAGCGTACACGAAGCGCGCAGCGATGTTGCCCGACCCATCGAGCTCGGCAATCGGTCGCAGCCGATCGGCGTAGACCCAGCCCCGTTCGAGCACGCCATCGATGCGCTTGCCGACCCTCCGGCTGCGGGCATCGATCACGTACTCGATCGACGTGCCGTCGGGCAGCTCGACGCCCCGCAGGTTGCCGAACATGTCGTAGTCGTAAGTCGTGGTCTCGTCCGTTGCCGTGTCGGTGCGCTCCGCGAGCTCGCCGTTGGCGCTGAACACGAACTCGGTCGTTCCGTGCGTGGCGATGCGATCCTGCACGTCGAACGTGGCCGCCACCGTGCCGGCGCCGGTCGTCACCGATTCGCGGTTGCCGTTGGCATCGAAGTCGTACGACGCGAGCAACAGACCGTCTTCGGTCACCGCCACCAGCATGCCCGCCGTGTCGTACTCGTACTCGAGCGTGCGCTCCGGACCATCCGCGACGGACTCCGTCAGCGTGGTGATGCGACCGAGGCCGTCGACCTCGTAGGTCGCCGAGAACAGCGGCGTGCCGCCCATGGCGTAGTCCATGCTGGTAGCGTCGCCGAAGTCGTCGTAGACGACGTCGAGCGTCGACGTGCCGACCGTGGCTCCGACCACTTGACCGCTCGCAGCGTCGCGAAGGACGATTTCGTCGCCCGCGCCGGTGAGTAGGCCGTCGTCGTCGTAGGCGAACACGATCGGCGCGCTTGCGTTCACGGCCTCGGCCACCACGCGCAGATCGTCGTCGTAGGACCACTGCACAGTGCCGTCGACGTCACCCGCCCACGTCTCGCTGGTGCGCAGAGGCCCGTCGTGTCCGAACGTCAGGCTGCCACCCTGCGGATCGGTCACCTGCGCGACCCGGCCTGCCGCATCGTGAGTGAGCACGTACGTACCGAGCGGCGTGTCGATCTCCTGGAGGCGACCGCTCGCCGCCGCGTAGGTCAGTTCGATGATCGCGCCATCGGGGAGAACCATCGAGGTCAGCTGGTGATCGACGTCGTACGCGAAGGTCGTCTCGGTCGTCGGCACGCTCGCCAGCGCGGGCGGCAGGTAGCCGGACAAGCGCGCCGTCGCATCGTATGTGAACCCGTGCGCCGGACGCGTCGGCGGCGTCACGGATTCGATGCTGCCGTTCGTATCGTACGCGACCTGGGTGGAGGCCGAGCCCGGCGGCAGCTCCGAGGTGATGCGTCCGATCGGATCGAGCACGAAGTTCGTGCTCCGGCCCAGCGGATCGACGATGCTCTCGACGAAGCCGCCTGCGTCGTACACCATCTCGAAGAGCCGCGACGATGCGCCGGTGCCGGCAGTGAAGGACTCCGGCCGTCCGCGCAGATCGTGGGCCACGGCGACCGGCGCGCGCCCCGAGGCCGCCATCTCCGCGACCTCGCCGATCGCGTCGAGCGCGATGTAGCTCTCGCGGCCTTCCGGTGACACCGTCACGAGCAGCCCCGATGCGGCATCCCACGTGCTCGTCCAGGTGCGGCCGTTCACGACGAGCGTCTGATGGGCCGCCGTCATGCTCAGCGGATCGTCCGGGTCAGCGAGCGTCACGCTCGTGACCTCTGAAACCTCCATCTGCCGCCCGCCGGGCGTGGTGACCGTGACGGCGGACTCTGCCGGCGCCTGCATGCCGAAGCGCGCATCCGGAACGATCTCACGCTCGAGGATCGTGCCGTCCGGATAGGTGACGACGGCAGAACCCTCCGGGCTCGCGACGGTCTGCGTCTGATTCCCATCCGTCGTCGTGTCCACGTAGCGCATGCCGCCCTCGGGCAGCGTCTCGATGCGGTAGCTCGTGACGCGGCCCATGCCGGTCGTGAGCGAGACCTCGTACCCGCCGTCATTGAGCTCCGTGCGCGCGAGCGTCTTCGACCCCCCTTCGGGATCCGCTGCGGAGACGAGCCGGCCCAACGTGTCGTAGCCGTACGTCGACTCTTCCTGGTTGGGCGTGGAGAACGAGGTGAGCAGCCCTTCATTGCCGTACTCGAACGCATAGGTCTCGGCCGCGGGGTTCGTAAGCGATGCGAGCCAGCCGCCTGCCGGGACGACGAGCGTGGTCTCGTGGCCGTCGGGGCTCACGATCGCCGTCGCTTCGCCCGCGCCGTCGCGCTCGATGGTGGTGACGCCGCCGAGCGTATCGGTCACGGTCTCGAGCCTGCCTTCGGGATCGTACCCGAAGGTCCAGATCGTCACGCCCGTGAGCGAATCCATGGTCGAGAGATGGCGGCCGTCATCGTCGAACGAGTAAATCTCGCGGTGGTCTCGGCTCAACACGAGCGGCGCGTCACCGGAATCCGGGCCGAAGTTCACGCCCGAGATGCGTCGCACCCGCGCCACAGCCGACGACGAGACCACGTACAGCGCTCGATCGTGCCCGAGCACTAGCGCTTCGGGGATGCCGAGGTTCGCCGCCACCGCAGGGCCTCCGTCGCCGTCCTCGCTGCCGGAGGCTCCGGTGCCCGCGAGCGTGCGGATGGCTCCGCCCGGCGTCACCGCGCGGATGCGGCGGTACTGCGGGCTCCCGCCGCTGCCAGCATCTGCGATGTAGAGCGTGCCGAGCGGCGAGAGCTCGAGATCCTGTACGTTGAAGAGGCGTGCCGACGTTGCGGGCAACCCGTCGCCGATACCCTCCATCGGAGCGCCGCCACCCGCGACCCGCTCGACCATGCCGCTCGGCGAGATACGATAGACTGTCTCCGTGGCGATGGTGCTGCTGTCGTCGGCCGCGAGGTAGAGGCTGCCGTCGGGTGCCAGCGCCAACGCCGAGACACTGGTAAAGCAATCGCCGGTCGCCCGCTTGCCTTCCGGCGGGCCGGCAGTGCATGCGCCACCCGCGTACGTCGAGATGGTGCCATCCGGCGCGATTCGTCGCACGCGTCCGACGGTGGCAGAGTGACTGGCCACGAACAGCGAGCCATCGGGAGCGACCGCGATGTCCATCGGAAACGAGACCTGCGCGGCGGTCGCAGGACCGCCGTCGCCGGCGAACCCGCCCGTGCCCACGCCAGCGATCGTCGTGATGATCCCCTGTGGATCGACACGGCGAACGCGGTGATTCCCCGCGTCCGCGATCAGCACGCTGCCGTCCAACGCGACGGCGACGCCTTCCGGGTTGCAGAGCCGCGCGGCCGTCGCAGGGCCCCCATCGCCCGCGAACGCGCAGAATTGGAGCGTGCCCGCGACCGTCGAGATGGTGCCGTCCGTTGCGATTCGGCGCACGCGCTCGCCACCCTCCGTCTGGCTCACGAGCAGGCTGCCGTCGGGAGCGACCGCGATGCCGGTCGCCGTATTGAGGCTCGACACTGCGCCGTTGAAGACCGTCTCGATCGCCTCGGTCGTTTGTACCTGGGTGCGATTGTCGCCCGTGCCGAGATAGAGGATGCCGGCCTCGACGGCGAGCGTGTGATGGATCGAGAGTGTCCACCCGCCGAGCGCGGCTGCGCTCGCGCGCGCATCGAACACGCCGAGGCGGTATCCGTCGCTCGTGTTGTGCGGACGAATCGAGCCCGGGCCATACGCGATCATGCCGCCCGCGACGGAATCGCGACCGTAGCAGCGCGTGAACGTCGCTTCGAAGCGATCGGTATCGGCCGTGATCACCCCGGTGCCCGCGAGCCCGAATGCCGCGGGCCCGTTCGGCGCCTCGTACGACCCTGGATAGACGTAGCCGACGCAGATCGAGGCCGCCACCGGCCCTTGCGGGCGGCGTCCGAACGCATCGACGCCATCCCACGTGACGGACATGCTCTGACCCGCCGATGGCGTGAGCTCTTGCTGGATCACGCGGCCCGCGACCTCGAGGCTGACATCGATGCGGCTCAGCGACGTGGGCAGGGATTCGGCGGTCGTGCCGAGGTTCATCGTGTACGACGCCACGCGTCCCGGCACGCGATCGCTACGATACTCGAGGGTGAAGGGCGTGCCGACGATCGGCACACTCTCCCCGAGCACCTGGCTCTGGCACTCGAGGATCGAGCCCGCAGATCGACACGCGTCGGGATCGACCTCGGGATCGATCGGCTCGTCGAGCGGCGGCTCGGCGTCCGGCGGAGGCCCCCATGGCCAGTTGCAGTCCCACGGCGTGAAGTGCTCGACGGGGACCCGCCAGAGCTCGTCGCCCACGTCAAACGAGTCCGCGAGCGCTGTTCGTTCGTCCGTGTCGATTCCGCGTGCCGCGTATTGTGCCGGGTCGGCGACACCGTCGCCCGTGAGATCGAGATCTGCGGCGCCCGCGGTCTCCGCTACGAACCCGACGACGATCCCGTTGGGCTCGGGCGTCCAGACTGCGCGCGTACGATCGTAGGCGCCCACCGGTACGGCGGACCCCACGGGGAAATCGAGGAAGTTCGTGGTGTACGAGATCACGGGCGTGTCGAATTCGACCCGCTCGGCCCCCGCCGCAATCGCCTCGTCGACCGAGTACTCGACGGCATAGGTGTACGCACTCGTCGGCGGCAGATCGCCCGGCATCGCCGCAGGGCCATCGGGGCCGACGGTGTATTCCGTCGCACGGACGCTGATGCTCGGCAGCACGCTCTCGCTCTGATCGGGCATCACCATCGTCGCGACGGTGCCCTCGCGAAAGAGCAGCGCAGCGGTGCGCGTGCCGTCGCCATCCGACGCCTCCTCGGCGAGGTGGACTTCGATGGGGTCGTCGAAATCGATGACGGTGAGCGCGGGATCGAGGGCCACGAGCGCGACCGGCTCGACCTCGACGAAGCCCTGCCAGGGGACGCGAACCGTACGTTGGACCGGTAACGCGCCGTCCGATGCGATCGCCACCGTGAGCGTCTCGCCGCCGTTGACGGCGAGATCGTAGCGACCGTCGGCACGTGTGAGCGTGCTGCCATATTCGGGATGTCCGAGAACGCTCACCGCCGCGCCGCCGACAGGGCCGCCGTCGCGCTGCGCGACCCCGCCCCGCAGGAGCGAGACGCGATGCGTCTGGATCGTGCCGGGCGCAACTCCGTCTTGGATCGGAGGATCGCCCTCGAACAGGAAGCTCACAGAGTCGTAGAAGCTCGTCGACGCTGTGCGGTCAAGCGGCGGTGCGACCTCGCTGGGGTCGGGGGGCAGATCATCCGGCGGTGCAGGCGGGGGCCACGTCGACGGCTCGGTCACCTCGACGTGGATGGGGCTGCATGGCTCGAGCAACCAGTCGCCATCGTCGGGATGCCAGATCAGCGTCTGCGTCGCCGGATCCCATTCGCCGATGCGCGTGGCGGACGGAACCATGGCGAGCAACTCACTCGTCATCGTAGGACCGAACCGTAATGGAAGTGTGGTGACGAGGTTGTCTCCCGGGAGCAATGAGATCGACGCATCGTTCTCGGTGGGCACGAGACCGACCCACGTGTATTCGTCGGGTGTCGGCGGGGTATCATGCTGGACAGAGATCACCATCCCGGGCTCGAGCTCGCGGTTCCAGATGACACCACTATTGACCCAGTTCTGGATGTCAGCGTCCCACATCCAGGCATCGCTTGGACTCGATGGCATGTCCAACTGCAGCTCGGTCCACGTGCTCACTTCGGAGACGAGACAAACGCCCAGCTTGGTATAGACGCTGAACAGATCGTACTGGATCTGGCCTGCTGCCGTCGACAACGCGTCGGCGGCTCCGGGCGCGCGCACGCGATAATACGAAGTGACGCCCGCCGCGATCGAGAACTCCAGCTCGGGGCCTTCGGCGACCTGCGCAGAACCTGGGTCGCCGGGTGTGAAGTACGGGTCGGAGCTCGACCATACTTCGTATTCGGAGACGCCCTGGTCCTCCCACGTGATCAGCACGGTCCCGGGATCGGGCTTCGAGATGTCGAGCGCGAATCCTTCGACGATGGTTTGCGGCGTTTGCGGCGCGCTGAGGCCCGGGCTCTCCGACTCGGTCGCGGACGTGCTCGATTCCCCGACCCCGGTCTCATCGCCTCGATCGAGGGCTGAGCCTTCGCCGCATGCTGAGATGAAGATCGTAGCGCAGAGCAGTCGACGCATGTGGGACCTCCAAGAACGCAGAGTTCGAAACTCGAGACCGCACGACTGCGACTCGCGCGGAGGCGAGCCAGCGTCGTAGAGACGGTCCCGCCCGACGTTGGGATCACAGAAAATGGCGCACCGTTCTGCGGCCGAAGCGGTCGCAGCCAGTGTGCGTTCTCCCGTCAACTTGGGGACATCGTCCGGCGGACTTGGGATCTGGGCAGCGTGACCGCTTGACAGCCCCGGCGTAGCCGGCTGAGAGCCGCGCCGCGTGGCCGACCGTCCGCGCCGTGGTTCGGATGGTGTCGACCTCGAAGCCGTCGCGCACTCTGCCGGCTTCGGACGACTGACCGAGCTCGAGCCGCTCGAACATCCTGGCGCCGAAGATCGCGGCCGGGCCCCGAAGCTTCGCGACGCCGACGTCTCCAGGTGCTTGATGCAGCGCTACGAGGTCGTCATCTAACTCCTAGACCGCGACGGCAGCCCGCCGCGCGTGCGCCGGGAGCGGCCTAGGCCGTAGCTCTTCAGCTTTCGGCCCAGCGTGTTCGGATGGATGCCGAGCGCCGCGGCGGCGCTTCCGTGATTGCCACCGAAGCGCTGCAATGTGGCGACGATCAGCTTCTGCTCGGCGGCCGCGAGCGTTGGCCACTCGGTGGTGCTCGCGCCCTCGATCTCGGGCGCGCCGCGAACGCGGCGCGGCAAATCCATCAGCTCGATGCGATCGCGCGCGCCTGCAGCGAGCATCGCGTGCTCGAGCGCCGCGCAGAGCTCGGTCACGTTGCCTGGCCAGTGGTACGCGACGATGGCGTCGAGCGCCTCGGATGCGATGGACTTCGGTAGCTCCTCATCCTCGCAGAGGGATACGAGCAACTCGCGGACGAGCTGCACGAGATCCATGCGACGCTCGCGCAGCGGCGGCATCGTCAATGTGGCCTTCTCGACGAGCTCGTACAACCGGCGGTCGAACGCATCCGACGCAACGAGCGGCTCGAGGTCTCGCGTCGTCGTTGCGACCAGCGCCCACCCGTCGCGTCGACCGAGGCCGATCCGGATTCGGAGGCTGAGGACCAGCCGTTGGAACTCGGGGTCGAGCTGGTCGACGTGTGCGAGCACGAGCGTGCCGGCCTTCGCCTCGGTCAGTCGCGATCGGTACGAGAACAGATCCTTTAGATGCGCGTGGGGAAGGCCGCACTCGACGATCACCAGCTCGCCGCCCCCGCCCCAGTGCCGCCGCAGCGCCTTGGCGAGCCGCCGTTTGCCCGTGCCGACCTCGCCGCGAACGAGCGCCGCTCGATGCTCGCGCGACACTCCGTCGACTTCTGCGAGAAGGCGGCGCATCGCGTGGCTGCGGTGCACGAAAGAGGCCATAGATCACTTTGCTGATGGACATTTACACCATTTTGGTGTACTTGACCAAGGCTCAAGTTCGGCGCGTTCAGGGCAGTCAAGTGCACTTCGGGGAGCTTCAGTGCCCGCGCGAAATGGCGTGCTAGCAAGGCCCATGGCGCGTCGTACGGGCAAGAAGCCGTCCGCAAAGACGTCGTCGCGGAAGACGGCCGTCGCAACTCAGCCGAGCGCTGCAGATGGAGTCCCGCCCGAAGATCCACGGCGACGGATCGCCGACAGTCTCGCGACGCGGGACTGGGCGGTGCTGGTCCGCTTCTTCTGCCAGCGTGCTGGGATCGAGCTGGACGACGGTCCTCTGACGAGGACGCTCGTGCCGCTCGAGATGGAGAGCGGGCACGGGTTTCACTGGGGTCGCGCGCGATGGTGGGCGGAGAAGCTCTTGCTCCCTCCGGTCGCTCGGATCGCGGATTGCCTGCGCCATGCAACCGCGCTCGCGGACAAGCCGTTCCTGGGTCCCGCCGCCTACGAGATCTCGCGCCTGTACGAGGTCGACCCGGTCGCGCTGGGACGTGACCAAGACGAGAACGACCCGCGGTCGTGGACGTTGCGCGCGGCAATCGAGCTCGAGACGTTCGCCGACGTCTTGCAGCACACGCTCACCGCACTCGTCGAGCGCGACGAACAACGCCGGCAAGTGGCTGCGATCCGCGGCGGTCCGCACTCGAGCTCGCCGCTACGCGCAGTGTTGGAGCACGTGCGTCGCGAGCACGGCGAGCTCGCCGACGAGACGGCGTTGCAGGCGGTGCTTCGCAGCGTGGATCTCCATCTGCTGAGCGCGCCCTGGGATCGGCTCGATCGCGCCGTTCTCGGCCCCGATCTCGTGCTACGCATCACGTCGCGTGATCGGCCGAAGCAGACGTGGACGCCGGGCTGGACGCGAGTGAAGCGAGTCGCGCAAGAGGTGGGCTTACTCGCGCGCGTCGAGAAGCCTCGTCGTTCGAAAAAGCCCAAGTGAGGCGAGCGTTTGCGACGAGCCGCGGTTCGGCGGACCCCTGGGGTCCCGCCGAACCCGTGCGAGGGATCGCCGTGGGACGACATGAACCACGCACATGCATACACGGCCCGCGAACTCGCCACGATGCTCGGTGTCGATCGCAAGACGGTGTACATCGCCGCGAAGCTCGGCCAGCTGCCCCATCGCCGCCTCGGACGGCGCATCGTGTTCCCGAAGGCGGCCGTCGACGATTGGCTCGCGAGCGCGCCGATGGCCGGTCCGCGCGTGCTATCGTCGTCCCGTGCCAAGCATCCGAAGCGCTCGAAGTGAGGCGACGGATGGCCGTGAGCAAGGTGAAGCGACGCGGGAGCTGGATCTGGCGTGCCCGCGTCGTCGTCGGTGGCACGGTCGCCACCGCGTACCGCTCGCGCAAGGACGAGGCCCTGCAGGCCGAGACCGAGTTGCGCGAGCGAATGAGCGTTCCCGGATCGACGCGCGAGCGTGCACCGCCGTGCGAGAAGGAGACCAAGACGTTGGCGCAGTTCGCCGACGAGTTCATGAGCACATACGCGACGACGAACAACCGTCCGAGCACCGTCCGCGAGAAGCGGCGCTGCTTGGCGAGATCGATCCTGCCGGCGCTCGGCGCCCTTCCGCTCGCCGACATCGGCGCTCGGCAGATCGAGCACTACAAGGCCGCCCGACTGGCGTCGACGACCTGCAAGGGCACCAAGCCCCAGGCCAAGACGATCAACGAGGAACTCGCCATTCTCGGCAAGATCCTCCGGCTCGCCCACGAGTGGGGCGAGATCGAGAAGATGCCGCCGATCAAGCGGCTCAAGGTCCGACCGCCCGACTTCGACTTCCTCGACTTCGACGAAGCGGAGCGGTTGATCACGGGCGCGGCCGCGATGCCGTCGCCATGGTGCGCGATGATTCCCATCGCGTGCTGGACCGGCCTGCGGCTCTCGGAGCTGCGCGGCTTGCAGTGGGACGACGTCGATCTCGTCGCGCGGAGGATCCATGTCCGCCGTGCGGCCGACGACGAAGACGAGCTGCACCCGCCGAAGAACGGACGCGCGCGCATCGTGGATCTTCCCCGACGCGCCGTCGAACAGCTGCGCGCGCACAAGCACCTGCGCGGCCCCTTCGTGTTCTGCCGCGACGACGGGCGCATACTCCCGACCTGGGAGTGCGAGTCGAAGTCCAAGCGGGAGCGCGACGACGGACCGCTCGCGAAGCTCTGCCGACGGATCGGCCTGCGCCGCATCGGCTGGCACGCGCTGCGCCACACGTACGCCTCGCACTTGATCATGCGCGGCGCGAGCATCGTCGAGGTGAAGGAGCTGCTCGGCCACGC
>Ga0105106_10003183_pt1 | contig 11765 bp, 10 predicted proteins | sample PPLLaktember2015_5_FD_79109 | JGI IMG/M metagenome (GOLD analysis project Ga0105106, IMG submission 79109) | Freshwater sediment microbial communities from Prairie Pothole Lake near Jamestown, North Dakota, USA - PPLs Lake P8 Core (1) Depth... | ecosystem: Environmental > Aquatic > Freshwater >...
TATAGGTCGGCGTCGCCCCCATGGCCGTCGCCCTGAGCTCCTGTATCTTCAGGATGCGCGCCTCGGTATTAAGCACGCCGCCGGGGATGACCTCGCACCCGATTTTCTCCCCCGCGTAGTGGTACGCCCAGAAGGCGATGAAGATGTTGTAGCCGAAGGGCAGGAATAACCGGTCGCCGGGACGGTAGCCCTGCGCCCACATCGCGTAGCAGTAGGCCTCTGTCCCCAGCTCCCAGTCCTGCCAGGTGTCCGCCTGGTAGATTGGCTGGCCGGTAGTGCCGCTCGTCTGGCGGTAGTCCGTGACCTGCTCCAGCGGCACGCACAGGATATCGCCGTAGGGGAAGTTGTCTTTGCCCGGCCCCTGTACGCTGCGCATCATAGACTTTTCCATCTTGGGCACCTTTTTAATATCCTCGAACTTCTTCAGGTCGCCCGGCTCGATGCCGGCGTCGCTGTATAGCTTGTGATAAAATTTTGAGTGCCCGTAAGCCCAGGTGAAGATCTCCCGGAACTTCTTTAGCTGCAGCTGCCGCAGCTTCTCCCGGGGCATCTTTTCCAGGATGGGATTCCAGTATACGCTGTCGTTCATTTTAGTAACCTCATTCTAGTTTTTGTGGTTGGGAAAATTATAATACACTGCCTATTAATATACTCAAAATCAACTAAAAATGGCAAATAATAACGAGAGGTTACTATTACTATGATGTTATTTGCTTGACAATCCGGCACGAGAAATCATAGTGTTTAGTCGTAATAAAATTATACACGATGAATTAGCAGATGACTAAAAATAACCAACAATCCATCATTACCCTGAGCAGAATTACTCGGGATTTGAAAAATCTCGGATTACAGCCCGGCGACCTTATCATGCTCCATTCTTCAGTTAAAGCTATCGGATGGGTTGTTGGGGGGCCGGACACGGTGTTACAGGCTATTTTAAACCTGCTGGGTCAAAAAGGCACGCTAATGATGTTGGCAGGCTGGGAAGACAATCCTTACCACCTTCCCGAATGGCCTGAGGAGAAACAGACCGCCTACCTGGAGGAATGCCCGCCCTTCAACCCCGTAACATCGCGCGCCAATAGGAACTGGAGCATATTGAATGAGTATTTGCGTACCCGGCCCGGTGCGCGAAGGAGTTCACACCCTGAAGGGTCTTTTGTAGCAGCGGGCTATCTGGCCAGACACATCACGGAAAACCAGTCGTGGCAATATGGATATGGCACAAGCTCTCCACTAGCCAAATTATGCGAGGGAGCTGGTAAAGTCCTTTTACTGGGAGCGCCTCTCAACACCATTACGCTGCTGCATTATGCTGAATTTCTCACCAACATTCCTGATAAGAGAATCGTAAAATATAAGATGCCGGTTTTGCAGAATGGGCAACGGGTTTGGGTTGAATTGGAAGAATTTGATACCAGTCGCGGCATTATTGATTGGCCTGGTGAAGATTACTTCGGCACTATCGGGAAGGAATATATAAAATCGGGCAAGGGAACCTCGGGTAAAGTGGGCGGGGCGCAATCTTATTTATTTGACGCCAAAGACCTGGTTAATTTCGCCGTGCACTGGATGGAACATAATTTTAACGGTATCAAATAACATCGTTCCATATCGAACTAAATAACAGCGTTATATACATCCAGTTATAACGGATTTCCCCTAAAGCGTATGTAAATTACTGTTGACAGGCGCTTCCAAAAGTTATAATATAGTTCTAGATGGAACGAATACAACGCGGCATAACGAGGAAACATGACTACCGGCGAAGCTGTTAAGAGGACCGATAAGACCCCGCTGGGCACCCTGCTCTCCATCCTCATGTCCTTCGAAGTGCTGGCGAGATACCTGGAGCTGGAGTTAAAGCGGCATGAAGCTACCCTGATTCGCTTTAACGTCATGAGTGCGCTCTTCGTCAGCGGCGGCGAGATGACCCCCTCCGAAATAGCCGAGAGCGTCTTCCGCGAGAAAAACTCCATCACCGCCGTCATCAATACCCTGGAAAGGGAAGGCGTGGTGCACCGCGAGCCTTCCCCCGATGACGGGCGCTCGGTCAAGGTCGTTATCACCGATAAGGGCTGGAAGGAAGCCAACCGCTTGAGCCCCATCGCCCAGGAACTGAGCCGCGAGGCGCTTTCCTGCATGGACCGCAAGCAGGCTGAAGACCTGGTGGACACGATGAGGAAACTCCGGGAGAGCCTTTTACCCCGCATAACCAGGACGTCCAACGGTAAAGCCTCGCGCCCGGCGCTAAAAAAATAGAGGTTCACAGCGGAACCGGTTCATCCACGCTGAATAAATATAAAGAGGGGTTTATGCTACTGTGAAAGAAATACGGATTCATGGGCGGGGTGGGCAGGGCGCCGTGCTGGCGGCGCGTATGCTGGCCTCAGCCTTCGTAGCTGAGGGAAAGTACGTGGCCAGCTTCCCCATGTACGGCTTTGAAAGGCGTGGCGCGCCGGTGGTGGCTTTCACCCGCGTCGACGATAAGCCCATCCGGGAAAAAACCCAGATTTATAATCCCGACGGAATTCTCGTCATCGACCCCGGCCTCTTGACCCTGCCGACGCTTTTCACCGGGGTGAAGCCGGGCGCGGCCTTTATCCTGAACAGCCCTAAAAAGCTCGTCGATCAGCCGAATGAAAATATCAAGATCGGCGGGGCGGTCAACGCCACCGGGATAGCCGTACAGGAGATCGGGCGGGACATCCCCAATACCTGCCTGCTCGGGGCCTTCGCGGCGGCCACCGGCTGGCTCAAGCTGGAATCCATTTTAGCCTGTCTGCCGGACTACCTCAGCGGCGATATCCTCCAGAGGAACCTCAAAAGTGCCGAGAGGGGCTACAAGGAAGTGGAGGTCACCAAATGGTAATTAAACACAAGATGATTTTTAAAACTGAAAGTCCGTGGTCGGACGCCAACGAGAAAATGCTGGTGCTGGATACCGGCTCCTGGCGCACCGAGCGCCCGGTGCTGGACGTCAGCAAGTGCAACTACTGCGGGCTCTGCGCTTTATACTGCCCCCCGCAGTGCATGAAGGACATGGGCGACCATTATGAAGCCAACCTGGCTTTCTGCAAGGGCTGCGGTATCTGCGCTAAGGAATGCCCCAAACAGGCCTACGCCATGGTCCCGGAAGGAGAGTTCTCCAAATGAAAGCTAAAAAAGGTAAAGTCAGCGTCATGACTGGCAACGTCGTCGCGGCCAACGCGGCGCGTTTATGTCGTCCCGAGGTCATCGCCTGTTATCCTATTACTCCCCAGAGTGAAGTGGCGGAGACGATATCCGGATTCGTCGCGGACGGCTCCCTGGATTCAGAGATCGTTGAAGTGGAAGGTGAAAACTCGGCGATGAACGTGGTCCTCGCTGCCAGCGTGGCCGGCGCGCGCACCTTCACCGCCACGTCGTCTTACGGCCTCGTCTATATGTACGATGCGATGTTGCAGGCGTCCGGCTACCGCGTGCCCGTGGTCATGGTCAACGTTAACCGGGAGACCCCGGGCATTCAGGCTGTATCCTCCGGCCAGCAGGACATGATCTCCACCCGGGACTCCGGCTGGGTGCAGATTATCGTGGAAAACAACCAGGAGATCGTCGACCAGATTATCATGTCCTACAAGCTCGCCGAGGACTTCGATATTCAATTACCCGTAATGGTCAACTATGACGGCTATTACCTCTCCTATCTCGCCGAGGCCGTGGAGATGCCCGACCCGGCGGACGTGGACGCCTTCCTGGCCGACCTGAAAAAACAGCCGCAGCGCCCCCGCCTTATCCCCGGCGCCTCCACCGGCTGCGGCACGCACGGCATGGAAATGGGCTACGTCGAAGTCCGCTACAAGCACTGGCTGGCTCTCGATAGGGTCAAACAGAAGGTCGACGAAATCGATAAGGAGTTCGGCGCCTATTTCGGGCGGAGCTACGGCGGCCAGATTGAAGAGTACCGAAACAGCGACGCCGATTTCACGATACTGGCCTCCGGCAGCGCCGCCGGCACCGCCAAGACTGTCGTCGATGCCAGGAGGGAGCAGGGCATCAAGGTCGGGTTGGTGAAGCAAAGACTGTTCCGTCCCTTCCCGGAAGAGCGGCTGATAAAAGCCCTTAAGGGTAAAAAGGCGATCGGCGTTATCGACCGGAGCGTCGGCTTCGGCTGGAAGTACGGCCCCATGTGTACCGAGCTTAAAGCTATCGCCCCGGCTATCGGCGCGCCGCCCATCCTCAGCTATATCGACGGCCTGGCCAACCTGGATATCACCATTCCCCATATCGAGAGGGTGGTGGACGAAGTCGGCGCCGCCGCCAAAGGCAAGGCCTACCAGGACGTGACCTGGATTCCGATGGAGTAATGAGGTAAATGATATGGTAGAAACGACAAAAAAAAGAAATAAAGTTTTCGACTATTACACTACGGAGGAGCAGTTCTCCGGCGGGGTGGCCTGGTGCGCCGGCTGCCCGCTGGAGCTCATCGCCCGGACGGTCCCCAAAGTGCTCGGCAAGAACATGGTGTTCGTCGGCACTCCGTCCTGCTCGGCGCCCGTCCTGCACGGGCAGAACGTCGGCGCCTGGCACAAGCTGTCGTACCTGGCCTGCGTCATGACCGGCGTCGCCTCCAGCGGCACCGGCCTGTCCCGCTATTTCCGCCGCACCGGCCAGGACGCCACCGTGGTCTGCTTTACCGGCGACGGCTGCGCTACGGATATCGGCTTCCAGACCCTCAGCGGCGCCGCCGAGAGGAACGAACACCTCATCTATATCGCCTACGATAACGAGGGCTATATGAACACCGGCAACCAGCGTAGCTCCTCCACCCAGAAGGGCGCCGCCACCACTACCACCCCGGTGGGCAAGGTCGGCAAGGGCAAACCGACCGCCCAGAAAAACATGACCATGCTCATGCTGATGCACAAGCCAAAATACATGGCGACCGCCTCCCCGAGCCACATGGAGGACTTCGTCAAGAAGCTCCAGAAGGCCCAGCAGGCGGCTAAAGAAGGTTTCGTGTATCTCCACGTTTTCTCGCCCTGCCCGGTGGGCTGGCGCATCGATTCCAACACCGTCATCGAGGTCTGCCGCACCGCCGTCAGGACCAACTACTTCCCGCTCTGGGAAGCCGAGGACGGCAAACCGCGCTTTACCGTCGAGGTTTCCAGCCCTAAGCCCGTCTCGGACTTCACCAAGCTCATGCGTAAATTTTCCCATCTTAAAGAGGACGGCATCGCCGGTCTTCAGAAACAGGTCGACGAGCGTTACGCTCTGCTGAAGACCCTGGTCGAAGCCGGTAATAAATCATAATGAAAGGTAACACTAAGGAGGTGGACTAATGGTAACACAACCAAAAGACAGGACGGTAAATACCAAGCCGGTAAAAGGTATGTCGGTCAAGGGCAACCCGGAGATCTGGGACGATGCCTGGGTGAAAACGACATGCGGCGGGTGCTATGGCCAGTGCACAATTCGCGCCCACCGTGTGAACGGGGTCATCATCAAGATCGAGGGCGAGCCGGATAATGACTTCGGTGCCCGCGGCGGTCTCTGCGCCAAGGGCGAGGCCATGATCCAGGCCCTTTATGACCCCAACCGCTTCAACTACCCCATGCGCCGGACCAATCCCAAGAAAGGACTCTTCGAGGACCCGAAGTGGAAGCGGATTTCCTGGGATGAAGCCTTGGATGAAATTGCCGTGAAACTAAAGAAAATCCGCGCCGAGAACCCCAATAAACTGCTTCACGGCGGTACGCCCGGACCGGGCAGCGGACCGGACCTGCCCCTGGGCTTCGGCGTCTTCGGCGCCGTATTCGGCACCAAGAACTGGTATGTCGGCGGCGCCGGCCTGCACTGCGGCAGCGGTTCTCACATGGGCGCCGGCCTGTATCACGCTTCCTGGTCCATTGTGCCGGACTACAAGTACTGCAATTACGTAATTCAGATGGGCTCTAACAAGGGCACCGGCTCCGGGCACTCCATGGGCTTTAACATGAGGCTCTCGGCGGACGCCCGGTCGAGGGGTATGAAGAATGTCGTCTTCGACCCCATCTGCAACTTCGGCGGCGGTAAGGCTACCGAATGGGTACCCATCCTGCCGGGTACTGACGGCATCGTCGCGCTGACGATGGTCAATATAATCTTAAATGAACTCGATGTCTATGACCGGGAGTTTCTCAAGAAGAAGACCAACGGGCCTTACCTCATCGGGTCGGACATGCTCTATGTCCGTGACAAAGAGACCAACAAGCCTCTCATCTGGGACCCGGTTGACAATAAGGCCAAGGTCTTTAACGATCCCACCATCAAGGACTTCGCCCTGCTGGGAGAATTTACGGTCTACGGGGAAAAAGTCCATCCGTCCTTCCAGCTGGTCAAGGACCACGTAAAACAGTACACGCCGGAATACGCGGAGAAAGAAAGCACCGTCCCCGCAGCCACGGTACGGCGCATCGCTAAGGAATGGGCGGACGCCGCGATGATCGGCGCGACCATAGAAATAGAGGGAGAAAAGCTCCCCCTGAGGCCGGTAGCGGCTATCATGTTCCGCGGCGGCCAGGGACACACTAACTCGGCGCAGAGCTACTGTGCCATGTGCCTCCTCAACGCTATCGTCGGCGCTATGGATGTCCCCGGCGGCACCCTCGGCTGGCCCGCCTATGTCGGCGGCTATCCGGAAACCGGCCGCTTTAAGGTCATCCCCTATCCCTGCCGCGACGGCATGCTTACCGCCGGCACTTTCATGGAGCACAAGCCTTGGCCGGTAGAAGAATCACGCGTGCCGGACACCATGCTCATGAAAGAGCTCGTCCCCACCGCTTCCTTCTCCCCCCACCCCGTCACCTCGGACTTCCAGAAATACTGGGACAACCTGGGGCGGCCTTACGAGGTTGAAATGGCGATCATCTTCGGCGCCAACATGGTCCGCAGCACGCAAAATCGGGAAATCGCCGAGGACTTTTTCAAACGGATACCCTTCATCGTATCTATCAATATCCTGCCTAACGAGTTCTGTGAAGGCTTTGCCGATATCGTCCTACCGGACTGCCATCCGCTGGAAACTTACTGCCTGTTCGGAGCGCACGGTCCCTTCTTTAACCACCCTATCGGTATGGAAGGCTGGACCTTCCCCATCCGGCAGCCGGTGGTCAAAGCCGCTTACGAGCGGCGGAATAAAGTCGAAGCCCTCTGGGACCTTGCCGATAGGATCGGTATGAGAGAAGAGATGAATCAATATTACAACGTCTACTTCTCCAGTTTCGGCGGCGAGGCCCTCATCAGCGGTGATATCGCCTCCGTCCGTGACGTAAAGCACATTGACCCCTCCAAAGTCACCGTTTTGATCAAGCCTGAAGAAAAAATTACCTACCACGAGATGATGGACCGCGCCTTCAAGTACTACTTCGGTGAAGAGCATGGCCTGGAGTATATCTCGGAACACGGATCCGTTAACTGGAAAAAAGGCGTTAAAGAAGCTTACTGGCGCTGGTACGTCGATGTCCGCATACCGATTTACATGGAGCACATCGCCGAGCTCAAGGAAGATATCATGAAGAACGCCAAGACCACCGGCATGGAGCTCGAGTGGGATCAGTTCACCCCGCTGATCAGCTACTTCCCGGCGCAGGTATCCAGGGAAGAAACTAAGGAGTTCGACCTCTATAGCTTCTCCTACCGCGATATCCTCCATAACGGCACCTACACCATGGAGATGCCCTGGCTGGACGAGGTGAGCCAGCTCAATCCCTACACCTACAACATCACCATGAACGCTGCCACCGCCAAGAAAAAAGGTCTCAAAGACGGCGACCTCATCTGCCTGGAATCGTCATACGGGCGCAAGACCACCGGCACGTTAAAAACGATGGAAGGTCAGCACCCCCGGACGATCTCCATCGCCGCCTGCTCCGGCGCCTGGGCCAAGGGCGCGCCCATCGCTTACGGCAAGGGCACCAACTTCAACATCCTGCTGGAGTCCGATACCCAGCACGCCTGCCCGGTCTGCTGGTCGCAGGAGACGGCCACCATGGTTAAAGTCTACAAGATCGACCACCGCATCGAGTTCGATAAAGCGGGAGGCACCACACTACCTAAAGCAGGAGGTCAGAAAAAATGAGATGGGGAATGGCTATCGAACTGAAAAGGTGCATCGGCTGCAACGCCTGCGTGCTTGCCTGCAAGGCCGAGCACTTCCTCCCCCCCGATATCTTCTGGAACCGGGTGCTCATCGGCGAGAAGGGCAAGTACCCCAACGTCAGCAAGCTCATCTACACGGTGCGCTGCAACCAGTGCGCCGACCCCAAGTGCGTTAAGGTCTGCCCCACCGGCGCCACCCAGCAGCGCGAGGACGGCATCGTCTGGATCGACGATACCAAGTGCGTGGGCTGCCGCTACTGCATGGTCGCCTGCCCTTACCAGATGCGCTCGATGTACGAGGACCCGGACAAAAACTATTTCCCCGGCCAGGAACTCACCGAGCACGAGAAGATCGGCAAGACGCTTTATCCCCACACCCCGGGCGTCGTGCAGAAATGCGTCTTCTGCAAGGAGCGCATCGACTCCGGCATAGCGGCGGGTCTGACCCCCGGCGTCGATAGAGATGCCACTCCCGCCTGCGTCATCGTCTGCCCCACCAAGGCCATCCACTTCGGCGACCTTGACGACCCCAACAGCGAGATCAACCGGATAATCAAAGAGAAGCACGGCCACCCCTTCCATCCGGAATTTGATACCCAGCCGTCGATTAACTTCATCGACTAGAAGAAGAAAGGAGGCAAAAATAATGGAAAGTGTTAAACCCTATGATTTCATGGTCAAACCCCAGCAGCAAAAAGACTGGATAGACGGACGGGGCAACTTTATTGCCTTCGCCTTCTTCCTTGGCGGCATCAGCGGCGGCCTTTTCCTGGCTTCCGCCTACTTCGATAACCTTTTAGGCATGTTCATCTCCTGGCTGCTGGCCGGGGCGATGGGCGTGTCCTACATGATACACCTGACCCACCCCATGCGCTTCTGGCGGATGCTGATGAAGCCCAAGACCTCCTGGATCGCCCGCGGCTTCAGCTTCATCATGCTCTTCGTCGGCTTCACCACGCTGCTGCTCATCATCAGGCAATGGGCCCCCGATGCCACCGGCGCCATCGTCACTCTTAAAGTGCTGGCGGGCATCTTCGCTTTTGCCCAGTCTATCTACACCGGTTTCGCCGTCAGCTACGTCAGCGCCATCAAGGTCTGGAACTCCGCCATCGTTCCGGTGCTCTTCGTCACCTGCGGCCTCACCGGCGGCCTCGCCATACTCCTCGCCGTGATGATGGGCCAGGACAGCGCTGACATCGTCGCGCTGGAGAACGTCATCCGCGTGGTGCTCATCGCCCTGGCGGTGATCATCGGCGTGTACCTCTGGAATACTACCTACAGCAGCTCCTCGGCGCGCGATGCCGTGAAGAGGCTCATAGGCGGCTCGCTGGCGCCGCTCTTCTGGATCGGCGTCTTCCTTTTCGGCATCGTCGTACCGGTGGTGATCTCCCTGGCTACCATCGGTTCGGACGATCCGGCTGCGGGTTTGATGATTACTGCCGTTATCAGTGAGATCATCGGCGGGCTGGCGCTGCGCTTCGCCATCCTCAAGGCGGGTATGTACACCCCGCTACTGCCTGCGGACTAGTCATTTTTAAGTCAGGACAAAAAACTTCAAAGAGGGGGCGTAAAAGCCCCCTCTTCCTTTTCCCCCTTTATCCTGAGCCTGTCGAAGGGCGCCTCCTGATATAGTGACCTATCCCCCTGTCCCCCTTCCCTTCGGATTAAGGGAAGGGGGAATTAAGAAAGAGAGGGGTTCCACCCCTCTTAAACGCCCTGCTAAATCTGTCTCCTCCTTCGCAAGGAGGGAGTATGGGAGAATTACGTCAGGGAGTGCGTCAGCGAGAGGGGGTTCATCCTGAGGGTTCACCCTGAAGGGCGCCAGCCCCCTGTCAAATATCCCTCCCCCTCTCCTGCGTCCCGCCTCGTCAGGAGAGGGGGACCAAGGGGGTAAGGTAAAAGATGACAAGATTTGCTTCCCTTTTTAGACCTTTTTCCGCTATAATTCCACTGTCTACTGTAAACTGTTAACTGTAAACTGTTTACTAACTTACCATAACTTGAAAAAACGAATACCTGAAACCGGAAGCTAACTCGACATAAAGTAAGAAACGAATAACAGCTACAAAAATACACTGTATAGCTATAAAATAAAAATAAAATAAACGAAAAACGAATACCTTTTTCATGGAGACCGGAGTTGAGAATTGCCTGAAGTAGTTGTACTGCCCCAGCTGGCCTGGCATGGCCTTAAAAAACTGAATGTCACGTTCCCGGCGGACTGGCGGATAGAAGTCTGCGGCTTCGCCGGATGCGCCCGACCCAAAATGAAACCGGCGGAAATGAAGCGGGCTTTAGCGCAGCCCCTCGGTATGGCGCCACTCGGTGAGTACGCCCGCGGCAAGAAAGAAGTCGTCATTATCTTCGACGACATGGCGCGGGTGACCCGCGTATCTGAGATCGTCCCCCACGTACTCGTGGAACTGGCCGCCGCCGGCATCGAGGATAAACAGGTCAGGTTTATCGCCGCCAACGGCTGCCACGCCGCCATGGACCGCTCCGACTTCGCTAAAAAACTGGGTGAAGACGTCTTGAAGCGCTTCCCGGTTTATAACCATTCCCCCTTCGATAACTGCGTCTACGCCGGCACGACTGAACGCGGCGTCAGGCTCTGCGTCAACGCTGAGGTCATGAAATGCGACCTCAAGATCGGCATCGGCTCGGTCGTCCCGCACATCATGGCGGGATTCGGCGGCGGCGGCAAGCTTATCTTGCCCGGTGTCGCCGCCTATGAGTCCATACTCGCCCTGCACGTCTCGCGTACGGATACCAGCGAGCTTGAATATAAGGACTCGATAACCGGCATGGGCGCCGTGAAGGACAACCCCCGGCAGCGGGACATCAACGAGGCGGCGCAGCTCGCCGGGCTGGACATGAAGATCGACGCCCTCGTTAACGGGCGGGGGGAAACGGTAGCGCTGTTCGCCGGTGCGCCCGCCCTGGAATACCCCGCCGCCCTGGAAGCCGCGCAAAAGCATTACCTGACGCCCTCGGCTGAAGACTGCGATATTGTTATCGCCAACACCTTCGCCAAGGCCAACGAGGCCGTCTCCGGCCTGCTCGTCGCTTTCCCCTCCGTGCGTAAAGAGGGCGGCGACGTCGTCCTTATCGCCAACGCCCCCGAAGGCCAGATGACGCACTACCTGATGGGTCCCTTCGGCAACGAGATCGGCGGGAAGCTCCAGCTCCGGATGAAGCCGCCGCCGAACGTGAAGCGGCTCATCCTTTTCAGCGAGTACCACGAGCTTTCCAGCCGGGAATTCATCGAAGACACCGGGCAGGTGGTCATGGTGCACGACTGGACTCAGGTGATGAAGCTGCTTGCAGAAAATCACGGTCCGGGAACGAAAGTGGCCGTCTATCCCAACGCCGACATCCAGTACTGCGCCTAGGTAATCCTGAGCTTAACCATGTACAACCCGAAGTACCCCTTCTTCAGACATCCCCAAAATACACCGATCTGGTAGACTAATTGCTCCAGCAGGTAGAAAAATATAAAGACGGGATAGAACAGTGCCGGCTTTTTGATAATGTAGTCTGCGGACGATGCGTAGACCAGTGCCAGACCGCCCAGGATCCACAAGGGACACCACAATACCCCGAAACCAATAAACAGTATTAAGTAATACCTGGACAGGTGGAAA
>Ga0105106_10003184_pt1 | contig 11764 bp, 8 predicted proteins | sample PPLLaktember2015_5_FD_79109 | JGI IMG/M metagenome (GOLD analysis project Ga0105106, IMG submission 79109) | Freshwater sediment microbial communities from Prairie Pothole Lake near Jamestown, North Dakota, USA - PPLs Lake P8 Core (1) Depth... | ecosystem: Environmental > Aquatic > Freshwater >...
CGCACGCTTTGCCGCAGGTCGACGTGATGGTCACGGCTTCGTCGGTGGGCAGCGTGTACTGATGCGATCCGTTCTCGGTCATGCCGTAGACGTTGAGCGGAGCGACTCCCATGTCGAGGAATGCGCGCGCCGTCTCGGGCGGGATGATCGCCCCCGCCATATAGAAGACCTGAACCGACCCCAGCCTGGACAGACCGCGGCGCCGCATGTCGGCGAGGATGTCGACCGCGTGCGTCGGGACCCCCATCACGTAGGTGGCGCCGGACTCGATGATCCAGTCGAGCGGCTTCATGCCCGCGGGCGGATCGTTGACCACGACTTCGCAGCCCGCGATCAGGCTTTGCTCGAACGCCACCGTCGCGATGTGATGCGACAGCGGACTGTGCGAGTAAAGCACCGTGCGCTCGTCGTGCTTCCAGTCGCGCACCATCGCGCGGCCGTTCGCGAGCAGCGTGTTGTCCGAATGCAGCACCCCTTTCGGCGTGCCCGTGGTGCCGGACGTGAACGCGAGGTAAATGACCTTGTCGGGATTGTCGTCGCGCGGCGATTCGGCGCCGGCGCTTTGCGGCGGAAAGGCGGCGCAACCCCCCGCAACGCTGCCTGACGACGCGACGCAGTACACGCGCTTCATCGTCGGGAGCGCTTTCGCCGCAGCGAAAACGTCGTGCTTACCGGCGTCGGCGCCGTAGCCCGGCTGCGCGAACAGCGCCGCCGCCTGCACGCGTTCCATCAGCTGCGCGATCTCCACGACGGTGTAGTTCTGGTGCAGCGACGGGTTGCACACGTAACCGTTGCGCGAGCACGCGAGCTGCACGATCACCGCTTCGACGCGATTGGGGAGCCATACTGCAACGCGCTGTCCGCGCCGCACGCCGGCTGAGTGAAGATCGGCCGCGACCGCATCCACCCAGTCCACGAGCGCTTTCCACGTCAGGCGGTGGCGGCTGTCGCGCAGCGCAAAGGCGTCGGGCCGCAGCCGCGCGTGTGCCGCGAGCAGCGTGTAGAACGTGTCCTCCCGCCAGTAGCCCTCGGCGTAGTAGCGCCGGGCGACCTGCGGGTCGTGCAGCGTGAGTATCGTGCTCAATGGCCGAACTTGTCGGGGTCGGGCGTGCGCTTGCCGCGGAAAGCGGCGCCGAGCTCTTTCGATTCGTCGGTGTCGAGGTAAAGCCGGAGCAGCAGGTCGTGCGAAACGCGCGAGAGCCCCGAGACGCCGCCGTGGCGCGCGACGAAAGCGCCTTTGAGCGCGGCGAGCGCGAAGGTCCCGCGCTCGGCGACGGCTTCGGCCATCTTGCGAGTCTCCGCTTCGAGCTCGGCGTCGGGAACCACTTTGTTGATGAGCCCGATCTCGAGCGCCTCGCGCGCGGAGAGACGCGGGTTCAGGAACCACATTTCTTTTGCTTTTTTCTTGCCGACGAGGTCTTCGAGATACCAGGTGCCGTAACCCGCGTCGAAGCTCCCCATCATGGGCCCGACCTGGCGGAACACCGCGCTCTCTTTCGCGATCGTGAGGTCGCACATCACCTGCAGCACCTGGCCGCCGCCGACCGCGTAACCGTTGACCGACGCGATCACCGGCTTTTGCAGGCGCTCTATGCTTTCGTAGATTTCCAGCGTCGGCAGCATGCCGGCGTAGAGGGTGGTGTCCTCCATCCCTTCCTTGCGGCCGCCGATGCAGAAGAACTTGTCTCCGGCGCCGGTGATCACCAGCACGCGCGTACGCGTCTCGCGGCGGATCTCGTCGATGCAATCGCGGATGTCGTGGCACATCTGCGCGGTGAACATGTTGCCGTCGTCGGGCCGGTTGAGCGTGAGCCAGCCCACGGCGCCTTCTTCGCGGTAGAGGATCGTATCGAAAGACATGAACGTAACCGGATCGTGATTCGTAAAAGGAAAGGTCAGATCGCTTTGTCGGCACGCAACTGCGCGACCTTGGCCTCATCGTAACCCAGCACGTCTTTCAGCACGTCGCCGGTGTGCTCGCCGAGGCGAGGCGGCGGGAGGCGATAGCTCGACGTCGTGCCGTCGACACCGATGCCGAGCCCTACCTGAGGCACTCGCCTGCCGCCGGCGCTGTCGGTATAGAAAAGGCCTCGCGCGACGAGCTCCGGGTCGCTGCTCACCTGATCGACGCGATTGACCGGCCCCGCGGGGACTTTGGCCTCGACGAATATCTTCAGCCATTCGTCACGGGGCCGCGCGGTCAGGACCTTCTGAATCTCGGCCACCACTTCCGCGCGCCCGGCGCGCCGGTCCTTGTTACTCGCGTAGCGCGCGTCCTGCCCGACTTCCGGGCGCCCCACGGCCTGCCAGAAACGCTTCCAGATGGCGTCGTTGCCGAGGCCGAGCGTGAGCGGATCGTCTTTCGTATCGAACGTCTGGTAGACCGCGATCACGCTGTCGCGCGCACCGCTCCTCTGCGGGACCTCGCCCGATCCCAGATAAGGCAGGATGCGCGGTGCCATGAAGCGCGTCATGCTGTCGACCATCGCGATGTCGATCTTGTGCCCGCGGCCGCTGCGGCCGCGGTCGAAAAGCGCGGCGAGCGCTGCGTACGCCGCGTCCATGCCGGCTATGAGATCGGCCGCGGGCGTTCCCACTTTCTGCGGCGGGCTCTCGGCTTCGCCGGTCAAGTCCATCACGCCGCTGTAGCCTTCGGCGATCAGGTCGTAGCACGGGAAATCCTTGCGCGCGCCTGCGAGCCCGAAACCGGTGAGCGACACGAAGACCACGTCTGCTTTGATCGCGGCCAGGCTCGCGTAATCGACGCCCAGCTTTTTCTGCACCCGCTCGACGAGGTTCACGATGACGACGTCGGCGGTGCGCACGAGGTCGTGCAGCACGCGCCGGCCCGCCTCGCCGGTGTAATCGAGCGCGACGCTGCGCTTGTTGCGGTTCACGCTCAAAAACCACAGCGATTCGCCGTCGAGGAAAGGCGGGCCCCACGCGCGGCTGTCGTCGCCTGCGCCCGGGCGCTCGATCTTGACCACGTCCGCGCCCATGTCGGCCAGCAGCATCGCGGCGTACGGACCGGCGATCGAAGTCGTCAGGTCGACGACGCGTATGCCGGAAAGCAGCGCGATCGGCGGCGCGGACGGCGGAGGGGGCAAAGCGTCGAGGGGAAGCACGGCTGGAGACCTGTGGACTGTTACGAAGGCGCTCTCGAAAAGTAACACACGCCCGGACTCCGGGAAATCGTCAGCGACTATACGGCCGTAACCGGCGGGGCGCCCACACTTCCGTGCCGCTTCCACCACGCCTCAGCTTGCTGTTGACTCCAGGGATGATCGACCGCCAGCGCCTCGAGCAGCGCGAGCACGACCACGATGTCGTGAGGACGCTCGGTGCGCTCCTTGGCGAGGCAGCGCGCCACGAGATCGTCGAAGCGCCGGGGAACCTCCGCCCCCGCTTCGGACGGCCGGGGCGCGGGCGTGTGCAGAATCTGGTAGGTGAGATCGTGCTCTTCCGCACCATCGAAAAGCTCGCGGCCGGTGACCAGGAAAAAGGCGACCGCGCCGACCGAATAGATGTCGGAGCGGGCGTCGGCGTCGGCCGCATTGCGGATGCGCTCGGGCGCCATGTAGCGCGGGGTGCCGAGCACCCGCTGGTACTGCGTGATGTCGCGCGATTGCCCGCGGTCGGTGTCCTTGACGAGGCCGAAATCGAGGATCTTCACCACGTCGTATTCGCCGCCGCGGCGGCACAGCATGATGTTGTGCGGCTTCACGTCGCGGTGCACGAGCGAGCGGCCGTGCGCGACGCGCAGCGCCGCGCAGATCTGCTTCAGCACGTGGAGCGCGCGCGCGATCGGCATCGCGACGTGCTGCGAGACGATCTTGTCGAGGGTCTCACCTTCGAGGTACTCCATGACGTAATAGAACACGCCTTCGCGCGTGCGGCCGTAGTCGTAGACCTCCACCGTGTTCGGGTGCAGGAGCTGGCTCGCGAGCTGCACTTCGCGCTCGAAGCGCGCCACGATCTCGTCGGTCGCCATGTGCGGTTTCAGCATCTTCACCGCCGTGGGGCGCTTGAGCAGCGCGTGGCGGGCGAGAAAAACCCTGCCCATGCCGCCTTCGCCGATTTCGCGCTCGAGCCGGTATTGCCCGAGCATGCGCGCATCGCCCACCTCGCGCTTCAACCGCCGCACCACGAGCGCGGACCACGCGACCGCGAGGAGCGCGATGGTGAGGAGCGTCAGCACGATGCCGAAAGCGAGCGTGAGATAGCGCATCGGCGCGTACGCTTCGGACGCTTCCATCTCGATCGCCATGCCGAGATCGTGCTCGGCCAGCCAGCGCCACGCGCCGACGACTTCGACGCCGCGATAGTTGCGGTAAGGCTCGAGCACCTGGCCGCGCCGTTCCCCCGCGTCCGTCTTGCCGCGCGCCGCGAGCGCAAGCGCGACGAGCTGCGTATACGGCCTCGCGGCGAGCTCGAGCGCCGGTTTATGGCCGGCGGCGAGGTCCCCCCCGGGGTCGCGGATCTGCACGCGCAGGATCGCGCTCGCGCCGGCGTCGGGCACGAGCGAGAGCTTTCTCAGCAACGGCACGAAGCGGCTCTCGGACACCATAGTCCCGCCGGGGTCGAATGCATAGACTTCGCCGGTGCGCCCGGGCTGCGCCGCGTTGAGGATGTGCGCGAACTGCGCGTCGGCATAATGCGCGAAGCCGAGCGCCGCGATCACTTCCCCCGCGGCATTTCGCACCGGCGCGTCGAACCAGATCACCGGGCGCGTGAACGCGGGACGCTCCAGTCCGGCGATGCGGTCGTGCTCGAGGTAGGGACGGATGAACTGGGCGCTGCCGCGGAAGACCGCGCTCAGGTGAACCAGAAACGGGCCCGGATTGATGCGCCGGCCGGCGTACTCGCGCGCCTGGGTCGCGACGATGAGGCCGTTGGGGTCGATCACGTTGAACGCGATCGCGCCGGTCTGCTTCAACCCGGGCGCGAGCAGCGATTCGAGATGCGCGCGCTCGCGCGCGTTCCACAGCGTTTGCGGCGAAGCGCGCTTTTCGTGCGCGAGCGCGAGCAGCGCTTCGATGTCGCGCCGCACTTCCGGCTCGCCCGCCCACAGGCTCAATGCCGCGCGGCGGTCGTTCAGCCACACTTCGAGCGCTTCGACTTCGGCATCGAGCACGCTCTGCAGCCCGGAGGCGCGAATCTCACGCAGCGAATCCTTGACCCCGGCGTACATCCACACGCCGAGCACGATGAGCGCGACGGCGGTGACCATCGCAAGCGCGTTGAGGCGCGCGTTCGCCGCGATCAGCCTGAGCGCGAGCTGACTGACCCTATCGTCGGATTTCGCCGGAACCGACTGCGGCGGAGCCGCTTCCGCGCCGCTGGATTTGTCGAGCTTCACCGGCATGCTCACACAAGGAAGGGAGGTTACGGAGGGAAACCCTGGGTTTCCCTCTGTATCGTAACCGGGCAGGCGCCGCAGGCGATGCCTACGGCAGCAGTACCGTGGACCCGGTGGTCTTGCGGCTTTCGAGGTCCCTGTGCGCCTGCGCCGCTTCGCGCAGCGGATAGGTCTGGTTGACCCTGATTTTCACCGCGCCTTTCTTGACGACGGAGAAAAGCTCGCGGGCCGCTGTCGCGAGGTCTTCGGGCGTCGCGGTGTAGTTCACCAGCGTCGGGCGCGTGAGAAAGAGCGAGCCTTTGGCGGCGAGGATCCCGATGTTGACCGGCGGCACCGGGCCCGACGCGTTGCCGAAGCTCGCCATGAGGCCGAGCGGCGCCAGGCAATCGAGCGAGTCGTTGAAAGTGTCCTTGCCGACCCCGTCGTAGACGACCGGCAGACCTTTGCCTTTGGTGATCGCTTTCACGCGCTCGGGGATTTTCTCGCGCGAAGTGACGATGACGTGCCTGCAGCCCGCCTGTTTCGCGAGCGCCACTTTCTCGTCGCTGCCCACCGTGCCGATGACCGTCGCGCCGAGGTGCTTCGCCCACTGGCAGAGGATCTGACCGACGCCGCCCGCGGCCGCGTGGACGAGGATCGTATCGCCTTTCTTCACGCGATACGTGCGGCGGCACAAGTACCACGCCGTCATGCCTTTGAGCATCATCGCCGCGGCGGTCTGGTCATCGATTCCCGCAGGCACCTTCACGAGCCTCGCCACGGGGCGCAGCAGCACTTCGGCATAAGCGCCGATCGGCTGCGCGTAAGCGACGCGGTCGCCGACCTTGAAGCCCTTGACGCGGGGACCGACGGCTTCGATGACGCCCGCGCCTTCGGAGCCGAGCGTGAGCGGAAGCGGCAGCGGATACAGCCCCTTGCGGTGGTAGGTGTCGATGTAGTTGAGACCGACGGCGGTGTTGCGAACGCGCACTTCACCGGGGCCGGGCTTGCCCACTTCGACCTCCTCCCAGCTCATGATCTCGGGCCCGCCGTTCTCGTAAATTCTTATGGCATAAGGCATCGCTGGTCCTCTTGGCTCGTCGACAGACAGCGCCGATTAAACCATATCAGGCGCGCTCGACGTAGGCGCTCAGGAACTGCCGCTTCCGGCCGTCGGGAAAAACGATCTCCACCTGCTCCGAGGAAGACGATTCGACGCGGCCTTCGCCGTAGCGCGGCACGCGCACGTGATCGCCCGCGTTGAATAGCGGCGCGGATGCGGCCAGCCTGCGCGCCCATCGCGGGCGCGTCGACTTCACGCGCTCCAACTTGAGCGCCGGGGGCCTGAGGCAGTTGTCGCACGTGCCGCAGCGGACGAAGTCTTCCGCTTCCTCGAAATATTCGAGCAGCACTTTCCAGCGGCAGAAAGCGGTCTGTGCATAGAAAATCATGCGCTCGAGCTTCTGCCTGTCGGCTTCGGTCTTGCGCCCGTACTCGTCGGCGAGCTTCGAAAGCGTCTGCGTATCGACTCCGGTATCGGTGAGCCGGTAGCGCAGCGTGCGGTCCTGCCTGGCGTAGCCGGCGTCTTTCAGGAGCTTCAGCGCGACCTTGAGCTTGTTCCCCGCCATGCCCGCAGTCTCGTCCTGGAGTTGCTGCCACGTCGCCGGCCCGCTCTCCGACTGCACCTTGAGCAGCGTTTCGTACGCCTGCACGACGTCGTCCGCGTCGGGGTAGCGGCCGCCGAGGAAAAACTGCTGCACGCGCTTGTCGCGCGTGTCGTAGAGCAGGATCGAGCGCGCACGCTCGCCGTCGCGGCCGGCGCGGCCCGATTCCTGGTAATACGCTTCGAGAGTGCCGGGGATCTGGTAGTGCACCACGAAGCGGATGTCCGGCTTGTCGATGCCGAGACCGAAAGCGTTGGTCGCGACCATGATGCGGCAGCGCCCGGCCATGAAGTCGTCCTGGCTCGTGGTACGCTCTTTCGCGCGCAGCCGTCCGTGATACAGGCCGACGGACTCGCCCGCATCGCGCAGCGCCTCGTAAACCGCTTCGGCGTTCCTGATCGTCGCGGTGTAGACGATGCCGCTGCCGTCCAGCACCTTAGCGAGCCTGAGCACGTGCGCGAGCTTTTCATTGTCGTTCGTCGCATGCACCACCCGGAACTGCAGGTTCGCCCGGAAAATTCCGGTATTGATAACGGCGAGCTTGCGCTCGAGCTGCTTGCCGATGTCGTCGATGACGGCGGAGGTGGCAGTCGCCGTGAGCGCGAGCACCGGCAGATCGCCCAGCGACTTGAGCGCGTGCGCGATCTCGAGGAATGCCGGCCTGAAGTCGTGCCCCCAGTGCGAAATGCAATGCGCTTCGTCGATCACGAAAAGATCGATGTGCGTCTCCTGCAGCGTTTTCAGGAACGCAGGATCCGACAGCCGCTCGGGTGTCGTGAAAACGACCTCGAATTTGCCCGCAGCGATCCCTTTCAGCGCGGCTTTGGCTTCTCGCGCGTTGAGCGTGCTGTTGACCTCGATCGCCGAGACCCCGGCCTGCGCGAGCTTTTCCACCTGGTCGCGCATGAGCGACAGGAGCGGCGAGACCACCACGGTCGTGCCGGGCAGGTGAAGCGCGGGAATCTGGTAACAGAGCGACTTGCCCGCGCCGGTCGGCATCACGGCCAGCGTGTCCCTGTGCTGGAGCACGCTCGCGATGACTTCGCCCTGGCCCGCGCGCAGGCGCGTGTAGCCGAAGGTCTCGCGCAGCGTCTTGTCGATGGCCTGGGCTTCGGTGGGCATCGCGGCCTCAGGCGGTCTGGAAGACGAGGCCCGCGTGCTCGCGCAGGGCGTGAAAGCGCACTTTGGGCCACTGCTCCTGCGCCGCGGTGAGCTCCGGCGCGTGCGCCGCGAGGAAAGTCGGCGCGTCCACCACGTCGTAGGCGACGCGGTGCGCGTTCGATTCGATGAAGCGCTTCAGCTCGCGCTCGTCTTCGCACGTGATCCAGCGCGCGTATTTGTAGCGGGCCGGCGCGAGGCGCGCGTCCACCCCGTATTCGTACTTGAGCCGGTGCGCGACGACTTCGACCTGGAGCTGTCCGACCGCGCCCAGCAGCAGCGAGCCGCCGAGGTGCGGACGGAAAACCTGTATCGCGCCTTCTTCGCCGAGCTGCGCGAGCCCGGTGCGCAATTGCTTACTCCTGATCGGGTCGACGAGCTCGACCACGTAGAAGATCTCCGGCGCGAAAAAAGGCAGGCCCGTGAACTGGAGCTTCTCGCCTTCGGTGAGCGTGTCGCCGAGCTGGAGCACGCCGTGGTTGGGGATGCCGATCACGTCACCGGGATACGCTTCGTCGAGGAGATCGCGCCGCTGCGACAGGAACGAGACGACGTTGTTCGTCCGCAGATCCTTGCCGGTGCGGCTCACTTTCAGATTCATGCCGCGCAGGAAACGGCCCGAGCACACGCGCACGAAAGCCACGCGGTCGCGGTGCGCCGGGTCCATGTTCGCCTGGATCTTGAAAACGACGCCGGTGAAGCGCTCCTCGTCCGGCTCGACGATGCGCTGCATCGCTTCTTTGGGGCCCGGCGGCGGCGCGAGATCGATCAGCGCGTCGAGCGTCTCGCGCACCCCGAAGTTGTTGATCGCCGAGCCGAAGAAAACCGGCGTCTGCCGCCCCGCCAGGAACTCCTCGCGGTCGAACTCGGGAGAGGCGCCGGTGACGAGCTCGATCTCGTTTCTCGCCTGCTCGAACGCGGCGCCGAAGCGCTCGAGGTTGGCGGGGTTGGCGATCCCTTCGATCACTTCGTCGTCGTCGTGCCTGCGGTCCTCGCCGGGATGGAAAACGCGCATCCGGTCCTGCCGGATGTCGAAAACGCCGCCGAAGCGCTTGCCCATGCCCACGGGCCAGGTGAAAGGCACCGCGGGCATTTCCAGCACGCGCTCGATTTCGTCGAGGAGCTCGAGCGGCTCGCGCACCTCGCGGTCCATCTTGTTGATGAACGTGATGATCGGGGTATTGCGGGAGCGGCACACTTCGAGGAGCCGCAGCGTCTGCGCCTCGACGCCGTTGGCGGCGTCGATCACCATCAGCGCGGCGTCGACCGCCGTCAGCACGCGATAGGTGTCTTCGGAGAAATCCTTGTGGCCGGGTGTATCGAGCAGGTTGATGACGCAGTCCCGGTACTCCATCTGCATGACCGAGCTCGCGACCGAGATCCCGCGCTGCTTCTCGATCTCCATCCAGTCGGAGGTGGCGTGGCGCGAGGCTTTGCGCGCTTTCACGCTGCCCGCGATATGGATCGCGCCCGCGAAGAGCAGCAGCTTTTCCGTGAGCGTCGTCTTGCCCGCGTCCGGGTGCGAGATGATCGCGAAAGTCCGTCTGCGCGCGGCTTCGTGGGTGACGCTCATGCCGGGGTCGTTTTCTCCTGATGGCTAAACAAAAAAGACCTGCCCAGCCTGAGCAGGTCTTCGGAACCGGCCGATTTTACCCGGCCCGCGGGTCCACGGATTAAGAGCGCGGAAAAGGTCGAAAGTTCGGTCTCGAGGCCTTGGGGGGCATGTTCCTTGCCCGGCACCTCCGGATCAACGGGAGCTTCGGGATGGACTGGGACTGGTCTACCGTCTACGCGTGGATCAACACGCCGTGGATGACCATCGGCAAAACCGACATCACGCTCGGCAGCGTGAGCGGGCTCGTTTTCATACTGCTTTTCGTATGGTGGTTCTCCGCCCTGGTCGAGCGCGGCCTGCGGCGGGTCGCGCTGCACGGGCGTTCCCACGAGACGAGCTCGACGGTCTACGCCTATACGCGGCTGGTGCGCTACGTGGTGTGGATCACCGGCACCCTGCTGGGACTCAGCTATGTCGGCTTCGATCTGGCGAGCCTCGCTTTCCTCGGCGGGGCGATCGGGGTGGGCATCGGTTTCGGCCTCCAGAACATTTTCAGCAACTTCATCTCCGGGATCATCATCCTGGTAGAGAAAACGCTCAAGATCGGCGATTTCGTCGACCTCCAGTCCGGCGTGAGAGGCACCGTCGTCGAAATCGCCATGCGCTACACCCGCATCACCACCAACGATTCGGTCGACATCCTGGTCCCCAATTCGGAGTTCATCAACGCGCGCGTGACCAACTGGACTTTCGGGGAGCGCAGCCGGCGCATTAGGGTGCCTTTCGGGGTCGCCTACGGCTCCGACAAGAACCTGGTGCGTGAAGCCGGGCTCGCCGCTGCAAAGGCGGTCGCCGGCCTCCTCACCGACGAGGGGCATCCGGCTGACGTGAGGCTCGTCAATTTCGGCGACAGCAGTCTCGATTTCGAGCTTCTGGTGTGGGTGGGCCCCGACGCGATCGCGCGGCCGGGCGGCACCAACGCGAGATTGCTGTGGGCCCTCGAAGAAGAGCTCACGCGGCGCGGCCTCGAGATACCCTTCCCGCAGCGCGACCTGCACCTGCGCTCCGGGACATTGCCCATAGACCTGCCGCAGAAAGCCGAACGCGGCGACGACACGGGGGAGCCTGCGCATGCAGTGCGCTGAATGCGGCGAACGCCTGCCTGACGGGGCGCGCTTCTGCACGGCGTGCGGACGGCGCGTGGGCGCGGTCGTCATCTGCCCGCAATGCGAGACGCAGGCGCCCGACGGGGCGAAGTTCTGTTTCAACTGCGGAGCCGCGCTGGGCGAGGCGACAGCGCCGCACGCGAAAGAGCCGCGAGTAGCCGCGGCGCGCACCGAGCCGGCGCGAGCGGCCAAACCGGCGCCGGCACGCGAGCGCGATGACGCACCGGCGCCGGAGCGCGTCGAGCCGCGTCTCGATCTGAACAAAGTGCGCGCGACGGAGCCGGAACGCAGCAGCGCGGAAGGCGGCGCGCGCACAGAGCCCACGGTGAAACGCCCAGGCTCGTCCTCCGCGGGCTCGCAAGGCGAGAGCGCACCGCGCGACCTGCGCAAGATCTGGCCGTTGGGGGTGGTCGCGCTCGGCGCGCTGCTCGCGACGGGGGCGTACTGGTCCGCCGCGCACGACGATGCGGTTGCGAAAGCTGCAGCGGCGCAGCGCGTCGCGAACGCGACGGGCCCGCGGCCGGCGACCCGGGAAGCGGCGCCCGGCGACGCGGCATTCTCCCAGCCGCGCGGCCCGGACACCGCCGAGGCCTCGATCGCGGCGCGCTGATGTGACATAGTCGGGTTCCTACGGCAGGGAGAAGCGGAGTTTGTCCAGAGCGACGTTGGGCCGCGCACAGTGCCATGGACGAAAGCGGACGACGCTCGTGCGAGCGCTCGCCTGCGCCTTTGCGCTCGCAACACTCGCGCCCGCATCGCGTGGGGCCGGCGAAGCAGCGCGCGTAGGGCGCATCGCGCACGTCGTCGATGGCGACACCGTCGAGATACTCCTGAACGACCGCCGCGTGCGCGTGCGACTCGCCGGAATCGAAGCGCCCACGCG
>Ga0105106_10003186_pt1 | contig 11760 bp, 9 predicted proteins | sample PPLLaktember2015_5_FD_79109 | JGI IMG/M metagenome (GOLD analysis project Ga0105106, IMG submission 79109) | Freshwater sediment microbial communities from Prairie Pothole Lake near Jamestown, North Dakota, USA - PPLs Lake P8 Core (1) Depth... | ecosystem: Environmental > Aquatic > Freshwater >...
CCTGGCCGCTGATCGTTCTCCTGATCTTCGCCGGAGGCGCAGTGGCGCTGCAGGGCAGCGCCAACTCGGCGCTGGCCTCGCGCACGTCCCTTCCGAATGCCCTGGTCATCAACACGCTCGTCGTCCTGGCGGGAACGATCCTGTATGCGGCGTGGAAGGGCTCGAATCCGATCGCGCCCGCGCCGAGCCTGTTCTCGCGCGCGGGTCTCGCGCCGCCCGGCACGCCCTGGACCTGCTATCTGGGCGGCCTCTGCGGATTCACGGTGATCGCCGTGGCGGCCTACGCCTTTCCCAAGCTCGGTGTAGGGCTCTCGGTGGCGTTGCTCGTGCTCGGCCAGGGGCTCGCCGCCCTGGCGCTGGACCACTTCGGCGCGTACGGCTTCACGGCGACACCGGTGTCCGCGAGCCGGCTGCTCGGAGTCGTCCTCCTCACCGCGGGCGTGCTCCTCGTGCGTCGGTAGCGTCGGGGCGATGCCGTGCCAGTGCGGGAGCTCCTTCGGAAATGCATAGGTGGGACCCCGCAATTCCGATTCGATGGGGGCGAGGAGCTCGCGCACGCGCTCCCGGCAGGTCGGGTCCTGGTCGGCGCATGGCGCGCGAAGGGTCGGTTCACTCGAGCAGAGGTGCTCGCGAGTTCGCTGCGTCGGCCGTTCGACGTCGGAGCATACGACCCAGACGTTCCTCGCGGGAGCACGCCCCATGAAGAGCCGCGGCGCCGGGCGGAAGCCGCGGTTCTCAGCTCGGGCAGCGGCTCATCGGCGAGCCTTAGGACCGCTGGACGAACACATGCCTTTGATCGCTTGCTTGGGATGGGGATCGCTCGTCTGGGACCCTCGCGAGCTCCCGATACAGCGGAGTTGGTTGGCTGACGGCCCCTTCGTCCGAGCTGAGTTCGCTCGCCAGTCGAGAGATGGACGCATGACGCTCGTGCTCGATGGGAGTGCCGCTCCCGTTCGTTCGCTCTGGGCCGTTTTCGATGGCTGAGGAAGTCATCGGATACCTCGCGGGGCTGCGAGGCGCGGTGAGGGACCTTGCACGGGACTACGTACGCCGCGCTCCGCGCCAGATCGATACCCAGTACAGACGCAGAATCGAGGCGGCCTTTCAGTGGTCCTCGATCTCCACATGACCGACCGGCGGTCCAACATTCCCTGAAGCTGTCGACCGCGCGCTTCAGCCGCGCGGGCGATCTGGCTCGACACCCACCGTGGTAGCATCAAGCGTGGCCCCGGCTCAGGGGCCCTCCTTCCGCGGCCTGAAGGCCTTTGGGGAATTCATGTTGCTTCCCAAGCACGGCTGGCTGCTGATCGTTCTCTCCTGCTGCACATGGTCGCCGCATGCGAGGGCCCAGTCTGCTGCAAGCCCGACCACCGGGCTCTCGGATGAGCTGCGCGCGGCCTTCATCGCCGAAATGCAGAACCTCGACACCGGTCTCCAACGCACCGTCTCGGCGGTTGCGCGAGCCGACTGGGCGACCGCCGAGCGCACCGCCCGCGAGATCAAAGGTTCCTTCATCCTCGAACAGCGCCTCGACCCCGCGCAGCTGGCCGAGCTTCACCGCGTTCTACCGGAACCGTTCCTCGCCCTCGATCGCGAGTTGCATGCTCGGGCGGAGAGGCTCGCTGTTGCCGCCAAGGCCGCCGACGCTGAACTTGCGGCCTTCTACCTGTACAAGCTCACCGAGGGCTGTGTTTCGTGTCACGCACAGTACGCTCGGCATCGCTTTCCCGGGTTCTCTCCTCCCACCGAAGCCCACCACCACTGAGCGCGGCGGAGCGCCGATCCGTCGGGCGACGGAGGAAGCACCGGCGATGAGCGACGAAGGATCCCTCGAGCGCGAGTACTACAAGATCCTCGACACGGTGAACGAGTTCGACGCCCGTCTCCTGACCGTGAAGGGATGGGGCGTCACGCTGAGCCTCGCCTCGCTTGGGTTGGGGTTCCAGTACTCGCACTACGGGCTGTTCCTCGTCGCGGCGCTCGGCGGGTTGGCGTTCTGGGTGATCGAAGCCGCCATGAAGCGACACCAGATGCGACACTACGTGCGACTTCGGGACATCGAAGTGATCGAGCACGGCCTCGCCGCTGCCAGGTCACCGTCGCAGCCGTCCTCGCCCAAGATCGACTGGGCCTGGTCGCAGGCGCCAGACGTGCTGAGCGGACGAGTCCCGACGCTGCCGGAGCGGCCGGAGCCTCGGAGAGCCGAGAGCTATCGGTGGGTCTGGCTCTTCCCTCATGTGGTGTTTCCTCACGTCTTGAGCGTCATTGCCGGCGTCTCGCTGGTGCTGCTCGCACGCTGGGGCTGCCTGGGCGAGATGAGGTGGTAGGCGCGGGCGCGCGCCACAAAGGGGCGGACCGAGCCACTTGGTGTCATGCGCAGGCAGACTCCCCGGGCCCCGGGGCCAACGGCCGAGCGCCCATCGGGAGAGGTAGATGAACTGGCGCGCGGCCGCTGGCGACGTGACACCCGGCGACACACCGGGTCTCCCCGTCACGATCAGCGTCGCGGGGAGCTACCGCCTCACGAGCAACCTCGTCCAGCCCGACGCTGCGACGAAGGTCCTGCTCGTCACGGCGAACAATGTGACGATCGATCTCGGCGGCTTCGAGATCTCGGGCCCCTTCACCTGCCCCGGCACGCCCCCGGCGACCGCTGCGCGGTGCGCGACGTGATCGTCAACGAGATCACGAACCAGGGCATCTTCGGCGGCCTCTACTGCACGGTGAGCGGCGTGACCTCGACACGCAACGGCTCGACCGGGATCCAGCTCGAGGGCGGATCGATCGTGAACAGCACGGCCGCCGAGAACGAGGGGACCGGGATCTTCTTCGGGAGCTCCGGCACCGTCACCTCGAGCGTCGCATGGGACAACGGCGGGTCGGCGAGGCTCGACGGCGCTCGGCGGCGGCGCCGATCGCGCGTGGGCGAGTGATCGTCGGGCGCTGCTCGCCGCCCCGCGCCCGGACCGCAGGGTGTGCATGCCCGCAGCGTCGTGCAAGGTGACGTCACCGTTCATGCAAGCCGCAGTGACCGGCGCCTTGCTGATCGGCGCCCTGCCGGGAATCGCTCTCGGCCAGGCGGTCGATGCACCTCTTCCGCACGCAGATCAGCTGCATCGGGAGGCGATCGTCATCGATGGCCACAACGACGTCACCAGCTGGATCCTCGATTGCGGCTTCGATCTCGGGATGGACGGCGCCGACGCGGCCAAGCACGACGCCGAGCGCTGGTGGATCCTCGGCCGCTTCCTGCCGATGCCATCCGGCGACCGGCTTCGCACGCATACGGACCTTCGCCGGTTGGTGGCCGGCGGTGTGGATGCCCAGTTCTTCTCGATCTTCCCCGACCCGCGTCGATTCCCGAGTGGGGAGCAGTCCAGGGAACGAGCGATCGAAATGATCGAGGCGTTGAAGGAGCAGATACGCCGACACGCCGATCGACTCTTGCTCGCCGTGAGCACCCACGACATTCGGGAGATCGCCCGTGCCGGGAAGATCGCAGCGCTGATGGGGCTCGAGGGCGGTCATGCCATCGACGACGACCTCGGCAACGTCGAGCGCTTCTACGACCTCGGCATCCGATACATGACGCTGACGTGGAGCAACACGAACGGCTGGGCCGACTCCTCGGACGACGCTCGACGGCATGGCGGCCTCGCGCCGTTCGGCACGGAAGTCGTCCGGGAGATGAATCGGCTCGGAATGATGGTCGACGTCTCGCACGTCTCGGACGAGACGTTCTGGGACGCCGTCGCCACCAGCGCGGCGCCCATCATCGCGTCCCACTCTGCGGCGCGCGCGCTGGTGGACATCCCTCGGAACCTGAGCGACGAGATGATCCGCGCGGTCGCGGCCAACGGGGGCGTCGTGATGGTGAACTTCGGCGGCGCGTTCATCGATTCGCGGAAAGCGGGAACATGGAAGATCGTCCAGGATGTCGTGCTCCACCTCGGCCCCTCGCAGACTCCCCTGGATCGACTCCTCGACCACATCGACCACGTGGCTCGGGTCGGCGGCGTAGACCATGTGGGCCTGGGATCGGACTTCGACGGGACGCTGTTCCTTCCGGAGGGGGTGAGCGACGTCTCAGGATTCCCGAGCATCACGGCCGGCCTCCTGGCGCGCGGGTACTCCGCGGACGACGTCCGGAAGATCCTCGGAGAAAATCTCCTGAGGTCCTTCGCGGCGGTCGAGGCGGTTGCGGCTCGCCTGCAGCGGGCGCCGGGCTCTCCCGTCGAGCTGCGCCGAGATCGGTGAGAGAGCCGTCGATCGACGCCACAGGGCACGCCGACCGCAGCCCGGCGACTCAGAACGCGGCGATCTCGTACTCCGATGGGTCGAGATGACGCGCGCGCAGCACGTACTCGCCGGCGAAGCCGGGGTAGAGCGCGTGGTTCGTCCCGTCCTTCGAGAGATACCAGGGATGGCAGCCCGTGGACCACACCATGTATTTCATGCGACCCTGGATGCCGCGGTTGTAGCGGTCCTGCGCGTCCTGGCGGACGTCCACGAACTTCACGCCCTCGTGCATCAGCTTGTAGATCGCCTGGAGCGCGTGCGCGATCTGCGCCTCGGTGTAGACGAGGACCGAGGTGTGCCCGGGGCCGGTGTTGGGCCCCATCAGGATGAACCAGTTCGGGAAGCCGGAGACGGTCATCCCCTTGTAGGCGACGGCTCCGTCCTTCCATGCGTCGTCGAGGGATCGGCCGCCACGGCCGGTGACCGGGAACGGCGCCGAGGCCAGCCCGAGGGCGAAGCCCGTGGCGACGACGATCGCGTCGAGCCCGTGCACGGCGCCGTCCTTCGTCTGGATGCCGCCGGGCACGATCCGGTCGATCGCCTCGGTCACGAGCTCGACGTTCTCGCGCTCGAAGCTCGCCCAGTAGTCGTCCGAGACCAGGATCCGCTTGCAGCCGAACTGGAAGTGCGGGAGCAGCTTCTCACGCAGCGCCGGATCCTTGACCTGCGCGTGCAGGTGGCGCCTGGACATCCCCTCGCCGATCGCAGACAGGCGCGGCGCGTCCAGGAAGATCATCGGTCCGAAGAGCTCGCTCAACGCGTACTGGACGAAGCGGCTCGCGCGCAGCAGCCAGGGGAAGCGCTCGAATGCGCGCTTCGCCCGCTCGGAGTAGCGCCGGTCGAGCTTCGGCACGACCCACGCCGGCGTACGCTGGAACACGTCGAGACGCGCGACCTTCGGCGCGATCGACGGCACCACCTGCACGGCGCTCGCCCCGGTGCCGATCACGCCCACGCGCTTGCCCGTGAGATCGAACGCGTGGTTCCAGCGCGCGGTGTGGAAGAGCTCGCCCTCGAAGCGCTCGATGCCCTCGATCTCGGGATACGCAGGGTCGACGAGGCCGCCGACGCCGGAGACGACGACGCGGGCCGTGAAGGTCTCGCCCGTGCTGGTGTCGAGCGTCCAGGTTCCCGCCGTCTCGTCGAAGCGCGCGCCGACGATCGCAGTCCCGAGACGGAGATGGGAGCGCAGCTTCCACTTCTCGACGAGCCCGAGGAGGTAGCTCTGGATCTCTTCGGATGGCGAGTAGCGATGACTCCAGCGCGGGTTCTGCTCGAAGGAGAGGGAGTAGGCGTGGGAAGGAACGTCGCACGCCGCGCCCGGGTAGGTGTTGTCACGCCAGGTGCCGCCGATCTCGCCGGCGCGCTCGAACATCGTGAACGACTCGATCCCCGCCTGCTTCAGGCGGATCGCGGTTCCGATGCCGGCGAAGCCGGCGCCGATGATCGCGATGGGAAAGGGGGATGACGTCGGATGCTCCATCGGGCTCTTCTCCACGCCCAGGGGGCGGTCCCCCAAGGCTCCGTGACGCCCGGACTCTCGGCGAATCCCGTCCCGGACGCACGTCGGCCCGGCTCCGACACAAACGGACCCGTGTCGGCGTGCGCTCGGTGTCACGACCTTCGCATCGCCCGCCTCAGTTCGCCGGAATGCCGCATGCCGAGCCGATCGTCGCGGTGGGCGGCACGAGCAGCGCGCGCCGGATCACGGCGGCGTCCGACGAGGTGCACGCGGCGCTCCCGACGACGTTGCAGAGCTCGGGCTTCGCGAGCGTCGCGGCGGGCGGCACCAGCAGCGCGCGCAGCACGAGCGTCGCGTCGCTGAGCGTCACGCGGCCGCTCCCGTTCACGTCGCCGCACTGGCAGGCGTCACCGATGCCGTCCGGGTCCGAGTTCGACCCCACGCCGCCGCGGTCGACCTGATCCGCGTTCGGGATGAAGGGGCAATTGTCGGTCTCGTCCGGAGCGCCGTCGCCGTCGGCGTCCGCCGTCGGCGGGCTCGCTTCGTACGCTCCCAGGTCGCAGATCAGGAAGCCGTCCTGGTTGGCGTCCTGGGGACGCGGCGCGCCGCGCTGATCCACGCCGGAGCAGTGCGGGTTCTGGCCCGCATCGATGGCCGGGCTTCCGGCCAGGAGCGGCAGGACGGCCGGCGTGCCCGTCGGGACGCCGAGCTTCGGATCTCCCGTCGTCGTGCCGACGAGGCCGCACGAGCCGTCCTCGATCAGGTTGCTCGTGGAGTTCGTGATCGTCCCCTGGTTCGTGCACTCCGCACCCTGCGAGATGTTCGCCACGATGCTGTTGTCGATCGCGAGCGAGCCGTCGTTCCAGAGGCTGCTTCCGCTGCCCCCGCTCACGCTGTTCCCCGAGATCGTGACGTTGCTGAGCTGCGCGGTTCCCTTGTTCGTGTTGAGGATGCCGCCGCCGATGAAGCCGCCGTTGCCGAAGAGGGTGCTGTCGAAGAGCGCCGCCCGAGCCGCGTTCTGGATGCCGCCCCCGTACAACCCCGCGTTTCCCGAGACGGTGCTGGCGATCAGGGTCAAGCGGCCTGGCGCGACGTTGGCGATGCCTCCACCGCCGCTGCTCGCCGTATTGTCGGAGACGGTCGTGCGCGTCAGCCTCGCGACGCCCACGTTGTAGATCCCACCGCCCTGGGTTTGGCCCGCAGAGCTGCTGGAGACGGTGACGTCGGTCAGGTGCAGCGTGCCCACGTTCAGGATCGCGCCGCCGGGGTTCGTGGAGGCACCATCCGTCACGATCGTGTCGGCGAGATGGAGCGTGGCGCCGGGGTCCACCACCAACACGGTGTGAAGGTCCTCTCCCCTGAGCGTGGCGCCCCTTCCGAACACCCACAGCGGGTTGCCCGAGTCGGGCTCCACCACCCAGGTCACGGTCACGACGTAGGAGCACAACGGCGCGAGCCAGAGGAAGTCCTCTTCGCCGTTGGTGTTCGCGGTGACCATCGCGGCCGCGAGGGCGGCGACGTCGCAGGGCACGTTGATCGTCTCCGCGTGTGCGGGCGAGCGCAGCGCCAGCGCGACGGTGACGACGCAGCTCGAGAGGAGCAGCGCGAGCCGAAGCCCGCGGCGGCGGACGCGGCCGCTGCATCGGAGGTTTGAACGGGTGTCACGGAATTCGAGCATCTCGGGTTCTCCCTCGCCTGACAGCGGGTCGGTGTACGGCGCGTGGATCTCGGTCGGGCTCCGTCCGCTCATTGGGCCTCGTACGCCCCCAGGTCGCAGATCGCGGAGCCGTCCCCGTTGCCGTCCCGGGGACGCGGCGCGCCGCGCTGGTCGAAGCCGGGGCAGCTCGCGATCGGAGCCAGGTCGATCACCGGGCTGCCTGGCAGCAAGGGGTGGTACGCCGGTTGGCCCGTGAGGCCGCCGAGCTTGGGATCGCCGTTGTACGCTCCCGCGACCACGCACGAGGCGTCTTCGATCAGGTTGACGCCGGACGCGGTGATCGGATTGCCGGGGATGCTGGGGTCGCGGACGCACTCGTAGCCGCCGCCGACCTCGGCCACGCCGTTGGCGAGGATGCTGTTGCCGAGCTTGAGCGATCCGAAGCCGAAGTAGTTCCGGTGGTAGATGCTGGCGCCATTGCCGCCGCCGAGCATCGTGTTGTTCGAGAAGGTGCAGTGGCTCACGACCATCACGCTCTCGTCGTTGAACACGCCGGCGCCGAACCGGCTCGAGTTGCCGGAGAACGTGCTGTTCGTGAGCGTCGCAGTGGCGCGAGCCGACCCGACACGGGCGTTGTAGATGCCAGCGCCGAGGCCGTCGTTCTCCAGGGCCGTGTTGCCGGCAACGGTGCTGCCGATCAGCGTCAGCCTGCCCGCCCGGTTCAGGATGCCACCACCGTCATCGCCGGCCGTGTTTCCGGAGACGGTGCTCTCGATCAGCGTCAGACTCGCGTTCTGGGCGTTGAAGATCCCGCCGCCATTGAGGGCCGCGCTGTCGGAGACGGTGCTCCGCGTCAGCGTCAGCGCTCCCCCGTTGTAGATGGCGCCGCCGTCACCGCTCGCCGTGGGACCGGCCTTTCCCTTCGTGATTGTCACTCCCGCCAGGTAGACGGTCGCGCCCGGATTCACGAGGAACGCGGTGCGCTGGTCCTGCCCGCTGATCGTCGCCCCACGGCCCTGGATCGTGAGCGGGAAACCGCCGTCGGCGTAGGCGATCAGGATTCCGCTCAGCGGGTAGACGCAGGACGGGGCGAGCCAGAGCACGTCCTCCTCGTCGTTGAAGCCCGCAATCTCCACCGCATCGTCGAGCGCGGCAGCGTCACAGGGCACGTCGAACGTCTTGGCGTGTACGAGCGGGGACCAGCACGTGCCGATCGCGAGCGCGATCCCCGCAAGCAAGGTGGTGGGCGAGAGCTCTCGTGTGCGCATGCTCGATCCTCCTGGGTCCGTGTTGCCGGCTGGCCTGATGAGGTCTATTCGCCGTCGGTCGGCGATCGTTCGGGATCCGAGGCGGCGCAGGCCCGGACCGTTTCCGAGAAGAAGTGGGCGAGGTCGTAGAGAGAGTCGAAGACGGCCGCGCGATTCGAGACGACGTGCCCGACGCGGCCGCGCACGACGCCGGTCGAGGGGTCGGAATCGCTTCGAAGCTGGACCACGAACGAGCGCTCAGCGGGGTACGGTGACGGCATCTCCGCTCCTCCTGGGAGTGCAGTCTCCGAGGCGAACGGTGAGGCGGGAAGCTTTCCCGGGTTAGGAATGGGTTAGGATTCGGCGCACCCCGGGGCAGGAGAGGCGATTTGGCGGCGCGATCGGCGGAGATCCGCATCGGGACGTTCCGCCTCGACCTCCGAAGCGGAACACTTCTCGCTGGCGACACACCGGTCGCCCTCCAGCCCCGTCCGCTCGCGGTGCTCCGCTACCTGGCGGAGCGGCCCGGGCGCGTCGTGAGCGGCGACGAGCTGCTGCGCGAGCTCTGGCCGGGAACGGCCGTCACGCGCGGCGTGCTGAAGGTCGCGGTCCGGGCGATTCGCGAAGCGCTCGGCGACGACGCCGCGAGCCCGCGCTTCGTCGAGACCGTCGGGCGCCGCGGCTACCGCTTCCTGGAAGTGTCACCGTCCCTCGCGCACGAGGCGTCCGGGCTGCCCGGCTGGTCCCTTGCGCGCCCGATGGTCGGCCGCGAGGCCGATCTCGAGCGGCTGCGCCGCGCCTTTCGCGAGAGCCAGGACGGCACCCGACGCATCGTGCTGATCGCGGGCGAGGCGGGCATCGGCAAGACCACGCTCCTCGATCACCTGCTCACCGGGCTCGAAACCCGGGCCGACGTGGGGGTCGCGCGCGGCCAGTGCCTCGAGCGGCACGGCGAGGGCGAGCCCTACCTGCCGGTGCTGGAAGCGCTCGGCCGGCTCTGTCGCGCGGGCGGTGCGGAGTGGCTCGTGGCCGCGCTGCGCCGGCACGCACCGAGCTGGATCGACGAGCTTCCCGACCTCGCCGCAAGCGAAGCGCAGCAGCCGCGCGAGGAAGGACGATCGACGCCCGAGCGCATGCTGCGCGAGCTCGCCGACGCCCTCGCCGTGGCGACCGCCGAGCGCTCGCTCGTGCTCGCGCTCGAGGACCTCCACTGGAGCGACCACGCGACGCTCGACCTGCTCTCGTGTCTCGCACAGCGCCGCGAGCCCGCGAGCCTGCTGGTGGTCGGGACCTACCGGCCGTCGGACGTGATCGTCTACGCCCATCCGCTTCGAGACCTGAAGCAGCAGCTCCTCGCCAAGAGCCTCTGCGAGGAGATCGCGCTCGAGCCGCTCGGCGCCGGCGACGTCGAGGAGTATCTCCGCCTTCGCCTCGGCGACGCTCCCGATCTGCCCCCGCTCGCCGAAGCGCTCCACCCGCGGACGGCGGGCAACCCGCTCTTCGTCGCGAGCGTCGTGGACGATCTGATCGCGAACGAGCTGGTGGTTCGCGAGCAGGACCGCTGGCGTCTCGCTGCGACGGCGGCCGAAGCCACCGAGACGATCCCGACCGGCGTGCGACAGCTGATCGAGCAGCAGGCGGATCGCCTGGCCGCGGACGACCGGCGCCTGCTCGAGGCCGCGAGCGCGGTCGGCGTCGAGTTCAGCGTGGCCACGGTCGCGGCGGCGCTCGAGCTTCCACTCGACGACGTCGAGCAGCGCTGCGAGGAGCTCGCGTCGCGAGGACAGTTCATCACGCCCGCCGGGATGGTCTCGTGGCCGGACGGGACGCTCTGCGGTCGCTACCGCTTCACGCACCCGCTGCGCTCCCACGTCCTCTACCTCCGCGTCGCCGAGCCACGTCGCATCCGGCTGCATCGCGCCATCGCTGCGCGCGAGGAGGCGGGCTACGGCGCGCGGGCCGGCGAGGTCGCGGCCGAGCTGGCGGCTCATTTCGAGCGCGGGCACGAGTGGGCGCACGCCATGCGGCACCACGCGGCCGCGGCCCACACGGCGCTGCGTCGCAATGCGCCGCGCGAGGCGGCCGCCCACTTCGAACGCGCGCTCGGGCTCCTCGAGCGCCTCCCCGAGTCCCGCGCGCGAGACAAGACGGAGCTCGCGCTGCGCGTGGCGCTCGCGGCCCCGCTCATGGCGCTCCGCGGCTATGCCGCGCCCGAGGTCGGCGCGAGCTACGAGCGGGCGCGCGGGCTGTGCGGAGCGCTCGGCGTGGAGCGCGAGCTCCTTCCGGTGCTGCGCGGGCTGGCCTCTCACCACCAGGTCCGGGGCGAGCTCGGCGTCGCACGAGGGCTCGGCGAGGAGCTCCTCGCGCGCGCCGCGGCGGCGGGCGATCCGATCGCGCAGGTCCAGGCCCACTACGGCCACGGCGTAACGCTCTTCCACAGCGGCGAGCCCGCTCCCGCGCGCGCGCATCTCGAGCGGGCGCTCGCGCTCTATCGCAGGGAGCAGCACGCCGACCACGCGCGGCTCTACGGAGGCTACGACCCGGGCGTCGCGTGCCGGATCTGGCTGGCGTGGACGCTCCAGACCCTTGGCTTCGCCGAGCCGGCGCGCGCCGCCGCCGCCGAGGCGCTCGCGCTGGCCGAGGAGCTCGGCCATCCGCTGACCCTCGCGTTCGCGCGCTATGGCGTGGCGCTCGTCCACCAGCGGCTCGACGAGTGGGACGAAGCGCTGCGTCTCGTGGAGCAGGCCGGCGCCCTGGCCGAGGAGTACGGCTTCGCCCACGAGCGCGCACTCGCGAGCATCCGACGTGGCTGGTGGCTCGTGCAGCAGGGCCGAAGCGCCGAGGGTCTCCCGGAGCTCCGTCGCGGGCTCGAGCGCCATGCCGCGACGGGCGCCTACGCCGGGACGGATCAGCGGATCCTCCTCGCGGCGGCCGAGGCCATGAGCGGGCACCTCGACGAGGCCCACGCGCTCGCCCTGGCCGCGCTCGACGAGGCGAAGGGGCGGGAGAAGGAGCTCGATTCGATCGAGCTCCGCTGCGGCGTGGCGCGCATCCTGCTCGGGATCGCCTCGCAGAAACCGGCGCGCGAGCGCGCG
>Ga0105106_10003187_pt1 | contig 11757 bp, 7 predicted proteins | sample PPLLaktember2015_5_FD_79109 | JGI IMG/M metagenome (GOLD analysis project Ga0105106, IMG submission 79109) | Freshwater sediment microbial communities from Prairie Pothole Lake near Jamestown, North Dakota, USA - PPLs Lake P8 Core (1) Depth... | ecosystem: Environmental > Aquatic > Freshwater >...
AAGGCTTGGTACATTAAATGACGATAATAGAGCACTTTGCCCATGAAATGAGCCCGCTGGTTGAGGCATGCCTGGCAGACCCGGGGCAGTGCTGCTTGTTTTGGTACACGAAATATGCAATAATAGGCTGATAGCAAATCGCCAGTAGCGAGGTGCCAGGAGGTAAAAATGAGACGCTGGTTCTCTTCTCTTTTCAACCGCTTGCTCCCCTGGGCGGTGCTGCTCCATTCCCTGACCTTCATGGCGTTTTGGCTGACCAACAGCTTGTTCTATGCCAGCACGAATGATTACCTGGCAGACATGCTCGGGCAGCGCCTGGATTATGTGAGCCTGCTGATCTGGGTCTCCGCATTCGTTGCAGCCTGGAGCATCGTGCGGGTCATTATGCCCTTTCTCAAGAAAATTTACCCGCTTAAAGGGTTCTTCGCCTGGAGCTATGGTATTCTGTCGCTGGTCTACATCGTTTTCTTCTATGGCAGCTTCAACCTGCTGTTCAGCGAGTCGCCTGTGCAGCTGGTGCGTATCAAGCAAATGCTGCACTACTTCCGCCTTTTCGTGGATGTGGGGCTCCTGCTGGGCGTTGCACTGCTGGCGGCAATGCTGCTGAGAAGCCATCTGCGAAAACGACCGGTTGGAGCTACGCGGCAGGCCTGGGTGCCGGTGATCCTGGCGCTGGTCGTATTTGCTGTCCTGTGGAGTATGGCGCTTATCTACCCTCCGGGTTCAGTGGTGCGTGGCTCGATCCCCGATAAGCCGTTGATCATCGCCCACCGGGGGGCGTCGATGCTGGCGCCTGAAAACACCATGGCTGCGGCATACCTGGCTGATGAGATCGGAGTTTACGGGTTGGAAACCGATGTTCATATCAGCCGCGATGGAGAGGTGTTCCTGCTGCATGATGATACCTTCGACCGGACGACGGATGTTGCGTCTGTATTCCCGGGAAGGGAGAACGAGCCGGCAGAGAACTTTAGCATGGCAGAAATCCGCCAGCTCAATGCCGGGAAATGGTTCATGGAACAGGACCCGTTCCATGCCTACGGTAAGGGGCGGCTGTCTGCCGACCAGGTTGAAGCCTACCAGCAGCAGGTGGTGCCCATGCTGGCTGATTATCTTGAGTTCGTGCGGGCGGAACACCTGGCTTTCAGGTTCGACCTCAAGCCGCTTTCGGAGGACCACCCGTTTGCCGGTGCATATTTTGAGATGGTCCTAAAACAAGTACACCAGGCCGGGATCGATGCGCAAGTCTGGTTTCTGGTTGACTCAGAACAGCTCAAAGCGATGCGCGATCTTGCCCCCAACATGCTTGCAGCCTACAGCGCGAATTATCAGTCGCTGCTACCTCCCGAGCAGCTGACCGAGCAAGGCTACCAGATTGTGAATGTTGAATACGGGATTGCCCCGGCGTGGATACAGGCATACCGGCAGGCTGGCTTGTGGGTGGACATATATACGGTGGATGAACCGTGGCAGTTTTCACGCCTGTGGCTGTTGGGTGTTAATTCGATCACCACCAGCAACGCAGGGGTGATGGCTGAATTAGCCCGACCCATTTTGAGCGTGGCTTATCGTGCATACGTCGTGATCTGGAGCCTAGTTGGGCTCGCAGGTGCAGGGCTGATCGTTGGGCTGCTCTTTCCAGTTATAAAGCAGCAACCCGTGAACCAGCCCTCAGACACAATAGGCTGATCTACCCGATGTTTATGCCAGGGGGCTTCCCTCATCTCCAAATAATATCCTTGTCCATCGGTTTCGATATATGCTATTCACTACCGAAATCATCTTAATTTGTGTTAAACTAAATCTTAAACAATCTCGGGGATAACTTGTTCAAAGCGCCATCAGGTTTTCCACGCTCGCTGTTTTTCCCGGTTTCCAGGTGGTTTTGTTTCCTACCCTTCGACCTACCGGGTGTTTTTGGGAATGTAAAATCATAAGGATGATGTGGCTGAGTTCCTGGTTCTAACTTTCGTGCATACCCGCTTTTCAAATCCTGGAGGATAAAGTGCCGGAGATTGAGGAGCTGCTGCAGGCAATCACTGCCCTGGAGGCTCAGCGCCTCACCCTGGGCAGTCGGATTATCGAGGCTGCCTTGGCGCCTCTCTATGAGAGGCTGGACGCCCTCGAGCAGCAGGAACCAGCTACCCGTCAGCGGCGCCTGGTGAGTGTGTTGTTTTTGGATATAGTCAGCTCAACCATGCTAAGCCAGGGGTTGGAGCCAGAAGAGGTGCGGGAAGTTATGGGAGGCAGCCTCAAACGGCTCTCCGCGCCAGTTGCCACCCATGGTGGGTCGGTGATTCAATTTGTGGGGGATGGGTTTGTGGCGGTTTTTGGCCTGGCTCACATCCATGAAAACGATGCCCGCCAGGCAGTCAGGGCAGGGCTCGCCATCCTGGCTGAATCGCACGCTTGCGCGAAGGATTTGGAATACCGCTATCGCCTCTCCGGCTTCAAGGTCCGCATTGGCATCAACACCGGCAGGGTGGTAGCTGGCAGGTTTTTCGAAGCTGAATCCCCGGTGATGGGGCTGACGGTGAGCCTGGCAGCACGCATGGAGCAGGCTGCACAACCGGATACTTTATTCATCTCGGGGTTCACCCACCAGCATGTCCGTGGTGCGTTTGAATTTCTAAAACTAGATCCCGTGCAAGCCAAAGGCTTCCCCCAGCCGGTCGATGTGTATCAGGTGCTGGCATCTCTACCGCGCACCTTTCGGACGTTCACACGTGGTGTAGAGGGCATCGAGACCAGCCTGGTCGGGCGTGAGGTAGAGTTAAAACTGCTTAAAGGCACCATGGTCGAGGCTTCCCAGCAGCATGAGACCCGGCTTGTCACCATCCTTGGCGAAGCCGGTGTGGGGAAGAGCCGGCTATTGTATGAGTTTGACCGCTGGGTCGCCAGGTTCCCATCGGGTGTCCAGGCGTTCAAAGCACGCTCCTCACCCCAGATGATCAGCGTGCCATTTGGGATGTTAAGGGAGTTGCTATCCTATCACCTGGGTGTGCTCATTACCGATCCGGTCGATGAAACCCGCCAGAGATTGGTAAAAGAGTTATCGGGCTATCTTTCCGATGAAGGGGAGATGAAGGCTCATTTTATTGGCTCATTGCTGGGATTTGATTTCTCCGGAAGTCCTTACCTGCGAAGTATGGCGGGTGACCCCAGGCAATTGCGCGAGCGTGCACAGCTCTATCTTACCCAGTACTTCACTGCCAAAGCCAACATCGCCGCAAAAAGAAGTGGTCCAGCTACCATCATTATGCTGGATGACCTCCACTGGGCTGATGCTCCTTCGGTGAGCTTTATTGCTGACCTGGTGCGTACATGCCCAAACATCCCGTTATTGATTGTCTGCCTGGCCCGGCCTGTCTTGGCTGAGCGTTTCCCAGATTGGGGCGGGCAGGACCATACCGGGTCATCTGCCTTGAGTACCAGCTGCCAGATGAGCTTGAAGCCACTCTCAAGACCAGACAGCCTTGCCCTGATGTCAGAAATCCTGGGAAACGTGGATGTGTTACCGGATGTTTTGCGCGACCACATTCTGGAAAGTACGGAGGGCAATCCATTCTATTTGGAAGAGTTTATCCAAGCTCTCATGGATAAGAAAACCATATGGCTCGACAAGAGTGCGGGTACATGGAAGCTGGACCCTGAAAGATCTGGTCACTTTGAGCTTCCGTCAACCTTGGTCGCCTTGCTGGAAGCCCGCCTGGATAGCCTGGGTGATCCAGAGAGGGTATTATTGTTGCAAGCATCGGTGATCGGAAGAGTTTTCTGGCTCTCTGCTCTGCAGTACATCAGCCATGGGATGCCTGTTTCCAATGCAGGGCTGGAGGCATTATCCAAGCGCGGGTTCATTAATCCACTGGAGAAATCGACCTTTGCCGGCACAGTTGAGTATCAATTTCACCATGCCTTGCTTCGTGATGTAGCTTACCAGGCACTGCTCAAGTCGGACCGCCAGGCTTATCATGGTCTGGCAGCCGCCTGGCTGATAGGTGCCACGCAGGAAAGCGGACGCAGCGAGGAGTTTTCAGCTGTCATTGCTGAACACTATGAGCAAGCCGGCGAGCGTAGCCAGGCTGCCGATTGGTACACACGTTCGGGTCACCAGGCAAGGAAACAGGGAGCTCCCGCTCAGGCACGCCAGTTCTTTGACCGCGCTCTATCGCTCCTTCCATCGGAACCGGGTCCATCGTCATCTTCCTCTGAGCTTGAATGCCACTGGCAGGCGCTTGTCGGTCGGGATGAAGTGCTGGGCATCCTGGGTGAGGCTGATGCCCGCATGGCGGATGATAATGCCCTGGTTAGCCTGGCTAAATTGATCGGTGATGACCACCGCCTGGCTGAAGCCTTTTACCGCCAGGGTTACTACCTGGGGCTGAGGGGTCAGTACCAGAAGGAGTGGGAAATCTATTCCCTTGGGCTGGAGGCCTCCAGGCGTGGAGGTAATCGGCGCTGTGAAGCCCTTATTCTTGGGCTAAAGGTCTTTTGTGAGGTCAACCTGGGGCACCTGGAAGCAGCCGCCCGCACCTCTTCTGCAGCCATGCAGTGTGCACAGGAGCTGGGAGACGATGAAGTGATGGCGCGCACCCTCAACAATATCTCCATCTATTACACCGAGACGGGCGATATGGGGCGTTCTACCCAGCTTCTTGAACGTCAGCTGGAGATCATAAAACGCATGGGCAACGTTGAAGGGGAGGTGATTGGGCTTTCCAATCTGGGTTATGTCTATATCCTGCTGGGAATACCCGAGGAGGCGATTCCTATGCTCCAACGTGGCATTCAGCTGGCGCAGGAGAACGGTCTCCGTAATTTCTATTCCTTTGGCAGGCTGAACCTGGGTCTGGCATACCTGCGTAGTGGTCATTTAACCCAGGCACTGGCTGAATTCGATCAATGCCTGCCGGAATTAAAGGCCATGGATGACATATTGAATTATGCCATCGGTCACACCTATTTGGCCCTGGCATGCGAGCAAAGTGGGCAGGTGGAAGAAGCACTGTCCGCTTTCAAACAAGCTGCCGTCATGTTGAAAGAAATTGGCACACAGGGTAACATGTTCGATGCCGAGGCCGGACTGGTGCGCTGTCTGCATGTCTTGCATCAGGTTGAGCAAGCTCAACAGCATGTCACCCCGTTGTGGGACTATCTTGTCCATCATTCGGGTGCTCGCATGGAATTTCCCGTGCTGGCATATGAGACCTGTGCAGATGCTTTTTTATCCGCTGGGCAAGCGTTGCTCGCCAGGAGAGCCATCGGCGCTGGCTACGGAGAGCTGATCATCCGCACCGGGAAGATCAGCCTGCCTAAGTGGCGCCAGTCGTTCTTGGAGCGGGTGCCGGAAAATCTCCGCATCCAGGAGCGCTGGCGTGAATATATGGGAGCAGTTCAAGAATAGAGAGGAGTACACGCGATGCCAAAGGAACGCAAATATTTCCGCAGGGAAGGCGTGGTGATCAAGTACACTGGACTCACCATGCCCATCGAGCTGCAGCGCTTGCCGGTTCCAGCCCTGGCAAACATGCCTGCGGTTCCAGGAGGGTTTGAGCCATTCCGCCCGATCATCAACCTGAAAATCGTTGATTTAAACCACCCCGAAAACAAGCTAAACAAGTTTAAACCAGCGCTGGAGGTGCGTATTCGCTTCACTCACGATGACCTTACTCAAGCCGAGGCAAAGCACAAACCGCTCAGCCTAGGTTTTTGGGATGGCACGAAGTGGGTGCGCTTAGAACCTCCCACTTACCCTTTCCACCTGGAACATAAGCCAACTAAGAAATTTGCGGGTTGGGGTGTGCTGACCCTGGACTTGTGGGGTGATCCTCCCAAGGCCTGGGGAACGTAAGGAGGTTAGTCACAATCTAGATGGGGATCCATTGGTACATGGCTGTTGGGCGTTAATTCGATCACTACCAGCAACGTCAAGGCGAAAGATCTGAGCAGGCCTGTTTTTCATCTTTCTTATTGTATGTATATATTTCTTTGGATGGTGATTGGACTTTTGAGCTTAGGGCTGGCTATTGGCATGATTTACCCCTTTATAAACTCCCGCCCGGTAATCCAGCCCTCATCGCCTGCAGACTGATCAATGGCTGGATTTACTTTTTATTTGTGAAGCATGGAGATCTTCACACCGCCTCTGAAGACTGGTTGCTGGTGTTTTAAAATGCAGATGCTCTGGCGGGTATGCATTAGCGCAAGATTTGATATAAATTACTGTAATCGTCTGTCCAAAGGCGGATATTTGTAGTAAAGCCTTCAAGCGAATCGGCATGATTCGTTATCGCCGGATTATTCAACACTGCAGAATCGGGCGACAATAATACCCACTTTGAAGGAAAGCCTCCATTCTCAATATCGCTGTCGGTCGTAATGACCACCATCTCGAGATTAAAATGCTGAGACAGCTGCCATAATACCGGCAGCAAGTCGAGGTGCTTATTGGTGATGTGAGCGGCAATAATTCCATTTTCAGCAAGGTGGTCGAGGTAAAGCTTAAATGCTTCCCTGGTCAACAGGTGAATGGGTATCGAATCGCTGTTGAATGCATCCAGGGCGAGTACATCGAATTGATGCATCTGGCCTTCGGCAAACTCGCGCTCGAGTGAAATGCGTGCGTCGCCAAGAATGATAGTCTCATTTGCCTTACCGTCTTGTAGAAAGGTAAAATAACCGTCTTCCCCTTTAGCCAGGTTGGCAACTGCCGGGTTGATTTCATACATCAGATACTCATCCCCCAGGAGACTATACGCAGCCAGGGTGCCGATACCCAATCCAAGCAAGCCGATTTTCATGCCATGCCCTCGCTGTGGGTGGTTGAGGATTGCTAAACCCACTCCAGAGCTTTCAGTATAATACCCGGTTGGAACGGCACGTTTCATTGGATTAACAAACTGGATCCCATGCACAGTGATTCCATGCATGAGGGCATACACCTGCTGGTCGTTGCCAATATCAGTTTGCCTGATGCGTAGGACACCGTAGAAGTTCCGTTTCGCTACCAGAGAATCGGAGAATAGACCATTAACCAGGAATATGGTGATGATCAGCATGCTCACTGCAGATATTCCAACAAGTAGATCAACGCTGAACTTTAAACGGTGATGCATGATGGGTGTAGGGCGGACAAAGGTCATCACCATTAACAAAATCCAAACTACTGCCAACCCATAATTTAATTCCCAATATCCATCAAAAATAAGCGGTGCAATGAAATTGATGAAAATGCCGCCCACAGCACCTCCGATAGAGACCATCAGGTAAAACATGGTCAGGTGGGTCGGATTGGGGCGGAGACGGTAAAGTTCGCCATGACAAACCATGAAACAGGAAAACATCAGGATGGTGTATAGCCCAAGCTGAATAAGATAGTTCATGTAGGGATGTATTACGGTGTACAGGTATCCTATTGAAGAGAACAGCAATAGGGCTATGAATAGGATTCGGTTGTACCAGCGTTCACTTTCAAATGTGAGGATGAACGAAAGTAAGTATATTGTCAGGGGTAATACCCATAAAAAAGGTATTGACGCTACTTCTTGGGTGATCTGACTCGTCACTGCTAATAAAACAACCGATGCCGTGGCACTCAATGTAATCCAAAGGGTGATCATACCAGCCTTTTGGCGGGGAGCTAGTTCAGGTCCTACAGAGGTTGATGCAGCAGGTATAGTTTTCCGGCTGGAAAGTGAAGCAGCCGCCGCCAAGGAAGCAAAAACGATGTACAAACCTGACCACACCCATCCCTGCCAGCGCAAGGGCAGTAATGGCTCAACAATCACCGGATAGGTGATCAGGGCCAAGAGAGAACCCAGGTTTGAAAGAGCATAGAGCCGGTAGGGAGACTTGCCTGGAAGGGCACGAGTAAACCAGGCTTGCACCAGCGGGCTGTTGGTGGACAGCATAAAGTAAGGCAGGCCAATCGAAATTAGCAGTAATATGAAGATATGCCCAATAGGGTTATCTATCGAGTGCGGCTTCCAGCTTGCTGGGGCGGTGATCGGTGAAGCCCAGAGAAACGCCAGTAGGAACAGCACGCCAACTGAAACGGCCAGGAGGACGGCATGGATTTTCCACTGCCGCCCAGTTTTCACCTTGCCGATTAAATAATACCCGTAAGCATACCCACCGGTCAGCAGAATCTGGAAGAAAAGCATCACCGTGGACCATACCGTGGTAATTCCCCCAAACCACGGCAGGATATATTTAGCGATCATCGGTTGGACTTGGAACAGCAGAAATGCGGATAGAAAGATACTTAATATGTAGATTAGCATGACACGTCTTATTTTAAGAAGCCCATCTTTTGACGCAGGGATCAGGTAAATGCTGAAGCGCATGAACCGCAACCTACCAGCTTCTTTATATTATATATGGAAGCCTTTATGCAAGCAGTTTGTAAGTATAGCGCTTAATGCAATATATATTCCACCCGTGGGGATTGAGACAAGCAATTATCCATTAACCTTGGATAAAGATGTTGACGAAAACAAACTGAAATGGCGCGACACAGGTACCCGGGGAGCTATGGATGGTCTTGCGGAAACGCCAACATGGTAAAAAAAGGACGTCCCAATGCGGCGTCTCTCTGAGCATTGGTATAGTAAATCGCGAACGTTTCCTAAATGACAAGACGTGTCAAGGATGGGATTAATGCTACAATATTTCCATGAAATGGAGGAAAGGCATGCATCAATGGTACGTTGGCACACAAACCTACCAGAACAGCGGCGAGAACTATGGATCGCCATAGTAATGTGAGACAAAGGCGTTCCCTCTCCCGCAAGCACCCGTCTGCCTACCTGCTCGGCGCACAGCTGCTGAGCCTGTTGTTATATGTGGTGCTGGACGACAACCCCACCGGGCGTGCCCTGCTGGGTGCGTTCGGGGTGTTAGTATTGGTGATCGTCTTCTGGGTCGTCAACCGCAGCCGGACGGTGCGCTGGATCGCCTGGTTGCTCGTGGCTCCTGCATTCGTGGTTTCGCTGCTGGCGGTGTTCATGCCCAACCCCACCCTGGTGATGTGGGCTGCCCTGCTGGAGGCCATCGTGTATATCTACGCCGCTGGCAGCCTGATCGCCTACATGATGGAAGATTACCGCGTCACCGTGGATGAGCTGTATGCCGCAGGGGCCACATTCACCCTGCTGGCATGGGGCTACGCCAATGCCTACCTGGCTTGCGAGACGTGGCGACCAGGCAGCTTCACCACCGGCATCGACCCTGCCTCCACCTGGACTTTCATCGAATTTCTCTCGCTCAGCTTCACCAACCTCACCGCCACCGGCCTGGGAGATTTGCTGCCGGTATCAACCCTGGCGCGGGTTCTGGTGATGCTGGAGCAGTTCTCCGGCATCGGTTATGTAGCCGTGGTGGTTTCCCGCCTGATCGGTCTCACCATCTCCAATCGGAAACGCAATACCACGTGATGAAGAGAAGCATTGAGGTTAAGGTCCTGTGGCTTCCCCACCCACATAAAACATCTCGTGCAGGCGCAGGAGCATTTCCGCCTGGACTCGCCGGTGCCCATCTTGCGCTTCCACGTTGACATAAGCGAAACCCTGTTGAGCACTCCATACCGACAATGAGCCGTCGTCTGTGGCGCCCGAGTTGTCTTGCAGGACCACGTTCTGTTCCCCCAGGCGCAGCTGGTCATAGGTATCCTGCCCGGTAACGAAGTAGAAATCTTGCGGACTCATCTCTTCGGAGATATAGACAAGCTCTGCTTCACTGGCGAAATCACCTCCCGGGGAGTAAATATCGATGGTATAGGAACCCCTGGGAGTATTATGCACCGTGATGATCACCTTCAGCCCGGCTGGGTCCAGCTGCTGGAGAACCTGGCTGGCGAAAGTGCTTATAGTGTTAATCGCCTCGCCACTCGGGTTGGCGAAACGCTCCAGCGTGGCAATGCGACCAGGTTCAGTGAACATCCTGTTCGGGTCAAATTCATAGCTGCCCTCGCCCAGGTTGAATTTAATCGTCCGCTCGCTAGAATGCTTCAGCTCGATGACGCGCCCGCCGTGCTCACCGATCACATCCAGCGCAACCCTCACACTGGTGTTCTCGTTGTCATGCAGGTTGAAGTAAGTGAGACCGGGTGCCTCCGCCTGGTGCACCACAACATCAACGGTGGTATCACCCAAGGTAAGGGGGACGTGCGTGGTGGTGATGGCATATGCAGGCGCACAGGCGACCAGGGCAAGGGAAAGCCACATAAGCACCATCAGGTTGAGGTGATGAAGTTTGTTCATTGGCAGCCTCCTTCGGGGGAGCCTCTATAAGTAAATCTCCGTGACCTGAACCTGCATGGATGGTGTCAGATGGACCGACAGGATGGAATGATTATATGCCCAATGTTTTCCATGCGCCATAAAATGGGGGAGGCAGGAAAAAACCGCACTAGTTATTGCGCTGCCAACGGCAGTGAAATGCGCATGATCGTCCCCCGATCCGGCGCATTCTCGGCGTGGATGCTGCCCCCGTGGGCTTTAACTAGGTGTTTGGCAATCGCCAGGCTACAGCCCATCCCGCCCTAATCGATCGATTTGTAAAAACGCTCGAAAACGTTCTCCAGGTCAGCCTGTGTAATACCAGGTCCGTCATCCTGAACAGACAGCAGGATGTTTTTCCCATCGCTGCCACCACTCAGGCTGATCCTGCCCCCGCAGGCGAGTAGCGCAGGGCATTGGTGATCAGGCTGGCCCCCAAACCTTGCAAATCCGTTAGGATAATTTTCGCTGAATATTGCTTTAGTATTTATTTATCCACGCATCTTTTGCGATTCGCGTAACTATTTTTTTGAATATACGTTATGCATGAACAGGAGGAAACAATGAAAAAAATTATTTCACTTAGTTTAGCCCTTATTGCCATTCTTTCCATGACGGCCTCCGCCTCGGCGGATTCCCAGACGATATATAGTGACACCAGCGTGACAGTTTTTGGACCGCTCGACGAATACAAGCCGATCAATGATCCAGCCTGGGGCGCTCCGCACCAGGCTGTGCTGACCTGGGTGCATCCGCTCTGGCCAGCCTTCGATCCTGCCAGTTGGCTTTCTAACACTTACTATATCGAGGGAAACATTGCTGGAAACACGTGGCGCTTGTTCCGCAAGACGGTCGACTTGTGTGAAAATGCTTACGACATCAGCGGGACCATTACGGCCAATTCTGATAACGCCGAAGAAGTATACGTCAATGGGTCGCTGGTTGGCACCGATGGGATTGTGCAAGGACCTGCCGATGATGGCTGGTGGTGGCAGACTTTTAAAGATTACCCCTATGAGGCCACCGGTGACACGCTGGTCTTCGACTTCATCGTGCGGAACTATGCTGGGAGCAGTGATCCGGAAGCCAATCCAACCGGCCTGATCTTTAGCGCCAGCATTAACTATAGCTGCCCGCTTGAGGTGGTCATCGATATTAAACCAGGCAGTTTCCCGAGCTGTTTTAATAACAATGGTAACGGCCTCATCCCGGTGGCGATCTTTGGCAGTGCATCCTTCGATGTGCGCGATGTTGATTTGTCGACCGTCCTGCTAGAAGGATTACCGATCGCAATGAAGCCTAATGGCAATTACATGGCTGCTTACCAGCAAGTAGACCAGGATGGTTACGAGGATCTGGTGGTTAAGTTCGAGGATGAAGATGGCGTTTTCGAGCCGGGTGACGAGTATGCCACACTCACCGGCAACCTCATAGATGGCACACCCTTCTTTGGCGTGGGTGATATTTGCGTCAGACCCTA
>Ga0105106_10003188_pt1 | contig 11754 bp, 9 predicted proteins | sample PPLLaktember2015_5_FD_79109 | JGI IMG/M metagenome (GOLD analysis project Ga0105106, IMG submission 79109) | Freshwater sediment microbial communities from Prairie Pothole Lake near Jamestown, North Dakota, USA - PPLs Lake P8 Core (1) Depth... | ecosystem: Environmental > Aquatic > Freshwater >...
CTCTTCGCGGCGGCGGCCGAGCGCTTCGGCGGCGTCGACGCGGTGGTGCAGGTGGCCGCCCTCGACACGGTGATGGGCACCCTCGCGAGCACGCCGCCCGACGACTTGCGCCGCGCCCTCGACGTGAACGTCGTCGGCACCGTGAACGTGGTGCGGGCGGCGCTGCCGCACCTCGAGTCCCGGGGCGGCGGCTCGGTGGTGCTGATCGGCTCCCAGTCGATGTGGCTCCCCGCGGCGCTCCCCCAGATCGCCTACGCCTCGGCCAAGGGCGCGCTCGTCTCGGCGATGCTGCACATGGCCAAGGAGCTCGGGCCGAAGAAGATCCGCGTCAACATGGTGGTGCCGACGTGGATGTGGGGCCCGCCCGTCGAAGGCTACGTCCGCTGGCAGGCGAAGAGCCGCTCGGTGACTCCCGAGACCGTCGTCGCCGAGATCACCGCCGGCATGCCCCTCGGCGAGATCCCCGCCGACGAGGACGTCGCCGAGGCCGTGGCCTTCTTCTGCTCCGACCGCTCCCGGCGCATCACCGGAGAGTCGCTGATGGTGAACTCCGGCGAGCTGCTGCGCCCCTAGCGCGCGAGGAGACGCCGCTCGTGCCCATGCCCGAAGGGATCGGAATCGTCGACCTGATGCTCGGCTTCCCGATCGCGGACTACGACAAGACCTACGACTTCCTGCGCAAGGCGGCGCGCGACAAGGAGTCGAAGGAGAGCTTCCGCTTCCCCGTCGAGTACATGTTCAAGGGAGTGCCCTACGACTTCGGCAAGGACGCGGACCCCCTCGAGGCCACCCTCTCGGAGATGGACAAGTGGGGCATCGAGCGCGCCATGATCGGGATCGGCGGGGAAACCAGCCGGCGCGCCCTGCGCGAGCACCCGAAGCGCTTCATCGCGTGCGCCCAGGTCGACCCGAACCGGGGGATGGACGCGCTGCGCGACATGGCGAAGGCCCACGACGAGTACGGCATCCGCGCGGTGAGCTGCTTTCCCGCCGGCCTCTCGCCCCAGGTCGACATCAACGACAAGCGCTTCTTCCCGCTCTACGCCAAGGCCTGCGAGCTCGGCGTCGCGTTCTTCGTGAACGCGGGCGTGCCGGGGCCGCGCGTCCCGATGCACTGCCAACACGTCGAGCACCTCGACGAGGTGTGCTGGTTCTTCCCGGAGCTCACGCTCGTCACCTACCACGGCTGCGAGCCCTGGCAGGACCTGATGGTGAAGCTGATGCTCAAGTGGCCGGGCCTCCACTACGCGACGAGCGCCTTCGCCCCGAGGTACTACCCGAAGGCGATCATCGACTACGCCAACACGCGGGGCGCCGACAAGGTGCTCTACGCCGGCTACTTCCCGATGGGGCTCAGCCTGGAACGCATCATGACCGAAATGCGCAGCGTGCCCTTCCGCGACCCGGTGTGGCCGAAGTTCCTGCGCGAGAACGCGCTCCGGGTGCTGCGCCTCGAGGCCTGACGCGGACGGCGCGCCTGCTAGGGACGCCGGCGGCCGAGGCGCGCGAGGCCCACGAGCCCGCCGAGCAGCAGAAGCCCCGTCCCGGGCTCGGGCACGGGGTTCGCGAACGGCGGATGGGACACCGGCGGCGTGTCGAAGGGCGGACCGGGCGGGACGTCGGGGTCGGGCGGAACGTCGAAGGGCGGGCCGGCGAAGTCCGGCGGGCCGACGGGTACCTCGAGGCCCGGAGGGGGGCCGGGAGGAACCGTGGGCTCGCCCGGCGGGAAGGGCGGAGCGTGCAACGGAACGGCCTGAACGGCCGCCGGAATCGAGATCAACGTCGCCATCCACAGCATTCGTACGCGCTGCATCACTTCCTCCTGGTCTCGATCCCGCACAAGAGAAGTGGTGCCAGAAGCTCGTACGTGGCAGGGGCCCCCCTCGGGACGCCAAATCTGACGATCCGTCAGATTCCGTGCTATGCCCTGGCGGGTGAAGCTCGACCTGCTCTACGAGATCCAGATCCCGGCCCCTCACGACGCCGGCAGCGAGCAGCGCGCCTACCACGAGGCCCTCGAGCAGATCCAGGCCGCCGACCGCGCGGGCTTCGGCTGCGTGTGGGCCGTCGAGCACCACTTCCTCACGGAGTTCGCCCACTCCTCGGCGCCCGAGGTGTTCCTCACCGCCGCGGCGATGCGCACCGAACGCATCCGCATCGGCCACGGCGTGGCACTGCTCCCCTACCGCTTCAACCACCCGATCCGCGTGGCCGAGCGCGCCGCCGCCCTCGACATCGTCTCGAACGGCCGCCTCGAGTTCGGCACCGGCCGTTCGAGCAGCTACGAGCAGGAGGGCTTCGAGGTCCCCTTCGAGGAGTCCCGGGAACAGTGGCAGGAGGCCCTCGAGATCATCCCGCGCATGTGGGAGCGCCGGCGCTTCGCCTACGAGGGCAAGCACTTCCGGATCCCCGAGCGCGACGTGATCCCGAAGCCGATCCAGGAGCCCCACCCACCGCTCTGGATGGCGGCGACGAGCCCCGACTCCTGGAAGCTCGCCGCGCGCAACGGCATCGGCATCCTCGGGCTCTCGATCTACGTGCCCGTGCGCGCGGTGGCGCAGCAGATCCGCACCTACCGCGCGGAGCTCGCTCACGCGAAGCCCGTGGGGAAGCTCGTGAACGACAAGGTCGGCGTCTTCACCATCGTCCACTGCGCCGAGACGCGGGAGCAGGCGAAGGCGAACCGCGCCCACGACGCCGCCATCGAGTACCTGAACTACGCCTTCAAGGTGTTCGCGAGCGGCCTCACTCCCGAGCGCGCGAAGGGCGGCGACTCGCCGCACCTCTCTCTGCAGCTCGTGAAGGAGTTCCCGCTGCTGCCGAAGATGATCCGCGGCGAGGTCACCTACGAGGAGCTCGACGCCGAGGACATGGTGATCGTCGGCGACGTCGACCACTGCATCGCGAAGCTCGAGCGCTACCGCGAAGCGGGCGCCGACCGCGTGCTGTGCCTGATGCAGGCGAGCCGCATCCCCCACGCCGCGGTGCTGCGCTCGATCGAGCTGTTCGGCAAGCACGTGATCCCCCACTTCGACGCCTGAGGTCCCATGAACGAGCGCTACGACCTCTGGATCCGCGGCGGCACCCTCTTCGACGGCAGCGGCGCGCCGGGCCGGCCGGGGGACGTCGCGATCCGCGGCGGCCGCATCGCCGCCCTCGGCGAGGTGCGCGGCAGCGCCGAGCGCGTGCTCGACGCGACGGGCTGCGCCGTGGCGCCGGGCTTCGTCGACGTCCACACCCACTACGACGCCCAGGTGCTCTGGGACCGCATGCTCAGCATCTCTCCCTGGCACGGCGTGACGACGGTCGTGATGGGCAACTGCGGCTTCGGCGTGGCGCCGACGCGCCCGGCCCACCGCGAGGCGATCCTGCGCACCCTCGAGAGCGTCGAGGGCATGTCCTTCGAGGCGCTCGCGGCGGGCCTCGGCGGCGACTGGCCCTTCGAGAGCTTCCCGGACTACCTCGGCGCCCTCGAGGCCCGGGGCACGGCGATCCACGTCGGCGCGCTGGTCGGCCACACGCCGCTGCGCCTCTACGTGATGGGCGAGGAGGCGACCGAGCGCGAGGCCAGCGACGCCGAGGTCGCCGCGATGGCGGCGCTCGTGGAGGAGGCCGTGCGCGCCGGCGCCCTCGGCTTCGCCACCTCGAAGGCCCCGACCCACGTGGGCTTCGCCGGCCGTCCGGTGCCGAGCCGCGCGGCGTCCCTCGCGGAGATCGGAGCGCTCGCCGACGCCCTCGGCCGCGCGGGCGCCGGAGTGCTGCAGGCGACGGTCGGGCGGGGCTTCTTCCTGCGCGAGCTCGCCGAGCTCCAGCGCCGCTGCGGCCGCACCGTCACCTGGACGGCGCTCCTCGCCGGCGGCGGCGACCACGCCAAGCTGCTCGAAGAGCACGCGAAGCTCCAGGCGGCGGGCGTCGCGGTGGTGCCGCAGGTCTCCTGCCGTCCGCTGATGCTCGAGTACCAGTTCGAGGCGCCCTTCCCCTTCCAGAGCCTCCCGTGCTTCGAGCCGGTCTCGGCGGGGGGCCCCGCGGAGCGCCGGCGCATCTACGCGTCGCCGGCCTTCCGGGCGGCCTTCAAGGAGGCGGCCGGCCGCTCGGTGATCGGCGGCCGCTGGGAGACGACGGCGATCGCCGTCGTGCCGGGCGAGCCCGCCCTCGCCGAGCGGAACGTCGCCGAGGTGGCGGCGGAGCGCGGCGTCCACCCCGTCGACCTGGTGCTCGACCTCGCCCTCGCGTCGGACCTCGCCGCGCGCTTCCGCGTGGCGGCGATGAACACCGACGAGACCGTCGTGGCCGAGCTCCTCGCCCACCCGGCCACGGTGCTCGGCCTCTCCGACGCCGGCGCCCACGCCAGCCAGCTCTGCGACGCGTGCTTCTCGACCCACCTCCTCGGTCACTGGGTGCGCGAGAAGGGCACGCTCTCCCTCGAGCAGGCGGTCCGGATGCTCACCGCGCGGGCGGCGGAGGTGTTCGGCATCGCCGATCGCGGCCGCCTCGCGAGCGGCCTCGCCGGCGACGTCGTGGTCTTCGACCCCGAGCGCGTCGGCTGCTCTCCGCTCCGCCGGGTGCACGACCTGCCGGCGGGCGCCGACCGCCTGGTCTCCGACGCGACGGGCATCCGCGCCGTCGTGGTGGAGGGGACGCTGCTCCGCGAGGACGGGCGCGACGTGCTCGACCCCGAGGGCCCGCTTCCCGGCCGCGTGCTGCGCTCGGCGCCGGCGGCGCGGTCGCGCTCGGCGTAGGTCGCGCGCCCCGCGCTACGCTCGCGGCCAGCGGCCGGCCGCTCGGAGCTCCTCGTGATCGCCCGCGGCACCTGTCACGTCTACGTCGCGTTCCTGGCCGCCTCGCAGGTGGACCTCGAGCGGGCCCAGGCGATCGCCCGGGCGCGGCAGACCGAGCGCCCGCGCTTCCAGCGCGGCCGCCGCGCGCCGGCGTACCTCGACTTCGATCCGCTGCCCCTCCAGATCACCGTGCCCTGCGAGCCGATCCCGATCGGGACGGGGCGCTTCGCCAGCGAGGCGACGGTGGAGGTCACGATCTTCGACTTCGGCGCGCTCTCGGTGGACTACCGCGTCCCCTTCGCCGACGAGCTCTCCGAGCTGGCGCGGCTCTCCTCGGCGCTCTACGACCACGCCGGCCTCGTCGCGGCGGCGCGGGCGCGGGTCGAGGAGATCGTCGGCATCCTGCGCCCGGCCCTCACCCGCGAGCGCGCGCCCGAGGAGTACGAGCAGTACGTCGTCTTCGACGTCGCGGCCTTCGAGCCGGGCCTCGCCGCCGGCGAGCTCCTGGCGCGGCCAGAGCTGCGCCACTCCCTGGCGCAGATCCTGCGCTCCGAGGAACGGCTGCTCGCCGAGAGCCGGGTGGAGGACGCGCTGCGCCTCCACGTCTCGTATGCGCCCGACGACCTCCTCGTCGTCGACTGGAGCAGCGCCGTCGCCGTCGGCGGCTCGGAGGACGAGCGCCTGGTGCTCGAGTTCGCGAACGTCGAGCTGCTCGAGCTGCGCGCCCTCGACAAGCGCCTCGACGGCGACCTCGAGGACGCGAACCGCCGCCTGCACCGGCCGCGGCGCTGGATCTTCGGCGGCGCGGACCTGCGCGAGGTGGCAAAGCTCCAGGTGGACAGCGCGATGCTCTACGAGTCGGTGAACAACGCCGTGAGCCTGCTGGGCGACCAGTGGCTGGCCGACGTCTACGAGCGGATCGCCGAACGCTACGACCTCGAGAAGTGGCAGGCGAGCGTCTCCCACAAGCTCGCCAGCCTGGAGAGCATCTACCAGAAGATCGCCGACGAGGCGGCGGCGCGGCGCAGCGAGCTGCTCGAGATGGTGATCATCGCGCTGATCGCCCTGGAGGTGAGCTGGGGCAGCCTGTTCCAGGGCTTCCGCGACGCGCTGCGCGCCTGGTGGACCGCCGCTCCCTGAGCCCGCCGCGGGCCGCCCGCCCGCCGGCCCTGTGGCACAATGCGCCGACGGAGGGGAGTTCGCTTGCACTTCGCGAGCTTCGATCTGGAGGATCCGCTCTACGACGCCTACGGGCTGCGCTTCTCGCTCCAGATCGTGACGCTCGAGAACCTCTACGGCCTCGACCCGGCGAAGACGAGCGCGCGGCAGGAGGTCGGCGACTTCGCCGTGCGCGCCGCCGGCCTCGCCTGCGCGGGCCAGCAGGTGAAGGCGGAGGGCAAGGCCACCCTGCACCTGCGCGAGGCCGGGACCGGGCGGCTGCGCGTCGCGATCCGCGCCCGCGCGCCCGAGCCGATCCGCTGCGTGAAGCTGCTGATCCGGGACCTCCCGGCGCCGCTTCGCCTCCTCGAGGAGGCGGGCGAGCGCGAGGTGCCGCCCTCCGGCGAGATCCTCGCCTACCCGAACCGCCTGCCGACGCCGCTGCTCGAGGCCCGCGCCGGCGGCGAGCGCCTCGGCGTGCGCGCCGAGGACCCCGAGGTGCGCGAGAAGCGCTTCGCCCTCGCCACCGAGCGCATCGGTCCGCTGGCCGGACGCGGCGTCCTCGAGGTGGTGCTCGAGCAGGACGCGACGTGCTTCGCGACCGACTTCGAGGCGCCGCCCGTCGTCGTCGCGCGAGGCGCCGAGCCCGGAGCGCTGCTCGCCGAGCACCTCGCCTTCCTGGAGCGGAGCTACGGCCTGCTGCCCTTCGCCGAGCGCCGCGACGTGCCGGAGTGGGCGCGGGAGCTGCGCCTCGTCGTGACGCTCCACGGCATGCACTGGACGGGGCGGCGCTTCCTCGACTACGGCGGCATGCTCGAGGCGCTGCGCTTCGTAGCCGCGCGCATCCCCGGCCGCCGGGTGCTCGCCTACCTGCCGGGCTGGGAGGGCCGCTACTACTGGCAGTACGGCGAGTGGCGCCCGGAACCGCGCCTCGGCGGCGAAGAGGGCTTCGCGGCGCTCTGCAAGGGGGCCCGGGAGCTCGGCGTCCACCTGATGCCGATGTTCGGGGGCAACTGCGTGAACGCGCGCCTGCCGCGCTTCCGCGGCCTCGACCCCGCGGCCCACATGAAGAGCGCGACGGGCAACCGCTTCCACGGCAACCAGCCCGACTGGGACTTCGCCCGCGCCCACGACACCGGCTGGCAGGCCTGGCTCTCGCCGGGGCACCCGGGGTTCCGCGACGACCTCGCCGGGCAGATCGAGGCCCTCGCCGGGCGCTACGGGTTCGACGGCGTGTTCCTCGATACGATCCACGTCTTCGTGAACGACCCCGACCACGCCGTGTACCCGGGAACCCGAGCCCTCGCCGAGCGGCTGCGCGCGCGCATTCCCGGCCTGCTGCTCGCCGCGGAGCACGACTACGACGGGCTGCTCGCGCTGTTCCCGCTGTTCCAGCGCGCCTACTGGGGGCGCGACCCGGCCTGGACCGCGCGCTACGCGCTGCGCTTCGCCCACCTCTGCGAGGGCGAGCCCGAGGGCCGCACCGGCGTGCACGAGTTCGGAAGCTTCGGGCCGCGGCCGGGAGCGCCGCCGGACCGGCCGGCGCCGGGCTTCCTGCCGACCCTGGCCTTCCAGGACGACACCCTCGCGCGCTCGCGGGCGCGGGTCGAGGCGGCGATCGCCGCCGCGGGCGGAGCGGCGTGAAGGCGTCCGAGCGCACACCCGGCGTCGTCACCGCGCGGCTGATCGGCGCCTTCGCCATCGGCGGGGCGACCTACCTGGTGCTGCGGCCCTTCATCGTGCCGCTGCTCTGGTCGGCGATCCTCGCCTTCGTCACCTGGCCGCTCTACCAGCGGCTCGCCGAGCGCACGCGCCACCGCGAGCTCGCCGCCGCCACCTTCGCGCTGCTGGTGGCCGTAGCCTTCGGAGTGCCCGTGGCGATGGTGCTGGCGAACCTCGCCAGCGAGCTCACCGACATCGCGCGGGAGGTGATCGCCTGGCAGCAGGCCGGGGCGCCGCTCCCGGCCTGGATCCGCGAGCACTGGCTCGGCCAGCGGGCGCTCCAGCTGCTGCGCGACTCGCACCTCCTCGATCCCGAGCGCCTCGGCGAGATCCTCGCCGGCGCCGGCAGCACCGTCTCGAGCAGCGTCGTGGCCCTCGCCGGGAGCATCGCGCGCAACGTGCTCAAGTTCGGCGTGATGATCGTCGGCCTGTACGGCTTCTACGCGAGCGGCGAGCACATCGTGCAGCTGCTGCGCCGGCTCGCGCCGCTGCTCTTCCCGGTGGCGCCGGCGCGCTTCGTCGAGAGCATCGGCGAGTCGGTGCGGGCGGTGATGTACGGGCTCACCGGCACGGCCATCGCCCAGGGCGTCTTCGCGGGCATCGGGATGGCCGTCGCCGGCGTGCCTTCCCCCGTGGCGCTCGGCACGGCGACGGCCCTCACCGCGGTGCTGCCGGGCGGGGGCAGCGCCATCACCCTGGCCGCGTCCCTCTGGCTCCTCGCGGGGGGCCGCTACTGGGCGGCGGCGGCCCTCGCGGCGTGGGGAGTTCTCGTCGTAAGCAGCCTCGACAACTTCCTGCGCCCGATCCTGATCAGCGGCCAGGTGCCGATCCCCTTCCTGCTGGTGTTCCTCGGCATCCTCGGCGGCCTCTCCGCCTTCGGCGCGATCGGCATCTTCCTCGGCCCGGTGCTGCTCTCCGTCGCCTTCACGCTGCTGAACGAGTTCGCCCGGGCGGGCCGCCGAGAGGCGGAGGCGGGCGCCGGCGGCTGAGCGGGCCCGGAGCGGGCCGCCCCCGAGGCTCACAGCCGCGTGAGGACGCGGGCGATCAGCGCGCGCAAGGCCGCGCGCGACGGCGGGTGCACGGGGTTCGCGAGCAGCTCGAGCTGGAGGCCGCGCATCATCGCCACGATGATGTGGGCGTCGGCTTCCGGGTCGTCCGAGTGGAGGCCCTGCGCATGCTCGCAGAGGATGGCCTCGACGCGCGCCTGCCAGGCGGCGTAGCCCGCGGCGAGGTCCGGCTGGCGCGGGATCTCGAGCACCAGGGAGAACTCGGCGGCGGCGCCGCCGGTCTCGGCGCGCAGGCCGCCGAGCACCGCGTCGGCGACGGCGTCGATCGCCGCCTCGAGGGCGGCGGCCCGGCTGGGCGCGGCGGCCACGTCCTTGGACGCGAGCTCGGTGCGCTCGAGCGAGCGCGCCGAGAGGTGGCCGAAGGCCTCGCGCAGCATCTGCTCCTTGGTCGCGAAGTAGTAGGTGGTGAGCCGGTGGGAGACGCCCGCCTCGCGGGCGACCGCGCGGTGGGTGATGGCGGCAACACCCTCGCGCGCCACCAGGCGCAGCACCGCCTCGAGCAGCTCCTCGCGGCGGCGCTCGCCGCGCGCCTGCCGCGCCGGCACGGCGCGCCGCGACCCGCGGCCCGCCCGGGAACGCCCCGCCCGGGCGCTCCGGGCTCGGCTTGACGCGCGCGTCCTCATTATGTTACAAGCGTAACACATTTCGAACGCGCGCCGGAAGGTGCAGGTATGCTTGGAGGTCCGCCTTCCGCGGCCACCTGGAGGTTTCTCGTGCCCCGTCTCCCCCATCTGCTGCTCACCCTCGCCCTCTCGCTCCCGGCGGCGCCTGCCTTCGCAGGGGCCGCGGTGGCGTGCCCGGACCGCCTGCCGAAGCCGATCAGCGCTCCCAGCGAGGCGGGCGAAGCCTGCCAGAAGGCGATCGCCAAGGAGGGCACGAAGTTCCTGAAGACGAAGACCTCGGCGCTCCAGAAGTGCATGCTCAAGTCGGCGCCCGGCGCCTGCCCGAGCGCCGCCGACGTCGGCAAGATCGAGGGCGCGGCGCAGAAGGCCGCGGAGAAGATCGCGAAGGCCTGCGGCGAAGACGCCGCCCAGGCCGGCCTCGCCAGCGCCTACGCCTCCGTCGCCGACGACGCGGCGATCTCGAGCTGCATGCTCTCCCAGGAGAACGCGATCGCCGACGTGCTGGTGCTGAACGCGACGGGCGTCTCCACCGAGGACATGCCCCTCGTCGACGAGAACGAGCAGCCGCTCATCGACAACAAGGCCCGCGGCAAGTGCGTCGCCGAGGCGTCGAAGACGGGCATCAAGCTCGCCCTCGACGTGCTCGCGAACGCGAGCAAGTGCCTCGACAAGCAGATCAAGGGCGGCGCCGCCGGCGACCTCGCTCCCGTCTGCGTCGGCTCCTTCGCGGGCGGCGCCGTCGTGCCGCCGAGCGACGCAAAGACGGCCGAGAAGCTCGGCAAGCTGATCGGCAAGGCGCAGGACAAGATCGCGAAGAAGTGCGGCCCCGGGGACGGCACCTGGCTCCCGTCGGTGTTCGCCTGCGACGGCGCCGAAACCGCCGGCGAGCTCGCCTCCTGTCTCGTCTGCCAGGGCTTCCACAGCGCGGTCTCCTTCGCGGAGCAGCAGTACGGGGAGGACGCCGCGGCGTTCGTCGAGCCCGGTACGGGCGCCATCGAAGCGGCCGTGAACGCGGCCTCGGCGGGGGACAAGCTGCTGATCCGCTCGGGCGAGTACCGCGAGCGGGCGACCCTCGAGGTGCAGGGGCTCCAGCTCGTCGGCTGCGGCGGCGCCACGAACGCGCGGCCGCGTCTCGTGCGGCCGGACACCTGCGGCGACCCGGCCGACTGCCAGCGCGGGCTCGTCGCCTCCGACCTCGACGACCTGCTGTTCCAGAGCCTCGAGGTCGTGAACTGGGACGGCGACGGCATCTTCGTCACCGGCGCGGAGCGGGTGACGTTCCGCGACATCGTCGGCGACGGCATGCGCAACTCGGCCTACGCGGTGTTCCCGGTCAACAGCGACGGGATCCTGATCGAGACCTGCGACGTCCGCGACATCCGCGACGCCGGCATCTACGTGGGCCAGTCGGAGAACATCATGGTGCGCTTCAACCGCATCGAGACGAGCGTCGCCGGCATCGAGTTCGAGAACTCGGCCTTCGGCACGGGCCACAACAACTTCGCCACCGGCAATACCGGCGGCATCCTGGTGTTCAAGGACGGCAGCCTCCCGGTCCAGCTCTCGAACGGCCACCGCGTCGCCCACAACGTCTTCGACTCGAACAACGGCGAGAACTACGGCAGCGGAAACGTCGCTGGAGTGCCGGAGGGAACCGGCATGCTGGTGATCTCGAACGACGACAGCGTCTTCGAGTACAACTTCGTGCGCAACAACAACTCCTTCGGCATCGCGCTGACGGACCAGGTGGTGGCCGAGTTCGGGCCGCCCTTCAGCGTCGACTACCAGACCCAGAACAACCGGGTCCGGCGCAACGTCGCCACCGGGAACGGCGGCGACACGGACGACGAGGCGCCCTTCCCGGCGGACATCGCGCTCTTCATCGAGGGCCCCATGGGCCCCCACGGCAACTGCTTCGAGGACAACCTCACCGACCTGGACCTCATCCTCTTCGGGTTGCCGAACGAATGCAACTGAGCGCGGGCCGGGGCTTCGGCCTCGCCGCGCTCGCTGTCCTGCTGGCGGGCGCGGCCGGGGCCCAGCCGCTGCCGATCGGCACGACGAGCAACGACTTCCGGCTGCCGGGGACGCAGCCGCTGACGGTCACCCACGAGTTCGCGACGCCGGACCAGTGCACGGGCTGCCACTCGAACTACGGTGAGCCCGAGCTCGAGCCCTACCGAAACTGGCAGGGCTCGATGATGGCCCAGTCGGGCCGCGACCCCCTCAACTGGGCGGCGATCGCGATCGCGAACCAGGACGCCGAGGACTCGGGCGAGACCTGCCTGCGCTGCCACCTGCCGAAGGGCTGGCTCGAGGGCCGCTCCGCCGCCGCCGACGGCACGCTGATGACGGCCGCGGACCGCCACGGCGTCCAGTGCAGCGTCTGCCATCGCATGGTCGACC
>Ga0105106_10003189_pt1 | contig 11753 bp, 5 predicted proteins | sample PPLLaktember2015_5_FD_79109 | JGI IMG/M metagenome (GOLD analysis project Ga0105106, IMG submission 79109) | Freshwater sediment microbial communities from Prairie Pothole Lake near Jamestown, North Dakota, USA - PPLs Lake P8 Core (1) Depth... | ecosystem: Environmental > Aquatic > Freshwater >...
GCCGATACCGACCCGACGGATCCGCCCGCGCAGGCCGGCGGCGGCCGTGGCGGCGGCGCGGCGCAGAACGGCAAGCGTGACATCACGTGGCGGCCGGATGGCACGCTCGCCTACCTCGAGCAGGAGCCGGCCCCGGCCAACGCGGCGGGCGGCCGTGGCGCGGCCGGCGCGCGCGGTGGCGGCGCCGGACGCGGCGCAGCGGCGGGCGATGCTCCAGCACAGGCCGGCGGCGGGCGCGGCGCACAGCAGGCCGCGCGTCCCGATCGGCTCATGCAGTGGATGCCCCCGTTCAGCGACACGAGCACCAAGCTCATCTACGAGAACCCGACTCGCATGAGCGGAGTGCGCTACTCGCCGGACAGCCAGATCATCTTCTTCAGCGAGACGGCGGCCGGCAGCAACATGAACGTGGCCGTGTACCTGAACGAGCCGGCGCAGAAGTACGTGCTCACGCGAGCGGCCGCCGGCCAGGGGGGCGGCGGTGGACGCGGCGGCGCGGCGGCGGCCGGCGCCGACCTGCCTGATCCGATCGGCACGCTCGTCGGCGTGGGCGGCGTGGGCGGCGGCGGTGGTGGCGGCGGTCGTGGCGGCGGCGGTGGAGCCGGCGGTGGTGGTGCCGTCCTGCTGTCGAGCGATGCATCGAGCGTCTACTTCCAGGGCACGATCAACGACAAGAACCCGCAGGAAGTGGGCCCCAAGACGTTCGTCGATCAGGTCGCGATCAAGACGGCCCAGAAGACACGCGTCTTCGAGAGCAACAACAACGGCGTCTGGGAGCGGATCACCACGATTCTCGACCAGGACTTGAAGAAGTACATCCTCACGTCCGAAGGCCCGAGAACGGTGCCCCAGCAGTTCCTGGTCGACAACGGCACGCGGCGGCAGCTCACCAACAACGAGGAACTGCACCCGGACCTGACGAACATGGTGATCGAGCGATTCACCGTGGACCGGCCGGACGGCTTCAGGTTCCGCGTCACCGTGAACCTGCCGGCCAACTACCAGAAGGGCACGAAGCTGCCGGCCATCTTCTGGTTCTATCCGCGCGAGTACTCGACGCAGGAGGCCTACGACGCACCGGACCGCACGTTCAACAAGAACACGTTCGCGACGTTCGGCACGCGCTCGATGGAGTACTTCACCCGACTGGGCTACGCGGTCGTGGAGAACGACGCGCCCATCTTCGGCCCGGCCGGGCTGATGAACAACAACTACGTGCACGACCTGCGCACGAACCTGTCGGTCACGATCGACGAGCTCGATCGCCGCATGCTCGTCGACCGCACCCGTCTCGGCATCGGCGGCCACAGCTACGGCGCGTTCTCCACCGTGAACGCCATGGTGCACACGCCGTTCTTCAGAGCCGGCATCGCCGGAGATGGCGCCTACAACCGCACGCTGACGCCGCTCGGGTTCCAGAGCGAACGCCGCGACCTCTGGGAGGCGCCCAACGTCTACCTCGGCATGTCGCCGTTCCTCTACGCCAACAACCTCACGGGCGCGCTGCTGATGTACCACGGCATGCACGACCAGAACGTCGGCACCGATCCCGTCAACTCGATCCGCCTCTTCAACGCGCTGAACGGCCTGGGCAAGACCACGGCGCTCTACATGTATCCGCACGAGGATCATGGACCAGCGACACGGGAAACCCTGCTCGACCTCTGGGCGCGCTGGGGCGCGTGGATGGACAAGTACGTGAAGAACCCGCAGCCAGTCGTCAACCGGCCCGTGCCGGCTGCAGCCGGAGGAGGACGGTAACGACAACTGACCAGGTACAACTGCCAACTCGCCACCTGGAGCCGGGACGTTTCTCCCGAACTCCTGAGTTGCGAGTTGGCAGTTGCTAGTTGTCCGAGAACTCTTTCGCGAGCTCGACGAACTCACCTTCGGGCGCGAGTTCGCGGTAGGCCTTCCAGTGCGGCCGTGCTTCGGTGGCGCGGCCGAGCTTCTCCAGCGTCACAGCCAGATAGAAATGCGCCTCGGGGTAGGCCGGGTTGATGGCCAGTGCGTCCCGGTACGCGCCAACAGCCTCGGCGAAGCGTCCGAGGTCGTGATGGATGTTGCCGAGGTTGAAGTAGGCCTCGAAACATTCGGCGTCCAACCGGATGGCCTTCTCGTAGAGCGCTTCGGCCTCCACGAGGTCGTCGCGCTCGTAGTGGATGTTGGCCAGGTTCACCACCGCCGGAACGAGCTGCGGATCGAACAGCGCCGCGCGGCGATAGCAGGCCGCCGCGGCATCCAGGTCCCTCGTCTCGCCGTCGTCGAGCTCGGCGCCCTGCAGGAAGTACTTCGCCGCGAGGCTCTGGTTGGCGGCGGCGATCTGCTGGGCCCGCTCGGGTGGGAAGAGCGTCGCCTCGGCCGGAGGGACCGACGGAAGCGACACCACGCGCGCCGGCGCCCGCTCGACGCGCGCGGGCTGAAAATCGAACGCCAGCTGCCCTTGACGCTCCGACGTGAGCCCACGCAGGACCGCATGCAGCGAGGCGCCGCTTTCAATCTGCTGAGCCGCCTGCTTGAAGACGAGCAGATCCGAAAAGGCATACCGTCCGGCCACCGACCGGACGAGCCCCCACTTCTCCAGGTATCGCAGATGATCGTCGCGTAGCGCGGGGTACATCGCCCGCAGGTCCCGCGATGAGTAGTACTGCGAACGCAGCACGTCGAGTTCCGGGAGCCCCGCCTCCCGGCAGAGGTCGCTCTCGGTCAGGACCCGTTGAACCGTGGCGGGAACGTCGACGACGTCCGCCCCGGCCAGCAGCAGCGTGGTGCGGGGCGTGACTTCGGCCGAGAAGTTCCCGCCCAGACGCTCGACGAGGGCCCGCACGTCACGCCGTGAGAACACGGTGAGTTTGCCGGCGAGCGAGACGTGGTGTCCCGAGAAAGGACGATCGGCGGAAGGCGAAGTCACGGATACGTTCGCCGCCACGATGAATCCAGCGCCCCGAGAAGTCAAGGGTCGCACGTCTGCTTTGCGCGTATGATTTGGTGATGCTTCTGGCGTCCGACGTCGGGGGGACCAAGACACTCGTCGGCCTCTTTCGACAGGCGGGCGACCGCCCCGAGTCCCGGGTCATCCGCGAGTACGCCACCCTGGACTTCGACAACCTCGAAGAGATCATCGAAGCGTTCCTCGACGAGACGGGCACCCGTTCGGTCGACGCGGTGTGCGTCGGCGTGGCGGGCCCGGTCACCGGTCTCGTCGCGCGGCTCACGAACGTGCCGTGGCTGGCGGACGCGTCCGGCCTGGCCGGACGCTTCGGCGACTGTCCCGTGCAGCTCCTGAACGACCTCGAGGCGATGGCCTACGCTGTGCCCGTGCTCGAGCCCGACGAACTGGTCGTGCTGCAGGAGGGCGTCGCCGTGCCGACCGGCAATGCCGCGCTCATCGCCGCAGGCACCGGCCTGGGCGAGGCGCTCCTTCACAACGTGCGGGGACGGTTCCTCCCATCGGCGTCCGAGGGCGGCCACGCCGACTTCGCCGCCCGGACGCAGCGGGAGATCGCGCTGGTGCAGGAACTCACGCGCATCCACGGGCGCGTGGACGTGGAGCGAGTGATCTCCGGCCCCGGGCTGGTGAACCTGTTCCGGTTCACGCACGGGACTCAGGACCTGCGCAAGGCGTGTCGCGTGCTCGGCCCGGACGTGGAAACCGTGGACCTGCCGGCCGCCATCACGGCCACCGCGCTCGACGATAGCTGTGAACAGTGCGCGGAGGCGCTCGACATGTTCGTCGATGCCTACGGCGCGGAGGCTGGCAACCTGGCCCTGCGTTCGGTGGCGACGGCGGGTGTGTACATCGGGGGCGGCATCGCGCCCAAGATCCTGCCCGCCCTCGAGAGCGGTCTGTTCATGCAGGCCTTCCGCGACAAGGAACCGATGGTCGACCTGCTGCGGACGCTCCCGGTCACGGTGATTCTCAACCCGGCGGCGGGGCTCGTGGGCGCCGCCGTTCGAGCCGCGTCGCTGCAGACCGTGTGAGCGTGGGCTCCGCTGGCCCGCCCAACCCGCCGTCGGGTCGAGTCACGGCGGAGTTTGACTGTTTGGCCCCTGGCCGATAGCATCCCGTCACGCCGCTGTGATGGAAGCATCATTCCTTGGTGCCCATCCGTGCGCGGTTTTCTTTGGATGGAGGAACAATGCGACAGAAGCTCATGCTTCTGGCAGTGATCGGGTGCCTTGCGCTCCCGTTCGCGGCCTATGCCCAGCAGTCCGGACAGATTACGGGACGAGTGACGGCCACGGACGGCTCGGCGCTGCCAGGCGTGACCGTAGAAGCCAGGTCAAACGTGCTCCCGACGCCGCGCGTGACAGTGACGGGCGGCCAGGGCGAATACAGGTTGCCGGCACTTCCCGTTGGCGACTACACACTCAAGTTCACGCTCTCGGGCATGCAGGAAGTCACGCGGCTGGCGCAGGTACGGTTGTCCCAGGACACCTTCCTCGACGTGTCGCTCGGCGTGGCCGCGATCACGGAGACGGTGACCGTCACCGCGACGGCCTCGCTGATCGATCGCGACACCGCCACGATCAAGAGCGGTCTCACCGCCGAACAGTTCCGGGCGATGCCGGTCGGCCAGGAGTACCGCGATCTCATCAAGCTGATCCCGGGCGTGCAGTACACGGAAGACGCCACTCGTGGACCGAGCTCCGGTGGCAGCGGCCAGGACAACGTCTACCAGTTCGACGGCGTCAACGTGACGTGGCCGCTCTTCGGGACGTTGTCGGCCGAGCCCGCCTCGCACGACATCGCCCAGATTTCGACGACCAAGGGTGGCGCGCGGGCGGTCGACTTCGATCGGTCGGGCGGCTTCAGCGTGGACTCGGTGAGCAAGTCCGGCACCAACCGCTTCAGCGGCATGCTGAGCTACCAGTTCCAGTTGGACAAGATGGTGGCGCCCCTCGACTCCGGCAGCGCGTCGAGGTTCGAGCAGGACCGGACATGGCTGACTGGCAACTTCGGCGGACCGCTCGTCCCCAACAAGGCGTTCTTCTATGCGTCCTACTACCGGCCGGAGGTCTCGCGTGAGAACGTGGCGAACCGCTACGGTGACCTGCCCTCCTTCGAGAGCACGCGGAACGAGGGCTTCGGCAAGCTGACGCTCACACCGGCCAACTCGGTGCTGCTGAATCTCAGCTACCGCAACTCGCACCGCCTCGGGAAGGGCAGCACCTTCGGCGCGAGTTCCTCGTCCACGACGGGCACGGGCTCCGAAGCGTGGCTGAGGGTCGGGATCGCAGAGGGCTCGTGGGTGGTCAACACCCGCAGCTTCTTCACCTTCAAGTACACGCACTTTGCCAACGAATTCAGCGACCGGCCGGACAACGAGGCCGCTGTCAGCCCCGTGACGGCCATAGGCACGCGGCTGCCCGTCGATTCGCTGGATGTCTCCGGACGCCTGTCGGTGCCCGTCCCGATCGCGAACCAGGCCGCGTACAACACCTTCGTGCAGCCGCTGATCGATCGCTACGGCTTCGTCGAGAACGGCGTCCGCACGGGCGGCGGCATCGTCGGTTACGGCCTCGAGTTCAACGACCAGGACTTCTTCCGCGATGGCGGCCAGATTGGCTACAACTACACCCTCGGCACGTCGATGAGCCACGAGATTCACGCTGGGTTCCAGTGGTACCGGGACGCGGAGGATCTGCTGCGCCGGTCGAACGGCTGGGGCGCGATCACCGTCCCCGGCGGCCGCACGAGCTTCCAGGGGACGCCGATCTTCTACACGGCAACGTTCTCGCAGCAGTCGTTCGGCACTCCGCCGATTCGTTCGGAGTACCGGTCGCAGAGCTTCGAGATCAACGACAACATCCGGTGGCGGAACTGGTCGTTCAACGCCGGCGTGATCGTGAGCCGCGACCGGCTCTACGGCCAGGATCTGAAGGAGGATTCCTCCGTGCTGTCCGGGTTCGTCCGGGAGCCGGGCAACATCTACAAGATGTACGAGATCCCGTTCAGCAAGATGATCCAGCCGCGCCTCGGGGCCACCTGGGCCTACGACCGGACCAACACCATCTACGGCAGCTACGCGCGCTACAACCCGGCGGCTAGTTCGCTGCCGCGCGCCGCGTCCTGGGCCCGCAACCGCACCACGACCGTCGACGCCCACTTCGACTCGACGGGCTCGCTCTTCGCGGTGACGAACGTGGCTTCCTCCTCCGGCAAGTTCTTCGTGGAGGACATGACGCCGCGCACGGTCGATGAGTACATCATCGGCACGGCGAAGCAGCTCGGCCCGCAGTGGACGGCGCGCCTCTACGGCCGCTTCCGCAACGGCTCGCACTACTGGGAGGATACGAACAACACCGCGCGCGTCGCGTTCAATCCTCCGGCCGAAGTCAACGGCGTTCCGGTTCCGCGCGAGCCGTACATCGCGGATCTGACCCAGCGCATCCAGCAGGTCGGCACGGGTTCGACGTACGTCATCGCGGAGCTCGACGGCGCGTACACGAAGTACCGTGAAGTGACGATGGAGTCCGAATGGCAGAACGGCCGCGCGTTCGTCCGCGGGTCGTACACCTGGAGCAAGTACTTTGGCAACTTCGACCAGGACAACACGACCACCGGCAATGACGCCAACGTCTTCATCGGCTCGTCGTTCATCGCCGACGCCGCCGGCCGACAGCTCTGGGACTTCAGGGACGGCAGGCTCCGTGGCGATCGCCCGCACATGTTCAAGCTCTACGGCTACCACGCCATACCGGGCGTGAACGCCACGGCGGGCCTCTATTTCATCGCGCAATCCGGCCAGCCCTGGGAAGAGTGGAGCTACGAGCCGTACAGAACACTGACGACGAGCACGAGCGACGTCTCGCGCCTCGCCGAGCCGGCCGGATCGCGGCGCACCGACGCGCACTATCAATTCGACTTGAACTACACGCAGAGTGTGCGGCTGGGCGGGCGCCTCACGGCGCAGATTGTGGCGGACCTCTTCAACGTCTCGAACAATCAGACCGGCTACAACATCCAGAACCAGGTGCACTCGGCCGGCCTTGGCACTCCGCGGTCGTACTACGACCCGCGGCGGTTCCAGGTGTCGGTGCGACTGCAGTTCTAGTACGGCTCGGGGCTCGGGGCTCGAGGCTTGCGCCTCGGGCCTCGAGCCAGCCGTAGCTGCGAGCGAAGCGAGCGCTCAGCGAAGGCTGGAGGCTCCAGGCGTCGGGCTCGCGGTTCTGGGGGTGCCCGACGCCTAGCGCCCAACCCCCGAGAACAGCCGCTCCGACTCGATCAGCGGCCGCGTCGTTGCATCCGCCTTCTCGCGCGCGAGCTGGATGCGCCGGGCCCGGTCCGGCTCGTTCAGGAGCACGCTCGCCTGCGCCCGCTTGAACAGCGCCATCGGGTAGTCCGGATGCTGGGCGGGAACGCGGTCCAGAGCCTGTCGCGCCTCGTCGTAGCGCCGGGCGGCCATATAGAGCACGCCGAGCTCGAGATCGTGCTTGAACGACGCTGCCAGCTGATTCCTGGCCTTCTCGAACGCCGCCAGCGCCACGTCCGTCCGCTGTAGCGACATCGCCATCTGCCCTACCTGAATCAGTTCGCCGGCGGCGGGCGCGCGCAGCGCGTGCACGCGCTGCCAGAGGGCGATCGCATCGTCTGCCCTTCCCTGCTTCACACGAATCGAGGCAAGGCCTTCGAGGGCCGGGAGCCGCTCTGGACTGTCGGCCACGACCTCCTCGAGGAGCGGGGCGGCCAGCGACCAGTCAGCCCCTTTGGCGTAGTGCAGGGCCAGGTAGAGTCGTACGTCCTGGGAGCGGGGGGCAATCGCCGCTGCCTTCTTGAAGGCGTCGAGGGCCGCGCTGTTCTGTCCGAGCGCAGAGTGCGCCGTTGCCAGGCGGAGCGTGGCGTCGAGGTTGAACGGGTCGGCCGCGACGATGCGCCTGAGCAGCGGCACGACCTCGGCATATCGCGCCGCGACGAAGAGGCTCGACGCCTTCTCGATCACCTCGAACAGGTGGGTCATGTCGACCGGCCGGGGCGCGTCCTTGCGCACCACAGGAGCGGCGCCGGCACTCACATAGCCCAGGCTGGCGAGCTTCCGCTGATCCTCGCTGCTCATCGGCCCGGTGTCACGCGTCGCATCCGCTGAGGGCACCGGATAGTCGCGCAGCGCCGGGCTGACCGGACGCGAGAGCGTCGCGTCGGCCGACACGTCGCGCGTCTCTCCGGGATCGACGACGACATCGTAGATCTCGAGGCGGCCGGCGAGAATGGCCTTCTGGCGCCCTTCGACGGCCATGACCTGGGGTTGCCATCCGTAGTTCAGGAACGGCTTCATCGCTTCCCCGAGCACGACCTCCGGCGTCGCCGACGGTCGCAACAGGCTGTCGGTGCGATCGAGGCCGGCCCAATCCCGCAAAGTGTGGAAGATGCGCCGGATGCTCACGGGCTCGTCGGCCACGCCGGTCGTCACCCCTGGCCCGGCAAGCACCAGCGGCACCCTCATCGTCGACTGGTAGAGGAGATGGCCGTGCTGGAGCTCGCCGTGATCGCCGAGGCCTTCGCCGTGGTCTCCGACCACGGCGAGGGCCACTGGCCCCGTCACGCTGCGCTCGAAGGCATCCACGAGGCGGCCGAGCTCTTCGTCCATGGCCGCCACTTCCGCGAGGTACGGCGATTTCGGATAGCGGCTCCGGAACGGCTCCGCGGGTGCGTAGGGCGTGTGGGGCTCGAAGTAGTGCACCCACATCAACGTCGGCTGCCCGGACGACGGCTGGCGCAGGTACGCGAGGGCCCTGTCGGTCGTCTCCCGCGCGGACCGCTCGACGCGGTCCGCGGGGAGATCGTCATCGTAGGTGTCGAAGCCGCGGGCGAGCCCGTATCGCCTGGCCAGGACGAAGCTCGACACGAAGGCGGCGGTCCGATAGCCGGCGCGCTGGAGCTCCTCGGCGAGGAGCGGGTGCGCGGCGGACAGGTGACGGGCGTTCTCGTGCACGCCATGGCCGCCCGGATAGAGGCCCGTCAGGATGGAGCTGTGAGACGGAAGCGTTTCGGGCGCGGCGGCATAGGCGTGCCGGAAGCGCTGGCCGCGCGCGGCCAGCGCGTTGAACGCAGGCGTGTCGACGCCAGCGGCCTCGGGGCCGATGGCGTCGGCGCGCGTCGTGTCGAGCGTGACAAGCAGGATGGACGGCCGAGGCGCCGGAGGCGCCTCGGCCGGGCGGCTGCAGGCTGCCGCACAGACGAAGACCGCCACCGCGAGTTGTAAAAGACGTCGGGTGTCGATTTTACAATTGGTTTGATTTTTCCCAGGCATTTGACGGATCAGTGCGAGATTGTAAAATCGACACCCGACGTCTTTTACAACTCGACGTCTTTTACAGTTCGGCGCTTCTCACACCTTACGTCAGGGACGCCAGGAACTGCCGGGCGCGCTCGTAGGCTGGGTCGATCTTGAGGGCGGCTTCGGCCTCGCGGCGCGCATCCAGGTTGCGGCCGACGGCGGCGAACGCCACCGCGTAGTTCAGCCGCGCGGACGCCGAGAGGGGATCGCGCCGAACCGCGTCCGAGAACGCCGCGATGGCCTGCGGCATGTCGCCAAGGACGACCCAGGTCAGCCCGAGTCGCTCGGAATCAGCCGAGTCGCCACTGGCCTCGGCCGCCCGGCGCCACGCGACCACGCTCAGCTCGGCCCTCCCGACCTCCGCCAGGCCCAGCGCGAACTCGCGAGCCTGGTCCGCCTGCCAGGCCGCTGGATCCAGTTGGCGCACCGCCAGATTGGCTTCCTCCCGCCGTCCGAGCCTGGACAGCGCCAGCACGCGGAGCCTCGTTGCCGCGTCCAGTTGCGGCCCGGGGCGGACTTGCTCCAGCTCCCGGATGGCCTCGAGATCCTTGCGTTGCTGAAACAACGCGCGTCCCATCAGGAAGTGCACCGTCGAATCCGCGGGGTCGAGGGCAAGCGCTCTCCGATAGTGCGCAAGCGCTTCCTCGGGCCTTTCCTGGCCTTCATAGATCTGACCTGCGCGCAGGTAGACGCCACCCAGCTGCCGATGCATGCTCGCGGCCCTGCTGATCCAGGCCTCGCCTTCTGCGGTCCTGCCCGACTGGAGTTCGGCCAGTCCCATCCGCGCCTGTTCCTCCGCCCTTCCATCGTCGAGGCCAGTTGGCCACACGACCATCGCCGCGAGCACGGCTGCGCCCGCGGCCGACGCGCCGAGCACGCTCCAGTCCCGGTTGCGAACGCGCTCCCCTGCCCAGGCCAACGCACCGCCGCCTGCCACGGCGAGGGCCGCGTGAAATGCGAGCCGGTCCCGCGACGAAACGAAGAAGACCGTGATGGACAGGACGACCAGCGGCACGAAGGCCGCCCAGAGTCGGAAGGTCCGCGTCTTGGGTGCGGCGACGAGCAGGCCGACGAACCCGAGCGGCACGAGCACCGCCGGGCCCACGGCGAGCGTCATCAGTAGACGGCTCCCATCGCGCGCGAAGAACGGATAGCTGTGATCGATCGGCAGGAATGTCGCCGAGAGCGCGTACCAGAGCTTCGTCGCCGTGAGCTTGATGGCGCTTCCCGGGTGCTGGCTCATCCAGTCGAAGGCGCGACGCACGAAGAAGGTCCAGACTTCTCCCGGCGACAGCTCACGCGCGGCGGACTCGCTCGCGACGCGCGGCGCGTCCAGCCATCGGCCGCGCGCGTTCGGCTCGATGCCAAACGTCCGTACACGTGTGCCGGTCGCCTCCGGCCCGTTTCCCACGAGGAAATACAGGCCGGTATGTCCGGCAATCGGAATCATGTCCCCGCCGGCGCGCCAGTTGCGAACGGCGATCGGCGAGATCACCAGGCATCCGGCCGCGCCGAACGCCGCGACCGCGACACCCCGCTTGGCGACCTTTCCGAAGGCCAGGATCACCACCGCCAGTCCGGCAAACACAATCAAGATGGCGGGCCGATTCAGCGCGTGCAGTCCGAGCCCGGCGCCGGCGAACATCCACCACCGCACGCTTGTCCCTTGCAGGGCCCGCGTCAGCAGGTAGAGGTCCGCCGCGGCGAGGATCGGCTCGAGGGCGGCCTCGACGATGAGGATCTCGTAGAAGGTGAAGAGCCCGCACGCCGCCGCGAGCGCGCCAGCCGCCCATCCTGCAGCCAGTCCGTACCATCGGCGCGCGCAGAGCGCCAGCAGTGCGACGGCCGCCGTGCCGAGCGCGACCTGCACGAACCTCGCGATCTCGAGCGACCCGCCGCCCACTCCCAGCACGAGCGCCAGAAAGTAGACGTACAGCGGCGCCACGAAGAATGGAGGTGGCGGCTGCCCGAAGAAGCTCTCCGGCTCGAGGAGCCACACGTCCCCAGCCGCGACGCGCTGCGCCAGGTGGTAGTAGTAGGCGGCGTCGAGGTCGCCCGCGGGTACGAGCAGCGGATGCGGGCCGAGCGCCCACAGCACACCCAGCTTGACGACGAACACCAGCGCGAGGGCGACGACGGCGGTGAGGAGAGTGGCCCGGCCGAGACGACTCAACGCCTGACTCGCTCGAGAGCGGCCGGAGCGCCTTTCCAGAGATCGGCAAGACCGGGCTCGCGCATCAGACGCTCGATCTGATCGATCTCCATCGGCAGACCTGACGACAGATGCTCGATGCCGCTTGGCGTGATCACGATGGCATCCTCGAGACGCACGTAGATGCGCTCGTCCTGGATCGTGAGGGCCGGCTCGATGGTGAACACCATTCCGGGCTTCATGATGCCGTCGCGCGCGCCACCCGAGACGTCGTGCACTTCCATGCCGATGCCGTGTCCCCAGCTCGTGCCTGGTCCCGCATA
>Ga0105106_10003192_pt1 | contig 11749 bp, 12 predicted proteins | sample PPLLaktember2015_5_FD_79109 | JGI IMG/M metagenome (GOLD analysis project Ga0105106, IMG submission 79109) | Freshwater sediment microbial communities from Prairie Pothole Lake near Jamestown, North Dakota, USA - PPLs Lake P8 Core (1) Depth... | ecosystem: Environmental > Aquatic > Freshwater >...
ATGGGCTCCTGCTGCTGGTTGACCACCTCCTCGACCAGGTAATCCAGCACATAACGGTGGCTTCCGCCGAAAGCGCGCACAAATTCCCCGGCATCTGCCTTGCCTAGCAAAGACAAAGCGGCCAGTTGCAGGCCGATAATCCAGCCTTCGGTGCGGGTTTCCAAGATTTCGACCTGCTCCGCCGTCAGGTTCAGTCCCACGAACTGATTGAGGAAAACGAGCGCTTCAGCGGGTGTGAAACGCAGGTCATCGGTGCGCAATTCACAGACCAGGCGGTAGGAGCGCCAGCGCGCCAGCGGCAGGGGCGGGTCGGCGCGGGAAAGCAGGAGCAGACTGCAGCCAGGCGGTGAGTGTTCCACAAAATAGGTAACCGCCTTGTGGATGGCAGGTGTCTCGATCCGGTGGTAATCATCCAACACGAGCAGGGACTTGCTCCCCGCTCCCATCGCCAATAAATCATTCAGCAGAGCATTGAGCTGGGCTTCGTGCTGGACAGCCGGAGAGCTGCCCAGCTCGCCCAAAGCGGCCTGACCGGCCATGGGATAGAGGGCTTGCCAGGCAGCAGTGAAATACCGGAAAAAGCGTCCCCAGTCGTTGTCAGAGGTCTCCAGCGAGAGCCAGGCGGCGCGCAAGTCGGGCTGGGCGCGCAGCCAATCGGCGACCAGAGTGGATTTGCCGAACCCGGCGGAGGCCGAAACCATGATCAGCGGAGCTTCCAGCCCGGCAGAGAGGGCCTCGAGCAGACGCGGGCGCGGGATGTAACCGGCGGACAGGGGCGGCGGGAAGAAACGCGTGGCCAGCAGCGGAGCAGGCAGTTCGGGGGTCATAAATCGATTATACAGGTAAATTTCTATCCCGGGATAGATGACAAACAGGGTGGTTTATCCATATGATAAGTGTGAAATCAAAGGCGAAACATGAACACACCGTATGAGATCGTTGTTTTTGGATATTTACCGCCAGAATGGTCGTCTGTATTCGGTCAACTGAAGGTCGTTTGCCAGCCAGATGGGAATACTTTGATCACAGGCGTGTTGCCCGATCAAGCCGCACTTTATGGATTGCTCATGAGTTTGCGCGACTGGGGGATAACATTAATCTCGGTCAATCTGGTCGCGCAGGAAGGAAACGAACACCATGAAAAACCTGCGTAAGATAATCGCTTTAATCGTTATCCTTTTTCCCGGCATGGGTCACTGGGTGAACGGAACCGGGCACCCCTGCCAGATTGCGATCATCAAGACCTTTCTGGGTAATCCCACTCAGGAGCCAGATGCGCGCTGTATCCAGGATATGCCGAATTGGACTTTCTATATACCACAGGAAGCGGGAACCGGTTTAAGCGATGTTCTCGAAAGCCTGGTGCGCAGTGCAATACGACATCAAAAGGATATGTAAATGAATCACCCACCCATGATATTCAAAGCCCATGCAGAATTAGACTCTGAAGGAGTATTGACCGATGATAGAACTGCCTGAAGCTGTTGTCCTTGCCCAACAGATTACCAAGACTTTGAGCGGCAAGAGGATTATTCGCGCCATAGCCAATGCATCTCCGCACAAGTTCGCCTGGTATACAGGCGATCCCGAGACTTACCGGCACATCCTGCCCGGAAAGACCATCCGAAGCGCGGCTGCCTATGGCAACCACGTCGAAATCCGGGCAGATAACCATCTCTTGGTGATCAGCACGCCGATCAAATATCATGCCCCAGACGGAGCCCCGCCCAAGAAGCACCAGTTCTACCTGCAATTCGAGGATGGCAGCGGCATCAGTTGCACGGTGCAGATGTGGGGCGTGATGTTCTGTTTTCCGCAGGATGAATACGGCGCGCTGCCTGATTACCACATCGCCAAACAGAAACCCTCTCCGTTAAGCGAGGCCTTCAACCGGGCGTACTTCGATTCGCTCTTCGACGAAAACACGCCGAAACTGTCGTCCAAGGCCTTCCTGGCGACCGAACAGCGCATCCCCGGTCTGGGCAACGGCGTGCTGCAAGACATCCTGTGGACCGCGCGCATCCACCCAAAACGAAAAATGGGTGAATTATCGCCTATTGAAATCGAGGCGATGTATGACTCTGTAAAACGCGTGCTGGTCACCATGACTTCCCAAGGTGGGCGAGATACTGAGCGCGACCTCTTTGACTGCCCAGGCGGATACAAGACCATCCTGAGCAAGAACACAGTGGATACACCCTGCCCGGCTTGTGGAACAACTATTCGCAAAGAGCCTTATCTGGGCGGCGCGATCTACTTTTGTCATGGATGTCAAAAGCTGTAATTTCGTACCAACATAGGAAAAGGAGGTCAACCGATGGCAAAAGATTTTCGACATTATCGGGTACTCGCTGAACAACTCAGTAAATTCGTGAAACGCGGAGAAAAAGGCCGCCATCCTGGAGGGGATGGACTATGCCAATAGCGGCTCAAAACCCGAGGTCAAAGCGGAATGGGCACGCCAGTTGATGCAGCGCATGGACCAACTGCTGGAACCGCAGACCTGCGTCCAGGTTCGAGAGGGCTGCGCCTGCGTGCTCTCCAACGACAAATCCATCTACGCCCGCACCTTCCGCAAGCTGCGCAAGCTCTATCCTGAAGAAAACCAATATCTGGACGAGGTGGTTAAATATCTGAACGCCACCTCGCCTCTGCGCCGATGCGGGCAAGTTAGCCGCGAGGGGGAGCGCATCACCGCGCTGATTGCAGGGCTGTCTACGTTGTGGGTGGGGATGCTCTTCATGATCTCCGACATTGATGAGGCGGAGCAGGCGGTGCTTTCTGGGACGGCAAACGCGCAAATGGCGTTGTTCTTTTCTTCGATCAACGTGCCGATCCATACCTTATTTGCCGTGATTTACAGCGTTAGCCTGTTCCTGCTGCTCTGGGCGGCCTTCAAAGGGTATTGGCGCGCAGCCCCTTCCGCCGAACGGATGGAGGTGCTCGGATGATCACAATTGCCCATGTCTACACTACCAGAGAATACCTGGTCGCATCATCCATCCATGAGATGGCGAAGCGGTATTCGTTCCTTGAAGGTTTGTTTACCAATTGCCTGGATACCATGCAGGCCGAACTCGACAAACCGACCTGCATCCGCTTGATGGCGGGCTGTGGACGCGGCTGCTTCCTGCGGCACGCTTACAAACAGGAGTTAGCCGTCCTGGGAAAGGGCAGCCTGGAATCCTTACCTGCCGCGCTGCGTAACAACTTCGAGGTGTGGCAGGCCAAGAACGGTGTTAATATCCGCTACGCGAGACCTCCGCCCATTGTTACTGCACGCCGCTGCCGGAGCGCGCTGCAATGCCTGGTGATATTCACTGGCACTGCACCCGCGCTATGCGCTGCCAGCCTCAACTACTTGGTCTGGAGCGAGCGGCTGTCCAGTTTGTTGAACAACTCAAAGGCATATCCGGCCCCTGGTCCCGGGATGAAGTCGCGCCAACTGTCGCTCTTGCGCCCTGCGGCATGGACTGCCTTCAGTGAAGAGAATACAACCGCCGCTGCGCGGGCTGTCCGGCCCCATCGCATTACCAAATTGAAAACGAAGAAGAGTGGTTTAGATTTACTATCAAACTGGAAGAAAAAAACATGAAAGCAATTCTTCAAACATTCATAAGCCCCTTCATTGGATTTCAAACCTTTCGCAACCTGGCTTGCCTGCTTGGGAATATCGTATTTGGGTTTGCCTACTATCTCATCCTACAAATTGGACTGGCGCTGGCCTGGGGTTTGACCTACCTGCCGTTTTCCATTCTCCCCAGTCTGGATTGGGCTTCGCAACTCAAAACGGCTCCCGTTATTCTCGCAGGATTGCTCGTCCTGCCCATCCTGGTCTGGATTTTGCAATTGTTCGTCCTGCCGGAGCAATGGCTGGCGAACTTCCTGATGAAGGCGGACATCCCCCTCGACGAGGCCTTGCGGACGAAAGATTCTAACCTGCTCCAGCCTATCCGTCTTTTTGCGGCAGCCTCAACCTGGAAGCGCCTGCTTCACGCCCTGCTCAAAATTCCGCTGGGAGTGGTTTCTTTTGCCGCTCTTTTTCTTGTCCTGTTACCCGTCCTGGCATTGCTGGCAACGCCGCTGGCCTATCTCGCTGGTTTCCAGGACCTGATCGTCGGCGCATGGCGCATGGATACTTTCGGGAATGCATCGCTGGCTTCCCTTTCCAGTTTCCTACTCCTGCCGCTCACACTGCATGGGGTGAACTTGCTGGCAAAATTTTCCGGCTGCTTGGCAAAAGTGCTGCTGACCGATTCGAAAGGTTAACAGATGATCAAAGGCACGAAAATCCTCCTTCGCTCTGTTCAGGAATCGGATTGGGCTGTGATTGAAACCTGGGGCAAAAGCCGGGAATCACTCTGGGGCGAATTCCAGCGCTTCCAACTCGATCATCTCCCCTTGCTACAGGCATCTTTCGAGAAAACCCGACTGCTAAGTCGCGAATCAGGCTTCTTGCTGATTGAAACCCTCGCCGAGCCGCAGGTGATCGGCTACGTGCGCTATACCCTGATCCCCTACCCGGATAGCGAAAGTTTACCCGCTGTTACGCAAAATGGGAAGCGCTTTAGCTGCCTTGCGCTCTCCCCGAATTATTGAGAAGATAATATCCAGACTATCACTGCTCGCCAATTTCTAGAGCAGCTGATGCAGGAGTGACCTAGCCAATAATTTTATTGTCATCGGGCCCTCGATAGATGCTGCAATTTCTTCATGGTTTCAATCATCGATGCAACCTTGGAGTTGATCATAAAGTGGTAAAATTATTTTGGCGCGATAATCTTTCTTTGAGTCATTGTGAAGCAAATCCATTGGTTGTTATCGCGTTGACAGACCTTTAATAAAAATATCCAAGAGACTTTTTTCACCAATCGTCCAATGGACTGGGGCGATTCTGCCAGGCTCTTGGTTGGATGAAGCGGTTACAGGGATCTCGTCCTTTTAAGCCATTGGACAAGAAAGTAATCAGCCATATTTTTGAAGTATGATAATCTAAGAATTTTCATGTTTCCTTACCAACTTAAGGCATTCGGTTTCTGTGGATCATAGATCGTCGGGTTCGCTGGATTGGATGGGTTTAACGGTCTGAGTCCCCATTTTCAGGATTGGAACTCATAACCCGAAGGTCCTTGACATGAATCCAGGGCCCGTTACAAGGCGGGTGTATTTACTCGATACGAACATAATGGACTTCAGAGATCGACATGACAATTACGACCGCGGAAAACCAGCCTGACACAAGCTGAACGGGAGGAAATACTTCTCGCAAATGGCAACATCTGCGAGCTATCGCGGATATGCCTCTTGGTATCAGGTTTTTTCAAACGTCTCCCAATAGGCCTTGTCCAGTTCGTCATCTGCCAGGTGAGCATACAGGCTGGTTGTGCTGATGTTGCTGTGCCGGGCTAGCGCCTGAGCCACTTTGAGATTACCCGAAGAGCGCGGAACGATGGTGACGAAGTAGTGCCGGAAGCTGTGGGGGGTGATGATGCCGGCGGCAGAGGCTCCCAGGACCTCCTTCACCCGCTTCTCGACGATGTCTCGCCCGGTCTCGGTGCTCACCGGCCTGAACTGGCTGGCGGCGGTTTTGGCGCCTGGATCATGACGCAAAAACAACGGCAGCGACCCTAGTGGCTTGCGGGCGTTGCTATCCAGGATGGAGCGGGCCTCCAGATAGTCCCGCAGTGCACCCAAACTGCGAGTGGAGAAGCGAATCACCGCCTGCTTGTTGCCCTTGCCGATCAGGATTGCCTTGCCTTCGTTCCAATCCGGGTCGCCGCTGCGCATCTTACAGGCTTCGTGCACCCGCAGACCGGTATCGGCCAGGGTGAGCAGGAAGGCGCGGTCGCGCAGGTTGCGCAGGCGCTCGACGTCATTCTCGACCGGTTTGCTGACCAACCGCTCGGCATAGTCCAGCACTTTCTCGATGACCTCCCTGAGGAACTGGGGCAGGCGCTGACCGGGCCGGCGCACGCGGCGTTTGAGCAGTTGACGCAGGCGTGGCAGATTCGGTTCAGCCAGGCCGCTGCCTTCCAAATACTCTTAGAAGCTGATCACCGCGGACAGGTAAAGCCGCCCCGTCGCTGGGGTGTAGATCTTGAGCGCATCGACGAACCAGGCCATGGCGTCTTCCGGGAAGCCGCAGGGAGAGGCAGCTAAACCGAACTTATGTTCTAACAATGCCTTGCCGAGCGCCTGGAGGGCCTGGCCATAGGCCTTGGCGGTGTTCGGGCTGCGACAATCCTGGACGGCGCCAAGGTAGACTTCCAAGGCTTCAGCGATCGTTTTGGCAGGGTGGGGGAGGCCAATAGCTGTGCGCCAAGATTTTTTCATCCTAAGGCGGGCCAAGAATTTGGGCAAGGTTTCCAGCGCGGGAACCGCTTAGAAGCGTGCCCTGGATGCTGCTTGCGAGTAGGTGCGCTGGGCCATAGAAATCCCAGAGGCAGCAGCGAAGCGGCGCCGGGAAAACCGATCTGGCACACGATAATTAACATTATATTGTGCTTGAATTTTACGGCGGAATCGAGTATAGTTGGCTCTATGACCATCCTCTCCGAAGCCGTCCAGGCCTACCTGAACACCATCGCCAACTCGCGCAGCCCGCGCACCGAGCGCACTTACCGCACCGCCATGCAGGCCTTCTGCGCGGCCCTGAAGACCATTCCGCTCGATCCAAAGCAAAAAGCGTCCACGCTGGACCCAAATACGGCTGACGTGGCTGACTTGCAGGTCGATCACATCAAAGTCTTCATTCAATCCCTGAAGCGCTACAGCGCCGCCACCGAACGCTTGTACCTGACCGCCGCCGTCGGGTTCTACGAATACCTGGCCGCTGAGAACTTGTCCACCCCCAACCTGCCCCGTCTGCGCGAGTTGATCGCCCGCCGCGCCCGCACCCTGGGCCGGCGGCGCCCGAAATTCCCGCGAAACGAGATTGATGAATTGATAAATTATGCTATTAATCTTGCAGGAAGGGATATAGAAAGTGCCGGGGCGAAAGCGAAGAGCGAGGCCGGAAGACTGGCCGAGCGCAGGCGCGGGCGCCTGCGCAACCTGCGCGACCGGGCCTTCATCCTGCTGCTGGCCGACACCGGGTTGCGCGTGTCCGAAGCCTGCGCGCTCCTGCTCGGCGACGTCGACTTCCTCGAAGCCCGGCTGGACGTGCTGGGCAAAGGCGACGACGAAGCCCTGGTGCGCATCTCCCAGCGGGCGCTGCAGGCCATCGCCGACTATCTGGAAGCTCGCCAGGTGAAGGGTTCCCGCAGCGGCGGCCGGCTCGCCGGGGAGAAAGAAAAGTCCCTGCCGCTCTTCGTGCGCCACGACCGCCGCGCCGCCGGCGAGCAGTATCCCATCGCCGCCTCCACCGCCTGGGACTTCGTGCGCCAGCGCGCCGTCGAGGCGGTGGGCGCGGCCGCGGCGGCCCAGATCCATCCCCACTCCTTCCGCCATTACTTCGTCACGGTGGTGCTGCTGGCCACCAACAACCTCGAGAAAGCCCGCGCCCTGGCGCGGCACAAGAACATCGCCACCACGCAGCTCTATGCCGAAGTCGATCCCGAGCTGGACCGGGATTATCACGAGATCTTCAACGCGCCAGGCCACGACACGGGCTAATTTACTCTAGGAATTGCATCCCCTCTTCTCCTAGTAGCGCTGATCCTCGATCCTGGAAGATATCGCACCTGCCCTGCCCCACCCATCGCCGAGGCTGGGCCACCGCTGCCTACCGTGATCGTTACCTAAATCTGGCTATCTGGGAGGGGCGCTCCCGTTTCGTCTTGCAGTTGATAATTGTCAACCTTCGACACATCGTAGAAAGTACCTATGATGTCTATCCGCTACTTTTCACGATTATATCAACTACGCCAAACTGCCTATCCCACCCCCATGCCGGGCGGCGACGATCTCGGCCATGATGGGTGGCGCATGGACGCGGCTGCAATTTGTTCCCTGATGTACAAACTTGACAGGCGGAACAAAATCCGCTAATATATCGCTATGCGACATATAACTGGGCGACATATATCGGGCAAACGGAAGCGAAAATGGACGTGAAGACAAACCTCCCCCTCAGTGAAGCTACCTTTTTCATCTTCCTCAGCCTGGCGCCACGACCCAGGCACGGATACGCCATCATAAAAGAGGTGGCCGCCTTGAGCGATGACCGTGTGCAGTTGAGCACCGGTACGCTGTACGGTGCCCTCAAACGGATGCTCGACCAGGGCTGGATCGAGCGCTTCGACGAGCGGATCGGTAACGGCCGTGAGGAGCGTAAAGCCTACCGGCTGACAGACCTGGGGCGGCGTATCCTGGATGCGGAAACAACCCGGCTGCAAAATCTCGTTCACCTGGCCCGGGAGCAAACGGCCGGATCCAAATCATGAAACCACTGGCAATCATGAGCGACGTGTGAGGGGATGGAGCGATGATCGAAACGATCCTGTTCATTACCATTCGCCTGTACAAGCTGCTGCTGAGCCTGTATCCGGCTGAGTTCCGCAAAACATTCGGCGAGGAGATGACGGAAGTATTCTATGAAAGCCTGCAGACCGCCGCCGATGCCGGCTGGGGTGACCTGCGGACCGTGCTGGGGAATGAGCTGCGCGACTGGCCGGTCAGCTGCCTGCGCCAGCATCTCTGGGAGCGAAACCGCCTGCTGCTGCCCGAGAGTTCGTTCCTTTCCGGCTGGGGAGCAGTAGCCGCTGCACTGCCTTTTCTGCTGTACTTCTTTATGAGCTTTGGTCCTTCGATCTCGCGTGAGGTACTGCTGATCGTTTTTGGTGTCGCCATGGTTGCGGCCTGGTGGCAGCGCTGGCCGGGTTGGTTTGTCAGCTGGCTGGGGTTCCTCATCCTGTTCGGTCAAAACTGGCTGCCATATTCGCTGCTGGGAGCTGGTCCGGCCTTGAACAGCCTTCCGCGGCTGCTCAACATGCTGTCAACGGTCGTTTTTCAAACAGGCTGGCTGGCGGTGATGTATTGGGTAGTGCACCGCTGGCCCCGCTATGGTGTGCTGGTATTCTTGCCCTCTCTGTGGATGCCATGGGCCTTCAGCATGGAGTTCGCCTCGGAGGCGATGACGGCTGTGGTCAGCAACGCCGTCTTCATCGTCTCTGCCCTGATCGCCGTGACCATCAGCGTCCAGCGGACCAGCAGCGGCGACGTGTGGCTGCTGTATGCTGGAGCTCTGCTGCCGGGCGGGTTGTTGACGCTGGGATCGGTCCTGTTCACGCCGGGTATGGTAAACGCCTGGGTTGACTTTGGCTCCCACTTGATGCAGGCGCTGGCCCCCTTCGCCGGCATCCTGCTGCTGCAATCGCTCAACGCCTGGGGGCGGGAACATATCGCCCAACGGTTTACCCACCGGATGACAGCCGGCGCGCTGCTCATGTTCATGGCGCGTTTAACAATGGTCCACTTGTACGGGCCGAGTGGTCTGACAGCGTTCCAACTCAGCCTAACACCCGTACTGACAGCCGCTGGGCTGTTGGGCGTTCTGCTCGTCTTCAGCGGCGGCTGGCGGCTGCGGACTCACCTTGAACCTGCGGGAAAGCGCCATTTGACCGTCATGTCCGTGATGCTGATCCTGTTGCCACTGCTCTACTACGCACCTTTTCTGACCAATATTGTAAATACACTGATTTACGATCAGCCGAACTTCATAAGGCTGCGAACCGTGCCGCCGGCGCTGCAAACGGTCGACTCGGTGGTTTTCGCCATTGGCCTGGTTGGGCTGCTGCTCCTGCCGCTGACGATTGGCTGGCTGCGGCGGCAAACGGCCGCATTTCCTACCTCGACCGAGCAAGCCGGCTTGAAGGCCTGGCGGCAGCGAAGAAGAGAACGACGAGAAACCAGGAACCGGTTCGGAACCGCCTGGTTGTCGCCCAAACGCCTGGCGCTTCTGCTCGCGTTCACCATTCTGCTGGCGGGAGGCATCTTTTTTGTCGCTGTGTTCCTGCCGCTGCAACTGAAAGCGGAACCATACACACAGCAGATAGCCCTGGGCGACCTGGACAGCGACGGCCACCTGGATGCGGTGCTGGCCAATACCATGCGCCTGCTGCCCCATGCGGAAAACAGAATCCTGTACAACGACGGCAGCGGCCATTTCAGCGACGGTAACCAGGACATCGGCGAGGGCGGTACAGGCGTCGTGCTGCTGGACAGCGACGCCGACGGCGACCTTGACGTGGTGGTCGGGGGGATGATCGGCGGTATCGAATTCAGGAACGAGAATGGCCGATTCACGCCGGACGATATCATCACCTCGCACGCCCCCGAATCCGGCGCCTCTCAGTTCTACTTCCACACGGGCGACTTGAATGGTGACGGCATTCCGGATGTGTTCATGGCTGGCTGCTGCGGCACGGGCATCAGCCGAGCGCCGGAGGAGATGGAATGGGTGGCGCCTGTGAACCGTGTGCTGCTCGGCAGCGACGCCGGACTGGTGGACAGCGGCCAGGCGCTGGGAGTGCGGGGCAGCCAGGCCGTTGCTTTAGGCGACGTTGACGGTGATGGCGACCTGGACGCTTTTGTGGGCAATACGCAAAGCAACCGGGAAAATATGCGCAATGATGAGCCGAATGAAGTCTGGCTCAACGACGGCGACGGCAATTTCAGCGATAGCGGCCAGCTGCTGGGCGACCAGCGCACCTATGCCGTAGCGCTGGGGGACGTGGATGGAGATGGCGACCTGGACGCGCTGGTGGGCAACGAAGGCGCAGACGAGCTCTGGCTGAATGACGGGGAGGGTCGCTTTACCCTCAGTGATCAACCGTGGTCTAAGCGGCAGACGTTGTTCGTTTTCCTTGTCGATCTGGACGGCGACGGCGACCTCGACGCCGTAACCGGGCACCAGCTCACCGGAAGCTTTGCCTGGTGGCGGCAGGGATTGATCTGGTGGAACGACGGCAGCGGCCGTTTCACCCGCGGCGAACAGCGCATTCGCTTCCTGCCGAACGCCGCCCTGGCCGTTGGTGACGTCAATGGCGACGGCCGGCCGGACATCATCAGCGGCGCGCTGGATGAAGTGACTGTTTGGTTGAATGAGGGGGACGGTCGTTTCTCCGCCGTCGACCAATAACAGGAGATTACACATGTGGCCTAACGAACACAAATTTTCTTTTCTTTTACTGGTTGCCCTGCTCCTGTTCATCTCTGCCTGCAGCCCGCCAGATCAGATATTCAATCCATTGGAATTATGGGGGTAGTGCGACTCTGGCCCTGTTTTGGCGCCAGCACCTGGCATCACAACCCAAGAACGCACCAACCAGCAACCGTTTAAGTTATCCCCCACGGATAATGGCGGGACCCAGATTTGATTGGTCCGCCTTGGCCATCTTATTACCGCAATCGGGCTGAAACGATTGTTCCAGCACCGCTTGTGTATCGCGCTATATTAACCAATTGGGGGTTGACAAAGCGTGTCCGCAGAGCGTAAAGTCTTGTGGGCCTACCGGCTCTCGATCTGTTGAAAAACAGGTGTGAATGTACGGGATTTTACGCTTCGGTGTGGTTTCCACACCCGAGACCGCTCAGTTCCCGCTGGGCGATCTTGCTTTTACGTACTCTTTCGAGGCTGTCGAGGCATTGTTCACTCATCGGGCATGGGTAGGGGTGTCATCCGAATGTGACGTTCACTGTCGCCTAAAGGCGACAGCTACTCAGCCGACGCACGGCGTAACTGCCCACGTTATCGGCTGACCGCTCCGTCCGAGCGGAGTTAGCAAAGCTAAAGACAGGATATTCCGAG
>Ga0105106_10003193_pt1 | contig 11749 bp, 11 predicted proteins | sample PPLLaktember2015_5_FD_79109 | JGI IMG/M metagenome (GOLD analysis project Ga0105106, IMG submission 79109) | Freshwater sediment microbial communities from Prairie Pothole Lake near Jamestown, North Dakota, USA - PPLs Lake P8 Core (1) Depth... | ecosystem: Environmental > Aquatic > Freshwater >...
CAGCGGCCGGCTGCGCGCACACCGCGGCGAGGCCCGCGCAGAGCACGAGCCGCGCACGCACCTTCGTCGCCCCGCTCCTCACGCCACCCCCAACGCGGAACCCGCGGCCGCAGGAAGGTATCAGAGCCAGCGGGGAGTCCCCCACCCGGAGAGCCAGCGGGGAGTCCCCCACCGGGCGCCGCCGCGGGAGAGACCGTATCGTGACAGGCGTGGCACGCGGCCCCTCCCCTCGCTGCCTCGGCCTCCTCGCCCTCGCGAGCCTGCTGGCGGTCCCCGCGCCCGTCGCGGCGGAGGCGCTCCCCGCCGTCGCGCGCCCGCGCATTCCCGGCCCGGCCGGCGGCGAGGGCAGCTCCGGGACCGTCTTCTTCCTCGAGCTCCCGGGCGGAGCCGTGGCGGCCGTCGGCGCCGCCCACTCCTTCGACCTCGGAAAGCTCGCCTCCGCCTCTGCCGTCGAGTTCCGTCTCGGCCGCACGGGCGTCGCCGTCGCGCGCTCCGAGCGCTTCCTCGCGCCGCCCGGGCGACCCTTCACCGACCCCCGCGGCTCCCTGCGGGAGGATGTCGTGGTGTTCGCCCTGGCCGCGCCGCCCGAGGGCGCGCGGAGCCTCGCCCCCGCGGCGCCGGGCGAGGCGCAGGAGGGCGAGCGGGTGCGGCTCCTCGGCGTGCCGGCGATGGTGCCCCAGGACGAGGACGACCTCTTCGGCCGCCTGGTGCGCATCGACGCGACGCGCCTCGAGGTGGACCTCGACGTGAAGGCGGACCTGCGCGGCTGGGGCGGCGCGCCGGTGCTCTCGGCGAAGAGCGGGCGCGTGCTCGGCCTCCTCGAGGCGGCGATGCCGTCGAGCGGCACCCTGCGGCTCGGCGTCGCGCCGATCGAAGCCGTGCTCGAAGTCGTCGCGGCGCCCCTCGAGGCGGGCCGCGGCTCGCGCTTCGCGGCCTTCGCGCCGGAGGCGCCCGGGAGTGCGCTCTCGGCGGCGGACGAGGCGGAGGCCCGCGCTGCAGGCGAGGACGAGGCCCCGGCCGAGGCGCCGAGCTCCTCGGACCCGGGCGAGGTGGCCGAGGAGACCATCGAGCGCGAGCCGGACTTCGCGGCGGGCAAGGCGACGGACACCGGCGACTTCGAGCGCGCCGAGGGCGAGCTCGAGCGGCGCGTGGAGGAGGCCGCCGCCGCAGCCGCGCCCCGCGCCGCGCGCGCGACGGAGGTCGAGATCGACGTCGACTACCCGCCCGACGAGTCGGTGCTCGACTCCGCCGCCGGCGTCCTGCTGGCGGGCCGCGCTCTCGCCCAGCGGGGCGACGTCCCGCGCTTCGACGTCGCCCTCGTGCTCGACACCTCCGGGTCGACCTCCCAGGCGACGGGCATCGACGTGAACGGCAACGGTGTCGTCGGCGCCACGGGGATCCGCGGGCTGTTCCGCCACGGCGACGACCCCGGCGACTCGATCCTCGCCGCCGAGGTGGCGGCCGCCCTCCGGCTCCTCGAACGCTTCGACCCCCGCAACGTGCGGGTCGGCGTGATCGGCTTCTCGGGGACACCGCCGGGCGGCGCCGGCGGCGGCGGCATGATCGTCATCGGCGGCGGGCCCCCGGTGCCCCCCGCCGTCACCGAGGCGCCGCTCACGAGCAACTTCGGGGAGACGCGGCGCGCCCTGGCTCGCATCTTCCAGCGGGGGCCCTACGGCGGCACCCACATGGCGGCGGGCCTCGACCAGGCCACCATCGAGCTCCTCGGCCTGCGCGGCTCCCTCTCGGAGCCGGATCCGCAGGCGCAGAAGGTGGTGGTGTTCCTCACCGACGGGATGCCGAGCCTGCCGACGGGCTACGAGTCCTACGACGTGCGCGCCTGCCTGCGCGCCGCCGAGCGCGCGCGCCGGGCGGGGGTGAAGGTGAACACCTTCGCGATCGGCCCCGAAGCCCTCTCCGGCCCGGTCGCCACCGTCGAGATGGCGCAGCGCACCGGCGGCTCGTTCACCCCCGTGCGCAACCCCGCGGACATCGTCTCGATGATCGAGGGCGTGAGCCTCGTCGACCTCGCGGAGATCCGGGTGCGCAACCTGACCACGAAGAAGGACGCCGCGGAGGTCGAGGTCCGGCTCGACGGCAGCTTCGGCGCGCTCCTCGACCTCGCGCCGGGCCGCAACCGCATCGAGGTCTACGCGCGCGCCACAGACGGTAGCGAGTCGCGCCGCGAGGTCACGCTCCACTACGCGCCGGGAGCGCCGCTGCCCGAGCTGCCGCCCGCCCTCGTCGCCACGAAGAACCTGCTGCTCGAGCGCCGCCTCGCCACCCTGAAGCAGGTCGGCCTCGGCATCGAGCGCGAGGCGGCCGAGCGCACGCGGGGCGAGCTGGCCCTCGAGATCCAGCGCGAGCGCCGCCAGGCGGAGGAGCGCGCCGCCGCCCAGCGCCGCGAGCTGCGCATCGACGTGGAAGCGGAGCCGCCCTCGGGCCCCGCTCCCGAGCCGGAGGTGAAGCCGTGAAGTCCATGCTCGTCCTTTCCGCGGCGGCGCTCGGAGCCGCCCTGCTCTCGGCGGGCGCGCCGGCGCGCGCCCTCGACGCGGCGGCCGACGTCGACGCCCGCGTCACCCTCTCCGAGATCCGCGTCGACGGAGACGCGATCGAGGGGCGACTCGCCAACCGCGGCCCCCACGAGCTGCGGGACGTGCGGGTGCTCCTCACCTACACCTACCACTGGCCCGACGAGGTCCACCCCGGCGACGAGAGCCCGGGCCACGCGTGGGTGCACGTCGTCCCGGGGCCGCTGATCCCGGGCGCCAGCGAGACCTTCCGCTTCGCGCCGCCCGGCGGCCTGCCGACGGGGGAGGGCCGCTTCGAGCCGGGCGGACAGGTGCTCGGCTTCACCGAGGTCGGCGAGCCCTAGCGCGCGGCCTCCGCGGCTCGCCCGCGAAGCCAGGCGTGGTAGCGGGCCGGTGCCAGGAAGATCAGCCACAGCGACACCGCGATCGGCAGCGACAGCACCCGCGCGACGCCGAGGACCAGCGGGTTCGCGAGCGCGCCGCCCTCGTGGAAGCTGCCGGTCAGCCATTGGGCGATCGAGCCGGTGACGCCGAGCACGGTGATGGCGACGACGCTCCCGGTCCAGACCGCGAAGAGCAGGAAGCGGTTCACGAGCACCGGGTCGGCGAGGCCCAGCCGCCGGCGGCGGCGCAGCAGCAGGTAGTAGCGGAGCGACTCGACGAAGACCCAGAGGTAGGAGGCGTAGCACGGCAGCAGCAGGAACAGGCTCGAGCCGGAGGCGTAGGCGCCGAGCACCAGCCCGAGGGCCCAGAGTGCGGCGAGGCCCGCCGAGGCGCCCCAGGCGAGGCCGCGCGCCCAGCGCTCGCCGGGCCGGAACACGCACCAGGTGAAGAGGAGGAGTGCCACACCGCCCGCCGTCGCGAGGGCGTTCGAGGCCGCGCGCACCGTCGCGGCGTCCTCGGGAGCGAAGCGGTCGGTCCGGATCGAGAGGGAGATCCCGAAAGGAACCACCAGGAAGTAGATCCCGACCAGCAGCTCGGGCAGCTCCCGCGTCCGCGCGGCGAGGCGGAAGAGGCGCAGGGAGAGCAGCGACAGGAGGATCGGGATCCCCAGCCCGAGGTCGGCCGGCCACTCGAAGCGCATGTCCAGGCGCTTCGACGCGCCGCGTCGCACGCTTGAGGCCTTTCCTGCGGGCCCGGCGCAGGGCCCCGGGGCTCCGATTCGAGTCTCGAGTCCCCCTCCGAGCGAAGGCCCGGGCGGCGGCTCGCCTGTCGCCACGACCGGGCGGCCTGCCCAGCGCGCGATGCGACGCGACGATCTCGCCCCTGCCGTGGGCGCGGGAGCGGAGGCTCCTAGGGCCGCACCTCGTAGAAGGCGTTGATCGGGTGCCCGAAGTCGAGGGCGCGGAAGCGCGTGAAGCCGGCGCCGCGGGCCATCTCCGCGGCGACGGACTCGGGGAGCCCGAGGGTCCCGAGGCCTGCGCCGCCGGGCTCCGAGAGCGCCGACGACATGCACGAGAGCACCGACATGCCGTACATGAGGGCGGCCATCGGGTTCTTCTCCACGTCGGCGGCGAAGGAGCCGCGCGCCTTGATGTCGGCGATCAGCCAGGTCCCCTCCGGCCGCAGGGCGCGCCGGATCGCCGCCGCCACCTCCGCCGGCCGCGTCATGTCGTGGAGGCAGTCGAAGGTGAGCACGAGGTCGAAGCTCCCGTCGGAGGGGAGCGCCTCGCCGCGGGCGTCGTGGAAGCGGACGTTCAGGGCCCCGGCCTCGGCCCGGTTGCGCTCGGCGCGGGCGATGGCGTGCTTCGACAGGTCGTAGCCGTGGAGCTCCGCCTGGGGAAACGCCTTCGCCAGCTCGAGCAGGGCCACGCCCCCGCCGCAGCCGACGTCCGCCACCTTGCCGCCGCCCTCGAGGCGCTCGCGAACGCCCGGCAGCGCGGCGATCGCCACCGGCACGAGGAAGGTGCGGTACCAGGGCGCGAAGCCGCGCTCGATGCCCCGTGCGCCCTCGGGCCCGAAGGCGTCGTAGGGCAGCCCGAGGCCGGTCTCGAAGGCCTCGGGAAGCCGCTCGAGGACGGCCATGGTCTGGGGAAGCTGGGAGAACATCCCGCCGCCGAAGGCGGGGTGCTCCTCGTGGGCCAGCACCGCCGCCGCCTCGGGAGCGAGGGAGAAGCGCTCCTCGGCGTCGAAGGCGAGGAGCCCCGCGGCGCCCTGCTGGCGCAGCCACTCGCGCAGCCAGCGCTCGCTGAGGCCCGTGCGCTCGGCGAGCTCGTGGCTCGTCGCCGGTGCCGCGGCGAGGGCCCGGTAGAGGCCGAGGCGGTCGCCGAGGTGGATCATCCCGGCGGTCACGGCCCCCTGCAGCGTGCCGAACACGCGCTTGCCGAACTCCTTGAGGCGCTCGAGGTCGACGGGGGTGGCCCGGTCCATGCGCTTCTCCTCCTGTGGCTCCGCGGCGAGCTTACCCGGCCTCGCGGCTTTCGCGCGCGTAGGGCCGCGCGAGGTCCCCCGGCGCCCGCGCGCCTCCCGCCGCGAGGGCGAGGGCCGCGAGGGTCACGGCGTAGGGGAACATCAGGAACACCGGGTACGGGATGCCGAGGCCCCGCGCCTGCAGGCGGAACTGGAGGGCGCTCGCGAGGCCGAAGAAGAGCGCCGCCCCGAGCACGCCGAGGGAGCTCCAGCGCCCGAAGATGACCACCGTCAGGGCGATGAAGCCACGCCCCGCCGTCATCCCCTCGCTGAAGACGTGGGACTGGGAGAGCGTGAGGAGGGAGCCGGCGAGCCCCGCCGCCGCGGCGCCGAAGAGCACGGCGAGGCAGCGCACCGCGGGGACGGACACGCCCTCCGCGTCCGCCGCCCGCGCCGCCTCGCCGACGGCTCGCAGCACGAGGCCGGCGCGGGTGCGGGCGAGGAAGAAGCCCACGGCGGCGCAGAGCGCGAGGGAGAGCCACACGTAGGGGCTCTGGCGGAACAGCACCGGGCCGACGACGGGCAGCTCCGAGAGCAGGGGGAACGCGACGTCGGCGATGCCCGGCGCGTCCGTCGCGCCGGCCGGGAACGCCGCGCGCAGCCCGAGGCCCGTCGCGCCGAGGGCGAGCAGGTTGACGGCGGTCCCCACCACGATCTGGTCGGCGCGCGCGAGCACGGCGGCGGCGGCGAACAGCGCCCCGAGGAGCGCCGCCGCCGCCAGCGCCGCGGCCACGCCGAGGGCCGGCGAGCCGCTGGCGGACGCGGCGGCGAAGGCCGCGAAGGCGCCGACCAGCATCATGCCCTCGATCCCGATGTTCACGACGCCGGCGCGCTCGACGACGAGCTCGCCGAGGGCGGCGAGCAGGAGCGGCGCCGCGAGCCGCACGGCGGCCTCGAGGAGCGCCTCCATCAGCCGGCCTTCCGGGGCAGCGCGAAGCCGACCGAGAACAGGATCACGACGCCCTGCACCACCTGGGTCGCCACCGACGGAATGCCCGCCTCGCGCTGCATGGCACCGGCGCCGGCCTCGAGGGCGCCGAAGAAGAGCGCCGAAGGCACCACGGCGAGGGGGTGCAGCCGGGCCAGCAGCGCGACGGCGATCGCCGTGTAGCCGTAGCCCGGCGAGAGGCCCTGGTAGAGGCGCCCCGTCACTCCGGCCACCTCGAAGGCGCCGGCGGCGCCGGCGAGGGCGCCCGCGATCGCGAAGGCGGCGACCGCGTGCCGCTCGGGAGAGATGCCGGCGAAGCGCGCGGCGAGGGGCGAGAGCCCGACGGCCCGCAGCCGGAAGCCGAGGGGCGTGCGAAACAGCAGCCACGCCGCGGCGAGGGCGGCGGCGAAGGCGACCCACACGCCGGCGTGTACCCTCCCCAGCGCCGGCAGCCGCGCGGCGGCGGGCAGCGCGTCGCTCTGGGGGTAGGCTCCGGAGGCCTCCTGGAGCGGGCCCTGTACCGCCCAGGCCACCGCCTGGATCGCGATGAAGTTGAGGAGGATCGTCGAGATCACCTCCGAGACGCCGCGCGTCGCGCGCAGCAGCCCCGCCAGGGCGCCGAGGGCCGCGGCCGCGGCCGCGCCGCCGAGGGCGACGAGGGGCAGCAGCAGCGCGGCGGGCGCCTCGGGAGCCACCCGCGTCGCGAGAGCGGTGGCGGCCAGGGCGCCGGCCAGGAGCTGGCCCTCGGCGCCGATGTTCCAGACGCCGCAGCGGAAGGCGAGCGCCACCGAGAGGCCCGTGAGGAGCAGGGGACCGGTCTTGAGGAGCGTGGCGGTCCACGCAGCCGTGCTCCCGAGGGACCCGGCGACGAGGGCCCGCAGGGCGTCGACGGGCGAGAAGCCGAGGGCGGCGATCACCACCCCGGCGAGCCCGAGCGCCGCTCCCGCGGCCGCGAGGGAGCGGAGGGCGGTCACGCCGCGGTCTCCGCAGCGGGCTCGCCCAGCAGGATCGCGCCGAGGGACTCGCGATCGGCGCCCGCGGGCACGGGCAGCAGGCGCCCGCGCACCAGGGCGAGCACGCGGCCCGCGAGGGCGAGCACCTCCTCGAGCTCCGTCGAGATCAGGAGGATGGCGCTCCCTCCCGCCTTCAGCGCGAGGAGCTGCTCGTGCACGAAGCCCGTGGAGCCGAGGTCGAGGCCGCGCGTCGGGTTCACGGCGACGAGGGCGCGCGGGGCGCCCTCGAGCTCGCGCGCCACGGCCACCTTCTGCGCGTTGCCTCCGGAGAGCAGCGCGACGGCGCGGCGCGGATCCGGCGGCACGATGCCGAAGGCCTCGATGCGCCGAGCCGCGTACTCGACGGCGGCTCCCGCGCGGTAGCGCGCGGTGCGGAAGAAGCGCCGGTCGTCGTAGCTCCCCTTCAGCACGAGGTTCTCGGCGATGCTCATGCCGCCGACGAGGCCCGCGCGCGCGCGGTCCCCGGAGAGGTGGGCGACGCCCCGCGCGCGCAGCGCCCGCGTGCCGAAGGGCACCTCCCGTCCGTCCACCTCGAGGCGCCCGGCGCTCGGCCGGCGCACGCCCGCGAGCACCTCCTCGAGCTCGCGCTGGCCGTTGCCGTCGATGCCGGCCACGCCGACGATCTCGCCCGCCGCCACCTCGAAGGAGAGATCGCGGAGGGCGCTGGCCTCGCGCAGACCCGGGGCGCGCAGGCCGCGTACCGCGAGCGCGGGCGGCGCCCCCGGCGCCGGAACGGCCGGGGCCTCCGCGGCGCCGGGGCGCTCGCCCGGGTCGCGGCCGAGCATCATGCGGCCGAGGCTGCGCGCGTCGGTGGCGCGCGGATCGACGGTGCCCTCGCTGCGGCCCCGCCGCAGCACCGTCACGCGGTCGGCGACCTCGCGGATCTCCTCCAGCTTGTGGGAGATGAAGATCACCGCGCAGCCCGAGGCCGCGAGACGGCGCAGCACCGGAAACAGCGCGCGGGCCTCGCCCGGCGTGAGCGCCGCCGTCGGCTCGTCGAGGGCGAGCACCCGGGCGCCGCGGCCGAGGGCGCGCAGGATCTCGGCGCGCTGCTGCTGACCGACCGAGAGCAGCTCCGCCGGGATGCCGAGCGGGACGTCGAGGCCGAAGCGCTCGCGCAGGGCCTCGGCGCGGGCGCGCGCGGCGCGGGGGCGGTACCAGCGCCCCGCCTCCGGCTCGCCGAAGGCGAGGTTCTCCTCGACGCGGAACGCCGGCACGAGGGTCGAGTGCTGGTGGACCATGCCGACTCCCGCGTCCCGCGCCGCGCGCGGCCCCCAGGCCCGCAGGTCCACGGGCCGGCCGCCGAGGGCGAGGGAGCCGCGGTCGGGGCGCACGAGACCGAGCAGCACGTTCATGAGCGTCGTCTTGCCGGCGCCGTTCTCGCCGAGCAGGGCGTGCACCTCGCCGGCGGCCACGCTGAGGTCGATGCCGCCGAGGGCCGGCTGGCCCGAGAAGGCCTTGGCGACGCCCTCGAGGCGGACCGCGGGCGCGGCGTCCGTCAGAAGTTGCCCCGCTCGGCGCCCGTCAGAAGTTGCCCCGGGGCACGACCAGGTCGCCGGAGCGGATGCGCCCCTCGACCTCCTTCAGCTCCGCCCGCACGGCCTCGGGCACCTTCGCCTCGAGGGCGGGGTTCCAGACGAAGCCCACGATGCCCTCGCGCATCCCGAGGCGCAGCGGGTGCGCCTCGAAGCGGCCGTCCCGCACGCGGCGAGCGACCAGGGCGAAGGCGCCGGGGAGGTCCAGGGTGGCGGACGCGATCACGACGTCCGGCGCCATCGCGCTCTGGTCGCGATTGGTGCCGAAGGCGTAGACCTCGGCGCCGCCCGCCGCCCGCTCCGCGACCGCCTGGAAGACGCCGCGCCCCGCGTCGTTCGCCTGGTGGATCAGGAAGTCGGCCCCTTCCTCGAGCAGGGCCTTGGCGGCCTCCCGCGCCGCCGCGCTGTCGTCGAAGTTCCCGATCCAGCTCTCTCGGAGCACGGCGTCCGGCCGCCCGGCCTCCACGCCGGCGCGGAACGCGAGGAAGGTGCTCTCGATGGAAGGCAGCCGGATGCCGCCGATCATGCCGACGACGCCGCTCCGGGTCGCGCGCCCGGCGAGGAGCCCGCACAGGTAGGTGGCCTGCTCGAGCTCGAACACCATGGGCGCGACGTTCTCGCGCACGGTGCTGCCCGAGGTCGTCACGAAGATCGTCTTCGGGAACTCGGCGGCGACCTTGGCCGCGGCCTCCTGGTACTCGAAGCCGTGGCCGAAGACGAGGTCGTAGCCTCGGGACGCGTAGTCGCGGAAGCCCTCTTCGAAGGCCGCCGGGGTGCGCGTCTCGACGTGGGAGATGCGGGCGCCGAGCTCCGCCTCGATGCGGCGCAGCCCGTCGTAGGCCCCCTGGTTCCAGCCCCCGTCGGCGATCGAGCCCGGCGTGAGCAGGGCCACCTGGAAGCCCGGCGCGGCGCTCCCGCCCGGCGCCGGCGCCTCTTCCCGCCCGCAGGACGCGAGGGCGAGCGGGCCGGAGCAGAGCGCGGGAAGCAGCCCGAGGCAGAGCGCGGCGAGCCGGCGGGGCATGGCCGCCGAGCTTAGCGCGCGACGTGCTCCGCAGCGCGAACGGTGAACTCGCGCGACTCGCTGAACACCTTGAGGGGCACCCAGTCGCGCAGCTCCGACATGTGGGGCATGCCGGTGGTCATCGCACCCGTCGGGTCGATCACCCAGGGATCGTGGAGGTCCTCGAACCAGAGGGTCACCATGTGGTGCTGCCCGTCGGCGGGGCGGTAGACGATCGCCCGGTAGACCTCGTTCTCGGCGAAGCCGACCTCGCGCAGGAAGCGGTTCACGAGCAGCTCGAGGCCGTCGCAGTCCTCGCCGCCGCGCGCGAGGGTCTCGCTCAAGGTGGCCCAGTGGTCGACGGGCCCGTCGGGAAGGTAGTGGGTGCGCGCCTGCGCCTGGATCCACTCGGCCGCCTGGCGGGCGAGCGCGCGGCGCTGCTCCGCGCGGAAGGAGACGAACTTCGCGCCGAGATCGGGGACGCTCGCGGTCTTCGGCGCCGCCGCCGCCCCGGACCCCGAGACCGACGCCGGCGAGAGCGCGGGCTCCACCGGGCGCGCGTTGCGCTCGCGCACCTGCCAGCCCTCGATCTTCGGCGACCACGCGTCCCCGAGCGCCGGCGCCGCGAAGTAGTCGTAGGCGACGACGCGCGGCGCGGGGCTGCTGAGGGGCGCCGGCGCGCAGCCCGGGAGCAGCACGGCGCAGGCCAGCAGGCTCCCGAGGAGGCGCGCGGGGGACCGAGTGAGGGGCATCACCCCCTCTGGATCGACCCGGTGCCCCGTAAAGTTGAGCTAAGTATCCGTAGACAGTAAGGAAAGGGGCCGGCCGAGACGAGCTTCCCACCTGCCCGCCGGAGGATCGGGAAGGAGCTTCCGCTCCATGAGCCGGCAACGGACCGGAAGCGAGCCCGCAGCGGCCGCGGGGCCCTCGGCCGTCAGGCCGGGAAGTTCAGGAAGCGAGCGAGGACGAAGCTGATCACGATGTACAGGACGATCGCCGGGATGCCGCCGAGGATGTAGAGCACCGAGACGAGGTCGACTCGCCCCCGCGTCTCGCCGCCCTCGTCGCCGCCCTGCGCCCCGTGGGAATCGGACACGCGCGCTCTCCTTCGCTGGCGGCGCGGACCCTAGCCGCTCGCCTCGGGCCGCGCCATCGCGCGCCTCAGTGCCGCCACTCGTCGGGCACGCCGGCGAGGTTGGCTTCGACGTCCAGGTCCTTGCGGGCGCGCTCCAGGCGCTCGATCTCCTGCTTGCGCCGGGAGATCTCCTGGCGCAGGCGGTAGTCGAGGGGAGCGTCGGTGTTCGTCGTGCCCGGCGGACCGAAGAGCCACTGGTCGGCGCTGCCGGCGATGCGGTCGAGCTCGGCCTGGGAGGTGTCGAGGGCACGCTCCTCCTCGGCGAGGGCCGCGTCGAGCCGGACGAAGCGCGAGCGCCACTCCCCGCGGGTGAGGCCACCGCGGCGGTCCACCCCGTAGTCCGAGCCGGTGGGGAGCTTCATCAGCTGATCGAGGCTGGGAGCCGGCCGCGGCGCGGGGGCCTCCGCCGGATCCGCCGGGGCCGGTGCGGCCTCCTCGCCTCGCGCCGCCCCGGCGGCCGCGGCCGCCAGCAGGGCGCTGCAGAGCAGGAGCCGCGAGCCTCGCGCCGGACCTCGCACCGAGCCTTCCTCCCCCTCCGCCGGGCGGAAGATACCCGAGGCCGCCCGCTCCCGGAGCGCGGGCGGAACGGTCAGGGAAGGGTCAAGGACCGGCAGCGACGGCCGATACGTCCGGGGAAGTCCGGGCGAAGGACCGCGGCGCCGCCGCGGGCTTGGAGAGGGAGAGCCGAGCGATGGACCGCGAGAAGTTCTATCGCCTCCTGCGCCTCGGGATCGAGAAGGGCGCTTCCGACATCCACTTCCAGGTCGGCAATCTTCCGCTCTATCGCTTCAACGGCAATCTGGTCGAGCTCCGCTACAAGGTGCTGGCCGGCGAGGACACCGAGGAGATCGCGCGCCTCCTCATCGAGAGCGACGAGCGCGCCCCCGACATGGCCTTCAACGAGCTCGACCTCGCCTACGAGCTCCCCGGCGAGGGCCGCTTCCGCGTCAACATCTCGCGCCAGCGCCGCTTCTTCAACATCGTGCTGCGCGTGATCCCGCTCGAGATCAAGACCTTCGAGGGGCTGAACCTGCCGGGGACGCTGCGCGACCTCGCCATGCTCCGCCGCGGCTACGTGCTCGTGACGGGCGCCACGGGCATGGGCAAGTCCACCACCCTCGCGGTGCTGATCAACGAGATCAACCGCGCCCGGCGCTGCAAGATCGTGACGGTCGAGGACCCGATCGAGTTCGTCTTC
>Ga0105106_10003194_pt1 | contig 11747 bp, 8 predicted proteins | sample PPLLaktember2015_5_FD_79109 | JGI IMG/M metagenome (GOLD analysis project Ga0105106, IMG submission 79109) | Freshwater sediment microbial communities from Prairie Pothole Lake near Jamestown, North Dakota, USA - PPLs Lake P8 Core (1) Depth... | ecosystem: Environmental > Aquatic > Freshwater >...
CGGGCCACATTCGACGCGCTCACCGTTCTGTTCGACACGAGCGCCTCGCGGGCGATCGACTTCGACACGCACATTCACCGCCTCGGTGACGTCGTGCAGGCGCTGCACGAGCGCGCCGGGCACGACTTCGATCTGAAGGTGATCGCGTTCGACCAGACGACCGCGCCGATCTTCGCGGGGTCGGCCTCGGCGTTCGGTCGGAGCGAGCTCGAGTCGATCGCGAGCGGCCGCGCGCTGGGAGCGTCGGATCTCGGCGCGGCGCTGCGAGAGGTCGCCGCGCGACCCGACGGCACCGATCGCATCCTCGTGTTCACCGACGGAATCGCGACCGCGGGCACGACGGAGATCGCCGACCTCGAGGGAGCGACGCGCGAGCTCGCCGAAGCAGGTGTCGAGCGGATCGACGTGGTCCTCGACAGCGGCTCGCACGACGAGGCGAGCATGCGGGCGCTGACGACGGCTGCGCTGCCCGACGCCGGAGTCGTGATCGATGCCGGCTCGTCGGCTGCGGAGATCGCCAGCAAGTTGGACACCGCGACGCTGCCAACGGTGCGCGTGTCCGTGCCGGGTGCGCTGTGGGTCTGGCCCGAGACGATCGAAGGCGTACAGGCGGGGAACGGCGTGCTGGTGTACGCCCAGCTGCCCGAGAAGCGCCCGATGGTCGTGGAGCTCGCCGGCCTCGGCTCGCAGCGCGTCGAGGAGCGCCCGACCGAGCGCGCCCTGCTCGAGCGGGCATGGGCACGCGCACGGATCGAGCACCTGCAGACGCTGCGTTCGCGGCAGTCGGATACGAAGGCCCGCGCGGACTTCGAGGCCGAGATCGTCGAGCTCTCCACGAAGTTCCGCGTGCTGTCCGAGCTCACGTCGCTGCTCGTGCTCGAGCGCGAATCGGATTACGCGCGCTACGAGCTCGATCGCCGCGGTCTCGCGGACATCCTCACCGTGGGGCGCGACGGCATCGAGGTCCTGCACCGTAGCGGCCTGCCGGCGATCCCGTCGGCGGGGCAGCACAGCGGCGCGCCGATCGTGCCGGCCGGCGGCACGATCCCGCAGATGGCTCGCAACTTCGATCCCGACATGACGCAGCGCAACGCCGGGATCCTCGGCATGGTGCAGGCCGACAGCTACGGTTCGGCGTACGCCGTCGGCAACGACGAGGACGTCTGGGGCGGCCTCACCGGCAGCACGATCGGCGGGATCGGTCTCGTCGGCACCGGACGTGGCGGCGGCGGCACGGGGGACGACACGGTCGGTATCGTCGGTACCGGGCACGGCCGCCCTCGGCCGATCGAGTCACCCGCGCGCGTCCGGCAGGGGAAGCTGATGGTCCGCGGCGCGATCGATCGGGACATCGTGCGTCGCATCATCCGCGCCCACATCTCCGAGGTCCGATACTGCTACCACCAATCGCTGGTACGCGAGTCGTCGGCGCGCGGCCGTGTGACGATCCAGTTCAGCATCGGACCGACGGGCAACGTGCCGGTGGCCGTCGTGGCGGAGACCACCGCCAAGGACGCCGCGCTCGGCATCTGCATCGCCCGCGCGGTGAAGCGGTGGAAGTTCACCAGGCCCAAGGATGGCGGCAACGTCGTGATCGAGGCGCCGTTCGTGCTCGAGTCGGATCCGCGACGGACCGCGGATCCGCTGCCGCCCGAGCCCGTGCAGGAGCCGACGTTCTGGCCGGCCGAGCCCATCGCGCAGCACGACCCGCCCGCACCTGCCGGCTCCGGCACCGAGTTCGACGAGGTCGTGACGGCGCTCGCCAGCAACGACACGAGCGCAGCGCTCGAGCGCGTACTCGCCTGGCGCCGGCGCGATCCCACCGACGTGCTCGCGCTCGTCGCCCTCGGCGAGATCGCCGAACGCGTCGGCGATCACGGGCTCGCCGCACGCGTGTACGGATCGATCATCGACCTCCACCCAGGCCGCGCCGAGCTGCGCCGCTACGCCGGTGCCCGGCTCGAGCGGCTCGGTCCGATCGGGCTGGCGCTCGCGCTCGACACCTACGAGAAGGCGCTCGCGTCCCGACCCGATCATCCGTCCGGACACCGGATCTTCGCCTACGCCGCGGTGAAGTCCGGTCGCCACGCCGACGCATTCGCGACGCTCGTGCGCGCGCTGCATTCGACGGCGCAGGCCGACGATGGCATCCGCTGGGAGCGCTTCCCCGGTGCGGTCCGGATCCTGCGCGAGGACCTCCAGATCGTGGCGGCCGCGTGGATCGCCGCCGAGCCGGCGCGGCGCACCGAGGTCGAGGCGAAGCTGCGCGTGCTGGAGCTCGCGCCGGCACACGAGCGGTCGGTGCGATTCGTGATGACGTGGGAGACCGACGCGAACGACATCGACTTCCACATCCGCGACGCCGCCGACAACCACGCGTACTACGGCGCGCCCCGGCTCGCGTCCGGCGGCGAGCTGTATGCCGACATCGTCACCGGCTTCGGCCCGGAGTGCTTCGCCATCGAGGGCCCGGCGACGGCCGGCCCCTATCGACTCGAGGCGAAGTACTTCAGCCGCGGCGCGATGGGCTTCGGCATGGGCAAGCTGCAGATCGTCACCCACGACGGGCGCGGGCACCTTGGCTTCGACGAGCGGCCGTTCGTGATCACGAGCGACGGCGACGTGAAGGATTTGGGCACGTACGTCGTGCAGTGACGACCTGCCTTCCCCGGAGCCGTTAAACCTCAACCGTCGGCGAGCGCGTGCTGCAGATCGGCGACGAGATCCTCCGGCGCCTCGAGCCCCACGCTCATGCGTACGAGCCCGTCGCCGATGCCGAGCGCCGCGCGAGCCTCCGCCGTGAGGCCGACGTGCGACGTCTGGGCCGGACGCGTCACGAGCGTCTCGGGCCCACCGAGGCTCGGCGCATCGACGGCGATCTCCAGCTTCTCGAACAGCCGCTGCGCCGCCGCGAGCCCGCCGCGCAGATCGAACGCCAACATGCCGCCGAAGCCGTGCAAGAGCGCGCGCGCCCGCGCGTGGCGTGGATGCTGCGGGAGCCCCGGATAGCGCACGCCCGCCACGGCCGGATGCTCGAGCAGGAACCGCGCGACCACGAGCGCGCTCGCGTTCTGGTGGCGCACGCGCACACCGAGCGTCTTGAGCCCGCGCTGCAGCAGGAAGCATGCGTGCGGATCGAGCATGCCGCCGAAGTGCGCCAGCTTGCGGCGCACGACGTCGAGCAGCTCGCGGCGACCGACGACCGCGCCAGCGGCGATGTCGGAGTGGCCGTTGAGGTACTTCGTCGCGCTGTGCAGCACGAGATCGAACCCGTGCTCGATCGGCCGGAAGTTCACCGGCGAAGCGAACGTGTTGTCGATCATCGAGACGATCCCGCGCTGGCGGCAGAACGCTGCGATGCCCGGGAGGTCGCCGAGCTCGAGCAGCGGGTTCGTGAGCGTCTCGCAGTAGAACGCGCGCGTGTTCGGCCGGATCGCCGCGGCCCACGTGGCCGGGTCGTCCGCGTCGACGAACGTGTGCTCGATGCCGAGCTCGTGCAGGTCGCCGGTGACGAGGTCGTGCGTCCCGCCGTAGAGGCACTGCTGCGCGAGCATGTGATCGCCCGGCTTCAGCACCGACAAGAACACGGTCGAGATCGCCGCCATGCCGCTGCCGGTAACGAGCGCCGCCTCGCCGCCCTCGAGCGCGGCGAGCTTGGCGTGCAACGCCTCGTGGTTCGGCGTGTTGCTCAGCCGGACGTAGTGGATGTCGTGGTAGGCCGCGTCGCCATCGAGCTCGAAGGTCGACGACTGGAACACCGGCAGCACGACCGCGCCGTGGATGCGCGGTCGTGGCTCGCCGGCGTGGACCAGCAGGGTGTCGAGGCGACGCGCCACGGGCGTCAGCCCTGCTTTTCCATCGCCGGAGTGTAGCGGCCGTTGCGGGCCGCGCCGTTGCACTTCGCGCGGTGATAGAACGCCTTCTGGCCGGCCGCGACGTTCTCGGGCTTGCCGCTCCACGCCTTGATCGACGGGGCCTGCAGCGCGCGGCCGTACGAGAAGCTGAGCTCCCACGGCAGCGGGCCCATCGCGTTCATCGCCGACAGGTGCGCGGTCGCGAGCTCGTCGCTCTGGCCGCCCGACAGGAACACGATGCCCGGGACGGCAGACGGCACCGTGCGCTTGAACAGCCGCACCGTCTGCTCGGCGACCTTCTCGACGCTCGCCTGCTGCTTGTTCTCGGTGCCCGAGATCACCATGTTGGGCTTGAGCAGCATGCCCTCCAGCTTCACGCGGTGCAGGTGCAGCGCGGCGAACACCTCGACGAGCGTCGCCTCGGTGACCTCGTAGCAGCGCTCGATCGAGTGCGGGCCGTCCATCAGCACCTCGGGCTCGACGATCGGCACGATGTCCTGCTCCTGGCAGAGCGTGGCGTAGCGCGCGAGCGCGTCGGCGTTGCTGCGCAGGCACAGGAACGACGGGATGCCGTCGCCGATCGTGATCACGGCGCGCCACTTCGCGAAGCGGGCGCCCATCGCCTTGTACTCCTTCAGACGCTCGCGCAAGCCGTCGAGGCCCTCGGTGATCTTCTCGCCGGGCGCGTTCGCCATGTTCTTCGCGCCGTTGTCGACCTTGATCCCCGGGATCGAGCCGAGCTTGGCGAGGTACTCCGCGAACGGCGTGCCGTCGTCGGCCTTCTGGCGGATCGTCTCGTCGAACAGGATCACGCCGCTGATGAACTCCGCGAACCCGGGCGTGCCGAACAGCATCTGCCGGTAGGCCTGGCGGTTCTTCTCGACGTTCTCGATGCCGAGCGGCTTGAACCGCTTGTCGATGGTCGGCATGCTTTCGTCGGCGGCGAGAATGCCCTTGCCGGGCGCCACGAGGGCCTTGGCGGTCTGTTCCAGAGTGGCTGACATCGGTCGATCCCTTTCGCTCACGAGCGAGTGCCGTTCGTAGCACGACGCGCCGCGTCGCCGAAAGCCCGGTCCTGCGCCCGTGCGTCCGTCGCCGTGAGAAACGTTCGAGCGTGCTATCGTCGCGGGCGGCGTGCCAGGTCCCGACGGCGACGGGCGGATCGCGAGCCGACGGCGTTCTCTCGTCGTGATCGCGGCGCTCGCGGCGATCGGCCTCGCATGGTGGAGCGACCACCTGGTGCGTTGGCTCGCGCTCGCCGTCGCGTTGACGCTCGCGCCCGAGTTGCTAGCCGACCTGCGCTCGGCGTTGCGCACCCGCCCGGGCCTCGCGCGCCTGCGCCGATGGGCGCCACACGCCGTGCTCGTCGTCGTCGCGGGCGCGTTCCTGCACGAGCTCGTGCTCGGCCATCCGCCCGCCACGCGCGATCACGGCATCCACTACTTCCAGGCGCGGATCCTCGTCGACGACATGCTGCCCGCGCTGTCGGGATGGAACGATCGGATCAACCACGGCTATCCGTACGGCGAGGGCTATCCGACGCTCGGTTATCTCTGGGTGTCGGCGGTGCACCTGCTGACCGGTGGTGCGATCGATCTGCGGACCAGCTACGCATGGGGTCTGCTCGGCGTGTGGGTGCTGACGCTGTGGGGCGTGTGGCACGTCGCGGCGCTCGTGCACGACGACGTCGTCGCCGGCGAGCCCGATGTCGTCGGGCGATCGTGGGCCGGCTGCCTCGGCGCGCTCGCGTGGCTGCTCGATCCCGGCGAGAGCCGGCAGGGCGGCTGGGAGTACCTGATGTTCCACGGCGTCTGGCCGCAGGCGCTGTCGAGCGCGCTGTGGGTCGCGTCGATCGTGCTCGTGCGACGCGCGCTCGTGCGGCCGAGCCCGCGTGTTCTCGCCCTGGCCGCGCTCGCGGGCGCGGGCTCGTTGCTCGCGCATCCGTTCGGCCTGCTCACCACCGCGGGGTCGTTGTTCGGCTGGCTCGTCGTGCTCGCGGTCGCCCCCGACGCGCGTGCACTGCCGGTCGGTCGATTCCGCGTCGTCGCGATCGTGCACGCGCTCGCGGTCGCGCTCGCGGCCGGCGGCGTCGCGACGTTCCTCACCGCGGCCGGCGAGATGGGGCGCACGCCCGTCGGCTGGAGCCCGCTCGGCGAGCTCGTGGCGAAGCTCGCGATCGGCGACCTGTTCGGCGGGCCGTGGGGATGGATCGGCGTGCTCACGGTCGTCGGGCTCGCGCTCGCGCTGTGGTGCGCGCGCAGCTTCGCGTGGCTCGTCGCCGGGCTCGTCGTCGGCATGCTGCTGCTCGCCTCGCACGAATCGCTCACCGTGCTGCGGCTCGACCTCGTCACGTCGGCGTTCAAGAACCTGCAGTTCTCCCGGTATGCGATCGCGATCAAGCCGGTCGCCTTCGCGCTCGTCGGCACTGCGGCGGTGCTGGGCCTGCGCGGCCTCTCGCGGGTCGTGCGGCGCGATGCGACGCCGGGTCCGTGGGCGCGCCGGATCTTCGTGGCGGTGCTGCTCGCGCCGGTACTCGCGACGTTGCTGGGGCGGCTCGACGCCCTCGCGCCGCGGCCGATCGCCGGCATCGACACACTCGAGACGAGCGAGCACGGCGAGGTCGAACGCTCGCTGCGCGAGGCGTTGATCGCCGAGCGCGAGGCCACCGGTCCGCTGCGCGTCGCGTTCCTGCGCAGCAAGATGGGCGGCGGAATGTTCCCGCTCTTCGCGATCGCCGATGCCGGCGGCGCGGTCGTGCTCGACGGTCACGTGCCCACCGTGAACTTCGTGCACACCGTCGAGGAGCGCTCGCCGTTCGTGCTCGCCCGGCTCGGCGTCACGCACGTGATCCACGACCGGCCGATCGACGACGAGCCGTTGCTGGTCGCGGCGTTGGAGCCCGTCGGCACCCACGGTCCGTACACGCTGGCGCGCTTCACCGGAGCGGCCGAGCCGTTCGCGACGCTCGACGATTCCGGCACGGTGGAGATCGTCGAGCGCAGCACGGACGAGGTCGTGCTCGACGTCGCCCCGAAGGGACCCACGCGGCTCGTGCTCGCGTGGGCGCCATCCGAGCGCTGGGCGTGGACCGTCGACGGCGAGCCGCGCGACGCGACGACCGCCATGGTGCGCGGCGGTGGGCTCGAGCTGCTCGCGCTCGACGTCGATCGACCCGGACGCGTCGTGCTGCACTACGTCCGCCACGAGCGCGAGCGCATCGCGGCCTGGGTGAGCTGGGGCGCGCTGGTGCTGGTGCTGCTGGGGTTGGCGGTCGGACGACCGATCGCGTTCGTGGAGCGGCTGCACTCGCCCACGGCGCTTTCGATCTCGCGGGGGCTCGCGGCGCTGAGCGTCGCGATCGTGGTCGGGCTCGTCGTGCGCCGGCAGCACGCCCAGCTCGCCGACACCTGGGACGAGTACGCCGCCGCGGCGACCAAGGACGCGGTGCGCGATCCGATCCCGCCGTTCGTCGACGACCTCACGATCACGGGCGAGGTCGCGGTCACGCGCACGCCGGCGCGCACGTGCGACGGGCTGCTCGGCAAGGATCCGCTGACCGGCTGCCACGAGAGCGAGGGCGGACCCTACGAGGCGATCGCCTACGTCGAGCCCTACCTCTATCGCTGCACCCAGTTCTCGATCGTTGCGGGCGGCCAGGCCGAAATCGTGCTCGGCGATGCCGGCGACGAGGTGCTCGCGCTCCTGGTGCGCCGCGGCGATCATCGCGGCCGGCACGTGCGCTACGAAGCGTCCGGCCTGGCGCCCCGCGCGGGAACCTCGGAGAAAGCGCTGGTGGGGCGTGCGGAGCTGCGGCTGCGCCCCGCCGACGAGCCCGCGCGCATCGTCGTCACCAACGACGGCGACGACACGGAGCGCGTGTGCGTGGCGGCGGCGCGGTTCGGACCTTGAAGCCCCGCGGGCGCTCGCCTACTCTGGTTCCACCATGGCGATGGCCGGCGGCACGGAGGAGGGGGAGGCGGTCTGCGAGATCAACGTCACCCCCATGGTCGACGTGCTCCTCTGCCTGCTGATCATCTTCATGGTCGCGGCTCCCTCGGCGCCGAACGAGCAGCTGCAGATCACGATGCCGAAGGACTCGCTGCAGAAGGCGCCCACGCCCCAGGCGGATTCGAAGCTGCTCGTCACGGTGCAGCCCGACGGCTCGGCGAAGCTCGGTGAGACCGTCCTGTCGAAGGACTACGACGCGATGGTCCAGGCGTTCGCGAACAACGAGAAGGCGAAGTCCGACGACAAGATCATCGTCACCGGCGCGCCCGAGACCCCGTACGGCCACATCATCCGCGTGATGACGGCGGCCCACGAGGCCGGTATCTCGGACGTCAGCGTCGCGTCGGAACGCCTGTGATCGGCGACCGGCTGTTCGTGTACGGCACGCTGACGCGCCGCTCGGGCCACCCGATGCACGGCGTGCTCGCCCGCGGCGCGAGCTTTCTCGGCGACGGGGTCGTGCACGGCGCAGTGGTCGATCTCGGCGAGTACCCGGGCCTCGTGCTCGATCGCGACGGCGAGACGCGCGGCGAGCTGTGGATGATCGAGGCCGACGGACTGCTCGAGCTGCTGGATGCGTACGAGGGCATCGGCCCGCACGCCGAGGTCGCGGAGAAGTACGAACGCCTGCGCACGACGGTGCGGCTGGACGACGGGCGCAAGCTGGACGCGTGGATCTATGCGTGGCGCGGGTGAGCGCTACCGACGTTTCACGCACACCGTGACCGCGCTCGCCTCTTCGCGCGGCACGGCCGACACGCTGCCGTCGTGGCCCTCGACCACGTACGATGTCGTCGCCTTGCGATCGCCGCGCGTCGACGACCACACGGGTGCCTCCGGCAGCAGGCCCGCGCGTGCGAGCGACAAGAGCTCCTTGCGCGACGGCACGCGCCAGCCGCGGGTGAAATAGAACGGGCGGCCGCGGCACGTCGTCATCGCGTCGTGCCACGGACGCTGGCCCATGATCGGCTCGGCCACGACCAGGCCGCGATGCACCGCGACCTGACGGCGCTCGATCGCGATGTCGAGCTGTGTCTTGTCGTCGCCGGCTGATGCCGGCTCGATCGCGGGCGGAGCGGTGACGATCACCGGCAAGGGGATCGGAGTCGGCGCGGAGACGACGACCGGCGGAGCCTCGGTCGGGACGATGGGCAGCGCTCCGACGGCGGGGATCTCCGCCTCGATCGCCTCCATCGGTGCGAGCTCGGGAGCCGGCGGCGGGCCGTCCGCGGTGCCGAGCAGCACGCCCGCGCTCGCGATCGCCAGACCGACGAGCACGAGCGCCGCCCTTCGGCGCCGCTCCGCGCCGACGACCGCCGGTGCACCGAGCAGCGTGGGATCGATGAGGGTCACCACGCCGCTCACCTCTTGCTTCGCCGCGCCCGGATCCGTCGGCGCTCGCGGCAGACCGTCGAACATGTCGTCACTCGACAGCCGAGCGCGCGCGAGCTCCTCGATCACCGCATCGATCCGCGTGCACGCGCGCGACCAGCCCCCGTGACGCAGATCGGCGTCGATCCAGCGATGCTCCGGCGCCGCCGTTTCGTCGAACAGCGCCTTCAGTGCGTTCGGATTCGGTCGATCGCCACGGCGACACAGCACGAACACGCCCGGCCCGCGCGAGCGCTGCACCGCCTCGACGAGCCGGGCCGGCGCGCGTTCGACCCCGACGACGAGCTCGACCTCGACACCTTTTGCGAGCAGATCCTCCGCGCGGCTGCCGAGATCGTGCGCGAGATCGGATGCGCCGCAGAGCACGACGGTGAGGACGGGTTCGGCGATCGACGAGGTCTCGGGCAAGGCGGGGATCTCGGCCCTCGCATCGCTCGATCCGCTTCGGCATTGAGCCTCGTTTCGTACCGCTCGCCCGCGCTCGTCGCCCGATCCGGGCCCCCGGCATCCGTTGGCTCAATGCCGCCCCGCCCGCGGTCGAAGACGCGAGCGGTCGTCCTTTGTCCCGCCTCGAAGAGCTCCTCTCGTCGTCCCCGGTCGCGCTCGTCGGCGCCGCGCGACGCCTGCTCGCGCTCGGCGACCGTGTGCTCGCGACGGTGAACGACACCGCGCAGCTCGGCACGCTCGTGGCCCACATCGGCCCGGGCTCGTCGCTCGCCGAGCTGCTCGCGACGCTGGCGGCTGCGCGTCCGTCCGGCATCGCGGTGCTCTCCGATCCCGAGAACACCCACGCCGTCGCGCTCGCGCTGCACGACGGCGCGATCGTGGGCGCGACCGGGACGGGCACGCTGGAGACGCTCGGCGAGTGGTCCGCGGAATTCCGCCGCCGCCTGCTCGGTTCGACCGTCGAGGCGACGAGCCAGTTCGATCCCGCGCGCACGTTCGTCACCGAGCTCGTCCTCGACGCGCTCGCGCGCAGCGACGCCCCGGGGGCCGGCTTCACCCTGATCCAGGGCCCGCTGCAGTGGCTCGACGAGCAGCTCGCCGACGGCACCGCGCCCGCGCTGCAACACCTCTTGCTCGAGCACGCGCGGCGCAGCGACGAGCTGCCGCGCATCGCCTCGAAGATCGGCGCGGTCGATCGCGTGGTCGTCCCACTCGCTCCGCCCGGCGAGCGGGCGGCCCAACCGACCCAGAAGCGCCTGCTCGACGACGAGGCCGAGTCGGGCTGGGACTTCTTCGACGATCCGGATCCGGCGGCCGAGGCCGAGTGGCGCGACGCCCGACGGATCTTCGAGCTCTGCGACGGGATGGCGACGATCGCCGAGGTCGTCGAGCGCAGCATGCTCGGCCGCTTCCGCACGCTGTCGGCCATGCTCGCGCTCGTCGAACGCTCGCACATCGCGTTCATGGCTCACTTCGCCGAGCTCGTCGACGGTTCGGCGCCCGCGGACTCGTTCGACGCCTTCGAGTCGCTCGACGAGGTCGGCTGACCGCGTCCACGGACGCGGGCGAGCCACGCCGGGTCGACGAACAACACGTACGCGCACGCGAGCTGGGCGCTGAACAGCCACAGCATCTCCATCGTCGCGCCGATCACGACGTGCATGCCGAGGCCCGCGACGATGCCGACGGGTCGCAGCCGGCGGACGCCGAGCAGCACGGGTGCCGAGAGCTCGAACCCCAGCGCGAGCCACTGCATCACCGTCCACGCCCACATCGGCAGCACGGCCAGCAGCCACGCCGCGATCGCGTTCGCGTACACGCCCTGCACCTGCGACCACAGCACGTCGCCGCCGCCCAGCCAGTCGCCACCCACCGCCTTGCCCCACCCGGCGAAGAAGTACATCGCGCACAGCCCGATCTGCACGATGCGCACCGGCCAGGCGAGCATGCGCAGGCCCTCGGCGTTCGCATGCGGATCCGGGGCGACGGCGAAGAGCAGGAACCACACGATGAAGACGCGGTTGATCGTGAACGCGGAGATCGGATCGAGCTCGGTCACGTACACGAATCCGAGCCATGTCAGCACGACGGCGACGCGGCGCGCCCGGCCCGGGGCGAGCACGATCGTGCCGATGATCGCCGCCACGAATGCGCCGAGCACCGGCCACAGCATCGCCTCGGGCACCAGCGGCACGCGGGCGCCGAAGCCCGGATCCGCGGCGCGGGTCGAGTGGAAGCCCGCCGGCGTCAGCCACTCGCGCGCATGACCGGCCCACGTCACGACGTACGCGAGCAGCACGTAGCTCACCGCGACGCGGAACAGCTCGAATGGACGCGCGTCGATGGTCGCGTACCAGAACCCGTCCCAGCGCGCGCGCAGACCGGCGATCACGGCGTCCCCGCGATCGCGTGCGTCGACCACAGCTCCACGTGATTCGGCGGCAGCTCGCGCAGCAGCGGCTTGCGCCAGCCGTCCGAGCCGAGCCGATCGCGCTGCGACGCGACGAGCCCGCGCAGGAATCGGATCTCGTGCGGAGCTCCGCGATC
>Ga0105106_10003195_pt1 | contig 11745 bp, 13 predicted proteins | sample PPLLaktember2015_5_FD_79109 | JGI IMG/M metagenome (GOLD analysis project Ga0105106, IMG submission 79109) | Freshwater sediment microbial communities from Prairie Pothole Lake near Jamestown, North Dakota, USA - PPLs Lake P8 Core (1) Depth... | ecosystem: Environmental > Aquatic > Freshwater >...
AGGGCGACCCCGATCACCTACGGCTCGATGCGTTCGAGCTCGGCTCGCGGCTCTCGTACCTCGCCTGGAACAGCACGCCCGACGACGAGCTGCTCGATGCGGCGCAGGCCGGCGATCTCGACGACCCGGAGCTGCTCGCCGGCGCACGCGCGCTGGCCCGCGCCGAGGGCATCCACGCGTGCCCGGAGACCGGAGCGTGCATCGCCGCGATCCGCCGGCTGCGCGACAGCGGCTTCATCGGTCCGGAGGACGAAGTGCTCACGTTCAACACCGGCTCGGCGACGAAGTACGTCGAGCTGCTGCCGACAGAGTGATAGGATCGTCAACCGTGGACTACAACTGGCTCCGCGCCCTGCACGTCATCGCGGTCGTCACTTGGTTCGCGGGGTTGTTCTACATCTTCCGGTTGTTCGTCTACCACGTGGAGAACGCCGGCGACGAGTCCGTCACGGGCGTGCTGAAGGTGATGGAGCGCCGCCTCTATCGCGGGATCTGCTGGCCGGCCATGGTGATCACCACGCTGTTCGGCGTGCTCTTGTGGTCGCAGAACATCTCCGGCTATCTCGAGATGGGCTGGTTCAAGGTGAAGCTCGTCGCCCTCGTCGCCCTGTTCGGCTACCACTTCTACAGCGGCAAGGTGCGCAAAGACCTGGCTGCGGGCACCTGTCGGCTCACTTCACGCCAGTGTCGTCTGCTCAACGAAGTGCCCACGGTGCTGCTCGTGCTGATCGTCGTGATGGCGGTCGTGAAGCCGTTCTAGCCCGCAGGGATCCGTGACGTTTGACCGGATCGTGGCGAGTGGGCGACGATCTGCGGACGTGGCCTCCCTGCGCATGCGGCTTCTGCTCGCGAGCCTGACGCCGGTCTTGTCGACGGCATGTGTCGTCGGTGCCGACGACAGCTGCCAGCACGAGACCGATTCGATCTCGGTCGTCGCCATCGCGACCGACAACGGCACGGTGCTCCGCGCCGAGGTCGACTTCGACGCCAGCGATCGGTCGTCGTTCCCCTACCCGCTGCAGCTCTGCGAGGACGACGACCTCACGATCGCGGGCGAGATCCCCGAGCGCACCGATCGCATCGATCGCGTGGTGTACTCGGTGAACCTCGACGCGGCCGATGCTCCGCGCGAGATCGAGGTCGTGCTCGACCGCAAGTCGAACGACTCGGTGGAGTTCACGATCCCGTTGCCTCCTGCGTTCGACGTCATCGCGCCGCAAGCCGGCGCCATGGTGCCACGCACCCAGGAGCTCCTGCTGGAGTGGTCGCCGCCGAACATGGGCTCGCAGATCCGCATCGGGCTGTCCGAGACGATCGGAGACGGCGTGTGCCTCCAGACGTCGGCGGCCGGGCACGACTACAAGAGCATGGCCGGCGTCGACGTCGACGACGTCGGCACCTGGACGATCCCCGCGGAGATCGTCGCGAGTGCCGACGGCGGCGAGTGCGATGCCGTCTACAGCTTCAAGCGCCTGGGCCCCGCGCCGTACCCGGAAGCGTTCCGCGCGGGCGGCTTCGTCGAGGGTCGTTCCGAGCGCACGGTGGCGTTCCGTTCGGTGCCGTAGGCGCGGCTTGCTCGGGCGGGCGGCATGCGCCAAAGTGATCGGCGTGCGGCTGCCGCGAAAAGGCATCCTGATTCGGCTCGCGATCTACGTGCCGATCCTCGTCTTCCTCTCGTGGCGCGCGGGGCAGAAGTGGATGGCCGAGCAGAATCCCGAGCCGGCGCAAGACGGCCTCGAGATGAAGCTCGAGCCGCACAAACGCACCATCACGCTGCCCGATGGCACGCAGCAGACGGTGTACGAGATGACGCAGTCGGAGGCCGAAGAGATCCTCGGACCGCTTCCGACGTCGCCGAGCATGTCGAAGGGCGAACCGACGCCCGCCGCGCCCGAGAAGGCCGACGCGCCCGCGAAGTCCGACGAGAATCGTTGACGCGCCTGCGCGCGTGTCCGAGGCTTCGCCCATGGAGCGCGCGCGTTTCCAGGAAGTCTCGACGGAAGCGCTCGAGCGCATCGATGCCGGGCTCGGCGCGCTCGAGCACGACGACCTCGATATACAGCTCTCCGGCGACGTGCTGACGCTCGCGTTCGCCGACGGCACGCGTTACGTCATCAACGCCCACAGTGCCGCGGGCCAAGTGTGGATGGCGGCCGAGCGCAACGCGTGGCACTTCGACTTCGACGAGGCCGGCGGCCACTGGATCGCGCACAAGACCGGCGACGAGCTCATGGCCACCGTCGCGCGCGTCGTCGGCGACAAGCTGCACATCTCGATCTTGCTGTGAGGGCGTGCGCATGGGCGAGGATGCCGCGAGCGCGTTCGTCGGTATCGGCAGCAACCTCGGCGACCGACTCGCGATGTTGCGCGCGGCGGTCCGCGAGCTCGATGCGCTCGCGGGCACGCGCGTGGTCGCGACGTCGGCGATCTACGAAGCGCGCGCGCTCGTGCCGGACGGTGGTGCGGCGCAGCCCGAGTACCTGAACGCAGTCGTGGCGCTCGCGACCGAGCAGGACGCGCTCGAGCTACTCGGTGAGCTGCTGGCGATCGAGCGTCGCCACGGTCGCGTCCGCGGCGAGCGTTGGGCCGCGCGCACACTGGACCTCGACCTCTTGGCGTACTTGCCCACCGGGGCGCGGCAGAGTGTCGCGATCGATGCGCCCGGGCTGGTGCTCCCGCATCCGCGCGCCGGCGATCGGGACTTCGTGCTCGCGCCGCTCGCCGAGCTCGCGCCGGACATGGCGATCGCGGGCCGTTCGGTCGCCGATCGTCTCGCCGCGCTGCCGGATGCGTCGCGCACCGTGCTGCGCCGGCTCGCGGATCCGCTGCGCACCTGAGGTGCTATCCTCTCGCCGCGCAGGCGGATAGCTCAGTGGTAGAGCGGCGCGTTTACACCGCGCTGGTCGCAGGTTCGATCCCTGTTCCGCCTACCGAGGAGATGGTTCGGACACCACCTGTCCCCGAGGGACAGGTGGCGCGCGTTCAGGGTCGATCGCGAGAGCATTCACGATCGATCCTCGCGTTGCCGGGTGCTGATCCGTCTGTTACGTTCGATGAGAGGTCGTGATGAAGGGTGGAATGCGAGATCGAGACGCTGCGAGTCGCATCGTCGACGAGGCGAGCGGCGGAGTGCTCGAAGAGCTGCTCGGAGAGCTCGCCGAGCGCACCGAGCCAGCGCCGACTGCCGGCGAAGGTGCCCTCGTCGGCGAATGTGTCGACGATCGCCATCCCACCCTGCTCGGCCGCGTGGAGATCCGGGTGCAATCGAAGGCCTGCGCGCCCGTCGACACCTGGCTCGCGACACTGCGTGGCGTGACCGTCAGGGTCGGCGACCGAGTCTTGCTGCAGCGGGCCGCGAACTGGCCCGAGCCGGTCGTAGTGGGCGTTCTGGACGGTTTCGAAGCGCGACCGATACCCGCGCGCACGGCCGCTGGGACCCTCGAGCTGCGTGCGGACGAGACCGTGCTGGTGCTCGACAGTCGCGGCCGACCGCTGCTCGAGATCGGCGATGGCGAGCACGGGCCGAGCATTCGGCTCGCACAGCCCGACCTGGAGATCGACGTGCCCGGGCACCTGCGGATGCGCGCGGATTCGATTCGCCTCACCGCCGCGGGACCCATCGAGATCGATGCCGACGGGGACGTGGTCGTTCGCGGCGACGTCATCGAGCTCAACTGATTCCACGAAGAGCGACCGATGCGGCTGGTGAACACCACGAACGTCGCGGCGCGCATGATCGTGTCTCGCGGTCCGCGGGCGGACGAGCGGATCGGAGTCATCGCGGCGAAGGCGACGTTCTCCCTCGAGGGGCCCGGTGCACCGCAGCTCGACACGCGCGCGGCGAGAGCGGTGCTCGACGCGGACGAGCCCACCGATCTCGGCGTCCTTCCGGCCGACCTCCAGCCACGCCGACAGCCGTGGTTCGAGGTCATCGTGATCGGTCGCGCGCACGTCCCGAACGGAAGCTCGAGCATCGCGACCACGGTCGAGCTGTCCGTCGATGATCGCGTCCGTCGCATTCGCGTGATCGGTGAACGTCGCTGGGCGTCGCAGGGTCGCGACGTGGCGGGCACGCCCACCGCGTTCACGAGCATGCCCATGGTCTGGGAGCGCGCATTCGGAGGACGTTGCGCGGTGCATGTCGATCGCAGCGCGGTCGTCGATGTGTTCGACCCGCTCAACTCGCTGGGCCGCGGCTTCGATCCGCGTCCGCAGGCCGAGGCGTTGGCGCGCCTGCTGCGTGCACCGCCCGGATTCCCGGTCGTCGACGATCCGGGGCTGCTCGCCAACCTCGAGGACCCGCAGGCGCCGCTCGTGCCGCAGTGTTGGGCCACAGTGCCGCGCGGGATCGGCGTGGGCATGCAGGAGATCGCCGGCGTCGACGCTTCGCTCGATCCGATCACGCGCACCATGGACCGCGTCGCCCTGCGGGCGCATCCGGACTGGATCTTGGCGCCACCGCGCGCGCCACCGGTGGTGCGTCTGTCCGGCATGCGGGCGGACGGGCGCCCGCTGGCGTTCACCGTCCCGCGGGTGCGCGTGACCGCCGATGGAACGTTCGGAGGGCGGCGGTCGAATCTCGGACTGCACCCCGAGACCCTCGTGCTCTTGCCCGAAGACAATCGTTTCTACGTGGTCTACCGCGCGGCCTTCCGGCTCGCGAGGATCCACGCGGTCGGGCGTGCCCTGCGACTGCGCGTGGACGAGGGCTGGTCCGTGCCGGGCGCGCAGGAGTCGTGATGCCGCACTTCGTCCTCGTCGCCACCGACATCGCCTGGCCGCTCGTTGTGTCCACGACCGTGCACACCGGGCTGCCGCCTCCGGTGGTGCCCACGGTGGAAGCGCCGGCCCCGATGTTCTGGCCGCCCGGATTCGCGTTCGGTCAGAACAAGCTCACGCGCACCGTGCTGCATCGCAAGAAGCCCATCGCGCAGATCGGTCACGACATCGGGACGGCGATCGCTCACGTGGGCGTTCCACCGAGCCCGTTCAACGTGCTGCAGACGGCGCTGTCGAGTCGCCGCGTCAACTTCGCCACGAGCAAGGTGTGGATGAACGCCCGCAACGTGGCGGCCGGCATGCTCACGGCGTGGCCGCCCACGCCGATGACGTCGTGCGCGGACCCGATGGGGTTGCCGACGACGTGTGCGCCGTTCGCCCGGCTCAACTCGGTCGTGTTCGGGATGACGCCGATGGATCGGGCGCTCGGTTGGGGCACGATCGTCGCGGACGCCGTCACGGATCTCGCCGGCGCCGCGGTCGACAAGGCGGTGTCGAGCCGACACGGCCCCTTCGCCGGCTGGCTCGCCGGCGAGCTGACCAAGACGGGGCTGCGAGCGGCCGCTGGAGTCGTTCGCGTCCATGCCATCGAGGGGCGGGTCATCGCGGGCGCGAGCGGCCCGTCGTTCGGCGCCTACTTCTCGGACTCCGTCGAGGTCGTGCGCAGCGTCGACGGTGAGTATCGCGTGACCGTCGAGCGACGGATCGGCCGCTCGACCACTGCCGTCGAGGTCGATCCGAGGCGCCGACGCGCCACCACGACGCGCACCGAGACGCGCGACGGCGATGGCTCGATCGAGCTCGTCGAGATCAAGGACGGCAAGCGCACGACCACGACGATCGGCACCAACCCGTTCGACGACTACGGCGAGCCCCTGGGCCCGCCCCGGACGGAGGAGACATGACGTCGCGGAGATCGGTGCGGCCCCACTACGACGCGGTGGTGGGTCTGCTCCCGCGCGGCACGATCCCGAGCCTCGCGTACGCGATCGTGAAGGTCACGTTCGACACCAGCACCGGTCGAGCGACGCACGCGGAGCCGCTCGTGCAGGACGTGTGGGATCCCGCGACGCCGGTTCGTCTCGCGCCGGGCAGCGACTACTGGCTCGACAAGGTCGCGACCGATGTGGTCGTCACCGGTGACGTGGTGCTCGAGCGGGCAGCGCCCGAGAGCGAGGTGGGCGTGCGCGTGGGGACGATCGCGCAACGGATTGCGGTCCGCGGGCGCCGGGTGCTGCGGTGGCAGGGCGGTCGCCCGCACATCGACGCGCCCGAGCCCTTCGAACGGATCGCGATGAGCTGGGCGAACGCGTATGGGGGCGTCGACCGCCGCGTGCCGGTGCCACCCGATGCCGCGCGCGACCTCGAGCTCGTGCTCGAGGGCGATCATCCCGGGCTGTACCCGCGCAACCCGATGGGCAAGGGCTACGTCGTGGTGGATGCGCCGGCCGACGGCATCGAGCTGCCGCACCTCGAGGATCCGAGCGATCCACTCACTGCTGCGCGCATCGTCGTCGGCCGACCGGAGCGGTGGTTCCTGCAGCCGCGCCCGGTGTGCTTCGCTGGGCGCTCGCCCGTGCAGTTCCCGCGGCTCGCCCACTTCGGCCTCGATGCGTGGTTTCCCGCGCCCGACGACGAACGACTGCCGGAGGTGCGAAGTGGGGAGCTGCCCCGCAATTGGCGGGAATCGACGCAGCACTTCGCGCTCGCGCGGCAAGAAGCGAGCCCCGGGCTCGCGTTCGCCGAGCTCCCGCCGGGCACACCGATCGTGGTGAGCGCAATGGCGGCCGGCGGGCGCACGATCTCGGTTGCCGTCCCCCCGGCGCCGCGCATAGCGATCGGCCTCGAGGGCCGCTTCGAAGCCGTGCCGGCTCGTCTCACGCTCGTCGTCGTACGACCGAACGACGCCCGCGTCACGTTCACGTTCGCGGCGACCACGACTCGCATGCATCGCGTGTTCGTCCCGGGGATCCACGCGGAGATCCCCCTCGCCGTCCGCGTCGACGACGACGATGCGATCCCCTACGAGGCGCCACCGACAGCCCACGCCACGCAGGCGGCCGGCCATTCACCGAAAGGAGCGTGACCTCAGATGCCGACGCCCCACTTCATGTGCAGTGCTCCCGACTACTTCGTGTCGTTCACACCGCCTGCGGGCTTCTGGCCGAGCACGTCGTACGAGTTCGATGCGGACGGCGTCAAGGTCAACGTCGACCTCAAACAGCTCGTCGACATCCCCGGCCTACCGAATGTCGACCTACTGGCCGAGTACGTCGAGGGTCGGAAGGATAGGTTCGACGCGTACTTCACGAGCTATCAGAAGAATTTCCGCGTCGAGAATCACGACGAAGATACGATCGTCTGCGGGCGCCGCATACGCAAGTTCCGCATCGTGGCGCGATCACGCAAGGAAGTCTTCGCGATGCGCGGGCTCTTCGTGCAGCTCGGCACCGCCGAGCAGCCGTGGACCCTGGGATTCGTCTACGCCGAGGTCGCCGGCAGCCCAGCCGTGGACGAAGCGCTCGAGCGAGCGGCGACGACCGTTCACGAACAGCCAGACGCCTCGCTGCCACACGAAGGCACGGCCAGGTACTGGTTCGGACGGGCGGGAATCGAGCTGCCGCAGTCGTGGTCACTGGACTTGATCGCGCGTTGCAGGATCGACCTCGGGAAAGTTCGCACCGGGGACTATCCCGATGGATATGCCGGGTTGATTCGCGTGCAGGGCCCACGGCGCATCGCAACGTTGGACGCCGAGAATCGGCGCGCAGATTGGCACGTCGAATACGAGACAGAGCGCGATCGAACTGCGTGTGTCGTGGAGCGGACCCTCGCTGTTGCCGGTGTCCACCTCGAGCACGCATTCGCGATCGAAGTCGCCGAGATTTGGTTTCCGCCGGAAATCCAGGATCTCGGGGACGGGCTCCAGGCCTACAAAGATCTCCGCAATCGTCCTGGCTTTGTCCGATACCAGGCAGAAGTACCGCTGGAGCACGACCACCGCGTTCGCGTCAGCGTGGAAGCCGAGCAACACATCTACGACGACCTCGAATCGTGGTGGCCAGAGATCATTCGCTCGCTCACCGCGAGGCGGGAGGACGTTCAAGATGTACTTCTTCGCACGTAGCTCCGCCAATCGCGCAAATACACGGCGCATTCCGGTTCTCTTCGTTCCAGGAATCATGGGGTCCAGGCTCGAGATTTCGGCGAGCGGCTCGCGATACCGATGGGATCCTGACGACGGCATTGGAATGTTCGCCACATGGTTCGAAGCCAACAGCGCAGAGATGAGCGAACGCCTTCATCATGCCAACAAGGCCACCATCCTCCAGGAGGGCAGTCCCGCCAACGCTCGGGAGCGCGCACGGGGATGGGCTGGGGTGGCGTGGGGTCCATACGGTGGTTTCCTGCGCGCGCTGCAACGGGGGCTCGCTCGCGGTGGCGCGATCGATTGCCCGGTTTGGGCGTTCGCCTACGACTGGCGGCAGAGGAATGCGACGACCGCCGAACTGCTGCAAGCGTTCTGCGAGCACGTCCTCAGCGCAGCGAAGGCCGAGCAGGTCATCCTGGTCACCCACAGCATGGGTGGAATCGTCGCCCGCGCCGCTCTGGCGAAGAAGGGTGCCTTCAAGCAGAAGGTCGCTGGCGTCGTCCACATCGCCCAGCCGGTGCTCGGTGCGCCTGTTGCATACCGCCGGTTTCTCGCGGGCACCTCGCGCAAGATCGATGGCTGGACGATGCGATACCTCCTTGGTCGCGAGCCAGCGGACACCGCCAACATCTTCAGCGCGCTGCCGGGCGCGATGGAGCTGCTGCCCCACGATGGTCGCACCACTCCGACGGAACCGGCGCATCGCAAGTGGCTCGTGCTGCGACGCGCGGGGGCTGACGACGCCCACACGCGGTTCCCCGGCTTGTGGACCCTCGATCTCTACACGCACGATTTCCACCCTCCACATCTCGTCCCGGAGACGAGTGCAGTGCGCCGCCAGATCGTCGATCTCGCTCGAAACGCGCACCGCTTTCATCGGGAGATCAAGGTGCAGTTCCACAAGCCGACGCGCTCGGTGTTCGGCACCGGCGTCATGACCGACTCGAGGGTCGTGCTGGACATGGGCGAGAAGGGCATCGTCGAGTGCGCCGTGAACATCGAAGCGGGCCGGGATCGCGAGGGTGACGGCACCGTGCCGGCCTATAGCGGCGAAGCGCTGTTTCCCGCCGAACGACACCCGGCCGACGGGCCGATCGACCCGGAGCTGCAAGGGCAGTGGTCGATCGGGGGTGTGGAGCACGATGCGATCTGCAAGAGCAGCAAGGTGCAGGAGATCGTCATCGCGACGATCCGAGCGATGATGAACCCACCGACGATGGCCCGCGGCTCGGTGAAGAGCGAGGGTCTGGCCGCGTTCAAGCGGATGGCCGAAGCGCTCGCCGGCGACCGCTCTGCGGAGATCGAGCTGCGCGTCGCGAAGCTGCTGGCCCAGGAGGGTCACGACGTCGTCGTGCTCGGCAACCCCGATACTCTCCAGACACCCGATCTCACCGCAGACGGGGGCTGGGTCGAAGTGAAACTCGCCGAGGGCGATCGCGAGAGCATCGAGGGGCGCGTCCGCCACGCGTTCGACCAGATCGGCAGCAGCGGCACGGTGGTGCTCGTACGCGGCAAGTTCGCGAAGGAAGAGACGTCCACGTACGAGGACGCGGCAGCCGCCGCCCTCGTCGATCGCTTCGCGACCCAGCCGTTCCCGGTGCGAGTTCGCGTCATCCAGGAAGCCGCGTTGCCGCCGCTGCAGTTCCTCCAGGAGTCACCATCATGATCGAGTACGTCGCCGCACCCGGAGATTGTCTCGCGAGCATCGCAGCGCAATTCAAGCAGACCATCGAGGCCATCTGGGATCTGCCCGACAACGCGGCGCTCCGCGAGGCGCGGCCCGACCTCTACGTGCTCGCAGCTGGAGATCGGGTGTGGGTGCCGGAGCCGAGCCACAAGCGTGTCGTGGTGCCGACCGGGGCGCGTCACGTGTTCGAGCGGCGTGCAACCCACTGCGAGTTTTCCGTGCAGATGTTGCTCAACGGCAAGCCGCGCAGCCATGAGCCCTACGTGCTCGTCGTGGGTGACGAGCGCATCGAAGGCACCACCGACGCCGACGGACTCCTCGTCGCCCTCATTCCGGCCGACGCCCACACCGGAGTCATCGAGCTCGACGACGGCCACGAGCAACGACCGATTCGTTTCGGCGACCTCGATCCCATCGAGACGCCCCGCGGAGTCCAGGCTCGGCTCGCGGACCTCGCGTACTACTTCGAAGCGGTCGACGGCGACATCGGGCCCTACACCACGCAGGCGATCCGGGCCTTCCAGCTCGATCAGGGGCTCGACGCGAGCGGCATGCTCGACGATGCGACGCGCGATGCACTGCGGATCGCCTACGGGCGCTGAACAGCGGACGTCATGGAACGGCACACGAAGCTGACGGTCGACCTCCGCGAGTACCTCGTGCTGGACCCGAGGGATGCGGTGCCGCTGAGCGCCAGCGACGCAGAGTCGATGCTCGACGTGCTGCTCGGCGATCCTCGCCAGCGCGAGGCGTTCGCGCGCGCACTGGGTGTCGCGGCGGGTGACCTCGACGATCCGGCGGTCCGCGAGCGTGCCATCGCCGTGCTGGTTGCAGATTGGATCGCCATCGAGCTGCAGGATGGTCTCAGCGGGCACGCGATCGAGCACGACCCGCGGCGCGAGCCGGTCGAGCCGGTCGAGCCGAAGCGACCGGAGAACGATCGGCCCACGTGGATCGAGATCGCAGTGCTGGACGAGCTCGGAGGCGGCTTTCCCGGGACGCGCTGGCGGCTCACGCTCGCTGACGGTGACGAGCGCAGCGTGATCCTCGATGCGAGCTCGAAGTGGCGTGCGGATGATCTCCACGCGCGCGGGTCGTGCCATCTCCGCGTCCTCGACATCCCTGCTGAAACGGGCGCGGTCGTGCCGAGCTGGACGGGGCCGGCCGAGGACGACCAGTGGCTCTCGCCCACTCCGGCGGCGTCGGTGATGCTCACCACCGGACGCAGCCATCGAGTGCTCATCGTCCGTGGTCGCACCGAAGTGGTCCTGCTCGATGATGCCGGCCGCCCGATCGCGCACGAGCGCTGCCTCGCGCGCGTCGCTGGGGTCTCGAGGCCCAACGTCACGGATGAAGGCGGGATCGTCGTGATTTGGCATCCGGTCGGTGAACGCGAGCTCGAGATCGAGTTTCCCGCGCTGGACGCGGGTGTGTGGAATCTTCTGCGCAGCGAGCCGCTCGCGGACAAGGAATCCCATGCCTGATCCGATCGAAGTGCGCACGGCCGATGGTCGCAGGTTGCTGCTCGTGCATCGATCGGCGGTGCATCAGCTCGACGAGCTCGCCGCCACGCGACTCATGCACGCCGCATCGCATGAGCCCGGCGGAACGTCGGCTCTGCACGCGTTGGCCGAGCGGTGCGCGCCGTTTGCGGATCGCGATCTCGACACGTTGCGCCGCGCGCTGGCGCAGCTGTTCGCGCACGGTCGCATCGTGCTCGCCGATCTCGGCAGCCGCTTGCCGCTCGGTCTGACCGCCATCGGTCCGACGGGTGCGCGCATGGACCAAGGCGACTGGGACGACTATGTGCCGCTCTCGCAGCTCAGCCGCCCGAGCTCGGAGCACCGCGACCTCAGCGTACGAACCTGGGTTGCGATTCACGTCGGCGGCGAAGGGGGCCTTTCAGTTGTGGGCACGGAGCTCCGCATACGGTTGCCAGACGGGGAGCAACGCGTCGAGCACGTCGGCGCTGACGGCCGTCTCCGCTTCGACGACATCGGCCGCGAGGGGACTTGCGAGGTCGAGATCGTGGGCCCTGCCGAGCTGAATCCCGGAATCACCGGAGATGAGCCAATCAGCGGAATCTCCGTCCCCTGCGTGACGGGCGGCCGGTTCGCGCTCTCGACTG
>Ga0105106_10003198_pt1 | contig 11736 bp, 13 predicted proteins | sample PPLLaktember2015_5_FD_79109 | JGI IMG/M metagenome (GOLD analysis project Ga0105106, IMG submission 79109) | Freshwater sediment microbial communities from Prairie Pothole Lake near Jamestown, North Dakota, USA - PPLs Lake P8 Core (1) Depth... | ecosystem: Environmental > Aquatic > Freshwater >...
GGTTCAGCATGACGCGGTGAGACAGCACAATTGGCGCCAGTTCTTTAATGTCGTCGGGGAGACAATAGTCGCGCCCGCGGACGACGGCCAAGGCCTTGGCCGCTTTGCTCAACCCCAGCGCTCCGCGTGTGCTGACTCCCAAGGATAAGAGCTCGCTCTGACGGGTGGCTTGTACGATCGCGAGCAGATAGTCCGTCAGACTTTCCTCCATATGGACCTGGTCCACACGGGCCTGTAGGGCCAATACTTCCTGGGCAGACAGCACCGCTTCCAGTGTTTCAGCGGGATGCAAAGAATACGGACGCTCGAGCACTTTTCTCTCTTCCTTGAGTGTGGGATATCCAATAGAGAGGCGCATCAGAAACCGATCGAGTTGGGATTCTGGAAGGGGAAATGTTCCATGATACTCAGCAGGGTTCTGCGTGGCGATGACCATAAAAGGCTGCTCAAGCGGGTGCGTCTGATTATCAACGGAAATCTGCGCCTCACCCATCGCTTCCAAGAGACTGCTCTGGGTTTTCGGCGTGGTGCGATTGATTTCGTCGGCGAGCACGACATTGGCGAAAATCGGGCCCGGGATAAACTCAAATCCTTGTTTTTGTCGATTAAACATGGAGACACCGACGATGTCAGAAGGCAAGAGGTCGCTGGTGAATTGAATGCGCTTGAACGAACAGCCCAACGATCGAGCCAAGCTATGGGCCAGCGTGGTTTTGCCGACACCTGGCACGTCTTCGAGCAGAAGATGGCCACGGGCCAGAAGGCAAACCACCGCCATTTCGATCACGTGTGTCTTTCCCTTAATGACCAGCGCAATATTGTCCTGGATCGACCGGATGGTGTGAGATGAATTCATGTGGGATTAGTGGTCCCGGTGGTTCAGGCATGCAGGGTGATTTGACACGATCGAAGTCTAACAAAGGGTCTATAGATGGTCAATTTTCACCGGAGTTCTTGCATTGATCAGTCTGGAGGGGAAGGCTCATACGGGTTCGCGCCGATGGGGCTGACCCCGTTTGAGTCTATTCCGGTACGAGGATCAGCATCCAGGGAGGACGTTCTTCGGCCATGTCAGAAAATCGCCGGGCAGTACTGCTGGCGGGAACTCCTGGAAAGACGGCTCCACGGCGAATCTGAATGGAGCGAAAACGGTAGGAGGGGTTCTGCGCCGGGAGAAGGGGAAGTACACGTGGAATCTCTTTTCGTAATGGCCCGCAGTCCGACAAATTGAGAGTTTCGCCGATCGCAAGGCGCGAAAGCCGCTCGAAGATTTCGCCGAAGACCGTTGGGATATTTTCTGGCGTAAACGGCTGATTGTCCGCTCGGACATGGACGTCGTCGAGAAGTTGGGCCATGATTTCCCAGAAGACCTGGGTATCGACGGCTCCGAGGACGCCGAGGAGGCCCCGGCGCGCCACGAGGTCGAGCAGGGCGAGAGGGCCTCGAACTTCGAACTTCCATGGCGGAAAGAGGAGTGCACGGCCTCCATGCTGGACCTCCAGTGCCGGCTCGCCCAAATAGTGGATTTGCTGAAATGTGCCTTTAGTGCGATGGAGGTCTTGAGTGATGATAGGTTCAGACAATCGGGTTGGTTCATAGGCAAATGTGGGTGTTGCGGGGGCCCAGCATGTCGTGATTGTGTAGCGGGGTGCGAGCTTCCTAGCTTGATCGAGGCTGTTCAGGTCGAACATGTCCTGGTTCCCAAAAAATTGAAACGAGAGCCCTGTCCGAGATCGCAGGCCATTGAGTCTTTCTCGTTCTGGATGGAGTGGGCCACCTAGTTTTGATCCTGGTTGAAGCCGATCAAGCGCATGAAGAATCAACTCACGCTGCCGCTGTTGCAGGGGGGCGACATAGCGCTCAACCAATTCCGTGGCAAAGGAGAGGTCGCCGGCTCCCAGATCGAGGAGAGAGGCCACGTCTGCTTCGAGCAACAGGTCAAAGGGATTGGCGTGGGACTGGGCGAACGCCTCAATCTCATTGCTCTGCAGGGATGTCACTGGCCACAGGGCTGTCGGGCTCTCAAGGATGCCGAACCACACACAGAGTGCCCGTATGGCTTTGGTTGGAGGGAGTCCAGTGAGTTCTTTAAGCCGGGGGCCGGGTAGACTCTGAATACTGGTGGCTTCTGAGCCACCCAACGCCAAGGTGATCGCATCACGGATGATGACGGGAAGATCGACGCGGTGAGCTTCTTCGATCAGCCGCTTCAACGTTACCGTGAGCTGCTTCGCCTCAACCAGTTTGCGTGAGGCTTCCCACTCCTTGTCACGTTCCTGCAAGAGTCGGGTGACCTGTGAGCGAAAGTCTGCAAGGACCTGTGCGGGAGAATCCAAATCCATGAGTCACTTGGGTGTGGGCCGGGAAAGCAGATCCGTCGATGCTAGTTGATTGTTATATGGCAGCATAACGACCTGGTCCACCAGCGTCAAGGTTCACGTCTTGCCCATCCTGAGAGACCTGTGTTAGGACAAGCAATGTGCAAAACACCAATACTGTTTGCGACACGAGCAATCTTCATCACATCTAAGGTGCTGCTGATTATCGGAGCCTTGTGCTTCACTGCGGCATGTATGAGCGGAGGAGAGGCCAAATCTTCTGCCTTTTCACAGGATGGGAATCACGCACTGTTCAAGGAATGGCAGATCATCGATACGGAGACGGGTCAACCGGTTTCTTTCGACCAGTGGGCTACATTGTTGCTTCAGCAGGACATTATTTACCTAGGAGAGGAACATCACAACCGATTTCATATCGACGCGGCGTTGACGGTGTTGCGGAGACTGAAGGCGGAAGGGCGTACGCCGGCCTTAGCTATGGAAATGTTCGGCTGGGATGGCCAAGCGGCACTGGATCGGTATGTTTCCGGGTCAGATATGGACCGACAGGAATTTCTCGAGGCCGTCCGATGGCGGCAGAACTGGGGTGGCCTGTTTGAAGATTATGAGCCGCTGGTTCAGCTGGCAAGAGAACACCATTGGGCGTTGGACGCGATGAATCCTCCAAAGCCGTTGGTGAGGATCGTGGCCAAGAACGGCTTGGCTCAAGCGGAGCGTGATCCCATAATGGCGCAATGGGGCATGAAGGATGAGGCCATTGTCGATGACCCGATGTATCGGGCCCGTATTCTTCAGCAACTCCAGGCCTGTCATGGCAAGGGGGATGACAGTCTCTATCAGACGATGCTCGACGCTTCGATGTTTCGCGACGAAGGGATGGCGAAAACATTGGTCCATCGCCTTAAGCAGATTCGTTCGGTGAACGATACAATGGCTGGGCCTCTGGTGAGCTATACAGGGGCCGGGCACATTCAGTACAACCTTCCGGTTCCGAAACGAGTGGCTCGCCGCCTCACCGATCAGGTCCGCCAGGTTAGCGTCTATATGACGTCGTTCGCGGTAGGGCGTATCGAGGAATTAGAAGACATGATCCGCGAGAAGGTTGCGGACTATTTATGGCTGACACCGGTCAGTGCCAAAGGGCCGCCTCGCCGATGTTGAGAAAGCTGTGAGGTGTATAGAACGCTTCCTCGGAGATTGTTGCTTGCCTCAATTTTTACAACGAACGAACGCAAAAGAGATGAGTCTGGTGCGAGAAAGGTCATTGGTAGTACAGGGGGTATCGCGCATGGTCGAAGAGGTATAGGCGCTCTGTATTCGTGTGAATCCTGACGATCGAACTGCAACCGTCTTGCGAAGGACCCCATAGGGGAGTGGAACTGTCGCCGGTGGAGGTTCACTCGTAGATCTGACCGGCTGCGGAACAACCATTGAAGCTACGGTTGGCGCCCTAACCGGCCCGCGTGTCTAGAACAAGTCGAGAACCGTATCCAGGATATTCGGGTAGGAGGGGTGAGAGGAAATGGAAATCCAATCTGTCCACACCTCACCTTTCTCGCATGTCCCGCGCCTCCCGCGCCACGGCTTATGGCGCTATCGAACTGTTTCGATCTTGTGCAAATCAGCTGCTGGCAGCGAGCCCGCACCGTGAAAGCGAACAATTCTACATCTCGCAGGGTGTGGCTCCACTACTACGCCAAAACTGGCGCCAGCTACGCAAGAACGTGCGTTGCGCAGTATGGACGAGATAGGCATCGTGGTGATGCACCACCCGTTGAAAACCGGATGAGTTCTTGACAGTTTCCCGGGCCTGTTTCAGACTACAGCACATTAGAAGTGGGGTAGTGAGCAATTGGGAACGCAGCACATGCGAAACAAGATCCCCTGTTCTGCTGAGCGGTTAAGCCTCCTGGATCCTCCGATGATCAAGGCTGTAGCTGATCGCAACGCCTTTCACATCGGCAACCAGTACCTCTCTGAAAATCGCGTTCGGATCGTCGAGGCCGATGACGCCCAGATTTCGTCCGCCGTCATCGGGAATTCCGGCCTCTATGAACAGACGATCCGCCTTAAGGAGGGGCATCTCATCTCAAAGTGCAGCTGCTCGTTACCGGAAGAGCCGATGTGTCGTCATTGTATTGCGGTCCTGTTGGAATATCATCGCTGGGCACAGCCGAGAAATGGTCAGCAGAGGAGAATAAAACCGTCCGTCGCTCCGCCGACACAGGCCTATCCAATTCGCGACGCTGCACCTGTGCCAAGTTCTGCTTCGCCGACCGATCTGAAGCTGGGCGAGGTGATGACCTTCATCGAATGGCTGCAACCTGCGATAAAGACGTTGGAGCGTGGGCAGCCGTTGCCTGATTCGTCAAAGCTCGTCGGGGATCTCGCTTCTTGGGTTCAGGCCATTCGTAATCTGGATGAGCGCCGCCGCGAGAGTGAAGAAGTACGGATCAACCTGGAGTCCGATATGCGGGATCGGGAGGCCTATGTTGGCCGATTGACGCAACAGGTACAAGCGTCGATGGAGGAGATCAAGGTTGCCCAAGCTAGCTCTCAGCGTCTACAGCAGGAACTGACCACACATAAAGAGGTACTCGCGAAGATTTCAGAGGTTGCCTCAGAGGTTGGGAGCTATGAGAGCCAACTCAAGTCTATTGCAGGTGACATGGTGTCAAAGGGATCACAACTCGACAAGCTCGCTCAATCTGTTAGGGAAGTCTCGACGGTATTGAAATCGCTTGCCAAGACCACTGCCACATCCTAGCAGGCTCCGGGAAAACATTTTTTGAGTTTCTTCAGAAGTGTCACCTCCGGGATCCGGCGTGATCTCACACTCAGTCGAACGTTCCATGAGCGTCGCATAGGATAGGCGAACGACTCATAAGGCGTCACTGGTTTCGTCAGATGAACGAGTGTGTTTTTGCACAACCTGTAAGAGGCTTGATGTTGGGGATTTTGAAGGCGTGTCAGCTTGCAAGCTCGGGTGAGAGCGCTCGTGTTATGCAATCGCCGCATCGATAAGTTGTGTCGCTGACGCCGCGTCAGTCAACGTCGATCCTCAGCAATGCCAGTGTGCTTATCGGCTCCCCGACGATCACCCAATGCACGAGTCATATTGACCCACTACCATCGCCTCGCAGGCCTGTAATTCTACAAAAATGAGTACACCTTGTCTGCTAGAGCTACCGTAGAATATACAGACACAACCAGGCGAGGGTGCTGGTTAGCGTTGTGGATTGATCAAGGCATTGCCGCAGCCGCCCGCCCGGCCAGCAAGCCCGTCGCCCATGCCCATTGGAAATTGAACCCACCGATCCGGCCGTCGCAGTCGAGGACCTCTCCGATCAGATAGAGACCCGGTACCAGCTTGGATTCCATCGTCCGGAAGTTGATCTCTTCGAGCGGCACGCCACCGGCGGTGACCTCGGCATAGTTCCAGCCGCGATCGTGGATGACCGGGAATGTGAACTTGGTCAGTGCAGTGAGCAGCCGGTCTCGATCGGTTCGCGACAGTTGTGCGACCGCCGTCTTGGGATCACATTCAACATGGGAGCAGAGCGCTTCGGCAAACCGCTCTGGTATCTGCTGCGCCCATGTCTTCAACAATGATCGTCGAGGGTTGTTCGCCGCTTGATCCATCAGCCACGATCTCGCTTGTTCTTGGGTCTGACCGGGCAGGAAGTTTCCATAGACCTCGACAGTTTCGCCCTGCTCATGTCCGAGTGTCCAGAAGCGGCTCGCGTCCATGACCACGGGTCCGCTGATACCGAAATGGGTCCAGAGCAGGCTTCCAACCCGGCGATCGACCTTGCGACCGTTCACCACGGTGGTCAACTCAACATGATGTGAAAGGCCCGAGAGAGTCTTATGAAACATCCGGTCGTCGAGCACCAGTGGCACCAGTGCAGGGGCTGTGGCCGTCACATGGTGGCCAAGTCGACGGGCAAGGCTGTATCCCAACCCATCACTCCCCGACTTAGGGAGCGATCTGCCTCCGGTCGCCAGAATGACCTTCTTCGCGTACAGGTTTCCTTGGCTGTGCTGCACAAGAAATCCAGCTTCAGCAGACCTCTCGATGCCTATCACGCGATGATCAGGCCAAATGTTGGCACCCACTGTGTGACAACGATCGACAAGAGCACTAAGAACCGTTCGAGCCTTATCAGTGATGGGAAAAAGCTTTCCGGTCTCTTCGCGTTTGAGGCCGACCCCTAACGAGGCAAACCACGTCACGGTTTGTTCAACGGAGAACGCTGCCAGCACATTCTTGATGATGTGGCGATTGCCAAAGAAGTCGATGGGGGTAACGACCTCGTGCGTGACATTACAGCGGCCGCCCCCGGAGATAAGGATCTTGGCGCCGATGCTTTTTGCACCATCGAGCAGCACAACCCTCTGCGCACGATCGTCCTTTGCAGCCGCTTCTGCAGCGAAAATCGAGGCAGCCAACCCGGCGGCACCTGCACCGACTATGACAACATCACACATATCGTCATGCAGAGACATTAGAGAGTTTTAACTGCCAGTTAACACCGTATTAATCTAGCGATGTTAAAGTCCGCCTCGTGAAAGGCAGATTTGTTCGATGCTGGAACACGTGAGAGCAGGAGGACAACACGATGACCTGTCAAAAATGCAAAGGGTTGATGGTAAAAGAATGGCGACCGGAGTTTTCGCAGGAAGCTGCTGTGCTCCGTTGTATCAATTGCGGCCTGGTCCTGGATCCATTGATTGCGCAGAATCGCGTGACGACGTTGCGTGCCAAGCAGCGGGTGTTGAAGGCCGCGTAGCGGTTCGTTCAAGTTCGTGAGCCGGTTCGGACGTCTCGGATAACTTACCGAGCCGACCGAATTGGGCAGGTGTGGACGTTGCGCTCGTGGTTAGACCGAAAAATCCGCCCATAAGAATGTGTGATCTGAAGGGTCCTTCGCTCGCCGCGGCTCGACGTCCACCTCTACCCTGATACAGTGCTCTGCCAACGAGGCCGTCGCCAGAATATGGTCGATGCGCCAGCCTTTGTTCGCTTCCAGCGAGCCTGGGGCCCGGTAATCCCAAAACGTATACTGCTGCCGGTCCGGATAGAGTTTCACGAACACATCCTGAAAGCCCCACGCCAATGTATTCTCATACGCCCGCCGCGCATCTTCGTGATAGCAGACATGCTTGAGATGTTTTTCCGGGCTGTGTACATCCATCGGCCGCGGAGCGACATTCATATCACCGCACCAGATGGCTGGTTTATTCGGCGATAGGTGCTTCTCAAAATACTTGCGGAGTCGATCGTACCAGCCAAGCTTGTATTGATACTTAGGGGAGTCGATCTCGAAGCCCTGCGGCACGTAGGTATTGACGATGGGAATTCCCTTGATCACAACGCGCAAGAGCCGCGCGTCCTCCGAGTCGCTTCCATCGTCAAACCCATATGCCACCGCCTCCGGTTTCTCCCGGCTCAGTACCGCGACACCGTTGTAAGACTTCATCCCCCGATAGGTGATGTCGTACCCGGATTCCGCCAATGCCAGCAGCGGAAACTCGCTGTCCTGAACTTTGGTTTCTTGAAGACACAACACATCGGGCTTCTGTTGGGCCAGCCAGTCGAGCACGATCGGTAAACGTTTACGGAGAGAGTTGACGTTGAAGGTCGCGATTTTCATGGGAGGTCTACACACACTCAAGTCGTCGCATCCTAACAAAAGACCCACGGGGGAACAAGACGAGTGATCTGGCATTTAGCCTTCATCGCATCTTTTCGGGCTTTCATCTTCCCCTTCATCTCTTCCTTCTTCGCTTTCATCTCGCTTTTCATTGCATCTTTCTCAGCCTTCATCTCGTTTTTCATCTCGCCCTTCATGGCATCGTCAGCCAAGGCCAGCGAGCTGGCCCCCATCAGGCACAGAGCGGCAAACGCGACGACGATCGATTTCTGCATGCAGCACCTCCTGGAATATAGATAGTAGTGATGGTTCTCTCGCAAGGAAAAGACAGCCTGCCCCCCATTCTCAATCCTGTCAAGAATTAGTCGGAGAACCGACCTATCGCTGTGCCCATGTCGCAATCGGCATGGTCGATTCGATTTCGGTCCAGCAGAATGCCCCAACCCGTAAGTGCCTATCTGGTTGAATCCGGTGCTGCTCGAACATCCACCCTCTGTTGAGGTGTTGGCTTAAAGCTTCCACGCCGATTAGAGAGCTTACGGAGTTCACTGGATAAACATGACGTGCATTATTCATAAACATGTCCTGCCGCAATCGCCGATCGCTGCTACGATGTGCCTTCCGCCTCGCGCTCGAATTCTCACCGTACTGCACGAGTGTGCATTGGGTCTTCAGGGTTCCGGGAGACCGTCTCCCCGATCGGCAATCGGGACCAGGGGCGGAGCCCCTATGGGGTCCACGACCTGGCCGGCAATCTCTATGAATGGGTGGCCGACTGGTACGACGAAGCAACCTACACGACCCAGCCGACCATCGATCCCCGAGGCCCCGCCGAGGGCACGACGAAGGTTCAACGCGGTGGCTCCTATCTCAATAACCCCTATCGGCTGCGCGCCTCGTTTCGCACCAAGAGCGATCCTACCGAACATGCCCCCAACGTCGGCTTTCGCTGTGCCCAAGATGTGCCGGCCCTCCCGTAGAGAGACGGCTTCGGGGGGCGCGAGGGGGTACGGGTCAGCGTTTCGAGTTACTGGCCGGCTGGCCGGCCATGAAGGGATAGACGACCCCGGCGATCGCCCCCCCGAGGATCGGGGCCACCCAGAAGAGCCAGAGTTGTTGCAGGGCCCAGCCGTCGGCAAAGACGGCGGTGGCGGTGCTGCGCGCCGGATTGAGGGAGAGATTGGTGACCGGGATCCCGGCCCAATTGATCAGGGCCACGGCTAGGCCGATCGTCAAGGGCGCGAAGCCCTGCGGTGCGCGGCTGTCCGTGGTCCCCAGAATGATGAGGAGAAAGAAAAAGGCAAAGATGGTTTCAGCACAGAAGCCGGCCAGGAGTGAATAGCCCCCAGGGGAGTGTTCGCCGTAGCCGTTGGAGGCGAAGCCGCCGGGGACGAAGCCGGCCCGCCCGGTGGCGATGAGATAGAGCACCCCGGCCCCCAGGATCCCCCCGAGCACTTGGGCGGCGAGGTAGCCGGGGACCTCGTGTGCGGGGAACCGCTTGCTGACCAGAAGGCCGATGGTCACGGCGGGATTGATATGGCAGCCTGAGATGTGGCCTAGGGCGTACACCATCGTGACCACGGCCACGCCGAAGGCGAACGCGATCCCGAAGACCCCGATGCCGAGCTGAGGGACGCCGGCACTCAGGAGCGCGCTCCCGCAGCCGATGAACACTAACCAGAAGGTGCCGAACGCTTCGGCGGCCAATCGTCGTCCCATCAGTGCCTCCTCTGCCCGTGGACTCCGGCCCGCACTATGCCCGGTGGCGCGCCAAAGCGCAAGTGCCGTGGGGGCCAGGGGGAGGCGGGGCGGCGTGGGGCCTTACGGGCGAGCTTCCCTCACCAGATTGAACAGGGTCTGTGTTGTACGGCGGAATCGTGTGAATCCACCTTCCACCAGCATGTCTTGCAGCCGCGTCTCGACGGCTTGGGCACCGAGAGCTGGGCCACTGGATGCCAGAGAAGTGGGGACGCAGACCATCGTCGACACAGCGTAATCGACGCTGCAAACCTGACTCAGATTATCTACGCGATCGTTTGCGAATGGCTCCACAATCATCCACGTACCATTCTGTGTGAGTGTCTTTTTGACGTGCTTCGCAGCGCCGACAGGATCGCCCATGTTATGCAGATAATCGAAGTGGCCAATGAAGTCGTATCTCTTACCGGAAAGTCTATAGGCTTTGCCACGACATAGGTCACATTCGTCAGCCCTGCTTCCTTGGTGCATTTTCGCGCGATCAGAATCGATGGCTTATGGTGATCGAAGCCGATGAAGGTGGATCTGGGATAACCCTTCGCCATGATAATGGTGGATGCCCCGAACCTACAGCCGGCATCCGTGACTTTCGCACCGCTCTTGAGCTTTGTCTTGACGCCATCGAAGGATGGAATCCAATCAGCCGGCGTGACCAGGCCCGTTTTTCCCATCGGTTTATAGAGACCAAGCCTTGTCGCCAAGAAGCACCATGTTGACGATCAGCGAACCTCCAATGGTTCAGGCTTCCATGCCCATAAATTCGTTCAGCTTATCTTGATTGACCGCCATGGAGCACCTTTCCCAGAGTCATTCAGCGCGTTCTTTGCCAGTTGTTTCTGACTGTCAAGCTGGAACGAATGGAGTAGAATGCCCGCTTCGAACGGGAACTCGCCGGGGTGAAGGAGGGATCAGCATGAAAAAGTATCGTGTCAAGCCGAACTCACAACTCAACTTGGATCGGTGTGACCCAGACGACACAGGCGATTACAAAAATACCGATCAAGGCAAAGAGAAAGCGAAAGCCATCACTACAGAATTGACCGGACGGCTAGGCGAACTCCAAGAAAGGCTCTATGCGAACGGGACTCGGTCGTTGCTCTTGGTGTTGCAGGGAATGGATTCCAGCGGCAAGGATGGAACGATTAAGCACGTCATGTCTGGTGTGAATCCGCAGGGCTGCAAGGTGGCGACGTTCAAGACCCCTTCCGATAGCGAACTTGCCCATGACTTTCTCTGGCGCGTCCATCACGAGGTGCCGGCCAAAGGACAGATCGGAATTTTCAACCGGTCGCACTATGAAGACGTGCTTATCACGCGCGTCCACAAGATGATTTCAGTAAAAGTGGCGGCACAACGATTAAACCAGATCAAGGAGTTTGAAGAATTGCTGGCTGAGAACGGGACCGCCATCCTCAAATTCTTTCTGCACATCTCCAAAGACGAGCAGAAAGAGCGGTTGGAAGCGCGCATTCGCGATCCGGAGAAACGCTGGAAGTTCAGCGAAGGAGACCTGGAGGAACGGAAGCTCTGGGCCGACTACATGACGGCGTTTGAAGAGGTACTTTCTGCCACGAGCGCCGATCATGCGCCGTGGTATATCGTGCCTGCCAATCGGAAATGGTATCGCAATCTCGTGGTTGCCGATCTTGTCGTTGATGCATTGGAAGACATGAAACTGAAGACACCACCTCCTCCCGAAGGGGTCAACTTCGATACCTTGAAGATTGTGTAACGTGGTGAGTGTGGCACCGACCCGACAATCTTTTCGATTCCAGAACCCTGTCCTGCCATCAGGTTCAGTACATAATTGAAAAGGCCGTTTCTTGACACCTTGGGCAGGGCTATATTAGCATGCGCATCCAGATCCATAGGCGCGTAGCTCAGGGGGAGAGCGCTACCTTGACACGGTAGAGGTCGACGGTTCAAGACCGTCCGCGCCTACCACCTAGCTGAGGGTATCCGTTTGCCTCTCACAGGCGGGA
>Ga0105106_10003200_pt1 | contig 11735 bp, 14 predicted proteins | sample PPLLaktember2015_5_FD_79109 | JGI IMG/M metagenome (GOLD analysis project Ga0105106, IMG submission 79109) | Freshwater sediment microbial communities from Prairie Pothole Lake near Jamestown, North Dakota, USA - PPLs Lake P8 Core (1) Depth... | ecosystem: Environmental > Aquatic > Freshwater >...
CAACCTTGAAGCCAGCGTGGCAATTCGACCGCATCGAGCAGATTCTTCAACCGCAGTCCCGTTTCGGTGTCGCCGTCGATCATGAGCCGACGCTCGAAGAACAGCGTGTCCGGATCGCTGCGACGGGTGGCCATCCGCAGGAGGTCGGCCGCGGTGGCGGTGAACGTCACGTCGACGCCGGCCGTCGGCGAGAGCGGCACGAAGCGCACGCCGTGCAGACGGAAGGCGACGCTCACTCCCGCATCGCGGACCGCGATGCGGAACGCCTTGCCGTCGAGTTCGGCCAGCGCGTCGACACCGAGGATCCGCGGCGCGGCCACGGTGAGCGCCATCGCGCAGGCGACCGCGGGAGGAAATGCCGGCAACCGCGTGCACACGAAACGGACGAATGGGGGCAGTTCGTAGCGAAGCGCCTCCGAAGCGCGCGCAGCGGTCGAGGCGGATTTGGCGGGTGGCAGGATCATGACGGGGGTGCGAAGCCGTTCACGCGGCAGCGGGCGCCGCGGCGTGGTCGAGGCCGGGCCGGTCGTGCCAGTAGCCGTTGCACTGCGGCGCCGGCGCCAGCGCCGCAATCGTCGCGGCGGCCGCGGCGGGCGTGAGTTTGCCATCGAGGGCGGCGCGCAGCGCGGCGACAACCTCGCCGGTGCGCTCGAACTGCGGGCTCACGCGCAGCACGTCGACGCCGAGTTGCCGCATCTCCGGGATCTGCGCGACGAGGGTGTAGACGCGATGCGACTGCGTCTGGGTGCCGTTCAGCACGAGGAACGGTTCGCCGTCGCGGGTGGCGAGCGCGAGACCGTCCGGGTGCGCGAGGCACGAGAACCGGCAATCGTCCTTCGGCAGGTCGTAGTGGCGCGCGGTGAAGCAGCGCGCGGAGAACGCGAGCGGCAACCGGCCCCACGCGAAGGCCTCGGTTGCGAGGCCCGGGGGTTGTTCCACGAGGATCGCCGCCAGCGCCGCGCGCGTCATCTCGACCGGCGGAACCCAGCGCACGGCGCCGAGCGAGGCGACGAGCGCGAGCGTCGGCGCGTTGTAGACGTTCAGATGCGGCCCCGCGACGAACGGCCCGCGCTCCGCGAGCAGGTGGACCGCGCCCATGTCGTTGGCCTCGACGAGGAAGCGGCCATTGGCGACGATGCGGCGCAGCGCTTTGAGATCCGATTCCGACTCCATCAGCGCCTGCGCCGACAGCACGACGTCCTTGCCGGCGGCGGCGAGCGCCTCGGCCGCGTCGAGCCAGTCGGCGAAGCGGTATTCGTGGCGGCGCGCGCAGACGACTTCGCCCATGTATACGATGTCGACCGGCCACGTCGCGACTCCGGCATAGAACGCGCCGAGCGTGGCCTTCGGCCAATGGGTGAGCACCGGTCCGAGCGCGATCTTCATCGGTGCGGTGCTCACTTCCACGGCCGGTGATACGCGCCCAGCGTAGTCTGGCGGCCCTCGGAGACCCCGGCGAGTTCGCGCATCCACTCCGCGCGCGCGGTGAAGCGATCCGAATCCGCAGTGCACGCGTCGATCGCCGCGCGCCAGACGCGCGTCACCGTGGCGACGTACGCCGGGCTGCGTTGGCGGCCCTCGATCTTGATCGCGGCGATGCCCATGCGCACCAGCTGCGGCAGGATTTCGAGTGTGTTGAGCGAAGTCGGTTCCTCGATCGCGTAATTCGTTGCGTCGCGAACCGCGAAGCGGCCCTTGCACAGCGTCGGGTAGCCGGCGGCCTCGCCGTCGGCGTAGCGGTCGAGCAGCACGCCATTCAACCGCACCTCGAGGCCGCGTGGCGTGGTCTCCCAGCGCACGGCTTTCGCCGGCGAGCACACGCCGACGGTGTTCGGGCCCTCGCCGGTCGTGTACGACGACAGCGCGCAGCGACCCTCGACCATCACGCACAGGCTGCCGAAGCCGAAGCTCTCGATCTCGCATTCCGCGTTGCGGACGACGTGCTCGACCTGGGCGAGCGAGAGCACGCGCGGCAGCACCGCACGGCGGACGCCGAAGCGCCGGACATAGAAGTTGATCGCCTCGTGCGTCGTCGCCGACCCCTGCACGGACAGGTGCAGCCGCAGACCGGGGTGGCGCTCGGCCGCGTAGCGCATCAGCCCCGGATCGGCGAGGATCACCGCATCGAAGCCGAGGTCCGCCGCGAGATCGAGCGCCGCGGTCCAGCGGGAAAACGCCGCGGGCTGCGGGTACGTGTTGAGCGCGAGCAGCACCTGCGCCCCGTGGGCGTGGGCATGGCGAAGCCCGTCGGCGGCCGCCCTGGCGTCGAAGTTGAGGCCGGCGAAATTGCGCGCATTGGTTTCGTTCCTGAAGCCGATGTAGACGCAGTCGGCGCCGTGATCGACGGCCGCCTTCAGCGCTGGCAGCGTACCGGCCGGGCAGACGAGCTCGACGCGACGTGGGGCATTCATCGATGGAAACGGGAGCGAGCGGCGCAGAAACGGAGCATGGCGGCATGTCGCGCGGAGGGCGCGACCGATCGTTTCGACGTCACGACGTCACCGCACGTGTCCCGGCGATGCTAGCCACCTGCCAGTCGGCAGGGATTGACGTGGGTCAAGCGCCGGACGCATCGATCGCGCCGGGACGCGCGGCGCGGTGGCGGCGCCATTCCCCGCCGAGGTACGCGAGGATCGCGCCGAGGACCGTGATACCGGCGGCGATCTCGATGAACAGCCCGTAGTTCAGGCGATACTTGCCCGCGCGCGGGTCGTACACCGTGCACAGGATCCGCACCCGTTCCAGCAATCCGCTGAGGTTCTGCAGCGGCGCGGGTGCACCGGTGACGAGTTCCTTGAGGGGAGCGACGAACATCGGCAACTCGAACGCCTCGCCGTAGATCTGACGGAACACCCGACCGTCGCGGTCGACGATCGTCGCCTGCGTCAGGTGGTCGAAGCCCGAGGCGGTCGGCGTCCAGACGAAACCGGTGTCGCGCGCCAGGCCGTCGATCGTCGCGCGGTCGCCGGCGAGGAACTCCCAGATCGCCGCGCCGATTCCCTGCCTCGCCCGGAATTCGCGCATCGCCGCGGGCGTGTCGAATGGAAGGTTGAAGCCAACCGTGACGACGCGGAACGCATCGGTGCCCAGCGCGCGCTGTGCTTCGTCGACGGCGCCGCCGAGAAACCTGGTCGTCGCCGGGCAGACCTGGAAGCAGCCCGTGTAGACGAAGGAGATGATCAGCGGCCGGCCGCGATATTCGGCGAGACGCACCTGCCGGCCGTCGCGGTCCTGCAGCGTGTAGTCGCCCAGCGAACGGCCGATCGCGGCCTGTGAAATCTCGAGCGCTTCGCGCGGCTCCAGCGGCGTTCCGGGCGGGCGTGCCTGCGCGAACAGCACCCCGGCTAGGAGGTAGAGCGCGAGACCGAGCACCGCTGCCAGCAGCAGCGTGTTGGGATCGAATCCCTGCCGCGGGTCACGCATGAACGGCGACGTCGGCGATCGCGCCGACGAGCAGGAGCGTCAGCTGGATCAGCGAAGCGTGGAAGTTGATCATCGCCGCGGCGCGGGTCGGGTTTCGAGCGAGCCGCACGCTCCTTTGAAGGAAGTAGGCGCCGCCGCCGACGGCGGCGGCGAGATAGATCGCCCCCATGCCGAGAAGCGCGGGCACGAGCGACGCCGTGACCAGCAGCGCAGCGCCGGCAAGGACCGCTTGCGCGGCACGTGCATCGCCGACGACGACCGGCAGCATCGGCACCTTCGCCGCCGCGTAATCGTCGTGAAAGGCGATGGCGAGACTCCAGAAGTGCGGCGGCGTCCACAGGAACAGCACGACGGCGAACGCCAGCGGCAACGGACCTAGCGCGTCCGGAGCCACGGCTGCGGCACCGGCCAGCACAGCGAAACTGCCGGCCAGGCCGCCGATGACGATGTTCCACCAGGTCCGGCGCTTGAGCCACACCGTGTAGACGACGCCATACGTGAAGGCGCCGAGGAACGTGTACACCGCAGCGGGGACGTTGACGGCGAACGCTGCGAGCGCGACGCCGGCGGCGCCGATGGCGACGATCGTTGCCAGCCACGCCGGGCCGTGACGCAGCCGGCCGGTGACGAATGCGCGACGGCGCGTCCGTCCCATTCGCGCGTCGATGTCGCGCTCGACGTACTGGTTGAACGCGCCGGCGGCTGCCGAAGCCATCGTCACGGCGAGCGCCAGTGCGAGCACCTGCCAGCCGGGTAGCGACGGGCCCGGCGTCACGGCGAGACCCGTCACGGCGGTGAAGCCGATCACGAGCCCGATCCGCAGCTTGAACAAATCGAAGAAGAGGCGCACCCGGCCGCCGTTTGCGCCGGTCCGTCCCCGTGCCGCCATCGTTGCCTCGGTAGGTGGTGCCATGTGCATCCTCGCTCCCGGGTTCTTGTTCGGGTCACGTGGAACCCAGCGGTGGCGGGGCGTCACCGCCCCACCATCGCTGGGTTCGTCACGAGGCCTCCTGGGGTCCGGCAGCGGTGCGCCGGATTCCCGGCGTCGGCCTCAAGCGTCAATTCGCCCCGGTCGCTTCCCCGCTGCGCGGGGCCCCTGGTCCCCGCCTCACGCTGCTCTACGACAACGGCCAGACGGTCGACAGGTACTTCCAGTTCACGAAGTAATACAGCACGAACGCAACCAGGAACACGATGGCCAGCGAGAACGTGCCCGGAGCGACGAATCCGGCCGTGCCGATGTTGCTGCCGTGCGACGTGATCGCGACCGCCACCGGCTGCGGCGCGGGGGCGACACCGTCCTTCGCCCTGACGTGCGCGAAGCCGGGCGTTTCAATCCGCTTGCCGAGGAACACGCTGCCCACGGTGATCAGCAGGTACATGGTTCCGCCGACGATCGCGGCGAGCCCGAAGGCGCCCATCAGTCCCATCATGAGCCACGCGGTGCCCGGGAACTCGTAGCCGAGAGCGTTGCCGGCGAAGCTGATATCCCAGTGCCGCCGCGGCACGCCCAGCGTTCCCGCGCCCATCATGAACAGCGAAAAGCCGCACATGCCCAGCCCGAACACGTAGGGCTGCCACTTCGCCATCCCGGGAAACATCAGCTGGCGGCGGAACAGCGTGGGAATCAGGAAGTAGGTGAGGCCCATGAAGGCGAGCGTGGTGCCGATGACGACGGTGGCGTGGAAGTGGCCCGGCACGTAGATCGTGTTGTGGATGATCAGGTTGAGCTGCTCGGTACCCATCATCACGCCGGAGATGCCGCCGAGGAAGCCGAAGCCGATCAGCGAGATGAACATCGCCGAGAACGACGGATTCCCCCACGGTGCCTTGCGCAGCCACTCGAACAGTCCGTTGTTGAAGCCCTTCTCGCGCTGGGCCACCTCGATCGCGCCCGGCACCGTCAGGCCGTGGACCATCGACGCCAGCACCGCGAGGTACATCGCGTAGCTGGTGTTGAAGATCTTCCAGTTCGAGGTCAGGCCGGGATCGGCGAGCAGGTGATGCGCCGAGGCGAGTTGCAGAAAGCAGATGTAGAGCAGGAACGCTGTGCGGGACACCTTCTCCGACATCGGCTTGGCCCCGAAGACGATCGCCGCAATCGCGTACCACACGGAAACGTGCGCGGCGACGTTGATCTGCTGCGAGCTGTGGCCGAACGCCCACCACACCGTCCGGTACATCAGCGAGTCGATGTAGTCGACCAGACCGATCGACCATAGGAACGTCGGGATCAGGATGATCGCGCCGGAGGCGATCGTGAACACGGCGATGATCGCCGCGGTGACGGCGCCGAACGTCACCAGCGGCACGGAGCCGTTGTAGGTCCTTTCGCTGCGCGCCACGACCAGCGTGCCGAAGAACACGAAGCACGCGATCAGCGCGCCGACGGCGAACAGGATGAGCCCGAGGTAGAACGTCGGGTGCGCGCCCATCGGCGCGTACGACGTGAACATCACGCTCGAATCACCGCGCGTCACCGAGTAGTTGTTGACGATCGCGCCGGCGACCATCAGCACGAACGCCAGCCAGGCCATTCCCGGCGCGGCTAGCCGGCAGCGCAGCAGCGTGCTCGCGCAGAAGTACAGCACCGCGATCTCGAAGAAGATGATCCAGAAAACGAGCATGTTGAGCCCGTGCGCGGTGAGCACCAGGTAGAACCAGTCCGGCGAGAGCAAGTGGATAGCCTGCCAGCGGGTCGATGTGACCAGCAGCGCGAGGATACCGCCGATGAGCAGCGACACGACGCCGGCGACGGCGTTCCAGCGGATCAGCTTCTCCGCCGGCTCGTGGTACAGGAGTCCGGTGGACGGACAGGTGCGGAACATCCGGTTGACGGCCATCGACGCCTCCCTTATTTCGGCTTCACGACGTAGAGCCGGCTCGCCATCGTGTGATGGTTGATGCCGCAATATTCGTTGCAGATGATCGAGTACGTGCCCGCCTTCGTCGGCGTCAGCGTCACGACGTGCTCGTAGTTCGGATGGACCTCGATGTTGATGTTCTCCGGCTGCAGCGAGAAACCGTGCAGCCAGTCCATCGACGCCAGGTGCAGCCGGTACGTCTTGCCCTCCTCCAGCTCCAGCATCGGATACCACTGCCAGAGCCGCGCGATCAGGTAGACGTCGCTGCCCGCGGGTGGATGCACGACGGGGATCTTCTGGTCGGTTTCCTCGCGCACTTTGTACTTCTCGACCATCGCCGTGGTCTTGGCGGTGAACGCTTCGGGCGTGGTCCGGTACGCCTCATTGGATAGGTTCTGCTTACCGTAGACGTGCCAGTAAGGCATCATGAAGAACATGATCAGGCACCAGATGAACGCGATCGCGATCCAGGTGCCCTCGACGCGGTCCAGCGGCTGTTTCCACCACACACGCTCCGACGGGGAAGAAATGGCGCTCATGGCGTTGTCGCTCCCTGAAGTTGGGCCGGCTTACTTGGCGATGGGGATGCCGACGATTTCCATCACGCCCCAGACGATGTAGAGCACCGTGGGCATCGCGATTCCGATGAACAGCAGCAGGAACGGGTTGTCGAGGACCTGCTGCATCACGGGCACGGGCTCGTCGGGGATGTCGTCGGCGGGGAGCAACTTGCTGTCGGGGACGGCCATGGCGCTTCCTCCAGTGGGTTCTTGTGGTTTTCGCGACCGCAATCGGTGGCCGGCGCGCTGCCGCGCGTCGGCTTGGGCGGCCGCGGCGGATCGGCCGACTGTACGGCGCGCAGCGCGCGCCTTCACTTGATGCGCATCAAGGATTCCCGGCGCATCCGGAACTCGATGCGACTTCCTTGATCGCCGCAGGAGCGGGGGATGTCGGCTATGGCAGAATGCGCGCCATGAACGACGGTGCGATTTCCGCGGTGCGTCACCCGTCGGCACCGGCCGCCGAGCCGGAGCGCAACGGCACACCGAGACGGCGTATCGCCGTCTGGCTCTTCGCATGCTGCGCGCTGGTCTTCGCCATGGTCGTCGTCGGCGGCGTGACGCGGCTCACGCATTCGGGCCTGTCGATCGTCGAGTGGCAGCCAATCGTCGGCACGCTGCCGCCGTTGTCCGACGCGCAGTGGCAAGAGACCTTCGCCAAGTACCAGCTCACGCCGGAATACCGGCAGGTCAACCACCGGATGACCCTCGCCGAGTTCAAGGGCATCTTCTGGTGGGAGTACTTTCACCGGCTGCTCGGGCGCCTGATCGGCGTCGCGTTCCTCGTTCCGCTGATCTGGTTCGCGGGACGGCGCGAGATTCCGGCGGGCTACGCGCCGAAGCTCGCGGCGATCTTCGTCCTCGGCGGATTGCAGGGTGCGATGGGCTGGTACATGGTGCAAAGCGGTCTCGTCGACGACCCGCGTGTGTCTCAGTTCCGCCTGACCGCGCATCTGGGAATCGCGTTCCTGATCTTCGCCGCGATGTTCTGGGCGGGCCTGTCGATCCTCGACCCGCAGCGCCCGCGCCTCGTCACCGCAGCGCAGCGCAGCGCGCGCCGCTGGGCGCTGACGCTGCCCGTGGTCGTGTTGGCGATGGCGCTGACCGGCGGCTTCGTCGCAGGCATCCGCGCCGGGCTCGCGTACAACACGTTCCCGCTGATGAACGGGCACTGGGTCCCGCCCGAACTCTTCATGCTCGATCCGTGGTGGAAGAACTTCTTCTGGAACATGGCGACCGTGCAGTTCGACCACCGGTTGCTCGCATGGGCGCTGGCGGCGCTCGTTCCGGTACTGTGGTGGAAGCTCCGGTCGGCACCGGATCTCCCCGCAAGGGCACGCAGCGGCGGGAATCTGCTGCTCGCGCTCCTGGCGCTGCAGATAGCGCTCGGCATCGCGACGTTGCTGCTGGTCGTGCCGGTGCCGCTGGCGGCCGCCCATCAGGGCGGCGCGGTGCTGGTGTTCGCCGCGGCGCTCAACGTGGCCCACGCGCTGCGTTAGTGCCCGCGCCCCTCTCCGGCGCTTGATCGTCGTCAAGGAGGCCAGCGGCCGTTTCGCACCATGATGCGGCGGCGATGTCATCCCTGCCGTCGCGAAGGTCCCCACGATGAGACGCGAGATCACCGTCGATGCCCGAAACATGGAGCCGCCGGAGCCCCTCGAGCGGGTGCTGGAAGCCATCGCCGGATTCACGTACGGCGATCGCCTGCGGCTTCTGATCGACTTCGAGCCCGTGCCGCTGTACCGGATGCTCGAGCGCAACGGTTTCGGCCACCTCGCCGAGCCCGGGGCCGTGTCGAACTACGAGATCACGATCTGGATGAAGGAATAGGGGAGCCGGGCGGCTCCGGCTCCTTAAGCGTCCGTTAAGGTCGGCTCGCTATCGTGCCCTCCGTGGTCGACACGGACGGAGGTGCACGATGAACGCTGCAAGCTGGGACCGGCGCAAGGTCTACGACCCTGCGCTGCGCCTGATCCACTGGTGGAATGCGCTGGCGATCGTCGCGCTGCTGGCGACGGCATGGTCGTCCGAACTTTTCGAGCACGGCCCGTACGAACGAACGTTGTGGCAGGTCCACATCGTTCTGGGCTATGCCCTCGTCACCGGGCTGGCCGCGCGCCTGGTCTGGGGCCTCGTCGGCCCGCGCCACGCCCGCTTCTCCGATCTCTGGCATCCGCGGGCGTGGCTCGCCGCCGCGCGCCTGCGCCGTTTCGCGGTGGCGCCGCGCTTCGGACACGACACCTTCGCGAGCCTGGCCTACCTTGCCGTCTACGCGTTGCTCACGACGATGGCAGCGACGGGGATGGCGCTCGCCGCGATCGAGCACGGTACCGGTCCGCTCGCCGGAGTCCTCGGCGACATGATCTGGCTGAAGAAGCTGTTCAAGGAGCCGCACGAGGCGATTGCGACGGCGCTGGCGGTGTTCGTGGGTCTCCACCTGACAATGCTGGTCGTCCACGAACGACGCGACGGCAACCGGATCGCACGAAGCATGGTGACCGGCGTCCAGTATCGCCGGCGCGAGGAGACCGGCCGTGCGTAAGCCGTTGCCGTACCTGATGACGCTTGCCGCGTTCATCGCGGTGACGGGCGGCGCGGTCGCTGCCGGCGTCGCCCGCGCGGCGACGCCAACCGCCACGGCGCACGTCAATGCCTTTGTCGCGCCGCTCCTCGCCGCCCACGACGATGCACGCGCCGGATTCTTTCCCGCCGCGGCGCGCCACGGTTCCCGAACAACGAACCACGGAGGTAGCGAGTCGTGCGCCATCTGATCCTGTCATCCCTTGCGGCCCTTGCGGCGAGCCTGCCAGCCGTCGCCGTAGAGGCCGCCACCCCGCAGCAGCTCGTCGCCGATTACGCGGCGCAGGCGACGAAGGAATCCCCGTCGTTCCGGGAGTTCTCCGCGGCACGCGGCGCCGAGCTCTACCGGCAGCAGCGCACTCGCACCGACGGCGTCTCGACCAGCTGCAGTGGCTGCCATACCGCCGATCCCCGGGCGACCGGCAGGACCCGCGCCAACAAGGACATCGCGCCGCTTGCCCCGGTGGCGAACCCGAAACGATTCACCGACGTTGCGCACGTCGAGAAATGGTTCTCGCGCAATTGCCCCGACGTCCTCGAGCGCGTCTGTACGGCGCAGGAGAAGGGCGACTTCATCACCTGGTTGCTGTCGGTCAAATGAGGAGGACGTGATGAAACGCATCGACATCCTGCGCGGCGCAGTCCTCGCCGCAACGGTGCTGGCAACGGGCGGGCTGCTCGCCGGCGGCCACGACGAACGCGGCTCCGACCGGCTGCCGCCGGTCGCGAATGGCGTGTGGCAGGCCGAATGCACATCCTGCCACGAGCCGTACCATCCCGGACTGCTGCCGGCGCGGTCGTGGCAGGCCATGATGGCGGGACTCGACCGTCACTTTGGCGAGAACGCCGCGCTGGACGCACCCGTCCGCGACGAGATCACCCTCTTCCTCGTCGCCAATGCCGCCGATCGCAACGGCAACCGGCGCTCCGCGAAGATCGCGGCCTCGATTCCCGCTGCCGCCGCGCCGCTGCGGATCACCGAGACGCGTTACATTCGTGCCAAGCACGACGAGATTCGCGCCGACGTGTGGAAGCGGCCGGCGGTGGGGAGCGCCGCCAATTGCGCGGCGTGTCACACGACGGCGGGCCAAGGCGACTTTTCCGAGCACAACGTGACGATTCCAAAGGCCGGCATCGCGACCGTCGCCGGCCACCCGACCGGCCCGGCATCCGTGCGGTGACGCAGCGCGGCCGTCGCGCCGGGTAAACTGCGTCCATGCGCCCTTCTTGTCAGGCGTTGGCCGTGGAGCGTCCGAGCGTCGGGCGCGCGCAATCGCGCGGCGACGCGCCCTCCGGTCCGGCGTCCGGATCATTGGGCTTTCCGCGTCGCCGCCTGAAGTCGACCGCCATCCGCGTTCGCGGACGCGCCCTGCCAACCTGGGCTGCGCCCCGCTCGCGCGAACGCCCTGGGCTTCGCCCGCCTGCCTCATGCGCCTGCTCGTAGTCGAGGACGACCGGCTCCTGGGTGACGGCATCCGCGCGGGACTGGCGCAGGCGGGTTTTGCCGTCGACTGGGTCGAGGACGGACGGGCCGCCGAGCTGGCGCTCGCCGCCGAGCCGTACGCGGCGGTCGTGCTCGACCTCGGCCTGCCGCGGCGCTCGGGACTCGACGTGCTCGCCGGCGTGCGCGCGCGCGGCAGCGCAGTTCCGGTGCTGATCCTCACCGCGCGCGACACCGTTGCCGACCGGGTGGGCGGCCTGGATGCCGGCGCCGACGACTATCTCGTCAAGCCCTTCGACCTCGCCGAGCTCACCGCACGCGTGCGTGCGCTCGTCCGCCGCAGCGCCGGCCGCGCCGAGCCGGTGCTGCGCGCTGGCGACGTCGTGCTCGATCCGGCCGCGCGCACGGTGACCCGCGCCGGAGAGCGCGTCGAGCTCGCGCCGCGGGAGTTCGCGCTGCTGCACGAGTTGATGCGCCATGCGGGACGGGTGCTGTCGCGCGATCAGCTCGAACGCAACCTCTACCAATGGAACGAGGAGCCGGGCAGCAACGCGATCGAGGTGCACGTCCATCACCTGCGGCGAAAGCTCGGGACCGACTTGATTCGCACGCTGCGTGGCGCCGGCTACGTGATCGGGCGCGCCGCGGAGCCGGCGCGGTGAGCGCCACGTCCGGGCCGTCGCTGCGCGGGCGTCTGCTCGCGCTGCTGCTGGCGGTGACGACTGCCGCGTGGGTCGTGGCGGCGCTCTGGTCATATCGGGACATCCGCCACGAGACCGGCGAGATGATGGACGCGCAGCTCGCGCAGTCGGCGCAGATCCTGCTGGCGCAGGCCGGGCACGAGATCGATGAAGTACCCGTGACCGA
>Ga0105106_10003201_pt1 | contig 11730 bp, 12 predicted proteins | sample PPLLaktember2015_5_FD_79109 | JGI IMG/M metagenome (GOLD analysis project Ga0105106, IMG submission 79109) | Freshwater sediment microbial communities from Prairie Pothole Lake near Jamestown, North Dakota, USA - PPLs Lake P8 Core (1) Depth... | ecosystem: Environmental > Aquatic > Freshwater >...
ATTCCGAGAGGCCCAGGCCCAGAAGTCGGATCTTCCCCCCTTCAAGGTGCTCCGCAACGAACCCCTCCTGGAATTGGCTATGAAAAAACCTTTGCGCCTTGAAGAATTGGAAACGGGAAACGTGCTGAGTCGGAAGCAAATCGACAGATATGGGACACGCCTGCTGCAGGAAATTCACCGGGCCATGGCCATTCCCGATGAAGACCTTCCGGTGTACCCCCGGAAGGCAAAGCCGGATTTGCCACCCCTCTTACGCAAAAGGGTCAAGGCACTAAACACCTGGCGGGATATGCGGGCAAAAAACTTAGGGATGGAGCCTGGAATCCTTTTGAACAACGCCTTGATCAATGCTCTCGCTTTGAAAAATCCCCGGTCGATAAGAGAGATGGAAGAGGTTCCGGGCCTGAAAAAATGGCTCCGAGATCATTTCGGCCGGGAGATTCTAACTGCTCAAACAAGGGCACACAAAGGGGATGGGAAATGGCAAGAAACGGAGGGGACGTAGGTTCTAAAACAACCTAATATATTTCTTCAAGCTGGGGCTGGGGTCGGACAAAGTTATGGGTATAATTATCTACACATCCTATCTTATCTTCGCATCGTTAGAAATTGCGAGACAACTTTATAGTAGGATGGGAGAATTACAAGATATCCTAAAGTAAACTTGAACAAGATAGAAGAGTACTCCGTATGCTTAAGAAAAAACATTCGACCAGCAAACATCTGCCAAGAGGGTTAGAAATACTCTACGAAGATAGAGATATCCTGGTGGTAGATAAGCCTGCGGGGCTATTGACAGTGGGGACAGAGACTAATAAATTCAAGACGGCATACTACATTCTAACCGATTATGTACGCAAAGGCTGTTTAAAATCGCGAAACCGAATTTTCATTGTTCATAGGCTGGACCAGTGGACATCCGGCGTACTGATAGTTGCAAAAAGCGAAGAAGTTAAGCACCATTTGCAGGCTCAGTGGAAAGGCACGGAAAAGAAATATCTTGCGGTGGTTTATGGTCAGTTACCCCGAAAAGAGGGAATAATTACCTCATACCTGTCTGAGAACAAGGCTCATCTCGTCTATTCCACAACTGATGTCACAAAAGGCAAACTGGCACATACTGCTTATAAGGTGCTTAAAGAGACCAAGCACTTTAGTCTGCTGGAGATTAATCTTTTGACCGGCAGGAAGAATCAAATACGTGTACATATGGCTGACAAGGGACATCCGATCGTAGGCGATCGTAAATATGGTAAAACCGAGGATGGGTACAGGCGTTTAGCGCTTCATTCCAAATCGATTTCCTTCAAACACCCCACCAGCGGCGAGCAGATGACTTTTGAAACCAACGTGCCAAATTATTTTAATAAGCTGATTGATAATATCCAGAAGGTCTGGGGTTAGGCATAAGTATTGAAGTATTCGCCGATCGGATTCGATGCGGTGTCATCCATAAAAAAGTTAGCCACTCTAATTTCAGATTTCAAATTTCACCTGCCTGCCCCGCCCTCGGTCTGGACCGGGGCCGACGTGCAGGGATTGCAGATTTGCACTGTTTTGAGTACTGAGGCGTTGGTGCAGCTTGTCATCGGATCTGGCTGAAGAGCTTTCTTCTTATCTTGTGGTTTGCGTTTGTTGACATTCAACTCCTTTTTTTTTACAATCGAATTAACCAAAGGCGGGTTCTCACTCTTGTCATTCGTTATGAAATTGGCATGGCTATCATTAATCGTGTTGGTCTTTCTGGCTGGGAGCTGTACCTCCGGTACGAAAGTTAGCGTCAAAGACATTGACTGGGGAAGCCGTATCGGAACATATACCTACGAAGAAGCTCTGGCCGAGTTGGGCGAACCTGACGTGATCGGCCAATCCAGCGAGGGCAAGATTGCGGAGTGGGTGCTGCAGCGAAGCCCCAACTTTTCCTTCGGCCTTGGCTTCGGCAGCGGAAGTTTTGGGCGTCACACCTCCACGGGGGTCGGGGTGGGAACTTCAGTGTCACCGCCGCCCAGCGGAGAATACCTGCACCTGAGATTTGACAAAGATGGCAAGCTCGCCGAGTGGACCAGGGTAAGGTACTGACAGAGTTCAAACCTCAGAATGGCGGGACGTTCCTGAAATTATGAATTGCAGTTAATCGAGAGAAGAAAATCTTGAAGTCATACATAAAAAGTTGTCCTTTCCCAATCGCTCGCATAGCGCATCGCGTACAGAACATAGCGTAAAGAACAAGGCTGAATGCTTCAACAAAGACCGTAACGCCTGACTGGCCAGCAAGGGGCGCTGTCGAGCGCACGATATGAGATGATATTTACCTCTCCGGGAAGCACCCCTTTGGAGGGGCTTCCATTTTTCAGTTAGACATTCTTCCCTCTCCGATTTCCTCTCTTAACCCGGGTTAACTAATTGTTTGTGTCAGACTCTCATGTCCAAGGGCAGATCATTCAAATGTTTCAATTTAATCAGTTGACTGAATGAATCAGTCAACCTATAATAAATCTCAATGTCCGTGAAGAATGGAGACCTTACGGAGGATATGACCGTTAAACTCTTTGGGTCCACCTCAAGACCAAGAATCCTCAGCCTCCTTTTGAGCCATCCTCAGCAAACCTTCTATCAGCGAGAAATCATGTACGAAACCGGACTGTCTCTTCAGACGGTTCAAAGAGAATTGGAGAACCTTGGTCGCTTAGGAATTTTAAAGAAACGAGAGACAAAGGGAGAGTCTACTACCAGACTCATACCACCTCGCCATGGTTCAGACCATTGAAAGTAATTTGCGAATTGGCCGAAAAAGGGTGAGCAATTTACAGAGTTGTCCTACGTGCGTTAGGAAGGGATTTTGGATTCGATGAGGGAAGAGGAAGATATGCCTTTATCTTGTGAGGAATATCGGCAACAGCAGCAACTGCTCGCTCTAAAGAAGCGTTTGGTCGAGGATAAGTTAAAGCCGGAAGACCGGGAGGAGATCGAAAGGCTGGTTCAGGAGCTTGAAAGACAATTAAGAATCTGAACTGGTAAAACCTGACCGACAAGAGGAGGATTCTTGATAACCATGGAAGGTGCCAGGAAGGTTTTTCTTATTGCTGTCGCTTTTCTGATTCTGGCAAGTGCTGTGGGCTGCTACCCTGTGCTGAAAAAGGAGGCGCAGCGGCCTGAAGAGGCTCTCAGAGAGATTCACTTCTTCTTGCCCAGGTTCAGCGACGACATGGATACTGACTCCCTGACCCTGGCCCTGAGGAGAAACCTCGAGTACCTGGACCGCCTCCGTCCAGAGACAGTCGTTCACTACGGGTCCCACGATTTCACCGTCCTGCAAGTGCGTGAGAGCCAAGAAGCCTTCCTGGATCTCTTGTCAAAAGGACTTGATGCAGGTCAGCTCGGCAGAGAGATCAGGAAGAAGTTTCGTGTTTACCGGGCCACGGGCCGGGTGGGAGACACGAGTGTCCTCTTCACAGGGTATTATGAGCCTACGTATGAAGGAAGCCTGGTTCGTGATGAGACCTTCAGGTATCCCCTGTACCGTCCGCCCGATGATCTAATGAGAATCGATCTGTCCCTCTTCGGCGAGAAGTTCAAGGGGGAAAGCATTGTTGCGAGAATCGAAGGGAAGAAGGTTTTGCCTTATTACTCCAGGTACCAGATCGAGGCACAAAGGGTACTGAAAGGGAAGGGTCTCGAGATGGCGTGGCTTAAAGACCCCCTTGACGTAGTTTTTCTTCACATCCAGGGATCAGGCAGGCTGAGGCTCCGCGACGGAAAGGAGCTCCTGGTCAACTACCAGGCTTCCAATGGCCTACCCTACCGGAGCATCGGCCGATATATGATTGAAAAAGGGTTTGTTGGCCGTGAAGAGATGTCCATGCAAGGCATAAGAAAATACCTGACCGAGCATCCTGATGTTCTTGACGAGGTTCTCAACTCCAACCCTTCCTACGTGTTTTTTCGGCAGGTGGAGAACGGCCCCTTGGGCAGTCTCGGCGTCCTCCTGACCCCGGGAAGGTCGGTTGCCTTAGATTCCAAGATCTTTCCAAAGGGAGCCCTTGGGTTCATTACATGCCAAAAACCTGTCATCAGCAATCAGGGGGATATCATTGGCTGGACCAAATTCTCCCGGTTTGTATTAAACCAAGACACAGGTGGAGCAATCAAAGGGGCTGGAAGAGCGGATATCTTCTGGGGAAGCGGTCCCTGCGCCGAGTTGACCGCAGGGCACCTGCAACATGAAGGGGAGCTGTTCATGTTGATCAAGAAGCCTTAATGGGAGGAAAGGTTGTGAATCGAGATCGCCTTAAAAAACTTGCCAAGGAGAAACGATTCATCCCGGGCGTTTACAACTATTGTGATCGATGGTGTGAACGTTGTCCGCTCACTTCCCGCTGCTTGACCTTCTCCATTTCTGAGGAGGAATTCTCGGATCCTGAAGCAAAGGATACCCGGAATGAAGCATTCTGGAATAAATTATCAGGTATTCTGGGAGAAACTCTGGAGCTGCTGAAGGAGAGTGCGGAGAAATGGGGGATAGAACTCGAGACGCTGGACACGACCGACGATATCGAAGCGGTAAAGGCGAAGGAGGTCGCTACAGAGAACCATCTGCTTAGCCGGGCCGCCAGGAGGTACAGTCAATGGGTCGAAGATTGGTTTAACGAGAAAGAAACACTCTTCTTTGAAACTGCAGCCGCCGCAAGAGAGGGAATCAGTCTCGAAGAAACCTCAGAGGTGATCCGGTGGTACCAATACTTTATCTGTGCTAAGCTGATGCGAGCCGTCCGGGGGAAGGCCGAGGAAGAGGAAGAGGGATGCGATGAATTTCCAAGTGATGCGGATGGCTCAGCCAAGATTGCACTCATCGCCATTGACCGTTCGATCGCCGCTTGGGCAGCGATTCGCCAATATATCACCGACAGTGCCGAGGGAGTGATTAACATCATCGCCTTTCTCGACAGTTTAAGGCAGGCCGCAGAGAAGGCATTTCCCAACGCGAGATCATTTATGAGACCTGGTTTCGACAGCATCGACCCAGACGACTAAGGGAAAAATGGATCTGGTGTCATCCATAGATAAGTTGTCCCTCTCCAAATGCGCCTGTCTCCCCTGGTCCCCCTTGGGTTCAGGGCCCGCCGGTAGCCATGGATTTCGGATTGTGCGCGCCTGCGGCAGACAAGCAACGCGTCAGTGACTTTCGATAGGAACCACTCCCATCATGAGGCTTCCATTCCGATATATCCTCACTGTTTCTGAACTCACCCGGGAGATCAAAGATATCCTGGAAATGCAATTTGCCGATATTCTCGTTGAGGGTGAGATTTCAAACCTGAGAGTTCCTCCTTCGGGACATATCTACTTCACGTTGAAGGATGATCTCAGTCAGATCCGGGTCGTCTTGTTCAAGAGTCAAGCCCGTAGCCTACGGTTTTCTCCAGAGGATGGCCTTCATGTAATCTGCCGGGGGAGGGTGAGCCTCTACGAAAAGAGGGGAGAATATCAACTGATTTTGGAAGAGATGGAGCCGAAAGGCATTGGGGCCCTGCAGCTTGCTTTTCTCCAATTGAAGGAACGGCTCGAAAAGGAAGGGTTCTTCGATGCCTCCCGCAAGAAAACGATCCCGATGCTTCCTCAAAAGATAGGAATCGTCACCTCTCCCTCAGGGGCGGTGATCAGAGACATGCTTCAAATCATCGAGCGAAGATTCGAAAATGTCCATCTCCTCATCTACCCAGTGCGGGTTCAAGGGGAAGGAGCCGCTTCCGAGATTGCCGAGGGGATTGAGTATTTCAATGAACAGATGGAAGTGGATGTGATCATCGTGGCCAGAGGAGGAGGATCCTTAGAGGACCTATGGGCCTTCAATGAGGAAGAAGTGGCCAGAACCATTTTCTATTCACAGATTCCTGTTGTCTCCGCCGTGGGCCACGAAACCGACTACACCATCTCAGACTTTGTGGCTGACTTGAGAGCTCCTACGCCATCTGCCGCTGCTGAACTGGTTGTGAAAGATAAAAGGGAGATTAAGAATACGCTCCGATTTTTAGATAGCCGTTTAGGAAATGAAGTCTCTCAAATCTTTCAAGAAGGCAGGACCCATCTGTCCCATCTTAAAAAGAGGCTCAAAGATCCAAGAAAAACAATAGAAGAATACTTTCTGAGAGTGGAGGATCTCTTCAATCGCTTCGTCTTCTTATCTTCGTGGATCGTGAACAGGAAAAGGGAAAAACATCTTCATCTTCATGAATGCCTTCTCCTTCGGAGCCCAAATCAAAAGATGAAGAGTCTTCGACGATTCATTTCAGAGAATGAGAAACGTCTCCTGCAAACGGCCAAGCACTCGATTGAAAGCTGGAGACAGAGGTTAGAAGGGATGATGGGACAACTGGAGTCATTGAGTCCCCTTTCCATCCTTCAGAGAGGGTACAGCATCACCCGAAAGATCCCTTCTTTTGAAATTTTGAGAGAATCGAATCAGGTGAAAGAAGGGGACCGCGTGGAGGTAAGGCTCTTTAGAGGAACGCTGGTCTGTAGCGTTGAAAAATCGGAAACACGTTGACGGTGGGGTAGGGGCGACTTGAGTCGCCCAAAACAGGGAGGCTAAAGCCTCCCCTACCCACGGAGAGTTCCGTTAACTGAAGTATAACGCGCAAAGTCGGAAAAACCTTGACGGAACAAAGTTTAAAAACATATAATGATATTTTATAGTTGGATATTGAAGGGGGAGGAATGACCAAAGAAAGGTTTGAAGATGCGTTAAATAAGTTGGAAAAGATCGTTTCCAAGCTGGAGGACGGGGATATCCCTCTCGAGGAATCCCTGAAACTCTTTGAGGAGGGGATTCGCCTTTCCCGGCTCTGTAATCAGAAACTGGAGGAAGCAGAAAAGAGAGTAGAGATCCTCATGAAGGGCAAGAACGGTGTGATCAAACCTCAACCTTTTGATCCCTCGGCAAGCTCAGGACAAGCTCCTTCAGAGGAATCCGATTCTGAAGAGGATGACTAAGCACGGATGGATATTAAGAAATATCTTCAAGAAAAAAAATTGATTGTTGACTCGGCCCTTGAGCGATATTTCCCAAATCCTCCTGAGGGAGAAGGGGAGGTGAAGATTTCGAATTCCCTTCACAAAGCCATCCGGCATAGTCTCCTCAATGGAGGAAAACGGATCCGTCCCATTCTTTCGATCGCTGCTTTTGAGGCCGTTGGAGGAAAGGGAGATCAAATCCTCCCTTTTGCCTGCGCCCTGGAGATGATTCATACTTACTCTCTCATCCATGATGATCTTCCTGCCATGGATAATGATGACTATCGGAGAGGGAAACCGACCTGCCATAAAATCTTTGGAGAGGCCATCGGCATCTTAGCTGGAGATGGGCTTTTGACCGAGGCTTTCAAATTGATGACGAACCGCTCCAGCTGGGACGGTCCCTCCAACAATACAGAATTGATGCTCGACATCGTTCATGAGATTGCTCAGGCTGCTGGCATTTCAGGGATGGTGGGAGGGCAGGCGGCAGATATTGAATCTGAGGGGAAAGAAATCGATCTCTCTCAGCTTCAATATATCCATACCCATAAAACCGGGGCCATGATCCTTGTCTCTATACGGGTGGGCGCAAGGCTGGGAGGAGCCAGCGGAGAAGCCCTTCGGGCTTTTACTCGATATGCGGAGAGAATCGGACTGGCCTTCCAGATTATCGATGATATTTTGAATGTCGAAGGGAAAGCGATTGCCCTAGGAAAAAGCACGGGAACGGATCTCTCCAGAGGCAAGGCTACATACCCTTCTTTATTGGGGCTTGAAGAATCGAAGAGGAGGGCCACAGAGCTGGTGGAGTTGGCGGTGGAGTCCCTGAAACCCTACGGACCAGAAGCCGACCCATTAACGGGAATCGCTCGATTCATTATCGCAAGGGAGAATTGAAAGATGTCCAAGGTGCTCGACCAAATCGAATGTCCATTCGATGTTAAGAAACTGGATCCGGAGGAATTGGAAACGCTTTGCAGCGAGGTAAGAGAGGAGATCCTTTCCACGGTTTCGAAGAATGGAGGACATCTCGCCTCCAATCTGGGAGTGGTGGAGTTAACCGTTGCCCTTCACTATGTGTTCGACTTTCCAAGGGACAAGGTGATATGGGACGTAGGCCATCAGAGCTATACTCACAAGCTCTTAACGGGAAGGAAGGATCGATTTCACACCTTGAGACAATATGAAGGGATCAGCGGTTTCCCCAAGAGGGATGAGAGCCCTTACGATGCCTTCGATTCGGGTCACAGCGGAACCTCCATCTCCTCCGCCCTTGGAATGGCTGAAGCCCGGAGGCAGAAAGGCGAAGAAGGCAAGATGATTGCTCTGATCGGCGATGGCTCGATGACGGCCGGTCTTGCTTTCGAGGGTCTCAATCAGTCAGGACATATTGACCGGGATCTCATCGTCATCCTGAACGATAATGAGATGTCCATCTCACCCAATGTGGGAGCCCTCTCTTCTTATCTCAACCGCCTGATGACCGGGCAGTTCGTCAATCGATTTAGGGAAGACTTCAAGGCCTTTCTTGAGACCCTCCCAAAGATTGGAAAATCTGCGCTCCGCTTTGCCAAACAGGCAGAGGAATCCTTGAAGGGGCTACTGATGCCTGGCCTTCTCTTTGAGGAATTGGGCATGAAATATATCGGCCCCATCGACGGCCATCGCCTGGATTATCTCATCGAGACTTTTCAGAATGTAAAGAAGTTGAGAGGTCCTATTCTCATCCATGTGATCACGAAAAAAGGCAAAGGTTATGCCCCTGCCGAGGCGAATCCAGCTCAGTACCATAGTGTCCCTCCCTTCCACATCGAAACCGGAGAGCCAAAACAGGGATCGATCGGTAACGTTCCCACCTACACAGGGGTTTTTGGAGAGACCCTTTGCCAGTTGGCCAAGGAGAATAAGCGTGTGATTGCAATAACGGCGGCTATGCAAAGCGGGACGGGATTGGAGAGGTTTTCAAGGGAGTTTCCAGATCGATTTTACGATATTGGAATTGCAGAACAGCATGCCGTCACCTTCGCCGCCGGTCTCGCCCTCGAAGGAATGAAGCCCGTCGTCGCTATTTACTCCACGTTCCTCCAAAGGGCTTATGATCAGATTCTACAGGATGTCGGCCTCCAGAATCTTCCAGTGGTCTTCGCTTTGGATCGAGGAGGCGTTGTGGGAGAGGATGGTCCGACCCACCAGGGGCTCTTCGATTTCTCATACCTCCGTCATATTCCCAACCTCATCATCATGGTCCCCAAAGATGAAGACGAACTTCAACACATGATGAAGACGGCCATGGAATGTCCTAGCCCGGTGGCTTTCCGGTATCCAAGGGGAAAGGGGGAGGGTGTGAAGAGAAACCCTGTGCTCCGATCGATCGAAATTGGAAAGGGGGAGGTCCTGAGGGAGGGCAGGGATATGCTCATATTGGCCATTGGGACGACGGTCTACCCCTCGATCCGAGCAGCGGAGAGATTGGAAGCCTCCGGGATCCATGCCGCCGTCATCAACACTCGATTTTTGAAGCCTTTGGATGAGGATCTCATCGGTGAATGGGCCAGGACGACGGGAAAGGTCCTCACGGTCGAGGAAAATGTCCTCCAGGGAGGTTTTGGCAGCGCTGTGCTCGAACTCCTTCAAGAGAAGGGCCTCTCTTCTGTTCAGGTGAAGCGTTTGGGCATCCCTGACCTCTTTGTGGAGCATGGTCCTCCGTCTGTTCTGAGAGCAAAATATGGAATCGATGAGGCTGGTATCTATAGAGCGGCGAAGGAGATGGTGGAAAAGGAAAGCTCACCCTCCCTCTATTCAAGGGAGACCCGCAATTCGATCAAACGAGTCATCCGCAACTCGAAATAGGTCTCTTCTCTCGGTAACCCTTTGAAAGGGAGGTGCATGAAAGGGGGATCCTGTCTCCCTTTGAAGTTGAGGGGTCGAGTGTTGAAGTGACCAGAAAGGAGCGATGCGACAAACTACTCGTTGAGAGGGGAATGGTCCAAAGCCGGGAAAGAGCAAGGGCTTTGATCATGGAGGGGAGAGTCACGGTCGACGGAGAGACTGTCGAAAAACCAGGTACCCTGGTCAAGGTGGAGGCAACTCTCCAAATTCAAGGAGACGACATTCCCTATGTGAGCCGGGGAGGGTTAAAAGTAGAGGCCGCCCTCAAGGCCTTCAAAGTCGATCCTGAAGGGAAAGTGGTGATCGATGTGGGCGCTTCCACCGGTGGGTTTACCGATTGCGTCCTTCAGAAGGGTGCAAAGAAAGTTTATGCCATCGATGTGGGATATGGACAATTGGCATGGAAACTTCAAAAGGACCCCCGTGTGATCAATTTAGAGAGGGAGAATATCCGCTACCTCAAAAGGGAGGAGGTTTCGGAAGAGGCGGACCTGATCCTCGTCGATACCTCTTTCATCTCCATTGAAAAATTTCTTCCCCACCTCGTAGCATTTCTGAAAGAGGGGGGTGACCTCCTCTGTCTCATCAAACCCCAGTTTGAAGTAGGCAAGGGCGAGGTGGGCAAGGGAGGCGTGGTGAGGGACAGCAAGCTCCACCAGAAGGTGGTGGATCAAATTTCTCATTTCAGCCTGGGATTGGGCTTAGACGTCGGGGGAGTGATCGAGTCGCCCCTCCTTGGTCCCAAAGGGAATAAGGAGTTCTTCATCCATTTGAAAAAGTGATCAACCCGATGGGGAAAACAAAAGAACCTGAGCCCGCCAAACTCTTTATGAGCATGATCACATCAAAGCAGGATCTCCTTCAAAAGGGCATGGACGACCTCCGAGAGATTTTTGGAGAGATCGATTTCATCAGTGACGTCCTGCCTTTTCACTTCACGGACTATTATGCTAAGGAGATGGGAAACGATCTCTTTCGGCGGTTCATCACGTTTGCGTCCCTCATCTCCCGAGCGCTGCTCCCGGAGATCAAACAGAGGACCAACCGTCTGGAAGAAAAATATTCGACTCCGGGGGGTCACCGGAAGATCAATATCGACCCAGGATATCTCTGTCTGGAACATGTCATCCTCGCCACCACCAAAGGATATACGCATCGCCCTTATCTCCAGGAAGGCATCTATGCCGATTTGACCTTGATCTATCGAAATAAGTCCTATCAGCCCTTGGAATGGACTTATCCCGATTATCGGCAAGCGGAGGTCATCAGACTCTTTAATCAATTTCGCAAGGCCTATCTGGAAGATTTGAAACGGAGGTTAGAGCACCTATGCTGAAGTCCATGACAGGATTTGGTCGGGGAGAGGGGGAAACAACCCTCGGAAAGGTTTTTGTCGAGACCCGCTCCGTGAACCACCGCTATTGCGATATCAATATCAAACTTCCCAAGAGGCTGACCCCCTTTGAAAACCGGATCAAAGAAATCATCCGGGCCCAGGTTTCGAGAGGAAGGATCGACATCTTCTTGAAACTAGACAGCCTCGGAGAAGAAAATGCCCAGCTCAGTGTAAACCTCCATCTGGCCAAACAGTATTACCAGGTCCTTCAATCCTTGAAGGAAAGCCTTCACCTCAAGGATAAGATCACGTTAGAATTGGTGGCCGGGGCAAAGGATGTGATTACGGCAAAGGAGGAGACCGGGGATCTAGAGCCCTTCTGGCAGGAGGTCCATTCCGTCCTGAAGCGATCTTTTCAGGACTTAGATGACATGAAGCGTTCAGAGGGAGAGATCCTTTCGAAAGACCTCCGGCAGCGATTGGAACGAATC
>Ga0105106_10003205_pt1 | contig 11724 bp, 9 predicted proteins | sample PPLLaktember2015_5_FD_79109 | JGI IMG/M metagenome (GOLD analysis project Ga0105106, IMG submission 79109) | Freshwater sediment microbial communities from Prairie Pothole Lake near Jamestown, North Dakota, USA - PPLs Lake P8 Core (1) Depth... | ecosystem: Environmental > Aquatic > Freshwater >...
AAGATAAAAAAAATCAATCCGAATATCAAAGTCCTTCTTTCCAGTGGGTATAGCGTGGAAGGTCAGGCCGGCAAAATCCTGGCCCGAGGCTGCGATGGGTTCATTCAGAAACCCTTTCATATGGGGCAGCTTTCGCAAAGCATCAGACAGGTGCTTGCGTAGTAATGGAATTCGGGGATTCGGGTTTCGGGCAAAAAAACCCGATCGGGATCAGTCGCAAACCCCGCACGCCTTGCACCTGCCCACGTGACAACCTGTGGTTGGTTCGGCCCGCAGAGCCTTTTCGTATTCCTCGGCCAAAAAAGCCTTCTTTACGCCATGATCAATAAAATCCCAAGGAAGACGTTCATCAAGGGGACGTTGCCGGTAGACAAAGAAGTCCGGATTCACAACAGACTCTTTGAGGATTTTGGGCCAGTTACTCTCGCTTTTCTTCACCGCTGCTAACACCAGTGCTATTCTTCTGTCTCCTCGTGAAAGCAAGGCTTGGACGTAAGCCCATCGTGGAACATCGGCATGGACCTTCACATTGGCCACCCGCCTTAACCCATCTTTGACGCACCTTATTTTGTCTTTCAGGACGCGGACATCTTCCATGGGAACCCATTGAAACGGGGTGAATGGCTTGGGCACAAAACAGTTCAAACTCACCACAATCTCGCCTATCCTGGCTTTGGACCGACTGGCACGAAGAAATCCATGCTTGACCTTTTTGCAGAGCGCGACAATCTCGTCCACGTCAGACATGGTTTCGGTGGGCAACCCCACCATAAAATACAGTTTCAAGTTTGGGATCCCGGCATGGACCACGAGGTCCACGGCCTGAAGGACATCCTTTTCCGTGATACCTTTGTTGATCACGCAGCGCAGGCGTTCCGAACCGGCGTCGGGGGCGATAGTGACCGTTTTCGTGCCGGTCCGCCCAAGGGCGCGGAGCAGCGGTTCCGTGAGGAGATCGGCTCTCAGCGAACTGAAGGAGATGCCAAGCCTGCAGTCGATAGCCTTGGCACAAAAGGCCTCGAGGGAGGGAATATCCGCCACTGCGGCTGCAACAAGGCCGATGCTCTTTGCCTGTCGACCAGCGCATTGAAGGGCCTCCTCCAGTTGTGACGCAGTTCTGAAACGGGGAGGACGGTAGACGTACCCTGCCGCACAGAACCGGCATCCGTGGGGACACCCACGGGCTCCCTCAATCAGATAGGTTTTGCCGAAAGTGGTTCGAGCCGTTAGGACCGTGGAGCACGTGTTATAGGAACTTAGGTCCTCGGCAACGGCTCTTTTTACCTTGGACGGAACACCTTGTGCAGGCCGAAATCTTTCTATGGTGCCGTCGGACGCGTAGGTGACGTCGTAAAAGGCGGGGACGTAGGCCCCTTCCACCGTCACTGCCAAGGCCCGGAGCAACTCGGTTCTATCTGAGCAGTCCCTGTACAGGCCGAAGAAGGCAGGCAGCAGGGCTTCCGCCTCGCCGATCAAAAAGCAATCCACGAAGGGAGCCAGGGGTTCAGGATTCAGCAGGCTGGTGACTCCCCCTGCGATAATCAAAGGATGAGGGGGAGAACGGTCTGAAGCCCTCAGGGGAAGACCCGCCGCTTCCAGGATGGAAAGGAGATTGGGATAGTCGTTTTCAAAGGAGGTGGAAAACGCAACGATGTCAAAGTCCGTCAAGGACCTTTTGGACTCAACGGATCGCAGCCCTCTTGCCATATGTGATGCGTCGTCCGGAACAAAAACCCGTTCGCATACAATATCCTCAAAAGCATTGATCAAACCGTAAACGGTCTGGTAACCGAGATTGGACATCCCCACGTAGTACGTGTTGGGATACACCAACGCGACCGAGATCTTGCCTCGCCAGTTCTTCCTGACCGTACCGGTCTCCGCTGCCAGGTACAAATTGCCGGTTCCCGTGGCCCTGTGCGACATAATCGTTTCGAGGCTCGTCGGATCTGCCGACGCTCAATGGCAAACCATCAGTCTGCTTTCCGTCTCATAAACGTGGGCACCTCCAGATCGCTTTGATCCAAGATAATCCCGCGATATCCTCGATATTGGGCACCACTGCCTTCTCCTACGGCCTTGTCCCTGCGAATGAAGGTAGGTTCGTCGAGGCTGGAAGCCCGCACCAAATCGGCCTCGGTGATATCGCGCACCTTGCCTGAGAACTTGGGCTTCTCCCGTTCTTCTTGAGTACGAATCCCCGTGGCAATGACCGTGACCCGGAGTTCGTCGGTCAACGATTCATCCAGAACAGCACCCCAAATGATCTCGGCATCCTGCCCGGCTTCTTTGTAGATCAGATCTGAGGCGTCGGCCATTTCAGCCATGGTCAGGTCGGGGCCGCAGGTGACGTTCATCAGCACGCCACGGGCGCCGCTGATTGAGATGTCCTCTAAGAGCGGATGAGATATGGCCCTTTCGGCGGCTTCCAGCGCCCTGTTCTCTCCGCTGGCTATACCCGTACCCATGATAGCCATACCGGCTTTTGACATGGTCGTGCGAACATCGGCGAAATCGAGGTTCACCAGACCGGGCATCATGATGAGGTCGGTGATTCCCTTGACGGAATGTAGGAGCACCTCATCTGCCTTCCTGAACATTTCCAGCATGGTGGCATTCCTCGAAGCCAATCCCCGGAGGCGATCGTTCGGGATGGTGATCACCGTATCCACGACGTCTTTCAAAGCCTTTAGACCCGCCTGGGCTTGCGCCATACGTTTACCGCCTTCAAAGCTAAAAGGGGTTGTCACCACTGCAACCGTCAGGGCGCCGGCCTCTTTGCTCACCTCGGCAATGACGGGCGCCGCCCCCGTGCCGGTCCCCCCCCCCAGTCCGGCGGTAATGAATACCATGTGGCTGTTCTCCACGGCTGCCCGAATGGTATCAATGTTTTCCATGGCCGCCTGTCGTCCGGTCTCGGGGTTCGCCCCGGCACCCAAGCCTTCCGTGAGCATTTCCCCGAGCTGGATTTTAACGGGCGCCTTCGACACTTCAAGGGCCTGAGCATCGGTGTTCGCCGCCATGAACTTGACACCGTAAAGTTCACCGGCGATCATGTTGTTTACGGCATTGCCCCCGGCGCCGCCCACGCCGATCACTTTGATTTTCGCCGACTTTTCGTTTTCTACGAAATTGAAGACCATGTTCTCCTCCTCCTCCTGATTTTTTGGGTCTAGACGATCTCTTTGAACCATTTCTTCATCCTGGCAGTGATGCGGTTAAAAATGTTTCTGTCTCTGATTCTGAATTTTTTGTTCGGCTGGGACCTCGCCCCGTAAAGGACCAGGCCGACTGCGGTGGCGTACATGGGATTGTTCACCACGTCTACGAGCCCTTTGAACCCGACGGGCTTCCCGATCCGTGTCGGCAGATTGAATACGGATTCCGCCACATCCACGACTCCTTCCAGCAGGGAAGAGCCTCCCGTAATGACAATACCCGAAGAGATGACTTCTTCCATTCCTGCTCTGTAGATCTCCCGATTTATAAGGCTGAATATCTCTTCAACCCTGGGTTGTAAGATCTCGGCTAAGATCTCTCGAGAAAGGGTTCTGGGTTTTCTCCCGCCCACACCGACCACCTCTATGGTTTCATCCTTGCCTACATTGTCTATCAGGCAAGTCCCGTACTTGACCTTTGTTTTTTCAGCCTCTGCCATGGGAGTGCGTAACCCCACCGAGATGTCATTGGTCAGGTTGTTTCCACCCAGCGCGAGGACGGCTGTGTGTTTGACGCTCTTTCCTTTGAATATAGCCAGATCCGTTGTGCCGCCTCCAAAGTCGATCAGGGCGCCGCCAAGGTCTTTCTCCTCCTTGTTCAGTACCGCCTCGCAGGAAGCAAGAGACTGCAAAACAATGTCCGCCACATCCAGGCCGGCCTTATTGGCGCATTTGATGAGATTGTGCGCTGAACTCACGGCCCCGGTGACAATATGGATCTTCGCCTCGAGCCGCACCCCCGACATCCCCCGAGGGTCCTGAATACCGCTCTGGTCATCGACAATAAATTCCTGAGGAAGCACATGAATGACTTCCCTGTCGGGAGGGATAGCCACAGCCCGGGCCGCATCGATCACTCGGTCGATATCCCGTTGATTAATCTCGGCCCCCTTGACTCCGACAATTCCGTGGCTGTTAAACCCTTGGATGTGGCTTCCCGCTATTCCAGCATAGACCGAAGTGATCTCGCAATTAGCCATCAACTCGGCCTCTTCTACGGCCTTTTTTATGGATTCAACGGTGGTCTCTATGTTTACGACCACCCCTTTGCGCAAACCGGCTGAAGGGTGGGTTCCGATCCCGACGATATCCATCCCCTCAGGATTCACTTCTCCGACAACGGCGCAAATCTTTGTGGTACCGATGTCCAGGCCAACGATGAGTTCTCCGTCTCCCTGCACGATCACATCTCCTTTCGATAACACACTTCCAGGAGCGCCTCTCTTGCTGACGGCCGGACCACAACCCTGTCCAAGTCGTTCAGATCCATCAACCCCACGTTCAAAAGCTGCTCTCCTCCCCGCAAGTATGCAATCATATCTCGGAGCCGGTTCAGCTTTGACTCATAGTCCCCAAAGCCAAGCCTGACAGCCATACCGTTTTCAAAGCCCTGCAACGTAAGCCCCATCTCGTGGTCCACTTGGACGCTCTGAGCACTGATCGTCGGCAAAACGCTTCCATACAGACGTGTAAGACGAAGGACTTCCATAACGGCCCTCAGGGCAGGGGACTGGCCCGAACGTGTTGGATCCACATCGGACGGGCTTAGCCCGCGAACCATCGGGACCTGAACGTCATCCGCCGGATCCAAAGACTTGAATACTTCACCCGAGTCGCTGAGCAAGAATGGTCGACCAAGCTCGACAACGGCGACAGGTTCGTGCTCCCTGATTCTTATGCGAATGATATTGGGCAAGTCCCGCTCCACATCTGCGCTGGCGATCCAGGGATTCGCCAGTAGATTGTAGCGGACGAGCTTCAGATTCACCTGAAGGATGTTGTCGCCGACCCCAATCTTGGCTTGCTCCAGAACTGCCTGTGTCGACAGCCGGTGATTGCCGGCGACAGCAATGTTCTCCGCTTTGAAGTACGGACTCTGCACCAAGGCGTCATGGGCGAGGATAAACAGGAAACTCACTGCCCCGAAGGCGAGAAGCACCGTGAGGATCTTCGCCGACCGCACACAGCGCCTTAGAATCTGAGTCCGTTTTCGCGCTCGGCTGTTTCTGTAGTAATTCTTGTGAATGCTCGGCCTAATCAAGAATAGCGACCTCCCGTTCGAGATCAATGTCAATACGCCCCGATCACGTTGCCCTGAGCAATTCGGCTCCCACCTTCCACACGTCACCCGCACCGAGGGTCAACACCACGTCACCCGCTGCCACGGCATCGCGAAGATAAGACAACGCACCGTCGACGCTTTCCTGATAAACGACATGCTTGTGACCATGGAGACGGATCCCTTCGTAGAGGCCTTCTCCTGTCACTCCTTCGATCGCGACTTCGCCTGCGCCATAGATCGGCAACAGGACCAACACGTCCGCCTGGTAAAAAGCCCGAGTGAAATCATCGAAGAGAGCCTGGGTCCGTGTGTAGCGGTGGGGTTGAAAAACGACGACGAGTCTTTGATCCGGCCAGCTTTGCCGAGCGGCCAGGAGCGTCATCTTTATCTCTGTAGGATGATGGCCGTAGTCGTCCACCACAACGGCCCCCTTTTTCGTCGATCCCTTCACCTCCAGCCGCCTCTGGACGCCTTCGACCTCCTTCAGCGCGGCCACACTCGTCTCAAATGGAATCCCGAGCTCCAGGCCGACGGCAACGCTCGCCATGGAGTTGCACACATTGTGGATGCCCGGCAGGCTCAAATCCACCCAGCCCAAGGGCTCTCCCTGGTGGAACATGCGATACCTGCTTTTGAGTCCGTGAAAACTCACATCCCTTGCCTGATAATCCGCTTGAGACGTCAGACCGTATGTGACAAAACGTTTTTCGATCCTTGGGATGAGATCTTGAATTCCTTCGTTGTCAAGACACAATACCGCCAGGCCGTAAAAGGGAATCTTGTTGATGAAATCAAGGAAAACCTCTTTAATCCTTGCCAAATCACCGTAGAAATCCAAGTGCTCAGCATCGATGTTGGTTACGACGGCGATGGTAGGGGAAAGCCGCAAAAAGGATCCATCGCTCTCATCGGCCTCCGCCACGATGAATTCACCTTGGCCAAGACGGGCGTTGCTGCCGAGGCTGTTCAGCTTGCCTCCGATCACCATGGTAGGGTCGAGGCCGCCCCGTTCAAGAATGTAACCCGTAATCCATGTGGTGGTGGTCTTGCCGTGAGCACCGGCCACCGCAATGCCGTATTTAAGCCGCATGAGTTCCGCCAGCATCTCACCACGGGGGATCACGGGAACCATGGCTTTCCTTGCCGCCACACATTCCGGATTCTCCGGCCCCACGGCAGAAGAGACAACCACCACGTCAGCCCCCGTAATCTGCTCCGCGCTGTGGCCCGTATATACCGTACCGCCAAGGGCTGCCAGCCGGGCAGTTATGTCTGTAGACCTCAGATCTGAACCAGTCACCGTGTAACCCAGGTTCAGAAGGAGCTCGGCCATCCCGCTCATGCCGATGCCTCCGATACCTACAAAATGAATATGATACGATTTCTGATACATGTCCCTATTCAGTGAGCCGATGCACCGGTCGGCCGGTGTAATCTGCTATTCGTCATTCGTGAATCGGTTACTCATTTTCGGTTTCACCCGCTCAGGCGGGAATACCCCCCTACGCTTTACGCCTCACTTCTTCTTCGCCCACTATCAGCCTTCGGCACTCTTCGACGATACGCCTTGCGGCTTCGGGCCGTCCCAGCGATGATGCATTCAGCGACATCTGGCGAAGCTTATCCCGATGGAAGGCATACTCCTCGATCTTTTCCGCCAAGAGCCTCCCGTCCAGGTTTTTTTCGAGAATCACTTCGGCGCCGCCGGCCTCGGCCACATAGCGCGCGTTGAACTCCTGGTGGTTGTTTGCAGCAAAAGGAAACGGAATAAACACGGCTGGTTTCCCCAGTGCGGTCAGCTCGGCCACGGTCGTGGCCCCGGCCCGGCAGATGACGAGATCGGCACCGCCATAGACGCTCGCCATGTCTTCGAAAAAGGGGGCGACCGTTGCTGCAATACCGTATTCCTCATAGGCTTTCGTCACACCGGGGGCATCCTTTTCTCCTGTCTGGTGGACGAAACGAATTTCACGGGGACTATGGAGGTATGGCAGGGCCTCCACCACAGTGCGATTGATGGCCCGAGCCCCTTGACTGCCGCCCACTACCAATACACAGAATCGGTCATGAGGCAGGCAAACATCCTTGGTTGAAAGCAATGCGCCGCGCACCGGATTCCCCGTCAGCACGGTTTGGACGTTTTCGAAGACTGAAAACTGATCGGGAAACGAAATGAATACGCGATGGGCCATCCTCGCCAATATGCGATTTGTCAGTCCCGGTAAAAGATTCTGTTCCTGAATAGCCACTTTTTTCCCCATCAACCTCGCTGCAAGCACCACCGGCCCCGAAGCATATCCGCCCACGCCGATAATCATATCCGGGCGGAAACGTCTGATGATTCCTATACTCTGGGAAAGCCCCCTGGGAATCTTCGCCAGTGACCGCAACTGCCGCCACACCCCGCGGCCCTTGAGTCCTTCGACGGTGATGCTGACATGTTCAAGCCTTCTCTTTGAAAAAGCCGCCACTTCCAAAGGATTGTTCGTTCCAACAAAGAGTATCTCCCCTGTCGAATCATCCGCCTGGAACGCCTCGGCCAAAGCCAAAGCCGGAAAAAGATGCCCGCCGGTCCCGCCCCCGGCAATAAGTACTCTCATCTCGACATCCGTCTACCGCGAAACGAAAGAAAAACGTTTTCGCCCCCGGGTCCGGCCATGACTCGTCCAAGGCTCTGACGGACCCGACCGCCGCGCGGAGATGTTCATCAGTATCCCCATGGCCACCGCATTTATCATCATGGATGTCCCTCCGTAGCTCAAGAAGGGCAAGGTCAACCCCTTTGTGGGCACAAGGCCCAGGGCAACTCCGGCGTTGATGGCCACTTGAAGCCCAAGCGCGGCGGTCACGCCGGCCGCCAGAAACGACCCAAACGGTTCTTGCGTCCGAAGAGCGATCATGACCCCCCGCCACAGGATGACCAGATAAAGTCCTAATACGAAGCACACCCCCACAAGCCCCAGTTCCTCACCGACGACGGAAATGATAAAATCGGTATGGGGTTCGGGAAGGTAAAAAAGCTTCTGGTATCCGTTTCCGACGCCCGCCCCCAATACCCCTCCGGACCCAAAAGCCATGAGGGAATGGACGACCTGATACCCGGCATCACTTTGATATCTCCAAGGATCCAGAAAGCTGGCCAGTCTTTTCAAGCGATAACCCGCCTGTATGAGTACGTAGTACGCCACGGGGAGAATCGCCAACGTACTCCCCAACAGATAGGACAATCGAACCCCCCCGATGAACAGCATGATCCAGCCGATGCAGGCAATCATGGCAACCATCCCGAAATCGGGTTGGAGCAGAATCAGAAGGGTGAAGCACGCAAAGACAATGACATGAGGAACAAAGCCGATGCTGAACTCTTTGATCCTGTCCTGTTTACTGCTCAGGGAATAGGCAAGGTAGACAATAAGGGCCAGCCGTGCCAATTCCGAAGGTTGAAAAGAGACGCCAAACGCCCTTAACCATCGTGTAGAGCCTCCAACCGTATGCCCCACACCGGGAATATAGAGAGCCGCCAACACGAGAAAAGCAAGGCAAAGGAGAGGGTATGCGACACGGCGGTAAAACGTGTAAGGAATGTATCTGCAGCATATCAATACGAGAATGGCCGCCAAAGCATGAACGATCTGTCGATTAAGGAAATAGACGCCGTTTCCGAAGCGCTTCACTGCTATGGCAGAGCTTGCGCTATAGACCATGATGATACCTATCCCTAGCAAGAGGAGGACGCCTCCAAGCAAAAAGGGATCCCAGCCTTCGTCGGTTTTTCCTCTGTCCTGCGTCATCAACAGATTCTCAAGGGTTATTCCCTAATCACTATTCACTGTTTACTGTTCACCCTTTACTCTATCCATCGTTTCCCGGGCCGCTCTTCTCACAATCGCCTTACCGCATCGCAGAATACTCTTCCCCTCTGGGCATAATCGGAAAACATGTCGAAACTGGAGCACCCGGGGGAAAGGAGCACGACATATCCCGGCTCCGCCGCCTCGCTGGCCAATCGCACGGCGTCCTCAAGGCTCACCGCCTCCCTTGTCTCCGTCGCCCCCCCCAGAGCATTAAGGATCTTTTCCCTTGCTTCTCCCAGAACAACGAGTCGCTTAACCCCCTTCTTGACGCGTTCTTCAAGGACTCCATAGCCCCCGCCCTTGTCCCGTCCCCCCATGATTAGAACAACCGGGGCAGCGAAACTCTCTAACGCCCGAAAAACAGCATCCACGTTGGTCCCCTTCGAGTCGTTGTAGTAATGGACCCCACGCACGGTGCGAATATGTTCGATTCTGTGTTGAAGGCCCTTGAATGTGTCCAGCGCTCTCTGGATGCCTTCTCGGGTGCCCCCGGCGGCAAACGCCGCCAGTGCGCCGGCAGCGGCGTTTTCCAAATTGTGACCGCCTTTTAAGGCAAAATGGGTCAGATCCAGGACCTGGGGCTTTTCTGCCGATAACTCGCACACCATATGCCGGCCTTCGATCCGAGCGCCCGGCTCGGTTTCCCTCTGCGCATTAAAGCACAGTCTCCGAGAACGGATCTTTGATGCGGCCATCCCGACGTAGCGGTCAGAGCAGTTCAGCACGGCAAAATCGGTCGCCTCCTGATTAACGAACAGCCTTCCTTTTGATTGGACATAGGCTAGAAAATCGTCGTACCGATCGAGATGATCCTCCGTGATATTTAACAACACGGCAACCCTGGGCCGGAAGGTCTCGATGGTATCCAGTTGAAAACTGCTGATCTCCGCCACGATGACATCGGCTTGGATACCTTCACTCACATAGTCGACAAGAGGTCGTCCGATATTACCACCGACAAACACTCTCAATCCCGACGCCTGCAACATCTCACCCGTCAGGTGGGTCGTGGTGGTCTTCCCGTTGGTGCCGGTGATGGCCACAATGGGTTCATCGATAAGTCGGGCCGCCAGCTCAATCTCACCGATAACCGGAACACCGGCCCTTCTTGCCGCCTGCAGCGGTTCTATCGTGTGGGGGACACCAGGGCTGATGACGACAAGGTCACAAGAGGAAAAATCCTCTGTCCGGTGGGTGCCAAGGCAAAGGGGAATGCCCATCGCCTTCGCCTTTCCCCCGAAGGTTCCGAGTTGCTCTTCAGTTTTCGTATCTGCAATGATCACATCGGAACCCTTCCGCTTCAAAAGGCCCGCAACAGCAAGACCTGTCTTCGCCAGACCGACGACCAGCACTCTTTTGTTATGCAGTTCCAATGATCACCCTCTTATGTCTTCATCCGTCTGGGCGTCCGGAGGCTCCCTCCACCGGTCTCGGGATAACGCTGCCGCGCCCTGCTGCTCATCGGATTGCAGCAGCCGGATGCGTTGCCATGCTACCGAAGTTTCAACGTACTCAAGGACAGGAGGCTCAAGACGATGGCAATCACCCAGAATCGAACGATCACCTTGGGCTCCGGCCACCCTTTCAGTTCAAAATGGTGATGAATCGGAGCCATCCTGAAAATCCGGCGGCCATTGGTGACTTTGAAAAAACCGACCTGGAAGATTACGGAAAGTGCTTCTATGACAAAGAGGCCTCCGACCAGGGCCAACAAGATCTCATGCTTTGTGATGACCGCTGCAGCGCCCAACGCACCCCCAAGGGGCAGAGAACCCACGTCGCCCATGAACATCTGGGCGGGATAGGAATTGTACCAAAGGAATCCCAGGCCAGCCCCGACCATGGCACCGCAGATGACCGCCACCTCACCGGCGCCGGCCACATACTGAATTTGAAGGTAGTCGGCAATCGCTACATGGCCGGAGACGTAAGAAAGGACTACATACGTGGCCGCCGCAACAGTAACGGGGCCCATGGCAAGTCCGTCCAGGCCGTCGGTCAGGTTGACCGCATTCGACGTGCCCACAATGACAAAGGCAACAAAAAAGACATACAACCAACCCAGCTCTGGGTTGATGCCTTTGAGAAAGGGAATACTCACGTGCGTGTCGAAATCGGGACGCATGTAGAGCAAAATACCGACCACCAACCCGATGAACATCTGCATGAGGAATTTGGCCTTGGCACTGAGCCCCTTGCTCCGTTTTTTGATCTGCTTGAGATAGTCATCGAGAAACCCGATCACCCCGTAGCTTACAGTCACGAGAAGCATGATCCAGACGTAGACACTGGTCAGATTCCCCCACAGAAGCGTTGCCGTTCCCATGGCAAAAAGGATCAACAGCCCGCCCATGGTTGGGGTACCGGTCTTTTTGGCATGGGTGGCCGGTCCGTCGTCCCGCACGCGTTGCCCTATCTGGTGATCCGTCAGCTTCCGGATTACCCAAGGACCCAGAAGCAAACATATCAACAGGGCCGTAAGGCTAGCATAGATCGTCCTAAACGTGATGTAGCGAAAAACGTTGAAAGCCGAAAAAACCGTGTGTAACGGATATAGCAGATGATAGAGCATATTCTATTCGTGTAGTCT
>Ga0105106_10003210_pt1 | contig 11712 bp, 11 predicted proteins | sample PPLLaktember2015_5_FD_79109 | JGI IMG/M metagenome (GOLD analysis project Ga0105106, IMG submission 79109) | Freshwater sediment microbial communities from Prairie Pothole Lake near Jamestown, North Dakota, USA - PPLs Lake P8 Core (1) Depth... | ecosystem: Environmental > Aquatic > Freshwater >...
GCCTCGCGTGCGACATCCGGGCGTCGCTGCCCGCGGCGACCAGTGGGCAGGCCATCGTGGTTGACGTGGCCGTGACCAATACCGGCTCGGCGTTCTGGCTGCCGGCAACGGCTCGTCCCGGCGGCGTCAGTCTCGGCGCGCACCTCTACGACGCAAACGGCGCGCTGCTGGACCTGGACTATGCGCGCGAGTCGCTGACCGACGACCCGCGCGAAATCGCGCCAGGCGAGTCGGTCGCACGGCGTCTGAGCTTGCCGGCGCTCGGCCCGGGACGCTACACGATTGAGATCGACTGCGTTGCCGAAGACGTCACGTGGTTCGCGCTGGCCGGATCGCGGCCAGCGCGACTCGACGTCGACGTCGATCCAGCGTGAGCCTCGTCCGCAGGCCGGGGCTTCAGCCCCGGCAGCACGCCGGACTCAAAGGTCGGGTAAGAGAACAGCCCTATATCAATCAGTTACTCCTAATGCCACGAAAGGGCGCCACGACCGCGCGAATCCGCTGCTTCCACTGCCGAATCATGCTCGCGCCATCCAGATGGAGCCCCAGCGCGTAGCGTACGCGCGACGCGAAGCTCGGCGTGACCGCCGGCACGACGTCGTTCAACCAGACGGTCAGTGACCCGCGTGTCGAGCGTTGGATGTACGACTCGCGGAACGAGACGTTGCCGAGTGTCTGCGCGAGCGCCTTGATCGACGCGGTGCGCCCCTGCTGCGATGGAATCTTCTCGATGTCCATGCTGAGGAGGATGCCCTTGAACCACCCCGCCTGTCCGGCGTCGGCCATCCGTTCGAGAATATCCGCCTCCGCGCCTTCGCAGTTGAGCTTCAGATAATTCTCATCGGCGGGCGACACATGGGCCCGCATCCATTCGGCCACGTCGACCACGCGGATCGTCTCGTCGTCGAAACCCGCCGCTGCGGGCTTGTCGAGAAAGAGGCTGGCGCCTTTGTGTCCGGCGCCGTGCAGGACCGCTTCCCCGCCGGCTTTCCCGAGGCCGCAGTGATGGACGACTATGCGTCGGTCGCGGAACTGCTGCAGCCGCTCGACGCAGGCGCGCGACGGTTCTATGGTGTGAATCTGCTCGAAGCCGTAGCGCGGGTGTAGCGCCTCGAGCAGGCTCTGCCCGTGATGGCCGCCAACGTCGATGAATACGCGCATGGGCGTGTGTTGTATCACACAAGGTGTCGGCCTCCCCTCAGCAGACCACGCCGACACGCGCGCCGGCTGACCATCCTTCCCCGCTCCACAACCGTCCGGCCCAGCCGGTGGACGGTGGGCTCGGCGCGCCGCCAGGTCCCGAGCCACCTGGCGCGGGCGGAAGTGCGAGATCGACGGCTGAGTCGCCTACTGCGAGCCGCGGTTCCTATGGCACAGCACAAAGGAGACGGTCCTCGAGGCGCGCAATGCGTGGCTCGCCGAGGATATCTCCGCAAAAACCATCAACAATCGCGTCGGCGCGCTGCGGCATCTCTATCACACACCCTGGAGCCGGCGCACGCGCACGCCCTGCGATGACATCGTCGCGCTCGCGACCACGCACCACGACAAGCGCCTCTGCGACGCCGGCTGGCCGCGGGAGATTCGGCCCTACCAGGCGCGCCATACGTTCTGGTGGCGCCTCTCAGAGGCGAACGTGGACCTCTTCGACATTCAAGAATTACTCGGCCATCGGAACATCAAGACGACGCGCACGCACTACGTCGCGCCCATCGTGAAACGGCGCGCACAGGCGGCCAAACGCATCGAGTACCGGTTCGGCTACAGCGCGCTGAAGCTGCCACGAGTGCCACGATGCGGTGCCAAGATTGCCGGAGACAACCCACCGCAATCGGCAAAATCTGGGGCAAATCCGCACACGTCGCACCCGCGCAAACCCGGCACGAACAACGGGCGCTTCGCAAATTACTGAGGGGAAAGTGGTTGCGGGGGCGTGCAACCAGCGGTACTTGCAGCTGTGGAGCGGCGCGGCGTGACCGCTGTCGAGGCACGCGCCCAGCTCATTCGTCGCTGATCACCGTCCTATCAAATCTCGTCTTGCTCGAACCGGCGAGGAAGCTGACGCCGTACGCGCGTGTAACCGACAGGCGCTTTCTGGTGTCGAGTGAAACTGATCCGGTGATCACGCCGGGCGATCGCGTTTCGTTTATCGCAACGGCATCGCTTTGAGCAGCGCCTCAACGCGCGCGGGATCGCCGTTGATCAGGACGGACATCAGGGCGCTGTTGCCCGGCCTGCCCGGATTGAGCACGATGATCAAGTCCTGGTGCCGCAGACCGTTGTCAGTAGTCGACAGCTGTCGGTAGCCCCTGCCGAGGGGAACCTGGACCGGCGAGAAGGCCGCTGACACATTGGGAGCGTCGTGGCCCATCAAGAATCTGAACTGGGCGGTTGTGTCGCGTTCCGCTTCGGCTCCGAACCTTTTCTTCGCCGCCTCGAACGCCTCCCAGTCGACCGGCTTTCCGGCCTTCGTTGCCGCGAGGTTTTCGTTCATCAGCGCCCCGAGTTTGCGTAGCAGCTCCTCTTCGCGGGCACGAAGCACCTGCGCGGGGACACTGTAGCTGCGGCTGAATGACGCGTAGAAGACGCTCTTGCCAGGCGCCGCGCACACTTCCTTCGCAACCCCGTCTGCGGCACGGTTCGGGAGTTCGTCGGTGGCCGTCCAGCCGGCCGGCGCCGGGGGTGCGAACTTCTGAAATTGGGCGTATGCGTCGGCGTAGAACCTCTGTTCTTCGGCCGTGGCGGCGCGAAATGCACAGCTCTGACCTGCTACCGCCACGCGTTCGACAACGACCGGCAGTACCACGGGCGCAAACGCCAAGACCAGCAATCGCAAAAGCCGGCGAGGAGGAATCCGCATGGAGCACCTCTTGGACATTTCCGACGCTCGCTCTCAGCTGCACATCGCCGCGAGCATCCTTCGGCGCATCATACTCCTACGATGAGGAGCTGAGTGGCCCGCCGTTCATCTCACGGTCGGATACAGGGCGCGGGACTGATACTCCTCTAGCCGCTGCGGGCGCGCAGGCGCGCTCCAGATGACGTAGTCGCTGCCGTAGGTCTGCAGTTTGGCCCCGACGCCGCCCCCCACCCGCTGGCTGCCGTCGGTCTTGACTCCGAACGACGTGAGCCCCTTCCGATTCATCGTCATGAAGACGCCGGCCTTGGTGCTGCTGCCCGCCCCCACGACACTCCCGGTCGCCTTCGCCCCCCCGGCGACGGTGAGCTCGCCCTGCTTGCCCGAGGCCTCGAGGAAGCCACCGCCGCCGAGAAACGTCATCCCTGGCAGCCCGACGCCGACCTGCGCGTCCATCTCGATCGCCATCTTGTCGCAGCTGACCTCCATGCTGACACCCACCTTCGGATGAACCGGCGCCCGCCCCAGTGGGATATCGAGCATCTGAACTTCGACCGAGCCCTTCCGCGCCTGCGGCGTGCACAGGACGATGTCCGCCTCCTCCACGTCGCCGGTCGCACTGGGGGGATCCGGTGCGAAGGCCTGCCGCCCGGCCGGGAGGTACACGGAGTACTTGGTAATGGTGCCGACATAGATCTCCATCCACACGACCTTGTCGGCGCCGCGAATCGTCTCCTCCGCATACTCCTTCCACTGCGGGTCGGTGATGTGGGAGGCAAGCCCGGTCGCATACTTGTGCCACGACTTATGATGGAGACGCACCGCCTGCTCCCAACGCGTGATCGGGGCCGCGCGCTGCGCCACGCCCGTGCTCACGAGGCGACGCGCGAGGGGTAAGGCGTCAGGCGAATCACCCAGGCGCGCCAGCTCCATGAATTCCGGTACCAGGGCGTCGAGCTGCGCCTGCAGCTGCGCGTCAACCTCCTCCGACACGTCGCTGCGCTGCTTGCGCATCTTCTGCAGCGGCTTGAGACACACATTGGACTCCTCGATCATCGCGGTGAGCGCCTGATCCGCCGCGTCGGTGTCCTTCGGCGTGGAACTGGCCAGACGATCCATCAGGACTGTGTGAAGATCGGTCGCCCTCTTGTCGTGGGCGACTATCTCGGCCTGGATCTGCGCGCGAACACCTCCAAGTTCTTCGAGGAGCCGAACCAGCGCCGGTCCTCCGGCCGGGTGCGGTGCCGGCGGCAAAGTGCCGTCCTCGCCCTCCGAGAGATCGTAGAGCGCGTCGGTCGGAGGGCCGACGTTCTCGGCTTCCTCAGTCGTCTTCGGATCGAGGTCGAACATCTCACCGCAGTACATGAGCGGTTTGTCCCCGTAGGCGAGAAGAAATCCTTCAAGGAAGGCCTTGCGCGGATCGCCGCCGAGGGCCCGCTGAGCGACGGCCAGCGCGAGGCTCGCGTCGGCAATCGATCGATCGGCGTTGAAGGCCCGGCCCAGCAGCGACTGTGCCTGAGCCAGTTCGCCGACCAGCAGCGAAGTGTAGCCGCGTGCGTAGTCGACGACGGCGCCTGGGGTGAAGCCGAACGCGAGCCGAGGCGTGGCCTGCGAGGCACCGAGACGGTCGAGCAGCGCGATGGCTTCGTTCACCATGCCCCGCTGCACCAGGAGGCTCGACACGTTGACGGCGTGGATCGGGTTGGCGGGATTGGCCTGCATCAGCGCGAACTCGGTGGCGAGCAACGTTTCCAGGTTGCCGGCCATCCCCACGGCGATGCCGTACTCGTGCACCATCTGTGCGCCGCTCGCGCTCGCGGCGGCCCGGCGCAGTTCGTCGAACGTGCGCGCCGCGTCCGGGGCGCTGTGCAGCGCCTGGACGTGCGTGATGGCCTCGTCGTATGTCATCGGCTGGCGTGCGACGCTGCCGGGCAAGCCGGAGGTCATCGCGTTGAACGCCTCCATCGCTGACGGGACGTCGAACGGTTGAAAGATGAGCGGCGACCGCATCACCTCATCGGGACCGTCCCAGTCGATGTCGGCGTACCCGTCGTAGAGCGACGTGCCGCCCCCGCCGCCACCTCCGCCCGCGCCACCGGCACCACCGCCGCCGGCCCCGCCGCTCCCGCCCGAACCGCCGCCGCCCCCGATGACGACGATCGGCGGAGCCTGAGGTGGCGGCTGTTGCGGGTTGGCCTGCGCGTGGACGAGGCGCGCCATCGGGGCGGCCCCGAGCACCGCCAGCAGGGCACCGAGAATCAAACGTGCGAGCGGTCGCATCATGGCGGCTCCGGCCCGGGTGACCGAGCGATTGGCGGACGCGGACGTGCCCAGTGCAGTTGATTGTAACCGCGCAGGGTAGCACGTCAGGATCGGCGGGCGAAACTCAGGTTCCGCAGAACGTGGCGCGGACCACTTCGTCAGGGGCTGGAGCGGCCTCCAGATCGACGTGCTCCGGCCGATTCTCGTATGGCGTGGCAAGCGCGTCGACCAGAACGATGGAACGGTGCGAAGTCGCCCCTGGCAGCCGCTCCGGATGGCTTCCTCCACCCGATGGTTGCGTGGGATGCCGACACGCGGACCGAAGCCGCCGACGCCATTCGTGGCCTCATCGACGCCATCATCCTCACGCCTGCCGCGGGTGCCCTGGAAACGCACGTCGTCCGCCGAGGTCGTCGAGTCCAGGCCGAGAACGGCGGCCAGGAGAGCGGCCTTCAAATCGAACTGAGAGGGAATCTGGCCGCCATGCTGAGTGCGGCCCAAAACGCAACGCGGTCGCCGGAGAAGCGATCTAATCCTGCCACCGGTTCGACTCCGCATCCAGCACCGTCGATGTGGTTGCCACTACGCGCTCTTGATGATCTGTTCGGCGATGCTGCTGAATACCTTCACGAACATTGCGGTGTCCTCGGCAACGACGGTGACACCGTGCGACAGCTCCTTTTCAGGATGGATGTAGTTGCGATAGTCGCGAAGCACCTGGCCCACGTCCTTTGCGGACTGCCGAATCCAGCCCAGCTCGTTTGCAACGTCGAGGTAGTCCTTCAGGCCCCATTCCTTGAGTGGCCTCGATTTGCCCGCCTTGTCCTTCGGCGCGGCGGCTGCGGTGAACACGGGCGCGAAATTGGCCAGTCGGTTGATTCGAACGAGGAACAGCGCCTCCAACAATCCGCCGAGCATTACGGTCGCTGCAAGATGGGCCCCGACGCGCTGACACGCGAGCGTCTCTGTCCAGCGGCGTTCGAGGATTCCGAGCATCTTCGGGTCGGAGATTAGCAACTGGAATTGGGGCCGTGCTGGCTCCATGGTCGGTACGACCATGACCCCGCTCGACCGCAGCTTCACGAGATGACCCTTGGTTGCCTGAAGGAGGTCGCGATACTTCGCCCGCGTCGTGTTTTGGTCGGCCCACTCGAGCAGTGAGGCGAACGCCTGGTCAGCCGCCTTGAACGACGAATCTGCTTGATGCGTGGCAAGGGACGGTCGGTGATTCTTGAACCAAGCCTGCGCCGTTGCCTTGATGAGTGCGCGTTCGTCGGCGTTGCGAACTTGCGGATTCATGCCCCTGTGAAGGGTCGCGCGAAGCTTGGTGACGCCGGCAACGGCCTCGTCGATGACGGCTACGAGGTCGGCCATGTGCTTATCGGCCCTTTCGCGCGCTCTTCTTCTTGCCACCTGCCCTTCGGGGCGCCTTGGCTGCCTTCTTCTTCGTCTTGGTGGCCGCTTGGGGGGTGCCGGGCAATGCCATGGCCACGAGGTTCTCACCGACCGAGTTCAACCTGTAGTGGCCGGTGCGCCCTCTGTCGAGAACGCCATCCTGATAGGCGTTCACAAGCACCTGGGCGGGACGTTTGGGCCTCTTGCGCGGGACCTGGCGACAGGCTTCAACCAGATCCTCCTTCGTGATCGAGTCCTTTCGTTGGTCCAACGGCGCCATGAACTGGTGGTAGTAGGCAACGGTCGCTGCGAAGTGGACGTCACTCTTGGGAGCCTTCTGCGAAACGAAGCTCTTGATGTCTGTCCCACTCGGCGTGCTCTCCTGGGCGGCGGCCCGCTGTTCAGTGGTCTCGACAGGCACTGCGCCGGGGTTCATGAGCGTGGACGTGGCTCCCATCCCGAGCTTCTCTCGGGCCCAACGGATGATTCGCTCCCTGTCGTCATTAGCGAAGGGCTGCAGGGTGTCGGCAACGGATCGGACCGCTTCCAAATCATCGGGCTTCGAGCTCATCTCGTGTCTCCAAGAACGGCCGGATTCCAAAGGGAAACGACGGCTGAGTATAACCCTAGACGCATTATGCGTTCCATGGCATAATACAGCGTGGCGTGGGAAGTCGAAGGCACTGACGAGTTCGCCGGATGGTTCGGGGACCTCGCAGACAGCGAACAGGTCAGCGTCGGTCGCGTCGTCGAACTGCTCGTCGAACACGGGCCATCGTTGCCGTTCCCCTATTCGTCAGGCATCTCGACGTCTCGACACCGCCACATGCGTGAACTGCGAATTCAGCACGAGGGACGGCCCTATCGCGTTTTGTATGCCTTCGACCCGCGGCGAGCTGCGATCCTGCTGCTGGGCGGCGACAAGACCGGAAATGATCGCTGGTACGACGAACACGTTCCGATTGCCGACACACTTTACGATGAATACCTCCGGGAACTGGAGCGGGAAGGACTGACATGAAGCGCCACAAGTGGTCTGACATCAAGGCTCGCGCGAAGCCTGAGATTCGCGCTCGAATCGAGGCCGAGGCGCAACGCCTGTCCGACGATCTGCACCTCTCGCAGCTTCGGAAAGCGCGAGGCCTCACGCAGGAAACGATGGCCGAACTGCTTGGTGTGAGCCAGGCAGAAGTGTCCAAAATGGAGCGGCGGACGGAGCTCTACGTCGGCACGTTGCGCAAGTTCATCGAAGCGATGAACGGCGAACTGGTAATCGCGGCACGGTTCGCCGATGGGGTCGAGGTTCCGATCCGCTTGGCAGAGGAAGAGGACGCCGCCTGAACGACCCTTCGAGATGATCAAGGAACACGATCGCATCGTGCTGACGGAGCCCATTCCTGCTGAGGGCCTCGAAGTCGGCGACGTGGGTACCGTGGTTCACGTGTACGCGGACGGGAAAGCGTTCGAAGTCGAGTTCACGACGCTCGATGGTCAGACCGCGGCGGTGGCGACCGTGGAGGCAGCCGCGGCTCGACCGGTCACAGGCCACGAGATCACCCATTCTCGACAGCTGACGCGCGCCAGCTGATCCCGCAGCAGGCCAACGTATCGATCCCACCGCTTCCTTCGGTAGGCGGGTGCGAAACCGGCCGCAAGGCCGGTTTCAGTGTCTTGGGCAACGCTGCCGCTCGGAAAGATGAACGGCGGATCGCTCTTTAGCGGCGGTGCAAGTCGTCCCTGGAAGCCACTGGCTCCCACTGGAGATTCAAGCCGTCGTGAAGTCGTTTGAGGGCGCGGCGTCTCGCCTGCACGAACTGCTGGCCTCGTCGTTCTGATTGCGGCTTGAGGCTGTCAAGCAGCTGGCCCACAAGCGTTGCGCGAGCATCGGTGGGGAGTGCCAGTGCGTCCTTGACAATGTCGGCGGCGTCGCGCTTCATCGCTTGATCTTAGCAGTCGAATCAGCCCCTTCTCTGGGAACTGCTGGCGCCGCGAGGAGGGCCGCGACAAAAAGCGGGGGTTGGCGCTTGGACCGCAGTGCCAGGGTCGAGGAACTGCGTCGCGGCAAGACGAAGTCCGAACATCCTCGTCCATCAATCAAGTGACTGAGCACCTTCAGGTTGCAGATGTCCGTCGTCCTCGATCCGCGCGGCGTTCTGTGCCGCGCGCCTGCTATCGCCACTCACCGTCGACAGTGGATCCGGGGCGTGAGCAACCCCCCTGTTTTTACCGGACTCCGTCCCGGACCCGGCCCGGGGGTTGCTCACGCCCCGCTTGTCGCCGCCGTCGTCAGCGTCGAGATCGCACGGGTGAAGCCGTTCGCCAGACGCCTTGAATCGCCGATCGGAACGCCGTCTTGATCGCAGTCTGACAGTGCGTTCGATTCGCAGCCCGGATGAGCGCGGCGCAGATGCTTGGATCTCGGCTGCCGTGAACAAGGGGGGAACAGGAGGGGGAACACAGGGGGGAACACCCCCTCCGCGCGAGGTGTTCCCCCTTCCTGGCACCGGACCTCACACGAATCGCAGTGGATGCAAATGCGCTGCGGCATCCGACTGCTTCCGCCAACGTCAATCAACGCTGCGAGTTGCTGAACGCGCGCATCGGGCAGCGCTCTGTGCCGCCCGCCCAGTCCAGCGCCGTCAGCGAAGCGGTCAATCGCAGTACCGTGGCGTGAGCGACCACCGTTTTGGACCCCATGGTCTGCCAGGCCTGCGGCCAGCGAGGTGGTCGCTCACGCCACGCTGTCTGTGTCTCAGCCGGAAAGGTCGTCGTCAGATTCGTGCATGGAGGCAGCGTTGAACGCGTGGAGATCCACGTCAAGATCTTCGGCCGTCGCGCGGTCATTGTGCGGCTCACAACTCCTCGCGCGCCCAAGGCGCTGCCCGCGTCCTCGATTGCGCTCCGCCCGCGCTGCGCGCGGCTGGCGGCCTTGACCGCGCGAATCGCGATCCGTTTCTGGCAACTATCGACGGCCGCCACACAGACGTGCTTGACGACCGTGAGCGACGGCGCTACTGTCTGATCATCTTCGCCGGCTGCACTCGCAGCCCCCTCCACATCGCCCGACGTGGAGCATGTTCGAACCGGCGGTCTCAGGCCACGGTTCGTTCTTCACTTCTCAAACCACATCCTGGTCGTCTGTTCGTGCGACGTCACGTCCGCAAACCGACGATCGAACCGGACTGCCCGTTCGGCCTCAGACCAGGTGCAGATCCGGCAATCGAAGTCATCGTCGCAATCATCACGACGCTGCCACGGCGGTACGCCTGTCAGAAGTCGATGCGTCGGGAGATGCGCTCAGCGCGCCCATCACAGTGAACAACAGCGGCATCGACGCTCGGAATGGGCAGGCGTATCATGGCCGAAAGACGATCGCGACGAACGGGACGCGGCCGGCGGTATTGGGCTCGCGCGCGAGTAAAGGACAACGGGAGAAATGGCGATGGCGCAGACCCCTCACTTCGCGCGTTCGTCCGAGCCCTGGCGCGGCAGGCCGCACGCGAATGCTTCGAGTTGGAGCTGAAGCAGCGATCGACGCGAGTTCAATGAGGTGAAGGCCCGTGAAAGTCGCCCTGTACGCGCGCTACTCGTCGGACAACCAGCGGGACGCGTCCATCGCCGATCAACTCCGGGTGTGCCGCGCGTACACCGAGCGTCAGAGCTGGACGATCTGCGAGGAGTACACGGACCACGCGGTGTCTGGTGCGACGCTGCTGCGGGCAGGCTTTCAGGCGTTGATGCGCGACGCGTTGAACCGTCGATTCGATGTCGTGCTCGCCGAATCGCTGGACCGATTCAGCCGCGACCAGGAAGACACGGCCGGTCTCTTCAAACGTCTCACCTTTGCCGGCGTCAACATCGTCACACTTGCCGAGGGTGACATCACGCACCTGCACATCGGGTTCAAGGGCACGATGAACGCCCTGTTCCTGAAGGATCTCGCCGAGAAGACACACCGCGGGCTCCGTGGTCGGATCGAGGACGGCAAGTCGGCCGGCGGTCTCTGCTACGGCTATCGAGTCGTCAAGGCACTGAACGCCGGAACCGTGACTACCGGAGAACGCGAAGTCGTACCGGAAGAGGCACGGATCGTCGAGCGGATTTTTCGGGGCTTCATCGCCGGCGTTTCGCCGAAGCAGATTGCGAAGAACCTGAATCGTGAACGCGTCGCCGGTCCGTTCGGTGGCGCATGGAGTCCGAGCACGATCTATGGCAACCACCAGCGCGGAACCGGCATCCTGAACAACGAGCTGTACGTCGGCCGGCTCGTGTGGAACCGGCTTCGCTACATCAAGAATCCCGACACGGGCAAGCGTGTGTCGCGGCTCAATCCGACATCGGAGTGGATGTCGAAGGACGTTCCGGAGCTGCGGATCGTGCCGGACGAGATCTGGACGGCTGCGAAGGCACGCCAGAAACAGACCAGGCACACGATGAAGACAGCGGGGGCCCTCGGCGCGGCGAAGCGGCCGCAGTACCTGTTCTCCGGTCGGACGAAGTGCGGCGTCTGTGGCGCGGGATTCATCATGTCTGGTAAGAACCGGCTCGGATGCTTTGGCGCCCGCGACCAGGGGCGCTGCGACAACCACCTGACCATTCGGCGCGATGAAATCGAAACGCGAGTGCTTAAAGCGCTCCGAGAGAAGCTGCTTCGGCAGGATCTGTTCGAAGAGTTCTGCGACGAGTTCACGCGCGAGATGAACCGGCTTCGGATGGAACACCGCGCAGGCCTGTCAGCGGCTGAGCGCGAGATCGAGCGCATCGAGGCTCGACGCAAGAAGCTCGTTGAATCCATCATGGAGGGTGTCCCAGCCAGCGAAGTAAGGGACGAGCTGAACGCGAACGCGGTCAGACGCGAGGAACTGAAAGCCAAACTCACTGCCGCCGACGCGCCACCGCCGCTCCTACACCCGGAGATGGCCGGGCTGTACCGCGAGAAAGTAACCACGCTGGCTCAGGCCCTTGAGCATCCAGAAACCCGCACGGAAGCCGCTGAGGCGCTGCGTGGCCTCATCGACGCCATCGTCCTGACACCAAACCAGGGCGAGCTCCAAATCGAGCTGAAAGGGAATCTGGCGGCGATGCTGAGTGCCGCCCGAAATGCGAAGAGGTCGCCAGAAACGGGCGAACTCTCGCTGCAAGTTGTGATGGTTGCGGGGGGGGGATTTGAACCCCCGACCTTTGGGTTATGAGCGTAA
>Ga0105106_10003211_pt1 | contig 11710 bp, 8 predicted proteins | sample PPLLaktember2015_5_FD_79109 | JGI IMG/M metagenome (GOLD analysis project Ga0105106, IMG submission 79109) | Freshwater sediment microbial communities from Prairie Pothole Lake near Jamestown, North Dakota, USA - PPLs Lake P8 Core (1) Depth... | ecosystem: Environmental > Aquatic > Freshwater >...
CATCCGTTAAAAAAATTCTCGCTCATTAAAGTCTTGGCCGTTCTCAGGCCATGCGTTTGATTGGCAATCCCAGTCCAGAGACTGTGGCCGGCATTCGACGTCTTGACGCGACAAGGCTGCTTGAGCCCATCCAAAGCCAAAGCGTAGGACGAGAGATCGTGGCACCAGAAGCGTCGCTCGAACTGAGCACGGAGCGTACCCGCTTCTTTAAGGAGGCGGCTGGCCTGCTCCGCATGGCCCAGCGACAAGGCCAATTGAGCTGCGTGCCGTTTGGCGGCAAACACATATCCTTGCACTTCACAGAGCGCGATGGGTCCTTCCGCCGAGCTGCCATCCGCGTGAAACACGGCATCCCGTGAATCTTTCCATCCTTGATGGATAAGCCCCCCTTTCGACCGGCGGCTGTACTCCACGAAACCATCGCCATCGAGATCTCCTGCACCGTCAATCCACTGCAACGCAAGTTCGATATTCGGCCAGATGTGCGTGATGAACGCCTGATCACCTGTCCGTTCATAATACGCTCCAGCCAGCATGACGAACAGCGGCGTCGCATCGACGCTGCCGTAGTAGCGGCCGTATGGAATCTCGTTGAGTGCCGCCATTTCTCCCTTGCGTGTTTCATGCAAAATTTTGCCGATTTCTGCATCCTGCTCCGGAACAACCTCCCTCGCTTGAGTGGCCGCCAGATAGGCCAACACACCCCGGGCGATGCGTGGATTAACCCAGAGAAATTCGAACGCCGTAATGACGCCGTCGCGTCCAAAGGGGGTGCTAAACCATGGGACACCGGCGTAGGGGTATGGGCCGTCAGGGGTGTCGGCGACCATCATGTGGAGATCTGCAAACGAACGATTTAGCCAGGCGTTGAATTGTTCATTCGATGTCTCGATGAGGCAATCACCCGCTTTCGCAGCATGGCGCGCGCGTTCTACCTTGACGAATGCGCTCTCATACGAAAGAACACAGCTGATTCGTTTGTCAATATCACAGGAGATCGTGAGATCCCACTGAGCGACTTCTCCCGCCGGCAAGAGGGTGTCACAGTGGATCTCACCAGGAAGGATTGCGGTCGGAGCCGGCGCACAGCGGACGGTGACCCACCGATACACACGATCTAAACCTTCATAGCCGAGGGACATTCCATCTTTAAACGTGAGGGCTTCCAAACGTCGGCCTCGCCGGTTTCGCTTCGTCCCACGGACTTCGAACAGATCGGCAAAATCGGCCTCCACTGTGAAGGAGAGCCGGACCGGAATGGGAAGAAGGCTGTAGTTGTGGGCTCGAAGGCGGTCGAAACAACGTCCTTGCCATAAGAACCGAGTTCGAGACAGGTATAGCGCGCCGCCCGCGATCTCTACCTTCCCCTCATGGACTAGGTTGGGATTCGTGAGATCGACACTCAGCAAGACGTTGTCTTCTTTGACGGTTGAACTGAGCAGCAATGGTCGCTCCCCATTGATGGCCAACTCGAACCGTGACAAAAAGCGCGTGCCTCCGTGGTAGAGGCCTTGCGAGCCCGTTCGGAGAGAATAGATGTCGCCATTTCCATCGAATACACCGAACGTATCGCCCTGCTTCAGAACCTCTATGTTGTCTTCGGTCAACGAAGAAGAGGTGATGACGATGCTACATTGATCATTCCCACGATACATGTTTTTCATGAGGCCCTCTCATCGGTTTCGGATTGACCGGCTCAACCAGCCTCCGAGGAAGGCAGTGAGAAAAAAGGTCGCGCCAATGCCCGTTATACCCGTTGATTCACCAAACCGCTCTGTAACCTGGCCGAATATGCTGATCCCGCTGATGGCGGCCGTCATTGCGCCCGTGCCATAGAGGCCTAGAACACGTCCTACCATCATTCGAGGGGTCAACTCTTGCACGACACCCCAGGCGATTGGAGTAAAGGCGCCCATCCCTCCTCCGATCACCATCATGAGAAAACTGACCAGGTATAGGTCTTTCATCCAGATGAGCACCACGATCGCCAAGCCACTCACCGCGCTCGTCCAGAAGATGATATTGACTCGGTCGGCGAGAGTCCGCCCCGTAAACCACAGGAGCACGATCGACATGATGAGCAATCCGATCCCCAGACAAGACCAGAGGTAGCCCACCTCGACCGGCCCGAGACCTAACAGCTTTCTCGCAAAGACAGGAAACAACGTCGACAACGCACTGGCGCCGAATCCGTAGCATCCCGCAGTCATGATCAGCAGCAGGAGGACGCGTTGTTTGGTGACGACGAATGCCAGTCCCTCCTTGAAATCTTGCCACGCAGAACCGTCGATCGTTGTTGGCTCTGCAGCACTTGGCTGCACCGTTCCCAGTCGTACCAACCCAAGACATAACGCTGCCACGAAATACGTGACTGCGTTCAAACAAAGCACTTCCTGCGATCCGAACAAGGCAATCCCTATTCCACTCACTGCCGGACCGAAAATGATACCCAGACTGGTTGTGCTCTGGATCAGAGCATTCGCCGCCGTAAATTGCTCGCGCGGAACGATCAGAGGCACTGATGACGTCAACGCCGGGCTGAACATCGCCATCGCCATCGCATCGAGGAGGACAAGGACGTACAAGAGATTGACCGTAAACGTGTCGGTTGACACGGCGCAGGGAATGATGCCCATCAGCACTGCCCGGAATACGTTCGATCCGATGAGGAAGAATTTTTTCGGTAACCGGTCCACAAAGACGCCGATGAAGGGACCAAGCACGATAGGGGGAATCGTATGAATGAGTCCGATGACAGTGGTTTTGACCGGCGAGCCGGTAATCGAATAGACAAACCAGAGGAGGGCGAGGTTCGAGATGCCGTCCCCGACTTGAGACACCAATTGACTGAGCCATATCAAACCAAAATCTCTCGTGAGGAGCAGGGGGCGACGAATCACGACAGGGACCTTTTCCTCTGCGACATTGTTCGCAGAAGTGAGATTCGTTGTGCGGATGGCCCAAGGTTTCACCCCTCACTCTCGATCTTGACCTTATCCGTCTTCACAGCTTTGACTCCTGGAACCTGCTTGGCCGCTTCTACTGCTTCCAACACAATGACCTGGAATCGTACGGTGCCGCTGAGCGACACCACTCCCTGTTCCGTCTTCACATCGAAATTGGCGGAAGTCACAGTGACGCTTTTGGCAAATCGCTCTTTGACATAGCGGGTGATGATCTCGTCTTGTTTGTGCACGATACCTTCCGGCAGTTCTTTGACCACTTCCAACTTGTTCACGACAGATTTCACCGTCGGCACCGTGCCCGCAATTTCTGCCGCCGCGGCCTTTTCGGCCTCGGTGGACACTTTCCCCTCAAGCGTGACCTCGTCCGATCCAGCTTCCACTTCGATCTCGTACGGAAAGAGACGGGGATCTCCCAGCAAGGCGAGTTTGACCGTGAGAATCAGCGAGGACACAGCTTTCTTGCCCGTACCCTCTTTTCCCTTTTCTGTCCCCTCTTCTCCAGTCTCTTTTTTCGTCTTTGACTCATCACCCTTGAGGGTCTGTGGATCCGGCGAAATCGGCTTCGATTCCTGAACAGACGACTCGGCTGGAGGTAATTCTTTCTGTGGCTTGGCAGGAGTCTTGTGGTCCGCCGCCTTGGTCTGATCGGCGGAAGGGGAAGACTGAGCTGATAGAATCGAACGCTGTTCAGACTGTGCGAGCTTCGGTGTCGTGAGTTGCCCCATGAGCAAAGCACACGTACACAGTGCCAAGAAGGCCGCTCCCTGTCCAACACCGATTCGCATGAAGTGGGACCATCTCACATCTCTCAGGTTCATTTCCATCGAAATCAGCCTAAGCGATGAGACACGATGGAAGCGGCTCAAGCTGGAATGAAACCGGGCGCCGCCATGTCGGGTTGTCGTCGGCTGAACGCAGCCGCGAAGGTCGCAGTACCCAGCAACAGCACCCCGATGCCCACAAGACTCGCTGCAGGTCCGATGGCATCTGCCACCCAACCGAACCCTGCCATACCCGCCATCGCCGCGGCCATGGCACCGGCGCTGAAGGTGGTAAAGACACGGCCCAAGAGAGGTTCGGGCGTCAATTCTTGCAACATCGCCCACACAACCGGGGTGAATATGGCGGTGCTGCCGCCGAATATGATGACAAGAACAGCAGCCATGATCGGCCCCTGTAGCAAACCAAGCATACACACCGCAACGGCACCGACGGCGAGAGCAGCAGAAATCAACCGAAGGCGGTTCTGAAGATCTCCCTGATTGATCCAACCCAACCAGGCGGACGCTGCCAGCATACCTATCCCAAGCGATGACCACAGCCAGCCAAGCTCGACGGAACTCGCATCGAAAAGCTGCGTCGCAAACACAGGCAGCAAAAGCATAAAGGCGCTCACGCCCAAACTGTAGAGGGCAGCCGTAAACATGAGGAGCAGTACGGTGCGATGCTGGACGAAAATAAATCGAAATCCGACCAAGAGATCTTGGAATATTGTGGCTCTATCGGCCGATCGCACACTCGATTGCAGCGTCTCACGCAGGCGAATCGGCATGAGGCACAATGCCGATACCAAGAACGTGGCTGCATCAAGGTACAACACATTCTGGGCTCCGATCATCGCAATACCCACCCCGCTGACTGCAGGACCGATCAGGAGCCCGATATTCGTCGTCCCTTGAATCAACGCATTGGCGGAGGTCAATCGAGCGCGAGGTACAAGAAGAGGGACAGCCGATGCCAGCGCCGGGCCGAACACCGTGGAGACGATCGACGTCACAAAAACAAGCACGTAGAGCCATTCGAGCGTCAGGGCATCCATGGCATAGAGCAATGGAATAAGCATGACCGACCCAGTACGGATAAGGTCCACCCAGATCATCACAGGCTTTTTCCTCATCCGATCGAGATAGACACCGATGAGCGGGCTAAAAACCAGCGACGGGATAGTCTGAAGCAATCCGATCAACGTCATCTTGAAGGCTGACCCCGTCATTTCATACACGAACCACAGCAGAGCCACCTTGGTCATACCGTCGCCGATCTGGGACACGACCTGGCCTGAAAACAGAAGGCCGAAATCCCTCGTCCTCAACAAATCCCACCCGGACCCTGCCCGATCTTTCACCAAATTGTCGTGGTCAGCCACACCAAAACCTCCTCTATTTCTTCTGAGCCTGAGCTACTCCGTCTGTCAGAGCCTTGAGAAATGATAATCCCGAGGTCGACGGGCTTCCGTTCAAGTTTCCAGAACCGCTTGGAATTTCATATGAACCTCCCTCTGCAGCAAGAGGATGCCTATTCCCTCTTCTTCCTGCAACCAGAGGCTGATCTACGGTTTACGCATTGTTGGAAAACGTAGGCCAGGATACGAAACTCGCGGCCTCTGTCTCTCTTTCACTTGTGCTGCCAAGCGCCAGCTGTTCATACACCCGAAGATAGTCCTGCGCCATTCGTTCAACGCTGAACCGCTGCTCGAAGGCGAGACGACATCGTCGACGATCGATTCCAGGAATACCTTGGACGGCTGCAGTCATCTCGTCGAGCCCCTCGCAGACGAATCCAGTCTCGCCGTCATCAATGAGTTCAGGAATAGATCCACGCCGATAGGCCAGCACCGGCGTTCCGCAGGCGAGTGCTTCTATCAACACAAGGCCGAACGGTTCCGGCCAGTCGTAGGGGCATACGAGCGCCATAGCATTCCCCAGGAAATCGTTCTTTTCTGCGTCCGTGATCTCACCGAGGTACTCGATTAACGGATGAGAAAGCAACGGCTCGATTTCGGCCTGAAAGTATTTCTGATCCGCCGGATCGACCTTCGCCGCGATCCGCAACGGAATCCCAACTCGCTTGGCGATCTCAATCGCATGATCCGGTCGCTTCTCAGGGGCAATGCGCCCCAGAAATGCCAGATAGCCTCCATGGTTCGGATTCAGCCCGTACAGATCTTTTGGTAAACCGTGATAGACGGTAGCCTGCCAGTTTGCCCCGGAGACTGGTTTCCGTTGAGAATTCGAAATCGACACCATCGGCATCTCCGCGTACTCACGAAACACCGGCTGCAGTTCGGGCAGATCGAGCCGACCATGGAATGTGGTCACCGTCGGGGTCGGATTCCGCCGAGCGAGAGGAAATCCGATAAAATCGAGGTGGGAGTGAATAATATCGAAATCGCTGGCTTTTCCCAGCGCCTGCTCCATCAGCATCGTCATAGGTGCGTTGTGGTTAAAGATGCCCTCGTTCAGACGGAGCGCATGACTGCAGATCGCTTCTAGACGAGCGGCCGTGATCGAATCCCCGCTCGCGAACAGGGTCACATCATGGCCGAGCCGTACCAGTTCTTCGGTGAGGTAGGACACGACCCGTTCTGTTCCTCCATAGAGTTTGGGCGGCACACTCTCCCACAAGGGGGCAACCTGGGCAATTCTCATCGGATTGTTCCTTTCATCATTGGTTTATTCTGCCGACTGACGTGTAACGACTCTCTCATGCGCAAGCCCATACATAGGTCACCCAGGTCTCCTCGTGGCAGTTATCATCGACGAAATTCTGTGTTCAAGATATGGCGTGGCCCGCTGCCTTTTTCGTTTCCTGCAACGCCTCTGGCAACTGGGGGAGCGCTTGCCGGCACGGATATACCCATCGCGCCACAATCGATACATCGCCATTCACCATAGACCCAGCACCCGGTAGAGCCCGTACCGCCACTGCCGTGTTCAGCCACGACCAGCCCAGCACATCGTTCGCATCGCATGAGTTTCTCCTCTCTCACTCGACGTGTCGTGCGCTCCCCACAACGCCTGAGGTGTATATTCCGGTTGCTTGTCCCGACGCACAACCCTCTTGTGCTTGTCGAACAGCGGCGAGTAATTCTTCATTCCGAAATGGCTTCTGCACCCAGACCAAGTTCTTGCTCAGCAGGCGAACCGACTGCGATCTCAGACATTGAGTCAGGTCTTCCGGCACCTGCACACCCAGCAAGACGATCGGCAGCGATTCGCAGCAGGGTTCCAACAGGGTGAGCCAGGCGAGTTCTTTCTCTGCAGAGATCGTATCAATATCGAGAATCACCGCGCTCACAGAATCGATGTGCGCGACTTCACCTATTAACGTTCTGACGAAGGTCACCTCATACCCGTTGTGCCGTAGCACTTCTGCCAAAACAGCGCCCAACACGACATCGGCCTCAACCACAACAACTCGTTTAATCACGATGGATTACTCCTGATATCCAAAGGTCCTGTTGTAAAGACTGAGCAAACCTGATGCCACAATGGCCCTGTGCTGCCTGCCATCGCAAGACCGCGAAAGATTCGAGGTTTTATCCCGATGGTCACTGCTGAAAGGTGAAACCTCGCGGATTATTTACCAGAATGAGAGACAACTTGTTCCGCTGTAGACATCTTGTCTCGAATTTCTCGATTGAACAAGGATACATGAGGGACTACCATAGTCTCATGCTCAACTGGTGGCACCAACTCAGCCTTCAGGTCAAGGTGACTCTGATCGTCATCTTCATCGTCGGCGTTTCCGGTGCCGCAACTGACTGGCTTGAGGCCCGCTCGATCCAGCACACAGTGGAAGACAATGTCCGTGCCGCGGCGCTGGCTGTCGGGAATTCCGTCGACCAGAATGTGATCAGTCTTGCCCAGCTGTCGAATCGGGAAGCGCGAACTAAAGAGCTGGAGAAGATCAAGGACAGTCTGCCGGATCTTCTCAACATCGTGATGTACGAATTTCCAGTTGATCCGGGAGAGAATCCTCTACCGATCACGAGCGCTGGCCCCACGGAATTGCTTCTCCTTTCGCACCCCCGTCAAGCGCGGGCTTTTGAGCTTATTAAGCGGGTGCGAGAGGAACGGAAACCCCTGATTGATTATGCGGATCGGAAGAATACCCATCGAGTGTTCCTGGCTGCCCCGATAGTCTTGAAGGATGTCGTTGTTGGAGCAACCTATGCCGAGTTCTCGACCCGGCAAATGGATGAGGCCTTGGAGTCAATTCATCAGGCCTCCAGAACGCGACGATTGCAGACGGGGCTGGCGATCGTGGTCGTGATCAATCTGTTTCTGTACTATAAGGTCCATCGCCCTGTGAAACGACTGCTCACCGCCGTCGAATCGGTCTCCCAAGGAACCATGACCTCAGTCGTCCCTGTTGAAGAACAGGATGAACTCGGAGAACTTGCCGGCACATTCAATGACATGGTGAGAAAAATCCGGGAAGCCACTCAGGCCAATGCGCAATTGACAGAATCCCTGCGAGAGATGAACGACAGCCTTCAGCAAAAAGTGATCGAGGGGACAGCCGAAGTACTGGAAAAGAATCGGGCGCTGGCCCAGACGAACGAATTGCTCTCGGCGGCCCAGCGTGACGCCGCACGCGCGCAACGCCTCTCGGCCATCGGGCAAGTCGCCGCAACTGTGGCACATAAAATCGGCACGCCTTTGACCGCTCTGTCCGGCCATATTCAACTTTTGGCTGAGGACCAGACGCTGAGTACAGAGTCTCGACGACGATTACAGACAGTGGAGGCGCAGATCGAACGGACTTCCAAAATTATTCAAGACCTCCTATTGTATGCCCGGAGGCCGGATCCGGTGCGATCTCCTATCGATCTGAATGCCTGTGTCGCGGAATGTCTCGCACTCTTCCAGCCAGAATTCGATCGCCAGAGAATTACACTGGCCACTGAATGGAGCTATCAGATCGAGAAAGTTGAGGCCGATTCCCAGCAGCTGCATGAGGTGTTCCACAGTTTGATCGAAAACGCGCTCGACGCGATGCCGGACGGAGGCACGCTGGTCGTGAGGGTCTCTCCCTATACCGCGTCCGGAGAGCCGGCTCATCGCCCATGGGTCGCGGTGGAACTCATCGATACGGGCTGCGGGATGAGCGGCGAGCAGCTTGTGCAGATTTTTCAGCCGCTCTTTACAACAAAGAGGGCCGGGCGTGGCACAGGACTGGGGCTGGCGAGCGCGCTGGAAACCGTACGGGCACACGGAGGGGACATCAAGGTAGAGAGTGCGCTAAAAAAAGGCTCACGGTTCACGATCGAGCTTCCTGTCGACGGAGGGGCTCGCTGATGCTGAGACCATCCCGTGTCATGGTAGTGGACGACGACGCCGAGACGCTGGCCTTGCTGCACGAGATCGTTGCTAAAGAGGGATTCGAGGTCGAAACGGCCGAGGACGCGGAAACAGCGCTGCGGCGACTCGAGGAATGGCAACCTGAACTCGTCATCACCGATATTCATATGCCGGGAATGGACGGGCTGGCTTTATTGGCCGCCGTGCGCGAGAAGGAGCCGGATATTCCTGTCGTCTTGTTAACCGCCTACGGATCACTTAAAACTGCCGTGGATGCCATCAAGGCAGGAGCCTTCGATTATCTTAGTAAGCCGTTTGTCGTGGAGGACATTCGGTTGGTGGTTCGGCGAGCGCTCGAACATACGAAGTTAGTACGGGAAAATCGTTCCTTACGGGGCCAGTTGCGTGAGCGATACCGGTTCGACAATCTCGTGGGCAGCAGTGGCGGAATGGTCGAAGTGTATAAGATGGTTGCGCGAGTCGCTGAGACGGACAGCACGGTTCTCATCCAGGGAGAGAGTGGGACAGGAAAGGAGCTGATCGCCCGTGCCATTCATGCCAACAGCGGTAGAAGCGGCGGGCCGTTCGTCGCCATCGATACTGGTTCGTTGGCTGAGACACTTCTGGAATCTGAGCTCTTCGGCCACGAACGAGGCGCGTTTACCGGAGCCGTCGCCACCAAGAAGGGATTGCTGGAACAGGCACATCTCGGCACCTGTTTTCTGGATGAGATCGCAGACCTCTCGCCGATGATGCAGAGCAAGTTGCTCCGAGCGATACAGGAACGCGAGATCCGTCGTGTCGGGAGCGAAACACCTCGTGCCATCGACGTCAGAATCATCGCGGCAACGAAAAAAGCCTTGAAGCCGCTTGTTGAAGCCGGGACCTTTCGAGAGGATCTTTTTTATCGGCTGGAAGTCATTACCATTGTCCTTCCTCCGTTGCGCGAGCGGATTGAAGACATTCCACTTCTAAGCCGGTACTTCGTCGACAAATTCGGCCGAACCAAGGAGAGGCCCGTGACCGGCATCTCACCGGACACCATTCCTTTCCTTACACGCTATTCATGGCCCGGCAATGTCCGTGAACTTGAACATGTGATCGAGCGGGCTATTGCCTTAACCCCGTATCCCATCATTACTCCGGAAGATCTTCCGGAAGCTATTCGGATCGCGCCCATTCAAGACCAGGCGCGGGCTCGTGGATGGGACACCCTTCAAGACATGGAAAAGAATTATATTCTGCGCGTGCTGGAGGCCCATGATCAGGACCAAGACAAGGCAGCCGCAATCCTTGGTATCCATCGCAAAACGCTCTTCCGTAAGCTCCGCCAGTACGGCAAAGACTGAGGTCGGTAAGAGTAAAGAGCCCCCGCCCTTCCAGGCGGGGCTCTTGTAAACCAAGAGGGAATTTACCTTCGCTACGAGCTGCCATTCCTCCCCGCTCTTCCGAGCGGGGCATCCTGGCAGATCTGCGTGATGAGAACCACGGTATGGGAACGCCGGATCAGGGTTCCATTGAGTGCCTTCAGTAAAAATCAGCGAGAAGTTCATCCACAATACACTACGCAGCCTGCTGGAAACCTCACGGCACTCGCATAAGACTCCTAGAGGTGAAGGGTTTGGCTACCACCTTCCTCACCTCTCAGACCGCCTCGCTCCCGGAACAGCCCCCGATGAAAACATTATCTAGTGGCACATCACCTGCCCAATTGTTGTAATATACGGTCACGACGCCGCCGTATGGCATACGCACACGGCATCGACAACGACCACTCGTTATCCTTCAGCACAGTATGGTGTAGTCAGGCAGGCGACCCGCTCATCGGAGGCTCCAATGTCAGATTTCTATCAAAACGGTGTGGTGACCGTGCTTCACCGCCTCGGCCAGCCGAATGTCAACCAACTGGAGCAAGAGTTGACGCGCTATGGGCGCGTCAATCCTATCGCGCTGGTCCTCCCTTCCCTCTATGCAGAATTGGGGCGCCCGGCATTGAAAGCCATCGTGGAGATCCTGAGAACTGTGTCGTACCTCAATGAAATCGTCATCTCCTTGGATCGAGCCTCGGCCTTGGAGTTTCGCCTCGCTAAACAATTCTTTTCCGTTCTTCCTCAGCGTGTGCGTCTCATATGGAATGACGGTGCGCGCATCCAAGCCATCCTCAAGGTCTTAGTCGATCACAACATCGATATCGGCCTGCAGGGCAAGGGGCGAGGCTGCTGGACCGCCTTCGGCTATGTGCTGGCCAGAAACCACAGCCAGGTCATCGCACTCCACGACTGCGATATCACAAGCTACAACCGTGAATATCTGGCGCGCCTCTGCTATCCGATTGCCAACCCGAATCTCGGTTATGAATTCTGCAAAGGCTATTACAGCCGGGTGACTGACCGTCTCAACGGCAGGGTGACGCGCCTCTTCATCACTCCAATGATCCGGAGCCTCCAACAGCTCGTAGGGCCTCACGCACTCCTCACATTTCTTGACAGCTTTCGCTATCCTTTGGCCGGCGAGTTCGCCATGGTGCGGGACCTGGCCTGGACCAATAGAATTCCAGGCGACTGGGGCCTCGAAATCGGCGTCCTCGCGGAAGTCTATCGGAACTGTGCCTTGCGCCGCATTTGCCAAGCCGATATCGCGGATGCCTATGACCACAAG
>Ga0105106_10003215_pt1 | contig 11700 bp, 9 predicted proteins | sample PPLLaktember2015_5_FD_79109 | JGI IMG/M metagenome (GOLD analysis project Ga0105106, IMG submission 79109) | Freshwater sediment microbial communities from Prairie Pothole Lake near Jamestown, North Dakota, USA - PPLs Lake P8 Core (1) Depth... | ecosystem: Environmental > Aquatic > Freshwater >...
GCTGGCTCCTGTGCGACTTCCATCACCGCGACCACCTTGCCTACCGTGTTCTCGGGCTCAGTATGGAGCGGATGACCACCCGCAGGTGGTTCTATTATATTCCAGCGCGTGGCACACCGAAGAAACTGGTGCACAGCGTTGAGAAGGGCAAACTCGACCCCTTGCCCGGATCGGTGCAGGTCTATCTGGCGTGGGAGCAGCTCCACGTTCTGTTGAAGAAAATGCTCGGCCCGAAAAAGACTCTGGCGATGCAGTACTCGCCAAAGAACAACATCCCTGCAGTGTCTCTTGTCGATGCAGGGACTGTCGAACTTATCCGCAGCTTCGGCCACAAAGTCGTTTCCTCCGCAGATCTCGTGCAGCTCTTTGAAGCCGTGATCGATGAGGATGGATATGCGTCGCATTGCGAAGCTGCCGCGCTTGTCGATCGAATCCGCGCCGAGGCCTTTACGCGGATCAGTGAAGGAGTACGCACCGGAAACGGCGTGTCGGAGTTGGAGATCACACGGTTCATCATGGACCGCTTCGCGCAGGAAGGACTAACGACGGCAGATGCGCCCATCGTGGGCACAAACGAACACCCGGCAGACCCGCATTTTGAATCCACGCCCCATAACAACCGGCCGTTCAAACAAGGCGACACGGTGTTGATCGACCTCTGGGCAAAGAAGAACGTGCCCGGGGCGATCTACTATGACATCACCTGGGTAGGATACATCGGCGATGCACCTCCGGCAAAGTACCGGGAGATTTTCGACGTTGTGGTCAAAGCCCGCGACGCGGCGGTGGCTCTGGTGAAGAGCAAGTTTGCGAAGAAACAGCCATGCTACGGATGGCAGCTGGACGATGCCGCTCGTACTGTCGTTAAGAAAGCGGGCTACGGCAAGTACTTCGTGCACCGCACAGGACACTCCATCGGTGAGGAAACTCACGGCAACGGCGGCAACATTGACAACCTCGAAACACGTGACGACCGGCTTCTGATGCCTGGCTGTTGTTTCTCGATCGAACCGGGGATCTATCTTGAAGGATCCATGGCCGCCCGGACCGAAGTGAACGTTTTCATCCGCCCTGACGGCGTTCCTGTGGTGACCGGAGAGATCCAACGCGAGCTGGTGAGGATGTAATGGCTCCCCGGCTTCGTCTCTCCGATATCCGCACCGGTTTTCATCCGACGTTCTGGGTTGCGAACGGGATGGAGCTCTTCGAACGTCTTGCGTATTACGGACAGCAGATTGTCTTCATGATCTACCTCCGCAACAAGCTCGGGTTCACGGAGACGGAGGCAGGGCAGCTTTCCGGCGTGTTCGGAGGTCTGATATACCTCCTGCCGATTCTCGGGGGCACGCTCGCCGACAAATGGGGGTTCCGCCGCGCGTTCAACATTGCCTTCTCCATACTGGCGCTCGGGTATTTCCTGATCGGCTCTCTCGGCATGGAGGCCTTTGCCGGAGTCTACGGCGACCTCTCGTTGTACTGGTTGTTGATGGCGTTCCTTGTGCTGACCGCATTCGGGGGATCTTTCATCAAACCTTCTGTTCTCGGTACAGTCGCGGTGACCACGAACGAGAAGACGAAATCCATCGGGTTTGCCATCTACTACTGGCTCGTGAACGTTGGTGCCCTGTTGGGGCCGACGATCGCATTTCTTGTGCGGGACAGGTACGGCAACGAGTATGTGTATCTGGTTTCCACCATCAGCTGCCTCGCAATGCTCGTTGTCAACCTGCTGCTGTACAAAGAGGTGCAGACTGTCATGGCGGGTCCGCCGGAGTCGTTGGGGAAGAAACTCACGAACCTGTTCACGGTGTTGCTGAACTTCAAGTTCATGATATTCCTCCTGATCTACTCGTTGTACTGGATCATTTTCTGGCAGGAATTCATCATCATACCATATTATATCACGGACTACATTGACAAGGACGCCCCGTATGAAATCATTCAGTCATGGGCAGGGGCTGGGGCGATTATCCTCCTCCAGATTCCGGTCAACTGGTTGACGAAGAACCTCCCCGTGCGGACCGCCATTTTGACGGGGTTTATTGTGTCAAGTCTGATCTGGGTCATTATCGGCATATCGCCGAGCATTCCGGCCATCTTCGCCGGCATTGTGGCGTTTTCAATCGGGGAGATGATCCAGGCGCCCAGGTATTATGAATACATCTCCACGATCGCCCCTCCGGGCCAACAGGGGCTCTTTCAGGGGTATGCTTTTCTCCCGATCGCCATTGCCAGGTTCGTCGGTGATCCCATTGGCGGATGGCTCTACCAGACGGCAAAGGCCGCCGGCAAGCCGGAAATTGTGTGGTTTGTCCTCATCGGAATCGGTGTCGGTGCGGCGATCCTCATGGCGATATACAACGTGGTTGTCAGTCACGTCGAATCGACAGCGCGCACATGAGAGCACCGTTCGTCATAGCGCTCCTTGTCGGGTTCCACTGTGCATTCGGGCAGCAACCTTCCGGCGAGGAGATCCTGCGCAAGGCAGAAGAGAACTTTCACGGCATCAGGGATTACACGGTGTCGCTGGACATTATCGCGGACATTGAACGGATGAAAGTGCCGCCGATGCATGCGACCATGTACTTCAAACAGCCCGAGAAGGTTCACTTCGATGCACAGGGGGTTGTGTTTCTTCCGCGTGAGGGTATGGGTGTGCAATTCGGACAGCTGACGCGCAGATACGCGGTGGATAGTGTCGCGCGCGAAGTCGTCAGCGGTGCGCACATGTACCGGTTGGTGTTGCATCCGCGCGATGACAAGGCGGTCATACGCCGCATGTTCATGTGGATCGACGGAAAGCGATGGACGCCCGAGCGACTTCGCATGCCGCGGGCCGATGGCCGCGTTCTCGAAGCACACCTCACGTACGACCGGATCGATCAGTTCTGGCTTCCGTCGCGGTTGGTGGTGACGTTTACGGTACCCGAAAGAGATACGACATCGGCGACACCGGGCACAAACCCGTTTGCCCGCGAACTTCCCGTCGCAACACGCGGCACCACGCGCACCGGCACGGTGACGGTGAACTATACCGGTTACCGCATCAACACCGGTCTGCCCGACTCCCTCTTCGATTCGGATCAACGCAAGTGATGTCCTCCGTTCCGGGATAGCACCCCGCCGAGTACCGGTGCACCCACTCCTGCTCCGGTTCGGGGGACGGAGATCTGTTGATGTTGGGACGGGTTTTTTGTACCATTATTGCCCGGCAGGTTGTGCCGCCGTTTCCCGCCTTGTCCGTCCACTGGAAGCAGTTGAAGGAGATCCACCATGGTGCTGCAAGAAATGTTCGTGAAGAAAGGGAAGACCGTTCTGCGGATCGGTGAAGAGCGTGCAGCGGCATACGAGCGGCTCTACATCGATCTTGCCGGCATGGTCGAGCGTGGAGAACTCCCCAGCCACGGCAATTATCTCGGTGGCAACGAACTTGCGACGAACATCTACAAAAAGAAATACTACATCAAAGACGTCGAGGGCGCAGTGGTGGAGCGCCGTCCCGAGGATGTCTTCGTCCGGCTCGCCTCATTCCTGGCTTCGAACGAAGCGGACGATGTCCGGCGCACGCAGTGGGCGGAGAGGTTCTACCACATGCTGTATGACGGGCGCTTCATCCCGGGCGGGCGGGTTCTTGCGGGTGCAGGCGATCTCTACCGCCTGAAAACACTGGCGAACTGCTTCGTGACGAAGATCCAGGTGGACAACATCGAATCGATTTACGATGCCGCGTATGAATGTGCCCGCACGTATTCATACGGCGGGGGCATCGGTGTCGATATCAGCAGCCTTCGGCCACGGGACTCCGTGGTCCACAACGCCGCCGACAAGTCCACCGGCGCGGTTTCGTTCATGGAACTCTTTTCCATGACGACCGGATTGGTCGGGCAGAGCGGCCGCCGCGGGGCGCTCATGCTGACCATCGATGTGAAGCATCCGGACATCCTCGACTTTATCCGCGTGAAGAAGGTGTCCAATTGGGTGACAAAACAAATTTCCGAACAGTGCCAGTGGTCGGGTCTATTTGATGCGGGGCAGCTCAAGGAGATTGAGCGGCAGGTGCGGGAGAACACGCAGGTGCGATTCGGCAATATCAGTATCAAGGTGAGTGACGAATTCATGCAGGCGGTGGAAGAACAGACACGGTATGGCGCCTCGACCATACTGGTCTACCGCAAATTCGCACGTCCCACAATCCGGACGGCCGCACAGACGGCGGAGCACCACTATTCGTACGGGATTCCTGCGAAGGATATCGGGACATATGAATTCGCGGGGGATTTCAACGGGTTTGAGACCCTCAACGCGTGGCTGGAAAAGCAGGGTAGTGCACCCGTGCGCGAGGAGGAGCTTGCAGACGAGTCACAGCGGGACGTATTCGGGGATTATGTCGTCGAGCTGCCGCACCAGGCTTATGACCTTGCTGTGCGCCGGGCCGGCGACTTCCTTCTGTATTATGCCTCCGAACAGACCGGTGACATCCGGCACTTGCTGAAAGCGCGCGAGATCTGGGACACATTCGTCGAAGGGAATTATCACACAGCGGAACCGGGATTGATCTTCTGGACCGCAATGAGCAAGTACAGTCCGTCGAACTACGTCGGCCGCCCGATTTCCTGCACCAACCCCTGCGCTGAGGTGCCTCTGGAAGACGGCGGTGCCTGCAACCTTGGCTCGATAAACCTGAGCCGGTTCGTCACGGACGGCTACACGGACCGTGCCCGCGTGGAATGGGAGGAGTTGTGGAAGGTTGCGCAGGATGCGGTGCGATTCCTTGATAACGTCGTGGAATGGAACACGCTTCTCAACCCGCTGGAGAAGCAACGCCGCGCCGCCGCGGAAACCCGCCGGCTGGGGCTGGGCGTGATGGGCATTGCCGACATGCTCAACCAGCTCGGGATGGCTTATGACTCCGACGAGGGCGTCGCCATGCTGGAGCGCGCAATGGAGACAATTGCCAATGCGGCATATCAATCCTCCGCGCGACTGGCGGGTGAGAAAGGCGCATCGCCCATCTATTCCTCCGCAGAGTACTCGCGCTGCCCGTTTGTCCAGGAGGCGCTGAACGACGAAACGCGCGCCCTCATTGACACACACGGCATCCGGAATATCGCTATTCTCTCCATCGCGCCCACCGGCAGCATCTCCAATATCGTGTTGGGATTCCAGCACGGCGGGAAGAACTATATCGGCGTCTCGGGAGGCGTCGAGCCGGTGTTCGCCCTCTACTATACACGCCGTTCGGAGTCGTTTGGCAACCAGAAGTTTCGCGTGTTTCACAGCCCCGTGCAGGCGTATCTCGATATGATGGGGCTGACGGAGGACGCGCAGCGCCGCTCTCTGGAGGAGCTGCTGCCGGCACACTTCCATCGCACCGCGCACGTCGTCGCACCTGATATGCGCGTAAAGATCCAGGCAACATGCCAGAGGTACGTTGATCATTCGATCTCTTCGACCGTGAACTTGCCGGAAGATGTCGAGCCGGAGGTCATCTCACGAATCTACCTGCAGGCGTGGAGGAACGGACTGAAGGGGATTACCGTGTACCGCGACGGCAGCCGCTCGCCGATCCTGACCGTGGATGGCAAGAGTACACCCTTCCAGGAAGGGAAAAACAAGCGATTCCGCCTCCGCCTGCCGCCGGGAGAAGGAACAGAAGTCGCACGTGAGATCGAAGTGGGAGGCGATGAAGTTGTGCGTCTACCTGACGGACGCCTGTCGACCGTGTATCACCTGTTGCGGCGTAGAGTGCCGGCGCAGGAAGGAACCCTGGGCGCGGCATCAGCAATTGTTCGACCGAACTAAATAGTGCGCCCTCTCGCCGTCCGACGTGTTGCAGCGTCGGGGAGAGAGGGGTGAGATCAGGATTCTTCTCAGGAGTCTTCACCATGATCGTTCTTCCGGCAATTCCCTCAGACATTGAAGAAGTGACGCGTGAAAAGGCGCTCATCCCCGCACAGGAACCCGGAGAAACTCTGGTGAGCGTGCGTCCCGATGTTACCGAAGCGCGCGTGTACAGACTGCGCAGCGGCTTCGTGAACAACAGCGTGTTTGTCACTCTCGGCTATGTGCGTGAGAACGGACGCAACCGTCCGATTGAGATCTTCATCAACAGCAAGGACCTGACCCGGGCCGCGGAATACGCCGTGCTCACCCGTCTCATTTCGGCCATCTTCCGGAAGTCGACAGACCCCACATTCATCCTTGAAGAATTGCGCGGGATCTATGACCCCAACGGCGGGTATTTCAAGGACGGGAAATACATCCATTCATTCTATGCGGAAATTGCCAAGGTCATCGAGCAATTTTTTGATGATATCGGCGTGACCTCGGTGCGCACAGTACAGACCGCCAGCGCACACATCGAAACCCGGCATGGGGAAGATGCGATGAGCCAGTTCAAGATCTGTCCGAAATGCGGCGACCGGTCGGTGAAAATCGAGAATGGCTGCATGTCGTGCGTGAATGCGGAGTGCGGGTATAGCAAGTGTGACGACTGAGAAAGGCAGGCACGAGGCACTGAGGCACGAGGCACTAGGGCCCAGTGCCTATTGCCGATCTTAATGCCCTCTGGGGGACGCGTCGTTCCAGGTGCCGCTGTACAGCAAGTTTTTCCGCGTTGGTGCATCCTACCTTATAGAGCCAGAGTTCACGGACCAGAGCTTCCAGAAATGCCATGACCTATCCGGACGATGCGGAGCTTGTCGGGCGAAGCTGCAGGGGTGACAAGGAGGCGTTCTCGCTTCTCTACGATAAGTACCAGCGACGCGTGTTTGCCTTCTGCTATCGCCTGATGGGTCACCGCGAGGCCGCGGAAGATGCTGTGCAGACGTCATTTCTGAAGGCGTACCAGTCACTTGCCACGCTCGATGATCCCCGGCTCTTTTACTACTGGCTGTTCACCATTGCGCGCAATGAAGTGTTCTGTCAGGCCCGCAAGCGACGGGGGACCGGTGGCACCGTGTCCCTTGATGAGGCTGAGGATGTGTGGGATGGGGAGTCACCTCACGAGGAGCTCGTCAACAAAGAAATGCTTGCGCTGGTGGAACGCCTGATGGGACAGCTGAAAGCAGAATACCGCGAAGCCTTGATTCTCCGGCAGTATGAATGCCTTTCCTATGCGGAGATTGCCGCGATCACGGGCGATTCCGTCAGTGCTGTGGAATCAAGATTGTTCAAGGCGCGTAAGGCACTTGCGACGCGGCTGGCACCGTTTATCCGATGAGAGGGAAATGTCCTGTGGAGGAAACAATGAACTGCATGAGCTCTCAGCAGTTGATCAGCAGGTTGCGGGATGGGGAATTGCCGTCCGGCGAATCTGCCGGGGTCTTTGAGCATCTCTCGGTGTGTGAAAATTGCCGGGACTTCTATTATGCGCTCCAGGCACTCGAGGGAGCATTGGGCCGTATTGCCGATCACGTTCCGCACCGCTCCGGAGTCCGTCCGCTCCCTCTTCCCGGTGCAGTCAAGGAAGGGATGTGGTGGAATCACCAGGTGTCATTGCGCCTTCCTGTGCTGGCATTGCTGTTGTGCGCTTTTCTTGTGAGTCTGATTGTTTTGCTCCCCGGAAGCTCTCTATTTCGTGAGCCACAGGCCATCTATGTCACAAAACTCCCGACGGTGGTCGTCGATGCAACGACGGCGCCACCTGAACCAATGCAATAATGCCGGAGGTATGCAATGCGAACAAGAATAGTAGTGTGCGTGACCTTCCTTGCTCTGATGTGCACGGTGGGGTCAGCAACGGGTGCTGCACAGGATCCTTTAGAGTCGAGAGACTATGCGGAACTCTGCCGGCCGGCAATCGCGGCAGCTGCACCGCAGGACCAGCCAGAGGTGAAGAAGCGTGTGAATCCATGGTATCCAACGGTCTTGAAGGAGGCCGGCGTTGAAGGAGAAGTCTGGCTCAAGGTGTTCATCGATGAGAAAGGAATGGTGGAAAAGGCCGAGGCAATCAAATCCACAAATCCCGACTTCGTCGAGGCAGCCATCAAAGCCGCGAAACAGTGGGAGTTCTCGCCGGCCGTGAAGGATGGCAAGCCGATCAAGGCGGAGGTTACGATCCCGTTTAGATTCAAGCTGTCGGATGGCTCGCTGAAATCGAAAGATGAAGATCTCCTGCGTCTCCAGCATGATGTGCAGAAGATCCTGCTCGGCGAGTCTATAGAAGGGCTCAAGGACAAAATAAGCGCTCAGGCGTACGCCGTCATCGGAAACAAACAGGAGCACCTCATTGCACTCCTTTCCGACAAGGGGAAGAGAAACCAGCTGGTCGAAGGGAGCGACAGCAAGTTTGAAATGTCGCGCACAGTTGTCGGCAACGCCGGTGATATGGCTTATCTCGTACTCAAATCGCGGCCGGCGGCAGGGAAGGCGGAGCGTTTTCACACCGTTGTTTTTGTGAAATCTCCCGGCGGCACGTGGACCATTGCTGCGTGGCATGCCGGGTTGTAGACACGGATCCGCCGTAAGCTGCGAGGGGATCAATAGGGAGCGACCCGTTGTCGCTCCTTAGTTATTTTTGGACTTGTCCGGGAATCCTCGTACCATTACGTGGAAGTCTCACGGAACCCCCATTCGACTGCGTTGTTGTATTGTATACGATGACTCCACTGAATGTTTTCCTCATAGTATTGATATGCCTGCTGGTTTCTGCGGTGGTCGTCCTGTATCCGCGTTCCGGACTGATCGCCCGATGGATACACAGGAATGCCGGCAAAACACGCTCCGCAGTGGAGGATGCGCTCAAGCATGCCTACGACTGCGAATACCGCGGCGTTGCCTGTACCATTGAAAGCATTGCGGGCTCTCTTTCCCTCTCAACAGATGCAGCCGCCCAGCTTGTGTCGCGGTTGGATTCCGCCGGCTTGCTCCGTCCGGATCAAGCCTCCCTTCGCCTGACTTCCGGAGGACGTGCGTATGCGCTGAGAGTCATCCGCATCCACCGTCTCTGGGAACGGTACCTTGCGGACGAGACCGGCGTACGTGAGGTGGACTGGCACCAGCAAGCCGAACTGCAAGAGCACCGTATGTCACCGGCGGAAGCCGATGCGCTCGCGGCCCAGCTCGGCAATCCGCAATTTGACCCTCACGGTGATCCCATCCCTTCGGCGAAAGGAGACGTTCCCGAGCAGCTGGGGATACCGCTCACATCGCTCGGCCAGGGTGCAGTTGCCGGCATCGTGCATATTGAAGACGAACCCCGCGAGGTCTACGCTCAGATTTCCGCGCTCGGATTCTATCCCGGTATGCAGCTGCAGGTACTGGAAGTAAATGCGGAACGCATGCGACTTGATGTCAACGGTGAAGAGGTGATCCTGGCGCCTCTGCTGGCCCGGACGATTACCGTGGCGCCTCTTGCGGAAGAACGCCGGGTGCAAGGCCCCTTCACCACGCTGGCATCGGTGAAATCCGGCGAGGAAGTTCAAGTGACGAGTATTTCGCGTGCATGCCGCGGCCAGCAACGCCGGCGGATGATGGATCTTGGCATTGTGCCGGGTACCGTTATCAGAGCCGAAATGGAGGGTTTTGCCGGTGATCCGATTGCGTACCGTGTGCGCGGCGCCCTGGTGGCCCTGCGCCGCGAACAGGCGTCGCAGATTTTCGTGAGGAGCCAGGCTTCATGACAACAGCGGATAAAAAAACCGCGACCGCCATACAGCCTACGCCTGAGGCATGTGCAACCTGTCCGGCGTTCAATGCCGGGCATCTGACGCGGCTCGGCATCACCATCACCGACGTCGACTATGTCATCGCTCTGGCCGGCAATCCCAACACCGGAAAGAGCACGGTGTTCAATGCCATGACAGGGCTCCGCCAGCACACGGGGAACTGGCCCGGCAAAACCGTCACCCGGGCCGAAGGCGGATTCGCCTATGGCGACAAGAAGTTCAAGCTCGTCGACCTTCCGGGTACCTACTCGTTGCTGTCCATGAGCGCCGACGAAGAAGTCGCGCGTGATTTCATCCTCTTCGGCAGGCCTGATGTCACAGTGATCGTTGCCGATGCGACGCGCCTCGAACGCAATCTCAACCTTGTTCTCCAGGTGCTTGAAATCACCGACCGTGCAGTGCTTTGTGTGAACCTGATGGATGAAGCCCGCCGGCACAATATTTCGGTGGACCAGCGGATACTCGCGAAAGAATTGGGAATACCGGTCGTCCTTACCGCTGCGCGGCAGCGTGAGGGTATGGACGCGCTTTTGCAGAGCATCTTTGAGGTGGCCTCCGGGACGTTCGTGTGCCGGCCGCATCGCGTGCACACACTCCCCCGTGACGTTGCGGAAGCCCTGGATGCCGTGACGGCACGGGTCCGAAAGCTTTTCCCTGACCTGCCGAACGCGCGGTGGGTTGCCCTCCGGCTTCTCGAAGGTGACCAGCGAATGATCGAGGCGGTACAATCCGGGGAACTCAGGACGGTCGTCAGCAATCACACGACCGGCGCGCCCATTGCAGAAGAGGTGACCGCATGACACCGGTACGGACAACGCCGGACACCGTTCTCGCCGAGGCGAACGCACTGCGCTGGAAGCTCGGCGAGGATTATCACGACTCGCTGATGGAGGGGATCTACGCGGACGCCGCACGGATCGCCGATCGCGCCGTGACGCGGAGCGGCGATGCGCAACGCTTCGATTTGGACAGGACGATCGACCGCATCGTGACAAGCCGCTGGCTCGGATTCCCTGTCATGGTATTACTGCTCTCGGTGGTATTCTGGGTCACGATTGTGGGCGCCAATATCCCCTCGGCATTTCTTGCGTCGATTTTGCTGGACACGATTCACCCGTGGCTGAAGCAGGGTGCAGCGGGCCTCGGCTTCCCGGGGTGGCTTTCCGGATTTCTCATCGACGGCGGCTACCTTGCCGGCGCCTGGGTCGTGAGCGTTATGCTTCCTCCCATGGCGGTCTTTTTCCCGATCTTCACGCTGTTGGAGGACTTTGGATACCTCCCGCGCGTTGCGTTCAACATGGATGCGCTGTATCGGCATGCAGGCGCCCATGGCAAGCAATCGCTCACAATGACCATGGGTTTCGGCTGCAATGCAGCCGGCGTTGTCGCGGCACGCGTCATAGACAGCCCGCGGGAACGGCTGATTGCCATCATCACCAACAACTTCTCCCTCTGCAACGGACGCTGGCCGACGCAAATCCTTGTGGCGGGAATTTTCGTCGGTGCCCTGGCACCGCCGTATCTTGCCGGAGTCGTCTCGGCAGGGGCTGTTGTCGTGGTTGCTGTACTTGGTGTGGTACTCAGCCTCGTGGTCTCCTGGGGGCTCTCTCGCACAGTCCTCAAAGGGGAGGCATCGGCGTTCAGTCTTGAGTTGCCTCCCTACAGGCCGCCGCGGATACTGCGGACGCTCTACACGTCGCTGATTGACCGCACGCTGTATGTCCTGTGGCGTGCCATCGTGTTCGCAGTGCCCGCAGGATTTGTCATCTGGGTGGTAGCGAATGTACACATTGGCGGGATCTCGGTGGCCGAGCATTTCATCAACTGGTCAAACCCGTTCGGGCTTCTGCTCGGACTCAATGGCGTGATATTGCTCGCCTATATCATCGCGATTCCGGCAAACGAGATTGTTGTGCCCACGGTACTCATGTTAACCGTCCTGACAACTTCGACGCTTACCGGAGTTGGTGCAGGTGCGGGCGTCATGTTCGAAGCTGACTCCGCCACGACGACGGCTTCAATTCTTCATGCC
>Ga0105106_10003216_pt1 | contig 11699 bp, 11 predicted proteins | sample PPLLaktember2015_5_FD_79109 | JGI IMG/M metagenome (GOLD analysis project Ga0105106, IMG submission 79109) | Freshwater sediment microbial communities from Prairie Pothole Lake near Jamestown, North Dakota, USA - PPLs Lake P8 Core (1) Depth... | ecosystem: Environmental > Aquatic > Freshwater >...
AGCGAGGAGGAGATCGCGCCCCTGCGCGAGCGCTGCGCCGCGCTCGGCGTGCCGCTCGCGATCTCGGACCACCACGCGCGCGGCGGCGAAGGCGCGGTCGACCTCGCGCGCGCGGTGGTCGAGCACGCGGAGCGGCGCAGCCGGCCCTTCCGTCCGCTCTACGACTGGAAGGCTCCCATTCCCGAGAAGATCCGCGCCGTGGCCTGCACGATGTACGGAGCGCGGGACGTCCAGCTCACGAAGGGCGCCGAGGCGGACCTCGCGCTGCTCCGCGAGCACGGCTGGGAGGAGCTGCCGATCTGCCTGGCCAAGATTCCCGGCTCGCTCTCCGACGATCCCCGGCTGCTCGGGCGCCCCGACGGCTTCGACCTGGTGGTGCGCCAGCTGCTGCCGAACACCGGGGCCGGCTTCGTCGTCGTCCTGACCGGCGACATCCTCCGCATGCCCGGCCTGCCGAAGACGCCGCGCGCCGAGCGCATCGACTGGGTGGACGGCGAGGTCGTGGGCCTGCGCTAGCCGAGCCCGGGACCGCCTTCGCCTGCTGCCCGTCCCCTCCCGAGCTACGGCGCGTCCGCGCGGGGCGTCGATCCGGAGCGGTGCGAGTAGACCAGCGCGACCAGCCCGGCTACGACCAGCGGCAGCACGAACTCGAGCATCACGGCGCTGAAGGGCGCCAGGCCCGCGTGCTGTTTCGCGGCGAGCACGAGGTAGGCGACGTAGGCCACGTAGAAAATCAGGAAGAAGGCGCCCTGCCAGCGCGAGATCTCGTGGCGGCTCGCGACGAGGGGCAGGCAGCCCACCGCCACGGCGACCATCACGGGGGTGTCGAAGTTCTCGAAGGCTGGAGCGACCGACAGGCCGCCCCCGGCGAGGGCCGCGAGGCCGAGGATGCCGAGCAGGTTGAAGATGTTGCTGCCGATCACGTTGCCGACGGCGATGTCGCGCTGGCCGCGCAGCGTCGCCACGATCGAGGTGGCGACCTCGGGCATGCCGGTCCCGGCCGCCACGAGCGTGAGGGAGACGACGGTATCGTCGACGCCGAGCGCCCGGGCCACCTCGACCGCCGACGACACCAGCCAGCGCGAGCCCAGCACGAGCAGGCCGAGGCCCGCCGCCAGCTGCAGCAACGCGATGCCGGCGTGCCTCGGCGTCCCCGAGACGGCGGCGTCGTACTCGGACGCGATCTCTGCGCTCTCGCGCCGGCTGCTGCGCACCACGTCGAAGGTGAAGAGCCCGAGGCAGGCGACGAAGAGCGCCGCCTCGACCCTGCTGATTCGGCCGTCGAGGCTCAGCAGCCAGAACGCCACCGAGACGGCGACCATCACCGGTACGTCGCGGAACACCAGCTGCTGCGCCACCGTGAGCGGCCGGAGCACCGCGCAGGCGCCGAGAATGAACAGCACGTTGAAGGTGTTCGAGCCGATCACGTTCCCGAGGGCAATTTCGTCCTGGCCGCGCAGGGCAGCCGTCGTGCTCACCACCGCCTCGGGCGAGCTGGTGCCGAACGCCACGATCGTGACTCCGACGACGAGGGGGGAGATGCCGGCCCAGCGCGCGAGCGCCGCAGCGCCCCGGACGAGCGCTTCGCCGCCGGCGAACAGGAGCGCGAGCCCGGCAAGGAGCAGGAACCAGGTCGTGGGTTGCACGGCAGGTCTCGCTGGCGTGAGATCCAGGACGATAGGCCAACACGCGGATCTTCCCAGGTCCTCGGACTGCGCTAGACGTTCCCCATGCGGCTCTACGACTACCTGTCCTCGGGCAACGGCTACAAGGTGCGGCTCGTCCTGCACCAGCTCGGCATCCCGTTCGAGCTCGTCCTGCTCGACATCCTGAAGGGCGAGACCCGGACGCCGGCGTTCCTCGCCAGGAACCCGAACGGCAGGATCCCGACCCTCGAGCTCGACGACGGCACGTGCCTCGCGGAGTCCGGCGCCATCCTCTGGTATCTGGCCGAAGGAACGTCGCTCCTCCCCGAGGACCGGCTCCAGCGCGCCCAGGTGCTCCAGTGGATGTTCTTCGAGCAGTACAGCCACGAGCCCTACGTCGCAGTGGCGCGGGCGTGGCTGCACCTGTTCGGCCTCGACGACGAGCGCCGGCGGCAGCTGCCCCAGAAGCAGAAGCTCGGCTACGACGCCCTCGGGGTGATGGAAGGCCACCTCGCCAGCCGCACGTTCTTCGTGGGCGAGCGCTACTCGATCGCGGACGTCGCGCTCTACGCCTACACCCACGTGGCGCACGAGGGCGGCTTCGAGCTGGGCCGCTTCCCGCAGCTGCGGGCCTGGCTCGATCGGGTGGCGGCCCAGCCGGGGTACGTCTCGATCGAGTGGAGGCCGTGAGAGCGTGACGATGGCTGATCCGCGCGCTCAGATCTCAGCGGGCAGCGCCGGCAGGGGGCCGCGCGCGCGCGGCTCGAGCTGCTCGCGGACCCGGAGGTCGAAGTACAGGTAGGTGGTCGCGATCGCCACGAACGGCATCGCCACCGCGTAGACCGCCGACGACACCAGGTTGACCGCGGCGAAGGGCAGGTTGCCGGCGAGCAGCAGCAGCAGGGCGCCGACCAGCGGCCCCGAGAGCGCGGGCACGAAGGCGGCCAGCGCGAGCGCGCCCGCACAGCGGCTCCAGCGCCCCCGCACCAGAGCGGCGCTTCGACGCAGGGCGGCCACGCCAGGCTCCCCCTCGATCGCGACGGCCTGGGCCAGCAGCGACCAGCGCACGAAGAGCCAGACGGCGAGCGGAAGCCCGAGGGTGCTGATCGTCAGCGAGGCGACGGCGACGGCGAACAGGGCGAGGCCGCCGAGCAGTGCGGACGCGCCTCCGAGGATCGTGCGGAACGCTCCGAGCACGGAAGCCGGTCGACCCTCGTCGATCTCGACCATCACCCGGGCGCACGCCGCCTGCACGAGGACCAGCGCGACGCCTCCAAAGAGAAGCGCCACGCCGACCGCCAGCGCCGCGGCCAGCGTGCTCGCCTCGCCGGCCGAGCCCGGAAGGACCTCGAGCCGGGCGAGCCGCAGCGCGCCGCTCTGGAGCAGCCCCGCGGCGAGGCTCAGCGGCACGAAAACGAGCCCGATGCCGAGGAACAGCGGCGCGTTCGCGACGTACAGTCGGAGCGCCGCCACCAGCATCTGCCCGAGCGCGCGACGGCGCGCCAGGCGCAGCGGTGCGGAGAGGCGCCACCGCGTGCGCGAGGCGAGCCACGCCAGCAGGCCCACGGCGGCGAGCAGCAGGAGCAGGGTCGCCGCCGGTCGCCAGGCGAACGCGCGCAGCGCGTTCGATCCCGCGCCGACCGCGTCGCAGAAGAAGTCGGTGGCCTGCGGGCCGAGCAGCGAGCCGCCCACCACGGCGTAGCTGAGGTCCCGCCACGCGTGTTCGGCCCAGGCGATCGGCGACTCCCACTGCGGCTTCGTGTTGGGGCCGGTCGGGCCGTTGTAGAACGCGCTCTGCTTCTCGCCCCAGTGCCCCTGGTAGCCGAGCCAGGGCAAGGCCGCGCGGGCGGCCTCGGGGTCGCTCGGCACCAGCACCACGCGCGGCGTGACCTCCCTCGACGGCCCGGTCGCGTCGTCGCAGCCGACGCCCTGGGCGGCGCTGCGGCCGAGGTAGAGCGCCGGCTCGAAGTAGTTGGCGTGCGAGCCGGCGGCCGGGTACACGACCGGATGCGTGTCGCCCACGAGGGCGAGCTTCTCCTCGCCCCAGCTGGCGGCCTCGGCGCCCTCGTGCTGGCTGTAGCCCACTCGCGCGGGCGCGCCTCCGAGCGCCTCGGCGGGATCGGCCGTGGCGAAGACGAGCTGGATCATCTCCCAGTCGCCCTCGTGCTTGTTGTTGTAGTCGTTGTAGGGGTAGAAGAGCCAGTACTGGAGTGCGAGCGAGCGGGCGGCGGGATCCGGGACGACGCGCGCGTACGCCGTCGGCTCGCTCCGGGCGGAGAGCCGGCGCGACCAGCGCTCGTAGTCGCAGCCGGGGGCCAGCGGGTCGCCCGGAAAATCCAGGTGGTAGCCGAAGAGGCCGGCGCCGAGGTCCTCCGCGGTCGGTCCGATCTTCACGATGTGGGCGCGGTCCCAGGGTCCGCGCAGCGCGACCTCGTCGTCGCCGAGCAGGGCGGCGACGTCGGTCGGTTGGTAGGGCTCGCCGTGCCCGCAGGGCTCCGGCTGGGCCTGGAGGCGGACGATCGGCGCGTAGCGCTGCGCGAGCGCGCGGGCGATGTCGTCGCCGTACGCGGGTCCGGCGGCGGCACCGCACACCCCCAGTGCGAGCGCCCGGGTCGCGCTACGGGCTCGAAGGCGGCGCCTCACTCCGGTTCATTCCTCTCCCGCGTCCGATAGTCGCCGAAGGGAGCGTCCCGGCGCTGGAGCGCGCCGGTGAGGCCGTGCTTGCGCGTGGCCGCCAGGAATTCGTGGAGGCTCTTCTGGTGCGTGCCGAGGGCGCACAGCTCGGAGCCGATCCGGATCCCGGTGTGGAGGCCCATCACCTCCATCTGGCGGTGGACGACGCGCTTGTTGAGCTGGACGAGGTCGGGAGGCACGAGCGCGATGCGCTGCGCGACGTCGAGCACCCTCGCCTCCAGCTCCTCGAGCGGATACGAAGCGTTCGCCCAGCCGAGGCGCGCCGCTTCGACCCCCGAGAGCGAGTCGCCCGTGAGCATCATCTCCATCGCCTTCCGCATCCCGACGAACCAGGCGTGGAAGTGGTTGTCGGGCACGCCGAAGCGGACGGCCGGGTACCCCATCTGGGCGTCGTCGGCGATGTAGACGAGGTCGCAGCAGGTGGCGAGCTCGCTTCCGCCGGCGAGGCAATGGCCGTGCACCTGGGCGATCACCGGCTTGCCGAGCTCCCAGATGCTCATCCAGCCCTGGGTGACGTGTCTCGGCCAGTGACCGTCGCCGCCCGCCGTGTACCACGGATACTCCTGGCCCTCGTTGCCGCCTCCGAGGTCGTAGCCCGCCGAGAAGCACTTGCCTGCGCCCCGTACGATCATCACGCGGACCTCCGGATCGCGGTCCGCGTCCTGGAGCGCGCGCACGATGCCTCCGCGCAGCGCGTGGTTCAGCGCATTGCGCTTCTCCGGACGATTCAAGGTGACCCGGCGCACCTGCGGCGCCGGATCGTCGACGAGAACGACATCCGCTTCCATGGGCTCCCCCGCTTTCCTTCGGTGAGGTCGCGTACGCACGAGCCGACCTCGGCTCGTGCGCGCGCTGCAGGTCGACTCTATCGGCGATGCAGCGGCACGGCGAACCCGTGGCGGTCGACTCGGCGGCGCCTCCGGCGCCTTCATGCGGGGAGCGCGGCGCCGTAGTGGATCGCGCACTCGGCCTCGCGGCCGCGCACCACGCGACGGCCCCCCAGAGGCCCGCTCGTCTCGGTCACCACGGTGAAGCGCTGCTCGTCGCCGTCGCGCTCGGCGTACAGCACCACCCAGTCCCCGGTGCGTCCGAGCTCGTGGGCGCGCGCGGTGTTCGAGAAGAGCGCCGTGAAGCTCCATCCCTCGCGCTCCTCGTGCAGCACCGGCAGCCACGCCTTCCGCTCGGGGTTGAAGCGGCGCGGGGTGATGCGCCGCAGGGTCCCGGCCCGCGCGCCTTCGCGGTAGGCCCGGTCGAGGGCGAGCAGCGTCGCCACGGGCGGGCTCGCCGCGCCTCCGCGCGGGGATCCGGCCGCGCGAGCGCGGCGCCGAGCGGCGTGGCCGAGCACCCGCGCCAGGCTGTCGCGAAGGCCCTGGGCGCGGCGCGGGCCGACGCCGCGCAGGGCGGCGAGGCGCCCGTCGACGGCCGCCTGCTCCAGCTGCTCCAGCGTGTCGACGCCGAGCTCGCGGTGGATGCGCGTGGCGAGCGTCTCTCCGACGCCGGGCAGCGTCGTGAAGAGATCCTCGGGAGACACCTGGCCTTCCAGGCGCTCGAGGAAGCCGAGGCGCCCGCTGGCCAGGATCTCGAGGATGTGGGCCGAGAGCGTCGCGCCGATGCCGGGCAGCGCGTCGAGGGCGCGCCGTCCGCCTTCCGCTGCGATCTCGGCGAGGGGGCGGGGCGCCGTGCGGCAGGTCTCGGCACCCATCCGGTAGGCGCGCACCCGCCAGGTGCTGGCGTCCTGCGCTTGCAGCAGGTCCGCCACACGGTCGAGGATGGCGGCGATCTCGGCGTTGCCGATCTCTCGGGCCATGGCAGGATCGTAGGCAACCTCTCGGGCCGCCTCGGTCCTAGCGCACGCCGATCGTGAGCTCGCTCGCGCCCGACATGCCCTGGCTCGCGACGAGGAGCCAGACGCCTTCGTCGAGCGGGGTACCCGCGATCTCCGTGGAGAAGCGGTTGCCGTCGCGCGTCAGGCTCTCGTCGTGGAACGCCGCGACCAGCGCCGCGTCGACGGCGACCTGGAACGTCTTCAGCGCATCGAAGAGGGCGTTGCCGGCCGCGGTCGCAGCCTGGCTCGAGGCGAAGCCGAGCTCGACGGTGCCGATCGCGCTCGAAGCCTGCGCGTTTGCCCCAGCCGCATCCGATCCCTCCTCGAGCCGCGTGCGGCTCGCACCGCTACTCCGGCTCGACGCCGTACCACTGCTTGTGCCCGCGGCTCTCGAGCTCGGCGGCGCGCCGGCGCGCTTCTTCTTCCGTGTGGCCGCGGCTGACCTCGAAGCGGTTGCCGTGCTCGTCCTGCCGCCACACGAGCCAGCGGGCGGGGCGATCCGGGGGAGCCGGGGCAGGCAAGCCGTCGAGGATCACGACGTTGCTCTTCGTGCCCCTGAGGCGGTGTCCGGCAATCTCCCGATACTCCGGCGATTCGTACCAGCGCTGCGCGGCCTCGCGGCTGGGGAAGCGGAGCAGGATCGTCCGGTCGTAGGGCCACGCCCCCTCGACGGGCTCCGGGGCATCCTGCGCGGCGAGGATCTCGCCGTCGAACTTGCGGAACACGCCCAGGAACGCGCGCAGGTAGACGTCGTACTCCGCGCGATCGTGGATGGTCATGTTGTTCAGGACGTAGACGGCCATCGAGCGGCTCCCCGGGCCCGGGCCTTGGCGGCCTCGACCTGGCGATCGCGAGGGGCGGCCGTGGTGACCAGCGATCGAAGGAGGGCGCGCGCCACCGCGGCGGTGTCGTCGACGGCGCGCTCGAAGGCCGCCTCGTTGGCCTTGGACGGCCGCGTGAAGCCGCTCACCTTGCGGACGAACTGCAGCGACGCGGCGCGGATCTCGTCATCGGTCACGGGGGGCTCGAAGTTGAAGAGCGTCTTGATGTTGCGGCACATGGCGACGGTCCCTCCGAATGCGCGCGGGGGAAAGGGTACACGCCGCGGGGGAGGCCGCTCGAGCGCCGGGACGACGCGGGCCCTCCGCGCGACCCCGCGTCAGGGGTCGCGCCGGCCCCCCTCCATAATCAAAGTTATGCTCCCGCCCATCTCTCGGAGAGCCGCCGATGCCTCGATCCGTGGACACCCCCGCCGCATTCGACGCCTTCCTGCAGCACCTCGCGGACCAGGCGAACGAGACCGAGCGCCTGCGCCGTCTGCCGGACTCCACCATCGAGCGCGCGGAGGCGCTCGGGTTCTTCGAGGCGCTCGTGCCGGCGCGTTTCGGCGGGCCGGCGCAGGGCTTTCCGGCGTTCCTCGACGCGGTCCGTCAGCTGGCTCGGCCCTGCACTTCGAGCGCCTGGACGCTCTCGTTCCTCGCGCTCCACGCGTGGCTCCTCTGCAAGTTCGAGCCGGCGTTCCAGGAAGAGCTGTTCACCGGTGGCCGCGCCCCCCGGATGCCCGCGCCGCTCGCGCCGACCGGGAAGGCGGAGAAGGCGGAAGGCGGCTTTCGCGTCACGGGCCGCTGGGAGTGGGCAACCGGCGTGATGCACGCGGACTGGGTGATGGTGACCTGCAACGAGGAAGGCGCCCTCGCGCCGCGCTTCTGCGTCCTGCCGATCGGGGACGTCGTGGTCGAGGACAACTGGCACGTCGCCGGCATGGCGGGCACGGGCAGCCATGCCGTGCGCGCCGAAGGCGCCTTCGTGCCGGTCCACCGCACGGTCGAGGCGATCCGCCTGAAGTTCGGGAAGTCGCCCGGCGAGGCCATCCACGACGATCCGCGGATCGCGTATCCCCTCGGCCCCACGCTCGCCCTCGTGGCGGCGACGCCGGCCCTCGGCGCGGCGGAGGGCGCCCTAGCCGCGTTCACCGCGCGCATGAAGGAGAAGCTCCAGGCGTACTCCGGCGCGAAGCACGTCGAGCTTCCCGCCACCCACCTGCGGCTCGGCGAGGCCACCGCCGCCGTGCGCGCCGCGCGACTGGTCTGGCAGGACGCCTGCCGGCGGCTGGAGCAGATCGGCCCGCTCGGCGCCGCGGCGCCTGTCGACGCGCTCGCGGAGATCCGGCTCGCCTCCGCGCACGTCGTGCGGCTCGCGAACGACGCGGCGAACACGCTGGCCGCCGCCGCCGGGGCGAGCTCGGGCTACACGTCCTCGCCGCTCCAGCGCCAGCTTCGCGACGTGCAGATGATCCGCGGCCACGTCGTCTTCGACTGGGATCGCGCCGCGCAGATCGCCGGCAAGCTGGCGCTCGGCGCCCCGCCGCACCCCACCGACATGCTCTGAGGCGCTACCGGCGGCAGAGCAGGTCGAGCAGGCGGTCCGGAAGCGCCGCGCGCGCGCCGGCCTTGCGCGGAGGCGGAATGTCCACACTCGAGAGGCCGAGGAAGAGGTAGGCGCGCAGGTAGGCGTCGCTCTCCGAGAACCCCATCGCCCGGAAGCACTTCGCCTGGAACGCGAGGAGCGCCTCGTCGACGCGCTTCACGGCGGCGTCGGCGCGCGGGTCGCTGCGCGCCCACGCGCGCATCGACGTCGCCAGCTCGGCGAGCCGCTTCGCCCGCACCAGCTCCACCATCGCCTCGAGTCGGCCGCGCGGGGTGCTGCCGGCGGCCTCGATCTCGCGCAGGTTCGCCTCGAACGGCTCGCCGGAGTAGTGGCGGGCGAGGGCGCCCAGGTAGTCGTCGAAGTCCTCGAAGTGGTGGTAGAAGCTCCCCGTCGAGACGCCGAGCCTGCGGGTGAGCGCGTGGAGCTTCAGCGAGCGCGCGCCCGACTCGCGCAGGAGCTGCTGGCCGGCCTCGATCCAGGAGGCGCGCGTCTTCTGCCTCGGCGCCCGGCCCATCAGCCGGCTCCGGACTTCCGGGGCGCCACGATCCCGCGCTTCGCGAGGACGTCGCGCGCGCCTTCGACTCCCACCGCCAGATGGGCGTCGATCCCCGCCGCGCGCGCCGCAGCGACGTTCGAGTCGATGTCGTCGAGGAACAGGATCGCCTCCGGCGCATGTCCGCTCTCCTCCATCACGCGCTCGAACAACGCCGGGTCGGGCTTCACGAGCCCGAGCCGGTGCGAGAGGAAGACGTGCGAGAAGGCGCCCACCAGCGGGGCGGCGGACTGGATCGGCCAGTGAACGTCGTTGGTGTTGCTCACGCAGCCGACGCTCGCTTCCCGCGCCGCCTCTCGCACGAGCTCCTCGGCGCCGGCGAAGGGTCCGATCACCCAGCTCGCGAACCGCTCCAGGAACGCCTCCGGGTCCAGCGGGAGCCGAAGGCTCTCGACCAGACCCTCGGCGAACCGGGAGCGATCGCACTCTCCGCGCTCGAAGGCGCGCACCCAGGCGTTCGAGTTCCAGGCGTGCCAGATCCGCTCGGGCCGGCTCTCCCCGATCATCCGGCCGAAATCCGCCACGCCGCCCAGCTCGAACAGCACGCCGCCGAGGTCGAAGAGGACCACCCGGTTCCCGCGATGCGGGGCGAGAGCCATGGGAGACCTCCGGGACGCAGGAGTGCGCGGGAGTCTGCCGTCCCCGACGGCGCCGCGCTATGCTGGGCCATGGTCTCTCGATAGCCGATTCGACCTGCGCAGCGCGCGCCGACCTGCTCGGCGCAGACGCTCCCGGCATCGACGACCGACCTCTCTGCTCGAGCCGACCGCGTGCGAGTCGGCCCCGGAGGCGAGCCATGGCGCCCGACACGATCTACGACCATCCGCTGTACTACGACATCCTCTTCGGCTGGGATCGCAGCCGGGAGGCGGATTTCTACCACGCGGTTCTCTTGCGGAGCGGCGTCGCCGCGGGCGAGCGAATCCTCGAGGTCGCCTGCGGAACGGGCCAGGTGGGCCTGCGCCTGGCGCGGCGTGGCTGGAAGGTGACTGGCCTGGACGTCCGCCCGGCGATGATCGCATTCCTCCGGGAGCGTGCGGCGATGGAGAGCGTCCCGATCGACGCGCTCTGCGCCGACATGATGGCGTTCGAGGCCGCGTCGCCCTTCGCTGCGGCATACAACCCGATGAGCTCCTTCCGGCTGCTCGAGGGCGACGCCGGCGTCGACGCTCACCTGCGCTCCGTCGCCGCGGCGCTCCGCCCCGGCGCCGTGTACGTGCTCGACATCGAGCTCTCGCCGAGCCTGGAGCAGCCCGCGCCCACGACGAGCGAAAGCTGGGAGATGACGCGCGAGGGAACCACGGTGAGGGCCGAGAACGAGGCCGTCCACGTGAGCGACGGCGGCGTGGAGCGCGTGCTTGCCTGGGGCCGGGAGGGGCACCTGCGCGCCTACACCCCAGCGTCCTTCGCCCGGCGGATCGCCGCCTCCGGCGCGTTCCAGATTGCGTCGTGGCACCCCGAATGGCGCGGCGCGGACGGCGTCGGAGAGTTCCGCGTGGAGAGCGAAGCCCGGTCGCCGGGCGCGGGCCGTGGGATCGTCGTGCTCCGAAGGCGAGAGCAGCCGAACCCGCTCTCTAGGTAGCGGCTCTGGCTCAGCGCCGCGGCTTGCGCTCGACCCAGGCGAGGAGCCGCTCGACCGACCCCACGTTCACCACGTGCCGGGGCTCGACCCACGCGCGCTCGGCGTTCCGGGCCGCGAACTCCACGCGGTCGAGCTCGCGGGCGTGGTGGGCGTCGCTCGTGAGGACGAACGTCACCTCGCGCCCCCGCGCGCGGCGGAGCGCTTCGACCGAGAGATCGAGCCGCGGGAGCGCGCCGTTGATCTCGAGCGCGGTGCCGGTCTCCTCGGCGCAGGCGAAGACGGCGTCGAGGTCGAGCTCGATCGGCGGCCGCGCGCCGATCATGCGCGCCGAGAGGTGTCCGATCATGCGCACCGACGGGTCGCGCATCGCCGCGACGACGCGGCGGGTCTGCGCCGCGCGGTCTTGCTCGAAGTGGTCGTGCACCGAGGCGAGGCACCAGTCGAAGCCGCTGCGGAACTCGGCGTCGTAGTCGAGCTCTCCGTTCGGACCGATGTTGAGCTCCACGCCGTGGAGCAACCGGAGCGCGCCGCCGAGCTCCGCCTGGAGCGCACGAATCTCGGCGCGCTGCGCGAGCAGCGCCTCGCGCCCGACGCCGGAGCGCGTGCCCTCGGCGTGCTCGGTGATCGCGAGCACGCGGCAGCCGCGGGCGCGCGCCGCCGCCACGACCTCCGCGAGCGGCGAGCGCCCGTCTCCGGAGACCAACGTGTGCACGTGGAAGTCGCCGATCGCAGCCCCGATCGGCGCCGGCAGGGCGCCGCGCTCGGCCGCGTCGATCTCCCCCGCGTCCTCGCGGAGCATCGGCGGGATCCAGGGCAGCCCGAGGGCGGCGTAGATCTGCTCCTCGGTCTCGCTCGCGACGACCCGTCCGCCTTCCAGCTCCGAGAGCGCGTACTCGTTCAGCGTGAGGCCCCTCGCGAGCGCGCGCTGGCGGAGCTTGATGTTGTGGCCCTTCGAGCCCGTGAAGTAGAGCA